>Ga0256786_1000038_pt1 | contig 124988 bp, 113 predicted proteins | sample MC6MC0937MT_FD_186053 | JGI IMG/M metagenome (GOLD analysis project Ga0256786, IMG submission 186053) | Metatranscriptome of enriched soil aggregate microbial communities from Iowa State University, Ames, United States - MC6-MC0937-MT... | ecosystem: Environmental > Terrestrial > Soil >...
AGAAAATAACATTTCATGTTTATAAATAAAATGTCAATAGCCGGATTAAGTTGTGCAATCGTTTGCATTAGTGCGAGTTTTTTGAATGCACAGACTTCAATTCAGGTGAAAAATACTCAGGATTTTGCAAGAAATGAGATTGTTTCTCTTTCAAAAGTGCAGCTGAAATCGTTTTTGGGAAAAAATAAAGCGGAAGATTTAAGAATTAAAGATGCTCAAAATAATAACCTTGTCATTCAGTGGGTCGATAATGACGGCGACGGAAAAAATGATGAACTTCTTTTTCAGGCAAAAGTAGATGCAAAAAAGACCAATTCTTACACCATCATTGCTGATTCAAATACACCAATTCCTGAAAGTAAATCAACAACATATTCAAGGCTTGTTCCGGAAAGAGTAGATGATTATACTTGGGAAAATGATAAAATTGCGTTCAGAGTTTATGGTCCGAAGGGTCAGGCTGAAGCTTTAGCCGGAGTGAAAGGTAGTACACTTTCGAGTGGTGTCGATATTTGGTTTAAAAGAACCGAAAAATCGGTCATTAATGAATGGTACAAAGGGTATTTGACTGATCCGATGTATTATCACAAAGACACGAGAGGCGAAGGTTACGATCCTTATCACGTTGGAGACAGCCGTGGAACAGGGGGGATCGGAATCTGGAAAGACGAAAAACTGCAGGTTTCTAAAAATTTTACAAGCTCTAAAACGATTGCTGAAGGTCCGTTAAGAACTGTTTTTGAACTGACGTACGCACCGTGGAGTGAATTTGGAGTGAAAGAAACCAAAAGAATTTCTCTTGATTTGGGTTCGAATTTTTCTAAATTTGAATCGACTTTTGAAGCTGAAAAGCCAGTTCCCAATTATACGGTCGGAATTACTTTACATAAAAATGAAGGCGAAACCAAGCTGAATGATAAAGGCGGATATTATCTGCATTGGGAAAAAATTGATGATGCATTTGTAGGAGAAGGAATTGTAATCGATCCAAAAATTGTGCAGAAATCTGTTGCCCATAAATCTGAAACTCCCGACCAAAGTAATTTGCTGGTTGTTACGAAACCTCAGAAAAAACTGACCTATTATGCAGGTTTTGCATGGCAGAAAAGTGGACAGATTCAAACTCAGAAAGATTGGGAGAACATCTTAGAGAAACAGGCAAAAATTGTTACCAATCCTTTACTCATTATCGTTAAATAAGTTTTAAAAATGATTAAATCAAAACTTTCAATTGCCGTATTTTGTCTGATATTTTCAGGAATTTCGGCGCAGGTAAAAGATACTTTGGCCGAAAAAATGCTGGTTTACCAGCTTCCGAACGGAGGTTGGGGGAAACATACAAGCGATAAGCAAAACGTGGATTACACGAAAAAAATAGATCCTAAGCTTTTAAAAATAATAAAAGCCACAGATAATGATTTTGCTACGATTGATAATAGTGCAACTTCAAAGGAAATCAATGGCTTAATTAAAGCCTATCAAACGACTAAAAATCCGGCATATTTAAAATCAGCAGAAAAAGGAATTGAATATTTGCTGTCAATGCAGTATGAAAACGGTGGTTTCCCACAATATTTTCCGAACTCTGCGATTTACAGAAAGCAAGTAACGTATAATGATAATGCGATGATTAATGCATTAAATATTCTGTACAATATTGCGGAAGGAAAAGAAGGGTTTGATGTGGTTGATTTAAAATTGAAGGAAAAATCAAAAATAGCCGTTCAGAAAGGTCTTCAATGTATTCTTAAAACTCAGGTTATCCAAAATGGTAAACTCTCAATCTGGGCAGATCAATACGATGAAAATACTTTAAAGCCTGAAAAAGCGAGAGCTTTCGAACCTGTTTCCTTAGCAACCGGAGAATCGGTGCACATTATTTTGTTCTTAATGAAACAAAATTTAACGCCTGAAATTGAAAAATCAATAAGAGCTGCGGTAAAGTGGTTTGATGAAAGCAGAATTAAAGGTTATACTTATGCCGTCTCACGAGAAAGCGGAAAAGCCATCCGTACTTTGAGTAAAAAAGAAGGTTCGTCAGTTTGGGCGAGGTTTTATGATATTCCGACCAATAAACCAATTTTTGGTGATCGTGACGGAAGTGTGAAATTCAATTATGAAGAAGTTTCCGAAGAGCGTAGAATGGGCTACAGCTGGTACAATGAAGCGGGAACAAAATTGATAGAAAGTGATTTCCCGAAGTGGCTGAAGAAAAATAAATTACCACAATAAAATATTATACCTCATAGGTTTTTAAAACCTATGAGGTTTAAGTGAAAAGTAATCCTGATATTATTAGCATCAGGATTTTTTTGTCTACCACAGATGGAACAGATTTACACAGATTTTTATGCTCAGTCATCTCTGAATATTCGTGCATTTGTGGCAAAAGTTTATTTCAGCCACTTCCGACGTTTAGCCCAATCTAAAAGAATCTGTGGGAAATATTATTTCACGTCAAACTCTTTTTTGTTATTTTTTTGAAAAATCGGTCACAGCAAAATAAATGACGTAAAGCCAGCCCAAAATTCCATGAATTATTGCCCAAAGTAAAGATTTGTTTCTATCCCAAGAGGTTACCACGGCAATCACAGAACCCAGACTGATTCCTGTCTGAGTAACGGTGTTTGTCACTTGGTTTGTAGATTCTAAATCTGTAGATGTCTGTGCTGTAATAAAGCAAAATGTTATTAGTAGGAATGTGAATGAAAAGATTTTCTTTGTCATTAATGATGAATTTAAAAGAACAAAAATAATTATTTGAGATTATTTTAAAACTACTTTACCTCAAAAGTATAAACTCCACCTTTTTTCGTTTCAAAATCAAAAACCTGAGTTTCCGGAAGCGTAAAACCTTTCAATTCTGCTTTGCTTGATTTCAAAGGAGTTTTGATTTGATCAACCAGATAATATTCGTTAGTATTTGCTCCCTTTGCTAAAACAAAATTTGTTTTAGATTTTAAATTTAAATTTTTTGCCACTCTGATCCTCGCATTTCCTCCCAAAGCAGATTTTACGGTCAGTTTTGTCAGCTTGGAATTTTTCCAGTCCATATCGATTTCAAAACCGCCTCTGGCTTTCAAACCTTTTACAGATCCGGTTGGTAAAGCATCAGGAAGTGCAGGCAAAAGATAAAGATAACCGTCATAACTTTGCAAAAGCATCTCTGCAATCCCTGAAGTACAGCCGAAATTTCCATCAATCTGGAAAGGCGGATGTGCATCCAGAAGATTGGGATACGTTCCGCCGGATTCCCCTTTATTATCGGTAGGAGCAGGTGATAATTGATCTGAAATTAATTTAAAAGCACGGTTCCCGTCAAGTAATCTTGCCCACCAGTTTACTTTCCAACCCATCGACCAACCTGTTGATTTGTCACCACGATAAGTCATCGAATTTTTTGCAGCTTCCGTTAAATCAGGATTTCTGAACGGCGAAATCTGTCCTGAAGGAAACAGTCCGTACAAATGTGAAATATGTCTGTGCTTATCGTTAGTCTTGTCCATATCTTTCAGCCATTCCTGCAATTGAGTATGTTGTCCAATCTGCATTGGCGGTAGTTTAGACAAAGCTGTTTTTACATCATCAGAAAGTTTTTTATCTTCATTTAAAATTTTGGAAGCATTAATAAAATTATTGAAGACATCAAAAACCAACTGGTTATCCATTGTGGTTCCTGCAGTAATTCCAACACTTTTTTGATATGTATTTTCCGGTGACATCGATGGCGAAACTATCAAGTAATTCCCCGAAGAATCAGGCTGAAGAACATCTAAGTAAAATAGTGCGCAACCTTTTAAAACCTGATAATTTTTCTTTAAAAATTCCTTGTCTCCGGTGTATAAATAATGGTTCCAAACATGTTGCGTCAACCAGGCTCCACCCATCGGCCACATTCCATAAAAGCCGCCGTCAACGATTCCGGTAATTCTCCACAAATCGGTGTTGTGATGCAGATTCCAGCCTCTTGCGTGATACATTTCTTTGGCAGATTCTTGTCCTGTTACCGATAAATCCTGAATCATATCAAACAAAGGCTCGTGCATTTCGCTGAGGTTGGTATTTTCTGCAGGCCAATAATTCATTTCTGTATTAATATTGACCGTGTATTTGCTGTCCCAAGACGGATTCAGCTGATAATTCCAGATTCCCTGAAGATTCGCAGGCTGAGTTCCCTGTTGTGACGAAGAAATCAAAAGATAACGACCAAACTGGAAATACAAAGCCACCAAATCCGGATCGCTTGAGCTTCCGAATTCTTTGATTCGTAGATCGGTTGTTTTTTGCGCCTGATCTGTCGTTCCTAAATTTAAACTGACACGGTTGAAATATTTCTGGTAATTTTCAACATGGCTTTTTAGCTCATCATTATATTTTTTGTTTAAGGCTTTATTTAAATGTTCCGCAACTCTTGTATCCTGATTTCCCGAAAGATCATTGTATTTTTTGAAATTGGTAGCAATCGAAACATAGAGAACCACTTCATCAGCCCCGGAAATATTGAGTTTGTCTTTTGTTGAGGTTAATTTTCCGCCTTTTAAAACTGGAACGGCAACAGTTTTAAATCTAATTTTCCCGATCTTGTTATCCACAGAGCCACTTGTCCCGTTAATAATCAACTGGTTTTTATCTGTAAAAACCGAATGAACTTTGTGTGGAGTAGAAGCATTGATAGAAAAATTTAAATTTCCTTTTTTGCTGGAAGTCAACTTGATCATAATCACATTATTGACAAAAGATGAGAAAATTTCACGCTTGTAAGTCACACCATTTACCTCGTAAGAGACTGTGCTTACCGCTTTTTCGATATCTAACGACCTTTTATAATTTTTAAAATTTTCGTGCCCTTTAAAATCTAAAAACAAATCGCCCATCGTCTGATACGGCATTCCGTAGTTGAGATCTTTCGGAGCCTGCCTCGGATAGGTTCTGTTGGATAGATTTTGGGCTTCTTCGAACTGACCGTCATTCAATAATTTTCGTATTTTCTGGATGCTGTCGAATGTGTTTTTCGGAACATTATTTCCCGGTTCTCCTGCCCAAATTGTTTCTTCATTCAGCTGAAGATGTTCCTGAATCGCACCCCCAAAAACCATGGCTCCCAATCTTCCGTTTCCGATGGGTAACGCTTCGTTCCAGTTTTCTGCGGGTTTGTTGTACGTTAATTTTAAATTCTGCTGAGCGTACGCCGAAACAGAAATAACCGTTCCGCAGGCCAGTAAAAAGATTTTATATTGAATGTTCTTTAGCATTTTTTATTTTTTTTGAGTTTTTTTTAACCACAAAAGCATCAGAAGATTTTTTAATGTTTTTAGTAGTTCAAACGTTGGCAAAACGATTAGTAAAATTTTACATTTTGTAAACTTTTGAATTTTCTATTTTTATTAGAAATTTCTTTTGATTCTTTTACGGTAAACATATTTTTAGGTTTGAATAAAAAATCTTTGCGTGGTATTTTGATATTATTCATTACCAATTATTTATTACCCATACTCTTAAGCCAATCTGCACATACTTTTTTCCAGTTATCTGTCAGTTCAGTTTTGTTGGAAATTCCGATACTGTGTTCTCCTTTTGGAAAAATAAACAGAGCACCTTTTACTTTATTTTTAATCATCGATTCATAATACAAAATACTGTTGATGACAGGAACGGAATTATCGTTTTGAGCATTGAATAAAATTGTAGGCGGCGTTTTTTCTGTCACCCGATTCTGCATGGAATATTCTTTGATTTTTTCTGCAGAAGCATTTTCTCCCAATAGATTATCCCGGCTTCCTTTATGCGCAAATTCACCCAAGTCAATGACCGGGGAAACTAAAATTGCAAAATTTGGCACTGTGGAAATTGTTTGCCAATCGCCTTTTAATTCGGTATAATCGGTGGAAATATTACTTGCCATTGCGGCTAGATGTCCGCCTGCAGAAGTTCCCAAAACCCCGATTTGGTCGGGCGAAATTCCATATTGGGAAGCATTTTTTCTGATTAATTTTATGGCAGCCTGAATATCCTGTAACGGACCGATTTCTCTTTGTTTTAAATCCGGAGAAGTAGGCAAACGATAATTCAGGACAAAAGCTGAAATTCCTAAAGTATTGAGCCATTTTGCATAAGAATATCCACCCAAATCATAAGTCAAATGTCTGTAACCCCCGCCGGGAATCACAATGATTGCCATCGGTTTTCGTTCTTCTTTTGCCGGAAGAAACGCAAACAGTTCCGCTTCCTGAATCTGAGTAATTCGGCCTTCTTTTTCTTCAATAGTGTTTAGTTTTAAACCCTTAGAATTGGGCATTTCACCTTTTGGCCAGACGGTTATTTTTTGCTGGGCAGAAATTTGAATTCCAAGAAATATAGATAAAATTAGGATGAAATTTTTCATTGATTTAACAATTTGGTTGCTGTTGTTTTTTTGTTAATCGCAATGGCGCAATCTTTTTAGATAAAATACTGTTCTTGAGGTGCAAAACACTTCGACAAGCCCAGTGTGACATACTTAAAGCATTTAAAATTACTCATTACCGATTACTTATTACTAATGGTTTCAAGCCAGTCTGCACACAGCTTTTTCCAGTTTTCGCTCAGCGCATCTTTATCAGTAACAAAAAAACGGTGTCCGCCTTTCGGAAAAATGAATAATGAACCTTTTACTTTATTTTTCGTCATGGCTTTATAATACAGAATGCTGTTTATCGGTGGAACGGCATTATCATCCTGATTATGAAACAAAATCGTTGGTGGTGTTTTTTCAGTCACCCGGTTTTGCATCGAATATTCCGTGATTTTTTCTGTGGAAGCATTTTCTCCAAGCAAACTTTCACGGCTTCCTTTGTGAGTATATTCGCCAAAATCAATCACCGGACAAAACAAAACAGCGAAATCTGGAATCGTAGAAATACTTTCCCAATCGCCTTTTAATTCTGTATAATCTTTAGTAATATTGCTGACGCTTGTTGCTAAATGTCCACCCGCTGAAGTTCCGACAACACCCAAAAGATTTGAAGAAATCTTCCATTGTTCAGCATTTTTTCTAATGTATTTAATTGTAGCCTGAATATCCTGCAACGGAGCAATTTCTCTTTGAATTAAATCGGTAGAAGTCGGCAATCTATAGTTTAAAACGAATGCAGAAATTCCCTGAGTATTCATCCATTTGGCAATCTGAAAAGCGCCTTCATCGTAAGTCAGTTTTGAATATCCGCCACCTGGAATGATAATAACTGACATCTGCTTTCTTTCTTTTATGGGAGGAAGAAATGCGAAAAGTTCGGGTTCTTTCAGTTCTGCAAGGATTTTCTTTTTCTTGGTTTTTGAAGCTAATATTTTAGAATTGGGCATTTCACCTTTTGGCCAGAACATAAGCTTTTCCTGTGCGGAAAATTGACTGAAAATGAAAATGATGAGTGAAAAAAATACTTTTTTCATTGGTCGCTAAATTATAAACCTCACAGGTTTTTAAAACCTGTGAGGTTTGATTTTGTAAATTTTAATCTTTTAAAAAATCTTCCCTAAACGGTGTAAAAGCATCAATCAATTTTCCTGCTTCTAAACATTTTACACCATGAAAAATATTTGGCTGGGCAAAAAATCCGTCGCCTTGTTGTAAAATTTTAACCTCTCTATCAACGGTTACTTCAAATTTTCCTTCCGCTACATATGTAATTTGTGAATGAAAATGTTGGTGTAATGTTCCGATAGCATCTTTTTCAAATTTTACAATGACCATCATTACCTGAGAATTGTATCCGACAAACTGTCTGGAAACACCGTCTCCCAAATCTTCCCATTCGGAATTGCCGTCGAAAAATGGTTCTTTTTTGAAATTCATTTTTATGTTTTTTGAATTTTAAACTAAATTATTTTGCGTGTTTTTTGTCATTTCGACGGAGGAGAAATCTATTACACGTTTATAGATTCTTCACTTCGCTTTCGCTTCGTTCTGAATGACAAAGAAACTGTTGATTTTTTCTCGCAGATTTAACAAATTTCGTGGATTTTTTTATGCTCATATGTAAAAATCTTTATAATCCGTAGGAGACTATTTAATATATTTCTCCAGACCTGTCTTCAGATTTTTCAAAGATTTTGTTGCCAGTTTTGCAACTGTTTCTGCTCCTAATTTTGATAAGTGGGTATCATCAGCTTTGTCCTTATCATAATACGGGTTTTCGCCGGCTTTAAAGTGAAGATGCAACAGTTTCGATTTTTCCGGACCAGCTGCAATTTCCATTTGTTCGGTCAGTAACTGCATATCAACAAAAGCAACTTTCATGTCGTCTGCAACCATTCTTACCACTAATGGATAATCTGTGTGCGTATCAATTAAAACACCGTTTTCGTTGAAGTTTCTTCTGGTAATGGAAGTCATCAAAATCGGTGTTGCGCCTTTTGCTCTTGTTTCATTCACGTATCTTTCCAGATTGGCTCTGTACTGCGTATGTGGGTTGGTAAATTTGGTAGAATCTTTTAATTTCTGATCGTTATGCCCAAACTGAATGATAACAAAATCTCCTTTTTTCAATTGTTTTTCTACCTTGTCCCATCTTCCTTCTGTTCTGAAGCTTTTTGAGCTTCTACCGTTCATAGCGTGGTTCTGAATTTCAATTCCGGTGGTCATAAACTGTCCTAATACCTGTCCCCAACCGTGTTCAGGATTTCTGTCAGGATTGTCTTTATTCGACATTGTGGAGTCACCGATCAGGAATAAGGTTGATTTTTTTTGTGCTATCGATAATGTTGAAATTATGATGCTTAGAATTAAAAGTATTTTTTTCATTTTAAATAATTTTTATTAATATGTTCTTTTGTCTTGAAACAAAAGAACCAAAAGCTCAAGACTTGGAAACTTCCGCTAAAAATTAAATTTTAATCCTAAAATTCCCAAAACTTGCGCGAATCATAATTTCTGCTTTAGTTCAAAATCTGTCTCGCGCTTCGAACAGTGGGAATTTTTTAACGGATGAAAATTTAATTTTCTTAACGCTCCATTTTCCTATGTCATTTTTTATGGTCTTAATTACTTATTACCAATTACTTATTACTCATCTCTGGTTTCCAGTCGCCTAAAATATTTTTAATGGTATATTTTTTTGCTTCTTTTTTTGTGAGCTGATGTGACCAGGCTACACGGTTTTCAGTTTTTCCACCTTCCCCTTTACTTCCGAACTCTGCATAATAAGCGGTTTTGTCTTTATCAGGAAACATTTTATCGCCTTTCCACGGATTCCAGCCTTCGGGAACGATGTGATTTCCCATTTCGGTATTGATAAAAACTGTTTTTGCATATGGTCGCCAAGGTCTGCCTAAAAATACTTTATTGATGCCTTCTTTTGCAATTAATTTACAGTCAAAGAATACATACCCAAACTCTTTGCTTTGGTCTGTGGATGCAGCAGTGATATAAGAATTGGCTAAGCTTTTTATCGTACAGTTTTTAAACACAACGGTTGCCGAACCAAAAAGGAAATCGGTCGTTCCTTCGATGTAACAGTTTTCGTAGAATTGTCTGCTGTGATTTCCGCCCGTGTAAACTGTATCCTGACAACCTAAAATTTTAGAATTTTCAATGGTAAATCTATCACCTTCTACATGAAGTGCAACAGCCTGTCCTTGATTACAAGACGAGTTTTCAATTGTTAAATCTGAAATTTTAATATCATCTGACATCACCAGAATTGTGTACGAATTGAAAGTGGTCATTTTTTCATTCAAAGCATCCGTCTTACCGGAAAAATCATCGTTGGTAATGATGGTGTTTTCCTTGCTTTCCCCTTGTAAAGTGATTTTATATTTTGAAGATGGAATAACTATTTTTTCTTTGTATGTTCCTGCTTTTATTTTAATTAAGGCTTCTCCCGGGCCCAAATCTCTGATGGAAGTAATGGCTTTCTGAATGGAGCTGAATTGTCCGCTTCCATCTTGTGCAACGATGATGGTGATGTATGGGTTTTGCGCCAATATGAAATTGGTAGCAGAAATGAGAAGTATTAAAAATAGTTTTTTCATAACCTATAATGTTATTAATTCGGAATTTTTTAACGCAAAGACTTATTTTTTGGTGTGCTATTTTCAAGTTATGCAAAGGATGCGAACAAGTCGCGTAAGCTTGAAAATATTGCAGGAGCTTAATTAAATCAATTTATTGATTCATATTTGCTCACTTAAAAATATTCAATTATAAAAATAAATCTTTACGTTTTAACTTTGCCTAAACCTTACTTCAACGTTTTATCCAAAAAATCTACTGTCAGATTCAAAGTCTCTGTGAACCAAGGTTCAACTGACCAGAATGAGTGAGGTGTATCTTTGATTTCGTGAAATTCTGTGAACGTTCCATAGCTTTTCAGTTTTTTCATCATATCATCTCTTCCTGCATGAAAACGTGGTTGCGAAGAATTGATGAATAGGGTAGGAGGTGTTTTTTTTTCGACAAATTCTAAGGGAGAAGCTTCAGTCCAGTTTTTTAGATTAACATTTCTGTCGCCACCCAACCAAAAAGAAGCATACGTACTTTCCTCAGCTTCAGGATGGATGAACGAAACAATTCCGTCAACATTCACAATCGCTTTAATTTTTCCTTTTGATTTCACACCTACCAAAGTTGCAATCTGTGCACCTGCTGATTCGCCCAAGATTCCAATTTTCTGGGTATCAACAGCATATTTTTTTCTGTTTTTTTTTAAAAACTCAATAGCATTATTCACATCATCAATCGCTGCAGGATATTTTTCGACTTCACTTAAACGGTAACCGACAGCAATCGCCACATAACCTTTTGAAGCCAATTCCTGAGCCATATATTTCTCATTCTCTTTATTTCCTGAAATCCAGCCTCCACCATGAACCAAAGCGATTCCCGGATATTTTTTAGTTTGATCTTTAGGATAATAAATATCTGCTTTTAATGATAATCCGTTCACATTGGCGTACTCCACATCTTTTTCAACGATAATATTTGTTGGCGTTGCACGGTCGAGTGGTGTGATAAAAGGATATTTCTTTTTAAATTTCTCGTATGTTGCTTCATTCGTGTAAGGAGTAGCATTCGGCTTTGTCTGACCGAATGCTTTTGCTCCTACAAAAAAAACAAAAAGAAAATATAGTTTGTAAAAACTCATTTTTAAATTTTTTATTAACCACAAAAGTCACAAAAGATTTTTGCAGTTTTTAAGTTTAAAACTTTTAAAATATTTAGTTCAAAAAAGCTTGTGCTCTAATTTTTAACCGAAAAGTTTTTGACACATTAGAAACCTTGAAGTTTTCCTGCTTTGAAAAAATTTAGAACACATTAGTTGAAAAATTAAAATTTTTCCTGTGTGCTGAATTCTCTTCAAAATTTCAAATCTAATATTTTTAATCTTGATAGGATTGCATCCTATCCTTTAGAAAATCGTCGCTTTGGGACTTTGATTCCAAAGCTTCAAATTTATTCTGAGCTCAAATCCCGAAACCCGAAACGCGTATCCCGTAAGTGAATCCCGCATCACGAATCTCAAATCTCAAACTTCAAATCTCAAATTACTTCACTGCATTTTTCGCAATCTCTTTCGAAATGCTCAATTGCTCGCCTTTTACATCTTTCGGAAGTTTTACGGCTGTGGTTTTCGCTCCCAAAACTTTGATGGTTGGTTTTTGATCTGATTCTAGTTTCAAGGTAGAAAGATCTATATTTTTACTGTTCAAGATGGTTGTTCCTGTTCCTTCAGTGTATTTTAATTTTACATTCTTCAACTGAATTCCGTCTGCGTCTACAATGGTTAAGCCTTTTTTGGTGTCAAACTGAGAATCTTCAATCACAATATTCTTCAGATTCATTTCTGCCAAACCGAAAAGCGTAATGGCTTCATCAGAATTGGTTGCGGTAATATTTTTAAAATAAATATTTCTGAAAACCGGCGTTTCTTCTGTTACAGGATACACTTTTTCCGGAGCTTTATTCCCCTCTGCTTTTTGTCCGTCTTCCAAAACCGGAGAAGCTCCTTCGTAGAACATATTGAAACCAATCGTCTGCGTAGGAATGTTAATCATGTCAATATTTTTGATATAAATATTTTCAACAACACCACCTCTTCCACGAGTCGTTTTGAAACGAAGTCCGATATCAGTTCCGATAAAAGTACAGTCTGAAACGTGCATATTTCTCGCTCCACCCGACATTTCGCTTCCGATTACGAAACCTCCGTGACCGTGATAAACAACGTTATTTTTAATGATAACATTTTCAGTAGGCATTCCTCTTTTTCTTCCGTCTTCATTTTTTCCTGATTTTATGCAAATGGCATCGTCTCCAACGTCAAAAGTATTGTCATAAATCAGAACATTTTTACAAGATTCCAAATCTACGCCGTCACCGTTTTGAGAATACCAAGGATTTCGAACCGTAAGATTTCTTAAAATTAAATTAGAAGTCATCAAAGGATGAAGATTCCAGGCTGGAGAATTCTGGAAAGTAGGGCCATCCAATAAAACCTGGTCGCAACCCACGATGCTTACCATTACCGGACGAAGGAAATCTTTCACAGATTCCAGTTCTGATTTGTTGATTTTGTCAGGAACATTGAAACTTGAGCTGCTTTCAAATCCTTTTTTATAGCTTTCTGAAGGATACCAAGTTTTTCCGTCTTTAGAAACAATTCCTCCTGAAGCGACGAATTTTTTCCATTCAGTTTCAGATAATTTTCCTTTTTTTACGGCTCTCCAAGCATCACCGCTTCCGTCAATTACGCCTTTTCCTGTAATCGCAATATTTTTCGCATTTCTTGCAGAAATCGGAGACTGGCAACGGATGGTATTTAATCCTTCAAAACTTACGTCTACCAAAGGATAATCACTTTTGTCTTTGCTGAAAACAATCATCGAACCTTCTTCTACGTGAAGATTGATGTTGCTTTTTAATTCAATTGGTCCAGTCAGCCACATTCCTCTCGGAACAACCAATTTACCACCACCTTTTTTTACTAAGGCATCGATTGCTTTTTTGAAGGCTTCTGTGTTTTTGGTTTTTCCGTCTGCAACTCCGCCGAAATCTTTGATAGAAACTGTATTGGCTGCGAAAGAAGTTTCTACGACTTTCGGCATAGTAAATTCAATTCCTTTGTAAATATCTGTATTTTGAGTGTAGAACTGGCCGGAAAACAACATTGCCGCAACAAGACCTACGATTTTAAATGACTTCTTCATAATGATATCCTTAATTTTTTTGTTTTTAACCTCCCACAGATTTCACAGATTTTTTTTTAAAATTAAGTGCAATCATCTCCGAAAATCTGTGCTGTCTGTGGGAATATTTTAATTTTTTGTTACTCTAAAATATTCAAAATCTGCGTAGCCACCGCGATTGGCTTTCTGTGTACTTACAGAATATAAACCGACTTTAGCACCAATCCATTTTCCGGGTTTTGCCTGAAACGGTCCGCCAACGTTGATGAAATTTTTTCCGTTTTCGCTGTAACTGAATGTGCAGATTCCGTTGGGTTCATTTACGTTTACTTTAAGATAAGCTTCGTTTGATTTTAATTTAGTTTCAAATAAAATCTTTTCTTCACCACCTTTTTCAGCCCTTTCGGCTTTTCTCAACTGAACATAATATCCATCGGTTTTATTCGTGATGACAAGCGATGCGTGATCCATTCCCATGACCAAAAGTCCGGCAGTTTTTCCTTCTTTGGCATCTTCGGGAGTTAATTTAACTTTTGTTGAAGCCGCAAAACTTGGAGCCGGAAATTTTTGAGTTAAAAGATTCGGAACATTCCAAAGATTTTTATCGTTTTCACCCATTTTCATGGAGAATAATCTCAGGAATTTCTGTCCGGGAAGCTTGGATGACCAAACAATGTTTTCGTTGGCGCTCCATTGCCATTGTAACCCTAATTTTTCGCCATCAAACTCATCTGTTTCTGCTGGAGTTATCACAGGATAGGTTTTCCCAACGTTTGGTTTTTTATATGTTAAAACCGGTTCACCGATTCCGTTTTTATCGTTATCGATCCCCATTACAGGCCAGTCTTTTTCCCATTTCATCGGTTGCAAGTGAACAATTCTTCCTCCTGCATCAACATCCTGAAAATGATAGAACCAATCTTCTCCTGAAGGTGTATCTACCCAAGCTCCCTGATGCGGACCGTTTATTTTTGTTTTACCTTGTTCAAGAACGATTTTCTCTTCATAAGGACCATAAATATTTTTTGATCTTAAAACCAATTGCCAACCTGTCGCCACACCTCCCGCCGGAGCAAAAACGTAGTAATAGCCGTTTCTTTTGTACATTTTTGGACCTTCAACCGTTGGATGAGCATCATGACCATCAAAAATATGAACGCCTTTATCCAAAACTTTTGTACCTTCAGGATTCATTTTATTGATGGAGAGCAAACTTTTTACTCCGGCACGGCTTCCTGCCCAACCGTGAACTAAATAGGCCTGTCCGTCTTCGTCCCAAAAAGGACAAGAATCAATCAAACCTTTTCCTTCCATCACCAAAACCGGTTCGTCCCATTTTCCAAGCGGATCTTTAGTTTTTACCATATAAATTCCGTAATCGGGATCTCCCCAATAAATGTAGAATTCTCCTTTGTGGAAACGGATACTTGGTGCCCAGACTGCATCTCCACGTCTTGGAACTGAAAAATGTTCTTTAGGTAAAACATCCTGAATGGCGTAGTTTACCAATTTCCAGTTGACCATATCTTTTGAGTGAAGAATCGGTAATCCCGGAGCTTCGTTGAAACTTGAAGCGGTCATGTAATAATCTTCTCCAACACGGATTGCATCCGGATCTGAATAATCTGCGTATAAAATCGGGTTCTTATAATTTTTTCCCTGATCGGCAGACCAAACTTCGGAAACGTATGGTTTTTCCTGTGCATTCAGATAAGTTGAAGCAATAGAAAATGCTGTGATGGAGAGTATATTTAAAATTTTGTTTGTCGTCATAAAATCAGATTCATTTCGTTTTAACGCTAAGAGCGCAAAGATTTTTTAATGGCTTACTGAATATTTTTTGGTCGCAAAGGCAGAACTACGTTCGTAAACCTGCAGTTTATACTCAGCAAAGGCTAAATGTTTAATTTTGAACCATTAAGATTTAATTAAGAAGTTTAGAAAAATTAAGTTGAGCTTCGCTTTAAGCGTCTTGCCGAATTAAAAATCTTGATTTTAGCTTTAAAAAATCTTAAATTCTTATTCTCCTTAATGGTTTAAATTTTATTTTTCAAATTCCAAACTTGCCAAGATAAACGGTCCTGTTCCTTTTCCGTCATTGGAACGGATCTGCTCGTTTACATAATATTCGTAAGAGCCGTCTCTGTAAGGTTTTCCACCTAAACCTGCAACAGCACAACATTTATTTAGATTCACAACACCATTTTCATCAACCGTAATCAGGTTTTTGATAATTCCGTCGTAGCCTTTTTTAGCTGCTGTTTTGTATGATTTTGGAAGATAACCTTTATTAACAGACTTAATCATCGTGTATACAAACATCGCTGAAGCTGTCGCTTCTTCATAGTTTCCGTTTGCCAAAGGTTTGTCTAAAACCTGGTACCAAAGTCCCGATTTTTTGTCCTGATATTTAATAACAGCGTCTGAATACGACTTGATGTAAGAAATAATTCTCGCTCTTCCCGGATGATTTTCAGGTAAATAATCAAGAACGTCTACCATCGCCATTCCGTACCAACCCATTGCTCTTCCCCAGAAATTTGGAGAAAGTCCTGTTTCTTTATTTGCCCAAGCCTGTTCTTTGCTTTCGTCCCAAGCGTGATACAATAGACCTGTTTTTTTATCTAAAAGATTTTTCTGAACCGAGTCAAACTGCATCACAATATCGTCATACGCTTTCTGAGCGTCTGCACCTTTTGTGAAATCTTTTGTGTAATGTGTGTAGAAAGGCATTCCCATATACAATCCGTCTAACCAAACCTGATAAGGGTAGATTTTTTTGTGCCAGAAAGATCCTTCATTGGTTCTTGGCTGTCCGTCGATTTGTAAACGTAAAGTCTGAAGTGCTTTCAGGTATTTGTCTTTTTTCTCTTTTTCATAAAGATAAAGAAGAACATTTCCGCTGTTCAGCATATCGATATTGTACTTATCTAAATCATAGGTAAGAATTGTCCCATCTTCTTTGATTAAAGTTTCACCAAAACCGCTGATGTAATCGTAATATTCTTTTTTACCGGTTTTCATGTAAAGCTGTTCTGCGCCGTCTAAAACGATTGCAGAAGGATACGTCCATTTCGGGCTTTTGCTGAAATCCAGCATCCATGCTTCAGGGAATCTCTGCATTTCGGAAAGCATCATTCTTTCAGACCATTTTAAGTTGGTTGGAACTACTTTTCCTGCCTGCGAAGTTTGTTTTGCCAGCTTTGTTGCTGCTACAGTTTTAGTCTGGGCACAAGCCAGAAATATTCCTGATCCTAAAGCAGCAAATGCCAATACTTTAATTTTATGGTTAATGAAATTCATTTTATATATTTTAAAGTTATTTTTCTGTTTCAATTTAATTTTAGTAAAAATACTATTATTGTTTTTTGATAATGTCCTGCACAATACTGTGAGTGTAAACCTCGATATTATCGTAGTTTTTGTCTAAATCTCTTCCGTTGGCGTTTGCTTTTTTAGGATCAAGATGATGCTTGGTTTCCCATTCATCGGGCATTCCGTCATTATCTGAATCGGGAAGTGCTTTTCCAGGTTTTAAATCCGGAAATCCACCGACATCTTTTTGAGAATCGATGATTCCGTTTTTGCTTCCCAGCGAACCTTCATAAGTGAATGTTCCGTTTTTTACATCTTTTACAACTCTCAAATCGACTGCATCTCTCACGAAACTCGAGCCACCGATCTGCAGTATTTTTTCATAAGCATCTTTCGGAGAATCTGTTTTTACATTATTCTGAATGTCGTGCGGCTGATTTATTTTAATTGAGTTTTTGTCAGCATCTGTCAACTTATACGCAGGTTTCATTTGATTGAAAACGCCCAAATTCCAGTTGTCTGCAGTAACTTCCGGACTTCCTTCCACCACATTTCCGTTGATGTAGTATTTGCCCCAGATGTTATAAACCTCAGTTCCTTCTTTTTCATTTTTATCAATCGCCACAATTCGTTTTTTGGTCATTGTCGCAGGACCTGGTTTGTAGTAATTGTTGACCATATTCACGTTCATTCCTTCTCCACCATAAACATTGTTGTGTCCCCAATTGTAAATGACGTTATTTCTGAAATCCGTTAAATCGGTTAAGGCAAATTTACTTCCTGCATACTCTCCCAATCTTGGATTACGGCTATCGTGATTCGCATAAATATTATGATGAAAAGATGCGAATTTTCCACCTGCGATTCCACCATATCCGTGAGCGCCTTTCTGGTGGGCAGAATTTCTTAAGCTTTCTGTAATCACACACCATTGAAGCGTCGTGTTTTCATTGACGTAAATAGAAACCGTCTCATCGGTAGACCAGCTCATCGAACAATGATCTACAATTAAACCTTTCATAAATCTTGCCCCTAAAGCATCACCTTCAAATTTTTTCTGATCTCCCATTCTGAATCTCATAAAACGGATAATCACATTGTCTGCTGCAACGAAAGTTTCATAGTTTGCAACCGTGATTCCGTCTCCGGGAGCGGTTTGTCCGGCAATGGTAACGTTGCCTTCTTTTATTCTTAAAGGAGATTCCAGATAAATGGTTCCCGATATTTTAAAAACAATATATCTTGCGCCTTTTTGTTCTACAGCATATCTTAAAGTACCTTCAGAGCCATCATCTGTTAATTTGGTTACGAATAAAACTTTTCCGCCTCTTCCTCCGGTTGTAAATCTGCCAAAACCTTCTGCTCCGGGAAAGCTGATTGTTTTTCCTAAAATCACGGTTTCTTTTTTACCTGAAACAGCAGACTGAGCCGTACAGTTTTGTAAGGTGAAAATTGCAAATATTGAAGCTATAATAAAAGCTGTTTTCATAATTCTTTGATTTGGCTTATTTTAAAGCTTTTTTGAAATTCCAGTTATCTTTTCCGGAAAGAATATTTTTTGAAGTATATTTTTTACTTTGCTCCTTTGTCAGCTGATGTGACCATGAAGCTCTTTTTGAAACATCAGCTCCGGCTCCTTTAGAACTGTATTCTGCGTAGAAAGTAGTCTTCTCAGCATCGGGTTTTGCCCAGTTGTGCCATCCTTCTTTTTTTATTGTGGAATCGATTGCACAGTTGACGTAAACCGTTTTTGCAAATGGTCTCCAAGGCCGTCCCAAATATACAGAATTTGGTTCAGCATCTCCTGTTACATTACAGTTAATAAATACATAACCGAATTCGTTTCCTTCAATTGTAGAAGCTGCAGTAACGTAAGAAGCATTTTTTTTAGAATAAATGATGCAGTTTTCAAAAACAGCAGTTCCGGCTCCGAAAATATAGTCGGTAGTTCCTTCAATGTAGCAGTCTTTAAAATAATTTCTTGAAATTTTAGTTTTATCTAAAGCATCTTGTGCACCTTTTGTATAAAGTGTATCCTGAAATCCTAAGAATTTACAATTTTCAAAAGCAATTCTGTCACCTGTTGTTAAAACGGCAACGGCTTGCCCGACCGGACCTGCATCGTTTTGAAACGTAATATTCTTTGCCGAAAAATCATTAGAAAAGATAAAAAAACTCGATGAACCTGTAGTTCCTATGTTTTTACCTTCTGCATTTTGTTTTGAAGCATGATCTCCGTAAACAAGAATGGTGTTTTCAGGATTTTCTCCAATTAGTATGATCGGGTTTTTTGTATCTGAAACAGTGATTTTTTCTCTGTATGTTCCCGGTTTTACAATAATTTTTGTTCTTACCGATGTTCCTTCTTCAACCGCATCAATTGCCTGTTGAACCGTCATGAAATTGCCTTTTCCGTCTTTCGAAACGATGATGGTTTTTTCATCTTTCATCTTGAAAGAAAGAAGACTGATAATGACTGCGGAGAAAATAGATAAGAATATGATTTTATTTTTTAAACCTGAAATCTGCATATCTCTGAATTTTTCTTTGAAGAAAAGTACAGACCTTCTCCCCGGAAGGAGCAAGTCTGTACTGAAAATTAATTAATATGAATGTATATTTTTACTAATAACCATAATCTTGTGTAAGAGCAGGATTATTCTGTATAAATTCGAAATAAATTGGCAGAAGTTCTCTCTTATTTGCCTGGAAATATTGTGCATAACCGGCAGAAGGATCATTAACATACGTTGGTAAAACTCCTGATCTCCAAGCAATTTTCTTATATCCTGCAGGTATTGTGGTAGATTGGCTTGGTACATAGAATACATCAGCTTTTGCTACTCCGGTATTTGTAAATACGTCAATAGTGGTAATATTTTGCTGAGCAGTTTTTGTAGGATCGAATGCGGAAGTTTTATAGTAAATATCCAAAGGAACATTTGCATAAGCACCGACTCCGTTGATAAAATCAGTCAATTTCTGTTTTGTTTCGGCAATTTTAGTTGCTAACAAGTTCCATCTGATTAAGTCGTATTTTCTGATTCCCTCAGAACCTAATTCAAGCATTCTTTCTTTAACGATATAATTAAAGAAGCCAACTTTATCTGTAGGAATTGTTCCTACCTGTCCCAGATTTCCTGCATACGCTCTGTTTCTTACCGCTTTTACTGCATTAATTGCATCAGCAGAAGGAGCACCGTGGATTTCATTATCAGCTTCAGCGAACATCAGCATGACATCAGAAAGTCTTAGTAAAGGCCAGTCAACCGCCAATGTCTGGGAAGGACCTGTAATGTTTGTCCATGATTTTCTGTATTTAGAATCTGTGAATGAGTTTGCAGCTACCAATTCAGCCTGATTTGAAGCATTCACAGTGAAGATTCCTACATTCATGTCTCTTCTTAAATCATATTTTGTAAACTCGTAGAAGTAGGTTGGTAATGCATTGATTCCGCCGCCGCCTTTCCAGCTTGAGTTATCATGATGTTTAAGACCGTTGTAATATCCGATTTTAGAGTCTGTTCTTGTACCTCCTCCGAAAGCTCCGACAGCAAAAATAACTTCGTTGGTAGCGTCCTGAGAATTGGTGTGAAGTGCTCTGAATACGCTTTCATAACTAGGATTCAAAGCATGTTCTCCTGTATGATTCATAATATCTTTGCACTCGTCATAAGCGATCTGATAATATTTTTGAGGATTAGAACCCTGCATCATCTGTTGTGGGCTTCTTCTTAAAGACCATCCTGCTCTTGCCAAAGAAATTCTTGCTCTTAGTCCTTTTACAAAGCCTTTAGAAATTCTGTTGCTTGTTGTTCCGCCTTCAGATCTCCATGGTACTAGAGTTGAAGCCTTCGCCAAATCTTCTATAAGCTGATCATAAATAACATCACGATCTGTTTTTGGCTGGTTTTGTTCAGCTACATCAGATGCAGGAACAAGATAAAAAGGAACGTCGCCCCAGTTTCTGATCAGTTCATAATAATACTGAGCTCTAAGAGTCAATGCTTCACCCAAATATCTGTCCATTAATTTTTTATCATCTGCAGAACCGGTCTGGTAAACAGGAGATAATGGAATATTTTTAATCACTAAATTGGCACGCTCTATTCCTGTATATAATTTTCCGAAAGGATTATTAAGTTCTGTATTTGTAGTACATGCTCCGAAAGTGGCAACTCCTCTTCTGTCATTACAATTGTAGCTTCCGGATGTTCTGAAATCGTCACCTGACTGAGGAATAATTAATGATAATCTTTGCCCGTAACCATCATCACCTCCAAGCTGGGAATAAACTCCCACTAAAGCTGAAAATGTATCCGCAGTACTGTCAAATTGCTGCGCTTCAGAAATACTTGAAAGATTTTCAGGATTAAGAAAATCACTGCAGGAATTCGTAAAGAAAAGTGTTCCCGCAAGACAAGATAAAATAAATATTGATTTGCTTTTTTTCATTTTTAAATTTTTTTAGAAAGTGATATCTACACCTGTTACAAAGAAACGGCTTCTCGGGTATGCTGCGTAATCTACACCCGGAGTCAGAGGATTTCTTCTTGTACTTGCTTCAGGGTCATAGCCTGAGTACCCGGTAATTACGAATAAATTGTTTACCGTTGCATATAATCTGAAGTTTTTCACACCAATCATTTCTAAAGATCCTTTTGGTAAGGTGTATCCTAAAGTTACGTTGTTTAATCTTAAGAATGATCCGTCTTCAATTCCGTAAGAATGAAGAATATATTGTCCTGTTGGCGGAGTCCACATCGTTGTGTTAGCATTTAAAGCGGCTAATTGAGTCGGGTCTGTAACTTTCACACCGTCGTTATCAAACCATCTCCATCGGTCTGCAACAGCAGCATCCATATTGTTATCTCTATAAAGATATTGAGTGGTATTTTCGATTTTGTTGGCGTTGTACACTTTATTTCCTACTGAGAAATTAAAGAATAAACTCATATCGAAATTTTTATATCTAAATGTCTGGTTGAAACCTCCGTAGAATTTTGGAAGTGCGCTTCCTAATTCCTGTCTGTCTGCGTCGGTAATCTGTCCGTCTCCATTCAAATCTCTTAATTTAAGATCTCCCGGTTGTACAGCTTTTGCTCCCAAAGCAATTGCGCTGCTGCTCGGAACTCCTGCTTTTAATGTATAAACCTTGGTTGATGCATTGTAATCGAAATCAGAAATTTCATATCTTCCTTCAGTTACATATCCGTAATAAGTTCCTACTGAGCTTCCTACTTTAGCAATAAAGTCGAAACCTCCGATTCCTCCTGACTGAACTAAGTAATAATCCTGGCCTGCAGCTGTACCACTACCTAAACTTAAAATGGTATTTTTATTGGTAGAAATGTTGGCATCTATTTTCCAACCAAAATTTTCCTTATCTATAACAGATCCTCCCACGGTAAATTCAAGACCTTTATTTCTGGTTTTTCCTGAGTTTTGGAACTGGTTTGCATATCCCGGGAATGGCACTTTTGCCAATACCAATAGATCTTTGGTATCTGTAATATATCCGTCTACGCTACCATAAAGTCTTCCTTTGAAAAATTCAAAATCAATACCTGCGTTTTTAGAAACTGTAGCTTCCCATTTCACATTAGGATTGGTTTGCGTAGTAGAAACTGCAGCCCCCGGTGTAACGGAAGTTCCGAATACATACCCGTTGTTTGCATTGATATTATAGAAGTTTGCCCAAAGATAAGAGGTAATTCTATTATTCCCCGAAAGACCATATCCTACACGAAGTTTTAATTCATTTAACCAGTCAACATCTTTCAGGAATTTTTCTTCTTTAACTTTCCATGCCAATGAAGCAGCAGGGAAGTATCCCCATTGATTTCCTTTCATGAAAACATTCGATCCATCAGCTCTTACTGATGCGGTAAAGATGTATTTATTGTCGAAAATGTAATTTACACGGCCAAAGAATGATGCTAAACGGTCTGGAGCAATTACAGCAGTTCTTGCTGCATCCTGAATCAATCCCGGAGGTGGCGTTGCCGCTGCAATATTGGCAAATGCCTCATTAGGAAGGATCGATTTTGGAAACCATTTTACATAATTGGTACTCGATTCTCCATCGGTTTGTATAATTTCCTGACCTAAGAGAACATCCAGTTTATGCTGACCAAATTTCTTGGTATAATTTAATGTATTGGTATTGGTAATTCTTCTTGTCTGAGATCGGTCAAGCTGTACAATCGGCATATCGGCATTTGCTCTTGCCTGTGCAGTAACGGTACCCCAAAACTGATTGGTAGAAATATCTCTTTGTACATAACCTACAACACTTCTGAACGTCAAATCTTTCGTAATGTTATAATTAAGATAAGCATTCAATAATAAGTCATTGATTCTGTGATCTCTTACCTCGTTATCATTTAAAAGAAGGGGATTTACCAAGTTGGTGTTGGTGGCGTAGCTTGGATCAAAATCATCAACAGGAACCGTAGAACCTCCTTCAAAAGGTTGGTATCTTACAGAGTTTCTCAATCTGTTATTACTCTGAGAGCCGCTGCTGGAAGTTCCCACACCGTTCGTTAAAGATCTTCCGTATCTTGCGTTGATTCCGAATTTAAGTTTTTTACTGATGTCATAGTCATACTTAAAGTTGGCCATGCTTCTTTTGAAGCCAGAACCAAGCATAATACCATCTTCATCCACATGATTTAAAGTAAAAGAGAAAGCAGACTTTTCAGACCCTCCGTTTACGCTAAGATTATGAGTGAAGTTAAATGCTTCATTACCAAATAATTCATCCTGCCAATCTCTCCTCTGAACCGATTTGTATTTTTCTAATTCCTTATAGGTACTACCATATCTGGTATTAAAAGCAATATCATCAGCATCACCTATAACGCCATTCTTTTTGTATAATTCATATTGATACAGTACAAACTCGTAAGGATCTAATACATCAAGTGTATTCATGATCTTTCTTACTCCGGTAAAACCATTGTAGTTAATGGTGGTAATTGCTTTTTTACGACCACTTTTTGTAGTAATTAGAACAACCCCGTTTGCACCTCGCGAACCATAGATAGAAGTAGAAGAAGCATCTTTTAACACTTCGATAGATTCAATTTCTTTTGGGGAAAGAATAGTCATGGCGTTATCCATTTGGATGCCGTCAACGATATATAATGGAGCGTTACTTCCGGTAATGGATGTTCCGCCACGGATGGTAATATCTACATCTCCGCCGGGTTTTCCTTCACTAGCCTGAACCTGAACTCCGGCAAGTCTTCCTTGGATCGCTTCAGCGGCCGAGTTTACCGGCATATCTTTTAAGGCTTCTCCTTTTACAGATGAAACGGCATTGGTAACATCTTTTTTCGATACTTTATTGTACCCTACCAAAACCACCTCGTCGATTTTGGTTTCTTTCTCTTTTTCCTGAGCCATAGCGAGTACAGGAATAAGGAAAGCAGTTAAATATAACCACTTTATTGATTGTACTTTTTTATCCATTTACGTATCCTTATATAGTTTAATTTTGGGTTGAGAAATGTGTTGTTTCTCTTTAGTTTTTGTGGATTTTTAAGTAATTCTGTTTTTCAGCAAATATTTTAAACTTTCTACGCTGTTTAGAGTGCAATCGATTGCGTAATTTTTTACAATAAAATATCTTGGCTTCTAAACTAATATTATTTTTGATTACGCAAAGAAAAAAATGTTATTTTTTTATTAATTTGATTGTCTAATTTGTTAAGGATAGCAAAATATTACTTGGTGATTTTAATTTATGTTGTTGATAATCAGAATTTTATTTTTGTTATTAAATGCTTTAAATAGAAGCTAAAAAAGATTGTAAATTATGATGTTTAAGCTTCGAAAATATATGTTTTTTGTTTAATTTTCATTTTTTTTATTCGAAAAAATTCCCAAAAACTATAACCAAAAACTAAATTTGTATTAAAAGTGTGATTTTTATCATCTTTTTTGTAGCTTAAAACTTGTGTATTTTATAAATGATAAAAAAATAGCTAAAACGTCAAACTATTTTCATTTTATATTATATATGATTATATAAATGATATTTGTGGCAGTCAGAGTCAAATTATTGGCATGATTTTATTTTAATGGATGCTTTGCACTAAATTTAGGTGAAAATATGCTGCAATTTCTACTTGTAAAGTATAAGTTATAAAAATGTTTTTAATTTTATTAATCTGTAAATCAATGTTTTGTAAATTTAAATTAAATTTTTGTTAACAGGTTAAATATAATTTCTATATTAGACCACAAGTATTTCTGTAAAATTTTAGTGTAATTTTATGCAATCGATTACGCAATGTTTAACAGGTTTTTTAAAACCATAATTTAAGTTTAAAATCTAAAGTATGACAAAATCAGAATTTCGATACGCCCATCATCCGGAAGATGTAAAAAAATATACAACTGAAGACTTGAGAAGGGAGTTTTTGATGGATGGTTTATTTAATGAAGATCAAATCAATGTAGTATATTCTATGTACGACAGAATGATCGTAGGGGGTGTAATGCCTGTAAAAAGTGCATTAAAGCTGGAACCGACAGATGATCTAAAAGCTGAAAATTTCTTAGACAGAAGAGAATTGGGAATCATCAATGTAGGGGCAGCCGGAAAGGTGACCGTTGATGGTGAAGTTTTCGAACTGGGAAATAAGGAAGCTTTATATATCGGAAAAGGAGCAAAAGATGTTGTTTTTGAAAATGGAAATGAAGGTCAGACTTTATTTTATTTCAATTCTGCACCGGCTCATCATTCTTATCCTACAAAGAAAATCACCAAGAACGAAGCTGAAATTGTAGAATTGGGCGAAACAAAATACGCAAATAGAAGAACAATCAATAAACTAATTGTAAATAGCGTATTAGAAACTTGCCAGCTGCAAATGGGTATGACCGAATTGCACGAAGGAAGTGTTTGGAACACGATGCCTTCTCATACGCACACCAGAAGAATGGAGGCTTATTTCTATTTTGATCTGGAAGAAGGTCAGGCGGTAAGTCACTTTTTGGGACAACCGAACGAAACCCGTCATATTTTTATGAAAAACAATGAAGCGGTATTGTCTCCGGAATGGTCGATTCACTCAGGGGTTGGAACTTCCAACTACACATTTATCTGGGGAATGGCAGGAGAAAATATGGATTATGGCGATATGGATGCTGTTAAAACTAACGAACTAAAGTAATTTTCTACATGAATTTATTCGATTTATCCGGTAAAGTTGCCGTTGTTACTGGCGGAACTCACGGATTAGGAATGGCAATGGCCGAAGGTCTTGCTGCTGCGGGTGCTGAACTGGCAATCACAAGTACAACACCGTCAAAATTAGACGAAGCGCTGGAATATTATCATTCTAAAGGATACAAAGCAACTGGCTACATTTTTGACGTAACCGACGAACTGGAAGCCGCTCAGAAGGTAGCCTTAATGGAAGCTACTCATGGGAAAATAGACATCCTTGTCAACAATGCAGGAATCATCAAGCGTATTCCGGCTGTCGACATGGAAGTGGAAGACTTTAGAAAAGTAATCGATGTAGATCTTACCGGGCCTTTCATCATGTCCAAATTAATTGGAAAGCACATGATCAAAAGAAAAGCCGGAAAAATCATCAATATTTGCTCAATGATGAGTGAGCTGGGGCGCGATAATGTAGTAGCGTACGCTTCTGCAAAAGGCGGACTGAAAATGCTTACCAAAAATTTAGCAACAGAGTGGGCGAAACATAATATTCAGGTAAACGGAATCGGTCCCGGATATTTTGCAACGTCTCAAACAGAACCAATAAGAGTGGACGGAAATCCGTTCAACGATTTTATCATCAGCAGAACTCCGGAAGGAAGATGGGGAAATCCCGAAGATCTTGCAGGAACAGCTATTTTCCTAGCTTCAGACGCAAGTAAGTTCATCAACGGACAGATTATTTACGTTGATGGCGGGATTTTAGCAACCATCGGCAAGCCTTCAAACGAGTAACGCAAGAATTTTACAAAAATGAAATCTTTTATTACAGATAACTTTTTATTACAGAATAAATACGCTGAAGAATTATACTTCAACTACGCAGAAAAGCAGCCGATCATTGATTATCACAATCATTTGATTCCTAAAGATATTGCAGAAAACACAGTTTTTGAAAATATTTCAAAGGTTTGGATTGCTGGTGACCACTACAAATGGAGAGCAATGCGTACCATGGGCGTGAACGAAAAATTCATTACCGGAGATGCTTCAGATAAAGAAAAATTCGAGGCTTGGGCTAAAACAGTTCCGTATACGTTGAGAAATCCGTTGTACCACTGGACGCATTTAGAACTGAAAAGATATTTCGGAATTGATGAATTGTTGAACGAAAACAATGCTTCTGAAATTTACGACAACATCAGCGCTCAGCTTCAGACTCCAGAAAAGTCAACAAGAGGTTTATTGGAAATGATGAATGTAGAATCTCTGTGCACAACGGAAGATCCTACCGATATTCTGAATTATCATCAGGATTTGGCAAAAAGCGACTGGAAAGTAAAAGTAAGCACCGCTTTCCGTCCGGATAAAGCGATTTTAATTGAGAACCACAACTTCGCAGATTATATTTCTAAATTAGGCGAGTCGGCAGGAATTGAAATCAATTCTTACCAGACTTTGTGCGATGCTTTATTGAAAAGAATCGAATATTTCCACGAAAACGGATGCAGATTGTGCGATCACGGATTAAATAATATTTCTTTCGAAGATGCTACAGATGCAGAAGTAAGCGCAATTTTCAGTGATAAAATTTCTGGAAAAGTTATTGCTGAGAAGCAGGTAAATCAATTTAAAACAGCCATTCTTTTATTCTTAGGAGAAGCTTACCACAAATTTGGTTGGGTTCAGCAATTCCACTTGGGAGCGTTGAGAAACAACAACGAAAGAATGCACAGAATTTTGGGTCCGGATACGGGTTGGGATTCTATCGGTGACTTTGTTCAGGCTGAAACTTTGTCTAAATTATTAAACGCTTTAGACGGAAAAGACAAATTAACAAAAACCATTTTATACAACTTAAATCCTGCCGACAATGAAATTTTCGCAACCATGATTGGGAATTTCAATGATGGAAGTATCAAAGGAAAAGTACAGTTCGGTTCAGGATGGTGGTTTTTAGACCAGAAAGACGGGATGATCAAGCAGATGAATGCCCTTTCAAACATGGGATTAATCAGCTGTTTCGTTGGGATGTTAACAGATTCCAGAAGTTTCTTATCTTTCCCGAGACACGAATATTTCAGAAGAGTGCTTTGTAATTTATTCGGAGAAGAAATGAAAAACGGTGAATTACCGGACGATATGGAACTTATTGGAAAAACAATTTCCGATATCTGTTACCATAATGCTAAAAATTATTTCGATTTTTAAATTTAAATAAAATTAATCTCTCGCAGATTGAGTAAATTTTGCAGATTTAAAATGATCTGCGTCATCAGCTAAATCTGCGAGAGATTCAAAATATTTTTGAACCATTAAGGAAATTAAATTATTAAGTTTTTTTAAATTTAAGTCTAAGATTTAGTAAGCATCATGCTTAAAGCATAGCTCAACTTAAAAATCTTTAAATCTTCAAAACCTTAATGGTTTAAAAAATTCAAAAAAAGATTATTTTTAACTTAAACTTATTTGATCTTTAATTTTCAATATATTCAACTTCAAATCTTTTGTGCCTTTTGTGGTTTAAAAGTGAACTAAAAGTTATGGGTAAAATACTTACTTTCGGTGAAATCATCATGAGACTTTCGCCTCCCGGAAACAGAACCATGAAGCAAAGCCACGAAATGGAATTTTTCTTCGGCGGAACTGAGCTCAATGTAGCATCATCATTGGCAACAATGGGCTGCGAAGTAAAGCACGTAAGTAGTGTTTCAGATGATTTTGTTGGAGAATCGGCGCTTTCTTTTGTAAAAAGTTTCGGAATTGACACCAATTTTATTTCTAAAAATGAGCATCCTCTTGGGTTGTACTTTTTAGAAGTAGGATCGTCGGTTCGTGCGAGCAGAATTGCTTACAACAGACTGAACGGTTCTTTTGCCAACATCGAATCAGAGAAAATCGACTGGAAAAAAGCTCTGGAAAGTTGTGATTATTTTCACTGGACAGGAATCAGCCCAGGAATTTCAGAATCAGCTTACGAAACTTTAAAAGAAGGTTTATTGACCGCCCGTGAAATGGGAATTGAAGTGACTACCGATCCTGCTTACCGTTCCAACCTTTGGAAATACGGCAAAAACGGAAACGAAGTTTTGAAAGAATTGGTTTCTTTATCAACCATTTTCATCGGTGGTGTAAATGAAATCAACGAAATCTTAGGAACTCAGTTTTCATCAGATAAAAATGGATTTTTGGAAGCTTGTGAAGAATTAAAAAAGCAATGTCCATCAATCCACAAAATTTTCGACAAAATAAGAATCGGAGTTACGGCAAGTTCTCAGCAAACGCAGGGAAGAGCTTTAGTTGACGGAAATTATTTTGAAACTAAATTTTTAGAAATAGACAATGTTGTCGACAGAATCGGAACGGGAGATGCATTTGCAGCAGGTTTAATTTATGGCTTAAAAAACTTCGACGACGAAAAAGCATTGAATTTTGCCAACGCAGCTTGTGCCATCAAACACACCATTTTAGGCGACATCAACTATTGCAGTGCAGAAGATATTTTGGAAGTAATGGCAGGAAATTCAGGCGGAAGAATAAAAAGGTAGTTGGCATCTAGCTTTTGGCTAATGGCATTTGGCAACTGTACAATTCAAATCAGAAAATAGCGGACTTAACTGAGTGAAACGCCTTTGCGAACGAAAAATATACATCAAGTTTTAAAAAGAAAATCTTTGCGCTCTTTGCGTTAAAAATATACAGCACACTAAAGGATGCATTTCATCCCATCAAAAATTATTTTTAAACAAGATAATTCAACAAAATGACAAAAATTCAAACCGTTACCAACGCCATCATCAATCATGGGATTTTGCCTTTGTACTACAATGCTGATGAAACGGTAACTTTAGAAATATTAAAATCGCTTTACAAAGCAGGAATCCGTGCAGTAGAATATACAAGCCGTGGGGAATCTGCGTTGAGCAATTTTACAAAAATGGTAGAAATCCGTAATGCGGAAATGCCGGAAATGCTTTTAGGAATCGGAACCATTAAGAATCTACAACAGGCTGAAGAATATTACAAGGTAGGTGCAGATTTCTTTATCAGTCCGGGTTTTGTGGCGGAAGTTGCAGAATTTTTAATTCCAAAAGATATTTTGTATAGCCCAGGTTGTATGACTCCGACCGAAATTATCACCGCTGAAGCTTCAGGAGTAACGTTCATTAAATTATTCCCCGGAAATGCTTTAGGTGCAGGTTTTATGAGTGCCATCAAAGATGTTTTTCCCAATCTGAAATTTATGCCAACTGGCGGAGTAGATACAACAAAAGAAAGTATTGAAAGTTGGTTCAAAGCTGGTGTTTCTGCAGTTGGGATGGGTAGTAAACTGGTAAGCAAAGAATTAATGGCTGCCAAAGATTACGCAACCATTGAAAATGAAACGAAGAAAGTGCTGGAAATTATTCAGGCTTTAAAATAATAATGAAAAAATAACGTAGTAAGTAGCTTCGTCGCCTTCGCTGAGTATAAACTGCAGGTTTACGAACGTAGTTCTGCCTTTGCGACCGAGAAATATGCAGGAGTTTATTAAAAAAATCTTTGCAGACTTTGCGTTAAAAATATTTTAAACATATAACTAAATTCTAAAACAAGTATGAGTTCGGTTAAGTCTCTTAAACCAAGTACATTCAGATGGACGATATGTTCGTTACTGTTCATTGCCACGACCATTAATTATTTGGATCGTCAAGTTTTATCATTAACGTGGAAAGATTTTATTGCTCCGGAATTTCACTGGAACAATAATGATTACGGAAATATTACCGCATTATTTTCCATTTTCTATGCAGTAGGAATGCTTTTCGCAGGAAAATTCGTAGACTGGATGGATACCAAAAAAGGTTTCCTTTGGGCAATCGGAGTTTGGTCTGTAGGTGCTGTTTTACATGCATTTTGCGGAATTGCAACCGCTGGAATCCTTACCGGAGACTGGTTTGCAGGTTTCCACGGTTCTAAAGAATTAATTGGAACGGTTTCTAATACAGGTGCAATTATCAGCACGAGTGTAACGCTGTTCATATTTGCACGTTTTGTGTTGGCAATTGGGGAGGCTGGAAATTTCCCGGCAGCGATTAAAACAACTGCTGAATATTTTCCTAAAAAAGACAGAGCTTTATCCACAAGTATCTGGAATGCAGGAGCTACGGTTGGAGCTTTGGCTGCACCTATTACAATTCCATTCATTGCAAAATCAATGGGTTGGGAATGGGCGTTCATCATCATCGGAGCGTTAGGATTTGTTTGGATGGGACTTTGGGTTTTCTATTACAAAAAACCCCACGAGCATCATAAAGTAAACGAACATGAGCTGACTTACATCAATCAAGATCAGGAAGATGCGGTTGTAGAAGAAAATGCTGTTCAGACGGAAGAAAAAAAATTTACGTTCAAAGAATGTTTTAGCTACAGACAGACTTGGGCATTTGCTTTTGGGAAATTCATGACCGACGGTGTTTGGTGGTTCTTTTTATTCTGGACTCCGGCTTATTTAAGCTCCGTTTACGGAATGGATTCCACACAAAGCGCATTGCCGTTATTCGTATTGTACATGATAACTCTACTTTCGATTATTGGAGGCTGGCTTCCAAAATATTTTGTAGAAAAGAAAGGAATGAATGCGTATTCAGGAAGAATGAAAGCCATGTTGATTTTTGCATTTTTCCCTTTGTTAGCACTTTTAGCACAACCTTTAGGTTCAGCAACTTATTGGATTCCGGTTTTAATCATCGGAATTGCAGGGGCAGCACACCAAGCTTGGTCGGCAAATATATTCTCAACCGTAGGCGATATGTTCCCGAAAAAAGCCATCGCAACCATCACCGGAATTGGCGGAATGGCAGGAGGAATCGGATCGTTTATCATTAATAAATCTTCAGGAGTTTTATTCGATCATGCTCACAAAGCTTGGTCAACAGTTGACGGAGTTCCTTTGTTGGAAAAATATCCTCAATACATCAATGAAAGATTACCGGACGGATTCTTCGAACAATTGGAAAAATCAGGAGCTGTAGTTGTAGACGGAATTGACAAAGGATACATGATTATTTTCTCCATCTGTGCTGTAGCATATCTTATTGCATGGGTAGTAATGAAATCATTGGTTCCAAAATATAAAGTGATCAGTAAATAGAAATAAAATTTAAACCATTAACGAGAATTAAGAAGTTAAGAAAGATTAAGAATTTGCTGGCAAATTAGAGTGCGATCTTAAGAAATTTATTTCTCTCAAATAACCTTAACTTCTTAATAAATCATAATGGTTCAAATATAAAACTTTGAGTTCTTAGCTGAGTGAAACGTCTTTGCGAACTTAAAAATATACATCAAGCTTTAAAAAAATCTTTGCGGACTTTGCGCTAAAAAAAGTCCAAGATTTAACAGAATTAAAAACACAATTTAATTCAAATCAGAAAAATGGAAAATCAGACAAAACAACAATTAAACCGTCAAAACAGCGGAATAGATACAAAATTACCAATCAAAATCGTACAGTTCGGAGGAGGAAACTTTATGCGCGGATTTACAGATTATGTGATTGATAAATTAAACAAAGAAGCAGATTTCACCGCAGGAATTGTCAATATTCAGCCGACACCCAACGGTTCAGTTCACAAGCTTGAAGAACAGGGGAATTTGTACACTTTATTTTCAAGAGGAATCAAAAAAGGAGAAATCATCGATGAGAAATGCGTGATTTCGGCAATTCAGAAGTCGATCAATCCTTATACAGATTATAACAGCTTTTTGGATTTGGCTAAAGAAGAGGAACTCGAATTTGTATTTTCAAATACAACCGAAACCGGAATTGCTTACGACGAAACTGAAAATACCTACGAAGGTCCGCACAAAAATTTCCCAGCGAAAGTAGCGGTTTTACTTCACGAAAGATACAAGCATTTTAATGGAGCAGCAGATAAAGGGTTAAGAATTATTCCTTGTGAACTGATTGAAGATAATGCTTTTGTTTTAAAAGGTATTATTTTAAAATATGCAAAACTTTGGAATTTAGAAGAAGGTTTTGTGCAATGGATTGAACAAAGCAATCACTTCCACAATACATTGGTCGACAGAATCGTTCCTGGCTATCCGAAAGATGACGCTGCGACGTACGAAGACCAGTTGGATTATGAAGATCCGATGATGGTGGTTTCTGAAACATTCCTTTTGTGGGTGATTCAGGGAGGTGATGATTTAAAACAGAGAATTCCATTCGATCAGATCAACGAACAGATTTTAGTGGTGGATGATATCCAGCCATACCGTTTAAGAAAAGTAAGAATTCTGAATGGTGGACATACATTGATGTTGGCTCCGGCCATTTTAGCAGGAAAAGAAATCGTAAAAGAAGCAATCGATGACAAGTTTATCGGAACTTTTTTAAGCGAATCGATATTCAATGAAGTCAATCAGACTTTAGGTTTAGACGAAACTGAACTGAAAGAATTTGCGGAAGAAGTTTTCGACAGATTCAGAAATCCTTTCATCAAGCACCATTTGGCAAGCATCGCTTTATATTTTGTTTCTAAATTTAAAGTAAGAGTGGTTCCGAGTTTGTTGACGTATGTTGAAAGAAATAATAAACTTCCATTGAATTTAACGTTCTCTCTGGCAAGTTTAATCAGATTCTATCAGGGAAGTTTTGGTGAAAAATCTCTTCCTCTGAATGACGAAGAAGCCATCGTAAACAGATTCAGAGAAATCTGGAAAAACGAAGATTACGAAGTAGTTTCAGAACAGGCATTAAGCGAAAAACTGTTCTGGGATACCGATCTTACACAAGTAGAAGGCCTGAAAGCTGCAGTAGCAAAAGCATTGTATGAAATCGACCACAATGACATGGAAACTGCCTACAAAAATTTTATTCAATTTTATTCTTAAAAAATCATGCAAAAGAAAGTACTGAAAGTAAATCCCAAAGACAACGTTATTGTAGCGTTGATGGATTTGCCTGCCGGAGAATCGGTGCACTTAGACGGTACAGATTATACGATTCTTAAAGATATTAAAGCAAAACATAAATTCGCTGCCGTAGATTTTGAGGATGGCGACCATATTTTAATGTATGGCGTGATCGTTGGAAAAGCCAACCAATCCATCAAACAGGGCGAAGTCATTACCACCGAAAACGTAAAACACCAAAGTGCAAAAGTTGTCGGGAAAACCGAAACCTTGGGCTGGACTCCACCCAATGTTGACAAGTGGAAAGACCGTACTTTTATGGGCTACCACCGTGAAGACGGACAGGTGGGAACAGAAAATGTATGGCTGTTTTTCCCGTTGGTATTCTGCGAAAACAAGAATATCGAAACACTGAAGGATATTTTCGAAAAAGAACTGCTTCACGATAAAGCCAGCAAACACCAATTGTTACTTCGTTCGTTACTGAACGGCGGTGCAACTGCTGATGTTGCGGTGGAAGAGGAAGAACCGGATACAAGAGTATTTAAAAATATCGACGTTAGATTCATCACGCACCAAGGTGGTTGTGGCGGAATCCGTCAGGATGCTGAAGCTTTGGGAAGACTGTTCGCAGGATACGTCAACAACCCGAATGTTGCAGGAGCTACGGTTCTCAGCTTAGGTTGCCAGAATCTTCAGGTGCAGATTTTCATGGATTCATTGCATGCATTGGCTCCAAATAACAAAAAACCAATTGTCGTTTACGAACAGCAAAAATCAGGTACCATCGATGAAATGCTGACCGGCGTTATTAAAGATTCATATGAAGGCATTAAAAAAGCCAACGAAATAGAGAGAAAACCGGCATCAATCACCAAACTGAATATTGGTTTGGAATGTGGTGGTTCAGACGGTTTCTCAGGAATTTCCGCAAACCCTGTTTTGGGAGAAGTTTCTGATATTATGGCGGCAGTCGGCGGAACAACCATGCTTGCCGAATTCCCTGAATTGTGTGGAGTAGAGCAGGAGTTGGTTAACCGTTGCATCAGCGATGAAGACGGTGTGAAATTCCTAAAACTGATGAAAGATTTTGAAGCCTCTGTGGTGGCGGCAGGATCAGGATTTGATATGAATCCGTCTCCCGGAAACATCAAAGACGGTTTAATTACCGATGCTATGAAATCTGCAGGAGCTGCCAAAAAAGGTGGAGCAGCCCCAATCGTGGAAGTTCTCGATTTTACAGAATACGCCACAAAACCAGGTCTGAATCTGTTGTGCACTCCCGGAAATGATGCCGAATGTACAACCGCTTTGGTCGGTTCAGGTGCGACAGTGGTACTTTTCACCACAGGTCTGGGAACTCCGATGGGAAATCCTATTTCGCCAGTTGTGAAGATTTCTTCCAACACTATTTTGGCAGAAAAAATGTCAGACATTATTGATTTCAATGCAGGTACCGTCATCAGCGGAGAAAAAACAATTTCCGAAGCTGCAGACGAACTTCTGGAACTCATCATCAACGTAGCCAGCGGCGAAGTAAAAACCAAAGCGGACGTTCTGAATCAGAATGATTTCATTCCATGGAGACGAGGAGTCTCTCTGTAATGGGTTAATTATATTAAATATTAGGGTTGAAAATGCTTCTTGCTTCGGTGAGGAGCATTTTCTTTTGTTGATAATAATAAAAATTAAAAAAATCCGCTTCATTTGTGAGACGGATTAATTTACTAATTCAACCTTATTGGGAATCTCAAAATGTAGTTTTCCGACATAAAAACTAGCATGATTTCCTTTAAAAGAATTTAATCCGTTCTAGTATATTTTTATTGTGGGTGTTTCTTCTTGACTCCAAAATTGATATTCTCTTTCTAATTGTATATTTAAAAAAGTTTTAATCATCAATGTGATACCGAGAAAGCTCAATTTCATTAGGCAATAAACATAATGGTTCATTTTCCATGGCAGAATGTTTACAAGAAAAATAAATTTTGTTCAATTTAATTTTTATTTTATCATCAATATTGTTATAATAAATATCTGCATAAAAATATTTCAGATTAGTATCTCTCAATTGTCCTCCTAAAGAATTTTCATCTGCTCCCATCATAAAACTCCCATATTGATCCTTTTCTTTTTTATCTTTTTGGTAAAATGTATTGATAGGCGGAGCATTTAGGTTATCAATAAGAACAATATTATCTTTTATTATTTTAAAAGTAGAAATCATTCTATCCATATACCACCAATAGTAGCTTTATTATCTTCTGATGTGAAAAGAAATTGAACCTTCTGAAGTTTTAATATAAAAACCAAGTCATTTTCTTTATAATACCAAGTTCCAATATATGGATTGTATTTACCTTTTTTATCTTTAAAATAATCTCCTCTCTTTAAATCTTTTCCTTTAATTATATACCATTTACTATAATCAAAAGTTCTTTTTATAGGAAATTTTTGTCCTGCAATGTAACTGTAGAAAAAGATGAATAATATAAAAATATTCTTTTGCATATTATTGCTTTATCAACTCTACTTTGTTAGGTAATTCAAAAGTAGGTTTTCCTACATAGAAACTATCAGGATTTCCTCTGGTTGAAATCATTCCGTTGTAATATATTTTTATTGTATTGAAAGTTCCATTAACAGGATTTACAGGGTGTATCTCTGCATTAGTGGTTATATTCAATGGAATATCCTTTATTGAGCCTGTTAAATATAGTTCATTCATAAAATACGTAAGACTGAATGTTCCGTATTTTTTAGCATCGATACTACTTATATTCTCAAAACTTGTAATTATAGGCGCATTAAGGTTATCTACTATAACCGTCCCGTTTTTAATATATTTATAGGTGATTAAAAGCTCATCCGAATATGCTTTTCTTATATTCTCATAAAACATTGGTACTTTTTGAATCTTTAGAATCAAAGTTTTTTCACTTCCTTCATATTTCCAAGTGCCTATATAAGGATTAAGTTGATTATAGCTATCTTTTACATAATCTCCTTTTTGACGAAAATAATCTTCATTAAAGGTATCCTGAAATGTCAAAGTTCTTAAAATGGATTGTTGCTGTGCTTTGCACGAATAATTCATAAGTATCAGTGTAAATATTACGATATATCTTTTCATAGTTTTAATTTTTTAAATGCAGTTTGAAGTTTTTAAATCATCATTTTCATCGAGATAATGCTTCTTCCAATTCTTGAAATTCGCATCACTTTCATACAGATCAATTCCTGCTCCAACACCTGAATCTTTTATTAATTTTAATAAACCTTTTATTTGCTGTTTTTTAGTCATATTATATTTTATATCTTTTTCGAAAATAATATTAACATATTCTTCATTATTCTTTATATAATTAGCAAAATCAATAATAGCCTGTTTATTGGTAAGCTTTATGGCAAATGTACCTCTTTCGGAGGTTACATACATACCTAGTTCGTGAGTGGGTGCTGTTGAATTTTCTACCAATTGAGCTAAAGCATAAAAATCTGTCATAGAAAATACGCTAAGCGTTCTTAACGATGGAATACTCATTATATTAAGATGACAATGCATGAATCCTGTTATATTAGGCGCTCTATTCCAATCAAAATCTAATTTTACAAAAGAATTTCCATTAGAATCTACACCTCCAAAGGTCTTATTTCCATAATTAGGATTATCATTATACATCGTAATCCCAGCTTCAGCAAGACCATTTGCATCTTGTTTTAATTCCAGCATTTTGCTTTGAAATTCTGTATTTTCCCCCTTTATTGTAAGATCACCACATGGAGTTTGCGGTTTCACATTCGGCAAAGTAGGCAAGCCAATAGCACATCCGTTTTCGTCAACCATTCCCGATGAGGGCTGTGTAGGGTCTGTAGGTATCTGTATACAGGGTTGTGGGGTATTGTTTTCTGGTGGACAATCTGAGCATTCACCCCCTCCGCCGGTACTACCGCCTCCGCCAATAGGACCCGGGATTTGCTCGATCGTTTCATCTTTTACATCTGCGCAGGTGTAGCTGGATATGGTATAAGCCGAAGGCGGTGTGCCTCCCGGATTGGTAAGGTATTCGCAACTGTGAAAATTAGACCCGTCATGTGCACCCGAGCTGCAGGCAATCCAAATTGTTTCTGTTGTCCACCCGCAAGATAATCTTGCAAGCTGCCCATTCCCGTTAAAAGTTCCTGCCGTAAGCTCGGTAATGGTAGTATAGTCTCCGGAATAAAAATAATATCCTTTGCTGATGTTTTCCTTTTCCTGCGGGGTGAGATGATAGGTTACCAAAAACTCCCGGTAAGTACCATTAGCAAAAGGAACCAGTAAAAGATTTTCCAGAGGAGCATCTGCAGGTGCATTCTCTTTTTTAATATTAAAAGTGTAGGTATGAAAGTTTGGCCCGTTCTCTATGTAGATCACACTTTCTGTGTCTATGGAAACTCCGTTTCCATAATCTACCACTCTTCCGTTAACAAGGGATTTAGAGTTTTTGAAAGCTGTTTTTGCCTTTTCAAGTTCCGGAACTAAGATGCTTCTGTGCTTACTTTCATTTAAGGAAATCCTCTTCGAGGTAAGCTGAAATTTTGAGCTGTTGTTAAAAGTTTCCTTTTCTGGGAACTGGTCAGTTCTGCAGGAATACGTCGAGAGAGCGACCAAAAATATCAGGCAGAGCCTGAGAAATAGATTTCTTTTCATAAACATTTGATGTTTTTAAGTGGTTAAATATATAAATAATTCACAAACATATAAAATATTTTTAATTATGGCAAATAAGCCACAATCATTTTTTTATAAATTCTCAACCTTTGCTTTGTGAAAGCAAGCATAGACAAACATTTTATCATATTATTTGGACAAAATCTTAGGAAAATAAGAGAATCCAAAAAAATAAGTATGCAAAATCTTGCTGATGCTATCAATGTAGAATATTCACAAATTAGTAGAATAGAAAGAGGGCTTATAAATACTTCTATTGGAGTTGCTTTCGCCATCTCTCAAGCGTTGGAAATAGATATCAAAGAGCTTTTCGATTTTAAAACGGAAAAATAAAAATATATTCTTTTTTACATTCTTTGTCCCAAATTCCACGTTCCCAACCCCAACCGACACGTCCAAAACCGATCCTGACACGTTTCGAAGAAGTCCCGCCACGTCCCATAAAGCTTCCGATACGTTGCACCACCTCTCAAGATACGTTTATCAGAAGTCCGTCGGGGTTCCAAAAGTCTCCGATGTGGTTCAAGATACATCAGGAAACGTTACTCAACCTATCCCGACAGGTAAAAGATAGGTTGGGAGAGGTGTTTTACCTATCCCGACCTATATTGAAAGTATCCCGATGAGTCAACAACCGCTCCCGATCCTTAATGAACGTCTCCGGTTGGGTGAAAGACGTCTCCTAAGCTATCCGAGACGTATCTGAAGGAGTAAAGAACCTATCCCGAGTATTCAAGAACGTATCGAATATATTAAAAGACGGTTTGAAAGCATAAAAATACCCCTCCGTTTCAATGGGAGGGGTGGCTGGTTGTTGCTTTTTATTTTTTCTCCTCGGGTGGAACCGTAGAGGTTGAATTTTTCACAAAGAACTGTTTCAGATCTTTGTACTTGTCTTCAAATCCCGTCGCTGACGTTCCTGCTTTGTAAGTCGTGAAAGAATAATCTACCAACGCCGACTGATAGTTGTCGTAATCATGAAGTGTTTTGGCATTATTAAGTCTTGTAATCACGCTTTCGAGCCTGCTGATCATGGCTTCCATGTTGTTTCGGGAGGTGTGATCTCTGTTGAATTCTTCCCAGTCGACTTCGGGAGAACTCAGGTTCGCCTGACTGTTGTTGTAGTCGTAGACCTTATTGACAAAGAGTTTGTTTTGCTCGTTGATGCTTCCGTATTTTTTACGGTCTTCAGGTGAAAGGTTGACTGTAATTTCAGCAAGAGCTGTTTCCAATGCCGCGATGGCATCCTGTGCCGCAGTGATCTTTGCACTGCTCAAATGGGTGGAGTTCAAATTTGTTAATCCCATCATTTTTGATTTTAAAGGTTAATACTATATGAATAAAATCGTGTGTTTTTTATTTGGGAGAACTAAGATATAAAAAAACAACAAGTGAAGAGGGGAAATATTGAAAAGATTTTGATAGTCAGTGGTTTGTGTTATGAGGAGTATTGTATGTAACCTTTACTGCAGATAGGGTTATTTATTTTCATGATATATTCTTATTTTTAAAAATTAAAAACCAGAAAATTGAAAAACCTTTTTTGTATACTGACATTTCTTATGATGTTTAGTTGGGGTAATGCTCAAATATTTAAGCTGAAAAGAGACGCATCTTTTATTGAAAATTATCAGATAGAGATTACTGCTAAAAAGAATTACATGTTTATTTCTAATAATGGTTTGGTAGAATTGCCTTTTGGTGAAATTAAGGAGATCTCCAAGATAAGGATTGTTGATCTTGATAAAGATGCTGTATATGATTTATATTCTGAAGAACTGAAAATTAAGGAAAACGAATTGCATTTTTCATCAGGAAAGCAGATTGAGGAAGTTGTAGTTTCAGGTAAGAAAAATGAGACCGTTATTGGGATTGATGCGAAAGGAGGATTGATGAAATTATTCAGCTTACCAAACTCCAGTAAAATTGTAGAAATTCCTGAAGTAGGCAATTATTATGAAGGCAAGAAAATTAAGAAAATAAGGTATTATTTTACAGGTGGAAATAATACGCTTTATAATGTTAAAACCGATAAGATGGATACCCGTATTATTCCAATTTTATATACTTGTTTGTCAGTTAGCTGTAAAGATAAAAGGCTGTTAATCCCCGAAATGGAAGTTGGCTTTACTGAAAACAGCAAATATCTTGAGATCAATCTTAGTCATCATCATATTTTCATTGATGAAAGCTTTAAAAATCTATACATAGGATATATTGCTCTTGATTATCATGTTGTAAAACAAAAAAAGGTAGAAAAAATCGGTCACAATAAGTGTTACAATAATTTCCCAGAATTAAATTCCATCAAAGAAATAACATATCGATGTCCTGTGATTTCTGTTGTTATAGAGTGATGATTTCCTCTTCGAGGATTTCCTGATATGAATTTGGTGAAAGAACTATCTTTTTTTCAACCGAAACTCCGGTAGAATCCTATAGCGCAGATTTGTAATCCCTGCTTTTTTGCAATATGTTTTATAATTAATGGAAGATAATAGCAGCTGACATAGTATTCATATTTTGTGTTGTCACGTATTGCAAATCCGGTACATCAGGATATGCCACGGTTTGGACAATATGGTGAAATTTCAATTTGATATATCATTATAAAACATGATCAATTCAAAAAAAGGGACTGACATTTCAACTTCAGTCCCACATAAAAAAAATTGGTTTTTGAGGTATGAGCATTATTCTGTTACTTTTAAGCTCTGGATTTTTCCGTCAGCCATTGTAAAGTGGAATTTTAATACAAGCGGACTGCCCGGAAATGTTCCTGCAATTTTTGCCGACAAAATATATTCTTTTTCATCGTAAGCTACCGGCTCCATCGTTGCTTTATAGTCTCTGTTGGATTTATCGATCCACTTTTCGATTTCTGCTTTTCCGATATGGGTTTTGCCTTCATCAAACACTTGCGCATCTTCAGCGAAACAGTTGGCATAAGCTGAACTGTCAAATTCGTTTTGGGTCTTTACTAATTCTTCTATTACTTTAGGTAAGTTCATCGTATTATATTTTTAAGGTTATTAAATAGTTGGTACGGTCCCGCCGTCGATCACGTATTCGGTTCCGGTTAAATAGTTTGCTCTTGGTGACACAAGAAAACCTACAAATTCAGCGACCTCTTTTGGTTCGGCAGGTCTGCCAAAAGGAATTCCGCCCAGCGCATCCATTACGCCTTGTTGCGCTTCTTCTAGGGTACTGTTGGCATTTCTTGCAATTTCGCCCAACCAGGCTTCTGATGCCGAAGTATTGATCCATCCCGGTGAAACCGTCAATACCCGAATGCCTTTTGGAGTTACTTCGTTTGAAAGACTCTTGCTATAATTTCTCAAGGCTGCTTTGGAAGCGGCGTATGGCAAAGTAGAATCATACAAAGGAAGTTTACCCTGAATAGAAGCAATGTGGATGATCACGCCACTTTTTCTTTCAATCATTTGAGGTAGAAATCCCCTGTCTAACCGCACGGGAGCAAGTAAATTAGCCTTAAAGGTAGATTCCCAGTCTTCATCCGATAATGCATTAAAGCCACCGGCAGGTGTTGTTGAAGAACCGAGGTTGTTAATCAGAATATCCAGTCGGCCATACGCAGACATTATTTCACTGATTACTTTCTGTGTTCCTTCAGCAGTACTCAAATCAGCAGCAATGAAATGCAGATTTCTGTTTTCTTCTTCCGGTGCATTTCTTGCGGAAATGATCACTGTTGCGCCCGCTTGCAAAAGTCTTTCTGCAATAGCTTTTCCGGCTCCTTTTGTACCTCCTGTTACCAAAGCAATTTGGCCTGATAACTCATTGTTGAAATTAAACTGTTCCATTTTTTAAAATTATTTATAGGACAAAATTGGGGTATAAAAACAGTTTGTACAAGTACGGATTTACGATTCAGATAGGGATAAATTATTCCCCTATTGTACAAATCGGAACATAGGTTTACATTTGCTTTATTATGTATGAGCGAAAAATAATACCCAACTTAAATTGCGGACTTGACCTGATCGGTGAAGTTCTTTACGGTAAGTGGAAGATCCGTCTGCTCTGGTTTATTGATCAGGGACATCAGAGACCGAGTGAACTGCAGCGCAAAATTCCCGATGCTACACGGCGGGTTTTAAATATTCAGTTAAAAGAACTTGAAGATCATGAATTGATTACCAAGAAAATATACCCTGTAGTGCCTCCCAAAGTGGAGTATAGCCTTACTGAATTGGGTAAAAGCGTTATTCCGGTAATTTTGCAGTTAGGAATTTGGGGTGATCAAAATGAAACGCATTTACGCACCGTTATTTTAAAGCGTCTGAACGCAGAAAGCGAGCTGCTTCGCAGTGAAGAATGATGACGGATTGTTAGTTGAAAACTTTTTAGTAATAATATCCCGAGTAGCTTTTCAGAATTTAAAGGTTGGTCATGGATGTAATTCTGTGGTGCGCTTCCCTAGATGCGCAAAACCGCCAGTCAAAAATTCTCCAGATTTTCACCACTCCTCTATAAATGAAATTTAAGATTTTTAGATGAAAGTTGCTGTCACGGTAACTCTGTTCCGCTCGCTCATTCTGTCGTCGCATAGCAGATATGAAACAGTACTAATTTCTCTTCGAAGATTTCCTGATATGAATTTTTGGCGAAAGAACTACCTTCTTTTCAACCGAAACTCCGGTAGAATTATCTTTAATATGATCAATAAAAACCTGCCCTGCTTTATTCCCCATGATAAGCGGAGTCTGATCCATCGAGCTCATCGGAAGCTCCATAAACTGGGTGAAGGGCTCATTTGAAAAACCTATAACAGCCACTTCCTGCGGAATTTTTATTTTGCGTTTCTTCAATTCCTGACAAGCGCCGAGTGCTGCAAAATCACTCGCAGAAAATATAGCATCAGGAATCGATTTTCTTTTCCATAATGTTTTGATGGCTTCAATTCCTGCATCGATGGAGCTTCCTGTAGAAATAATATTTTCTTCTTTTACAGCTAAGTTATGGTCAATAAGTGCCTGTTTGTAACCATTCAGACGGTTCTGATAGATCTCAAGATTAAGATCTCCTGCAAAATGACAGATATTTTTGTAGCCTTCAGAAATCAGATGTTCCGTAGCTTCATAGCCACCGCGGTAATCATCAATCGTTACGGTACTGATTCCCGGAATATCTTTTTTACGGTCAAAAAATATGATAGGCGTTCTTGAAGTATTCAGAATATGCTCAATGTGTTCTGTATCTACAGTCGTTCTCGAAACTGACATGAAAATTCCATCCACCTGAGCATTTAGTAAAGTATTCAAATGTTTTTTTTCAATATTCACATCTTCATGGCTCTGACAGATGATCACATGGTACCCAAATGGAGAAAGTTCTTCTTCAATTCCCCGAATAACGGACGAAAAGAAATTGGTATTTATAAATGGTACGATGATTCCTACGTTTTTTGTTTCACCGCTTTTAAGGGCTTTAGCAAGATTATTCTGTTTGTAGTTCATTTCCTTGGCGGTTTTCACTACAAGTTCTTTGGTTGCCTGGCTAATTCTCGGGTGGTTGTTCAGCGCTCTTGAAACAGTAGCCACACTTACGTTCAGCTTCTTCGAAATATCATAAATGGTGGCGTTTTTTTTTGTCATAGGTATTCTGGAATAATGTTAAAATTCCCTTTGATAATCCTTTGCAGAATGCTTGTAAATTTAATCAAATTCAGCAAACCGGAAACTTTAAAACTATTTTTTATGAATTATTTATGAATTTATCAATAAAAACCGATAGGCTTTTGATAAAACGGTAGAATTGTGAGGTGAATTCGTAGAATTACTGAAAATTTTTAGATTTTCGTATAAAACTGTAAAATCTATTTGAAGAGGTTCTATCTTAGAGATTTAAAAATCAGAACAAAATATTAACGAATTAAAATTTACGGATCATGGCAACAAATTTTAAAGTATTCTAATAACAAAGTTTATCAAATAACAATATGCAATATGAAAAAATTGACACTCTACCTTATCTTATTACTCCTCTTTACAGGATCTTGTTTATATTCTCAAAAGGCTGTCAGTAAAGACAATTTTACCTTTCAGGTACAAAAAGAAGAAGGCGATCTCAATAACGATAAAATCGATGATAAAATTATGCTGGAAATGGATCTGGATGACGAAACTAGACCGTTGAGATTACAGATATTCCTGTCCCAACCGGATAAGAAACTTAAACTTTTGGTTTCTTCTACAAAAATCATTGAAAGTCAGTATCCGATTAATAAAAAAGGAGAACATAACGGCAATACGATTCCGGATTTTTTTATTGAAGAGGGTGTCTTAAAAATGCTTACTGACATTAATGATAGAAAAAGCAGTTATGAATTCAGACTGAAGCAAAATAATTTTGAGCTGGTTAAAATATCAAGGGTATTATGGGATGGAAAAGAGACCACCTCCGAAACAGAAATAGATTTAATAAAAGGAACTAAAAGTGAATACGATAGAGATTTTAGCCCAAACAAAAAAAATATAAGAAATACTAAATTAAAACCACTCAAAACTTTGCCAAAAATACAGGATTTAAGTTTTTCTGATTTAGAAAAATTATAAAACCTGAAGATCCTTAAACACATTAAAAACAGCCTCAATAAGTCCTTTTTCTACAACATAATCTGAAGACAAATCCGGAAGGATCGCCCGTAATTCACCTTCATCGTCCCGTTCGAAAATGATTTCATAACCATTGATATCTACATAAAATTTGTAGCCGTAGGTAAAAGTAGCAAGTCTTCCGTTGAAAAGGTATTCTTTATCTTTATAGATTACCGGTAATTCAAATTGATGTTCCATTAATTTTCGTTTCTATTCTTCTTAAATTCTAAGCAAAGTTCGGTATTTAAACAGATATTCCTACAACAAATTAATTCAGAATTTTTTGAAATAATTTTTTCTGCCCATCTCATTATTAAAATAAAAGAGCACCGAAAAATCGATGCCCTGAACAAATTAATTATAAGACTAGAGTATATTATTTTTCCCAAACCTTCTCGATTTCTTCGAGAGATTTACCTTTGGTTTCAGGAACCCATTTCCAGACGAAAATTAGTGAAAGAACACTCATGATACCATAAAAACCGTACGTGAATGCTCCACTGAATTCCATCATAAAAGGATAGGTTGATGAAATAAAATAATTTGCTGCCCATTGTGCAGCAACAGCCACGGCAATCGCACTTCCTCTGATTTTATTAGGGAAAATTTCCGAGATCAAAACCCAACAAATCGGTCCCCAAGACATCATAAACGATGCCGTGTAGATGATGATGAAAACCAGAGTTGCAAAGCTTATAATTTCAAGATATGAGAAAATGGCAATGGCAAACATTCCGATCGCCATCCCTACAGAACCTACAATTAATAAAGGTTTTCTTCCCCATTTATCGACCGTAAAAATAGCGATGACCGTAAAAATTACATTCACCAATCCCATCACAACGGTCTGTAGCATCGAAGCATCTTTGTGAACGCCCATACTTTCAAAAATTCTTGGGGCATAATATAATGCTACGTTAATTCCCACGAATTGCTGGAAAACAGAAAGTAAAATCCCGATAACGATCACCGTTTTTCCGAAAGCGAAAATCTCACTTTTATGTTCGGCAACAGTGCTTTTAATTTCGTTAAAAATTTCTCTTCCACGAGCTTCACCATTGATTTTAGTTAATATTTTAAGGGCTTCTTCATCTTTATTGATTAAAGTTAAATATCGTGGAGTTTCAGGAACCAAGAACAGCAAAATTCCAAATAAAGCAGAAGGAATGGTTAAAGATAAAAACATATATCTCCATCCGATTTCATTGATCCACTCTACGGTTTGTCCGCTTGCAATTCCCCAGTTTACAAAGTACACCACGAGCATCCCGAAAATTATGGCAAACTGATTCAGAGAAACCAGTTTACCACGTATTTCGGCAGGTGCAATCTCGCCAATGTACATCGGGCAGACCGCCGAAGCAAGTCCTACACCGATCCCACCAATGATCCTATAAAAATTAAATGCCAGCAAAACACCCATTGAGTGTTCGCCGTGTTTGAAAAATAAAAATTCGGGATACGCTGCTCCTAAAGCACTAATGAAAAATAAGAATGCAGAAAGCATCAGCGATTTTTTTCTTCCCAGTTTTGTTGAGATAAATCCGGATATTGCGCCACCGATGATACAGCCGATCAAAGCACTGGAAATCGTTGCTCCATGTGCTAAAGAGCTCAGTCCTAAAGGAATAATTAAATATTCCTGAATCGATTTTTCAGCTCCCGAAATTACTGCGGTGTCATATCCAAACAAAAGCCCGCCCAAAGTGGCAACCAAAGTGAGTACGGTCACGTACATCATGTTGATTTTGGCTTTTGTATTTGAAGAATACTGCGGACCGGAATCTATTATTTGCATAGTTTGATTTAGTTTTTAATTGTTGTTATTTTGGGTTTTACGCAAAGGCGCAAAGAAATTTTACAAGCTTTATGCTTTAGGGCGCAAAGGTTTTATCTTCGATAAAAATTAAGATATTTCCTTGCTGAAAATCTATGATTTTCTTGCGCCTTAAAATATTTTCAAAGTAAAAAAACTTGCGCCTTTGCGATTAACCAATATTATAAATACTGATTGATTAAGCTTTCAAGATATTCCTGCTTACCGCTTTCTCTACCTACTTCTCCAAGTCCGTTTGCGTGAGATGCCAAATCGGTTAAAGAAAGTTTCCCGTCTTCGAAATCTTTTCCTTTTCCGGAATCGAATGAAGAATATCTGTTGGCTCTGATTTCTGTATATTTAGATTTTTCTAAAATAGCATCTGCAGCTAAAAATGCTCTTGCAAAATTGTCCATTCCGCTGATATGAGCAATGAAAATATCTTCCAGATCGGTTGAATTTCTTCTGATTTTGGCATCGAAATTCACACCTCCACCTTGGAAACCTCCAGCCTGAATAATAACCAGCATCGCCTGAGTCATTTCATACAGATCAACCGGGAATTGATCGGTATCCCAACCGTTTTGGTAATCTCCTCTGTTGGCGTCAATACTTCCTAAGACATTGTTATCAGCCGCAACCTGAAGTTCGTGTTCGAAAGTGTGTTGTGCTAAAGTAGCGTGGTTGACTTCAAGATTTAATTTAAAATCGTTTAGAAGATCATACTGACGAAGGAAATTTAAACAAGTTGCAGCATCAAAATCATACTGATGTTTTGTAGGCTCCATTGGTTTTGGCTCGATGAAGAAAGTTCCCTTGAAACCTTGAGAACGCGCGTAATCTTTTGCTAGGTGTAAGAATTTTGCCATGTGCTCCTGCTCACGTTTCATATCGGTATTTAATAAAGACATATAACCTTCACGGCCACCCCAGAATACATAGTTTTCTCCACCTAATTTAATCGTCGCATCCAAAGCGTTTTTTACCTGACCTCCTGCATATGCCAAAACATCAAAAGAAGGATTCGTTGCCGCCCCATTCATAAATCTTGCATTTGAGAAGCAGTTTGAAGTTCCCCACAATAATTTTACACCAGAAGCCGCCTGCTTTTCTTTAGCATAATCGGTGATGAATTCCAGTCTTTTCGTTGATTCTGTGAAATTATCTGCTTCATCAATCAAATCATAGTCATGGAAACAGTAATAAGGAACGCCTAATTTTGTGAAAAATTCGAAAGCAGCATCCATTTTTTCAGTTGCTCTTTGTTTTGCATCGGAAGCAGTTAGCCAATCAAATTGCTGTGTTCCAACTCCGAATGGATCGCCACCTGTTGCGCAGAAGGTGTGCCAGTAAGCCGTTGCAAACTTGAAATATTCTTTCATTGTTTTTCCACGAACCACTCTGTTTTCATCATAAAATTTGAATGCTAAAGGATTATCTGATTCTCTTCCTTCAAACTTTATTTTTTCAATTCCTTTGAAATATTCTTTGTTTCCTAATGTAACTGACATATTGATATATTTTAATTTTTCTTGATTTTTTTTGAATTTATCCTTGTGTTTTATTTAGGCAGCTTTTGACTACGCCGAAAGCAATTTTATTTTTTATGGCAGCTTTTCCGCCTTCCACTCCCACTTTTTTCTTAAAAAACCAGCGCATTCACCATCCTTTTTTTTAGAAAAAGAGCTCCGTTCAAGTCGGGCTGCGATTTGTGATCGTTAAAATGAATCACTAATAATTGAATCTAAAGCTAAAAGCCAATTGCCATTCGCTAATAGCTATAGATTACTTGCTCCAATTTACTTTTCCATTTTCCATAGCTTTCTCTATACTGATCCATATTTTTAAAATCAGGAATGTACGTTGTGGTAATATCTTTTTCCGTTAAAATATCGGTTAATGTATCAAATGCTCCCGCACCAATTGCCGCTGCTCTTGCTGCTCCGGTAGAACCTGTTGTATCGAAAATTCTAATTTCGGTGTCCAGTAGCGTTGCAATCGATTGCGCAAACAATGATGAACGAAATAAATTATCTCCTCCGGCTTTGATGATTCCTTTTTGCAATCCGTCGTTCATTAAAATTTCAGTTCCGTAAACGAAAGAATAGGCGATACCTTCCAAACCAGCTCTGAACAAATGAACACTTTTGTGACGGTTGAAATTCACATTATAGGTAGAAGATCCAATGTCTTTATTTCTTAAAACTCTTTCAGCACCATTTCCGAATGGTAAAACGATAATACCATCCGATCCGATTGGGATTTGTGTTGCTAAGTCATTCAGCTCCTGATAAGAATGTCTCTTCTGATCCACCTGATGACGCAGCCAGCTGTATTGAATTCCTGCACCGTTTAAGCAAAGCATTTTTCCGATTCTGGGTTGTTCTTTTGTGTGATTGATGTGCGCAAAATTGTTGACTCTCACCGATTCTTTCGAATGAATATTATTAGTCACCCCATAAACAACTCCTGAAGTTCCTCCTGTTGCAGCGATTTCTCCCGGATTCATTACGTTTAAAGATAGTGCATTATTCGGTTGGTCTCCCGCTCTGTATAAAATAGGAATTCCTTCTGGCAATCCGCTTTCTTCTGCTCCCTGTTTTGAAACAACGCATTGCACACTGAAATTATCAACAACCTTTGAAACCAAAGATTCGTCAATTCCCCAATGATTCAAAAGAGTTTTTGAAGGCTGATGTTTTTGAAAATCCCAAAGCACTCCTTCAGACAATCCTGTAACGGTCGTTGTTGCTTCTCCGCTTAATTTTAAAGCGATAAAATCTCCGGGAAGCATGAATTTCCAGACCTTTTCGTAAACTTCAGGTTCATTTTCCTTTACCCATTTCAGCTTTGAAGCGGTAAAATTTCCTGGGGAATTAAGAAGTTTATTCATACAGACTTCTTCGCCCAAATCGTTAAAAGCATTATCTCCGGTTTCTACAGCACGACTGTCGCACCAGATAATCGATGGACGCAAAACTTCTTTATCTTTCCCTACCAAAACCAAACCGTGCATCTGGTAAGAAATACCGATTCCTTTGATTTGATTTTTGTCGATGTGGCTTTCTGCAATAATCTTTTGAGTCAGAATTCTCAGATTTTGCCACCAAGCTTCCGGATCTTGTTCTGCCCAACCGATTTTTGGTGAATCTATAGGCATTTCTGTTTCCGGATATTTGGAGTGAGCAATTACTTTACCCTGCTCATCAACAATCGAAGCTTTTAGAGAAGAACTTCCAACATCGTATCCTATAAACATTTTTTTTGATTTAATATTTGTTCGTTGCTAAATGTAATAATTTTATAATATAAATGATACTTTATTTTAAAATTCATAATTTTTTATGATAATTATAATGCATAAATATTTGTTTTAAAGGTGTTTCAGATAAATGGTGTTATCTTATTATTTATGATAAGCTAATTTACTTTTCATAATTTTTACGTTAAGAATCTTCCCGAAAAGGATGGGTAAACGATAGATTAGGTTAATCGATTGCTCAAAATGATATTAAAAATAAATTCTATCAGATAAAATGGAAAATATTATTTTTGAGTATGAACAACAGGAATCGCGGCAAAAACACAGGTGACGATACTTTATTCGAATCTGAGAAGCAGATTGAGAAATTGAAGTATGCTCTTCAGGATATGCAGTATTTACTGAGTCGAAATTATGCCGAAAAAGCTTCTTCAGAATTGGTAGGAAATCATTATCGTTTGAAAAACCGACAAATTCAGGCTTTGCGTGGCGCTTCCGCTTCGGAAGTTCAAATGCAGAACAGAAAATCTAAGGAACTTAAAATTTTAGATTTGATAGATGGAACTATTTATCTTGATGGCTTTAATGTTTTGATTTTACTGGAAAGTTTGCTTTCCGAAGCTTATATTTTTAAAGGGTTAGACGGTTGTTTTCGGGATCTTTCAGGTGTGCATGGAACATATAAGAGAGTCAATCAGACTCAAAAAGCAATTGAATTGATTGCCATATTTTTTCATAAATCTCAGGTAGAAAAACTGATCTGGGTTTTTGATAAGCCAGTTTCCAACAGCGGTAGAATTAAACAAATTATTTTAGATTTTGCTGGGGAAAAGAATCTGAGTTGGGAAGTAGAACTTCAATTCAATCCCGATAAATTTTTAGCAGAAAATACAGAAATTGTAGTTTCTTCCGATGCATGGATTTTAAATCATTGCAAGAATTGGTTTAATCTTGTCGGGTATTTAATTAAGGAAGAAAATCTTTCTGTTAATCTTATAAATTTAAACACAAACGGCACAAATGATTTCACCAATAATACAAATAAGATATGATTATATTTTTTTAGAATAGTAATTTCATTAAATAAAAAAATCATGAGAGAGATTGGTGTCATTAGTGTTTTAAAATAAAAATCATGAAATTATTTCAAAAATTCCTTCCATTATTTTCAGAACAATGGCGGGAAAAATATCAGACGATTTTAGCTGAGGAACATTTAAAAAGTTTAAATGAAAATATTAAAAAGTTTAAAGAGCAAACTTTAGATTGGGATCTACCTTTTTTTATTGAAGAAATAAAAATTGACCGTGGTGAAAGTTTCGGCTTATTCATCAATATTTTAGAATCTGAAAATTCGGATGAGGTCAAAGCAAAACAATTAGAAGAAATTCCTTTTGAACATTGGCTGAATATTTTAGGGCAACGATTAACTTCGGCAAGTCTGCGTGATGAAAATGGGATTCCACCATTGAAAAGTTTACTAATTGAAGCTTGTGAAAAACCTTTTAACAACGAGATAACTATTTCCCAAAGAGCCTGGGAAAAGCATGTCGGAAGATTAGACGATCAGTTTTGGGGTGAAGCAAAAGGAAATAATCAGCAGAAACAAAAGGCTCTTATGGAAAAGATTAATTATATTTTAGATCATAAAACCTGGTGGAATATTTTCTTTCACTATAAACACGAGTTAGTTTTTGAAGTCCGAGAAAAAGAAGGTTATGGGATTCGTTGGAGTCATGGCGGAAAAAACTTGATTGGTTTTTTGGAGGGTTTTATTAATGAGTAATTTACTACGTAAAAAGATTGCGTACCATGTTGGTAATTTTGAACCCAAATTTCAGCTAATCATCTTAAATATTTGCTAACATGAAAAACACTTACAACAAAGGAACTTTCAGAAGCTTCGAATACGGTAAAATCGGACCTTATTTAAAAAAACATGGAAATAAAAAATGGAGGAGAACTGAAAAATCTGAAATCGAAAATCAGCTTAGTGAAAACTTTAAATTTTTTAAAAAAAGAAAGAAAAGGCGGAAATTAATTTGGGCTAAAATCACAAAGGAAATCTATGGCAAAACACATTCAGAATACAAAAGTTTTTATTCTGAAAAATCTTTTAAAGATTCAATAAAAAGAGCGAGTGTAACAAGATATTTTTTAATACATAAAACAAATAAAAAATGAACACATTTATCGATATTGGTATCAACTTAACCAATAAACAATTTTGCAACGAACACGAAGAAATCATCAACCGAGCCCTCGATAATGGAGTCGAACAAATGATTCTCACAGGAACAAGCGTTCGAGGAAGCAAAGAGTCGGCTGAAATCGCAGAACATTATCACGATGTTCTCTTCTCAACGGCAGGAATTCATCCACACGATGCAAAATCTTTTAATAACGAAAGCATTAATGAATTAAGAAAATTATTGAAACAAGAACACGTAATTTCCGTTGGAGAAGACTCATTCAGGAAAAATGTTATCGTGCCCAACTGGAATTAGCAATCGAAATTAGTAAACCACTTTTTCTTCACGAAAGATCAGCTTTCAAAAGATTTAACGAAATCACCGACGAATATTTATCCAAACTTCCGAAAGCAGTGGTTCATTGTTTTACCGGAACTTTAGATGAAGCAAAAATTTATTTAGATAAGGGATTTTACTTAGGATTCACCGTAGCAATAAGCGACACCAACAGATTTAAACATTTCGAAGAAGTCATCAAATATGCTCCGCTCGAAAGAATGATGATTGAAACAGATGCTCCTTTTATGCTTCCGAAAAATATGCCGAGAATGCAAAACCGCCGAAACGAACCGAAATTTTTGCCTTATGTTGCCCAGACCATTGCCCATCTCAAAAAAATAAGTATTTCTGAGGTTGCAGATGAAACTAAAGAAGTCGCAAGAAATTTTTTCAGGATATAAAAAAGAGCTCTACTGATCAAGTAAAGCTCTTTTTAATTATATAAATGGATTCTTATTAAATCGCTTTCAAAGCAGCTTCCAAAGCCAGTTCAATCATTGGTTTCAACGCTTTTTCTCTTTCGTCTGCCGAAATAAATTCTTTGGTCGGAATGATATCAGAAACGGTAAGAATAGTCGCTGCATTTTTACCTAACTGTTTTGCATTGGCAAATAATCCGAACGCTTCCATTTCTACAGCCGGACAATTGTATTTCGTAGCAATTGCAGGAGTTTCAGGATCTTTTCTGTAAAAAATATCGCTGCTGTGAATGTTGGTTGCCTTAACATTTAAAGATAATTCTTTCGCTGTTTCATTAATAATGTCAAAAATATTTCCCTGATGCGAAAATATTTCTTCTTCAAATCCCCAAGCATATTTTGCATAGGTACTTTCGCTGGCTGCATTTTCCACATTCAGAATGTCAAAAAGTTTTACATCGCTGGAATATCCGCCGCAGGTTCCGATCCTGATAATCGTATCAACTTCATACTCTGTGTACAGTTCAAAAGAATAAATTCCGATGCTTGGAAATCCCATTCCGCTTGCTCCCACAGAGATTTCTTTGCCTTTGTAAGTTCCGGTGTAGTAAAAAATACCTCTGGTCTGGCTCACTAATCTTGCATTTTCAAGAAAGTTTTCAGCGATATATTTTGCACGAAGCGGATCTCCGGGCTGCAAAACGACTTTTGCGATCTCTCCTTTTTTGGCACTGATGTGTACACTCATATTTTTGGTTTAAATTTCTGCAAAGATAAAAATTTTGACCGTCACAGAAAGAAACATTAGAATCTGCATTCAGTTTGTCGAGATAGAATCAACCAAATGATTATACCTTATTTTCTTTGTTTTTAGGAGCTGTTTCCTGCTCTCCGTACTCGCTATTTTCTAGAATCGGCGGCGGCTTTGCCGCCGCCGATTCTAGAAAATGAGCTCAGACAAATACTTCGATCAGGGCTATGAACAATCGATCTGGTCATTTACTATTAGTCTTAGAAAAAAATTGTTTTTTCTTCAGAATATTTTGAAAAAATCACGTTTAAATTCATAAATACATAAAGAAAATAATTTTATTTTTGTTAGATGATGAAAACCAACTCCCCACTTTTAGATACTTTATTTTTGCTTAGAAAGGAAGAGTGCATTACGATTTTTACAGACATTCAGGAAATCTCACAAAAGGAAGAACAGGATGCTGCCGATTATTTTGAATCCGAATTCGAGAAGGAACGTTTGGAATTTTTATCCGATCAAATCAATTGTGACCACGGAACCGCTGTTTGGGCGGCAAAGTTGATGTATCACAGTGCACAATTACATTTGATAAGAGAAAATACGGCGAAAGATTTAAACAAATTAATTCCATCATTTAAAGGAAAAAGAGATGTTTCGGCGATATTGTCTGCTGATTTATCATTAAGATTTTTACCGCAGATTATTTCTGTTTTGCAAAATGCAGATCCTGCAGATACTTTGATAAAAATGCTTGAAAATATTTTAAGACAGTTTCATTATTCAGGAATTGGTTTTGATCTGGATTTGGAAAATATCAATTGGGAAGAAGAGCTGAAAGACAAAACCTACCGAAAATTATATCTTGAAAGAATTGTGGAAAAAAAAGCCTATTCATTGGCGGAAATTCCTTACATCAATAAATTCGTGATCGCAGAATTTGGGATGTATAAAGATGTTTTTTGGAGAGAATTAAAAATAGTAACAGAAGAAAATGGAGATTAAATATTTAAAATATTTACAGGAAAAAATATTTGAAAATCCAGAATTATTTGAAGGTGTATCAGAAGAAGATATTTTACAGTTAGAAATGAAACTTGAAAAAGTATTTCCTACAATTTATCGGGAATTTCTTTATTTATGCGGAAAAAAGAATATAATGTTTTATAACTTAATTAAATTTAATTCTTTGCCAGATAATAATAACTATTTTAAGGAACAATTAGGATCATTTAAAAAACAATTTGATCAGAAAAACGGATGTTGGGCATTTTCATGTGTTAATGATGGAGTTGATAGTTATGAGTTTTTCTATTTTGAAGATCCTGAAATGGAATTATATTATGTAGATACAACAAATTATGATGAATTTTTAGAAAATGATATTTGCACAGTATTTACAAAAATAGGTATGGATTTTAAAGAACTAATAAACTCAAAAATAAAACAATATGAATATGATGAATGGAAAAGAAATTGGAGAAAGCGAAAATAAGGACGAAGAAAAGCCAAAAAAGAAAAAATGATGGAAATTTTAAATAAAAATTAATGATGGAAATTAATTCAGCACTTATTGTAGGTTTGATAGTTGCGACCTATATGTTTTTATTTTGTATTATTCCGTACTACATCAATAAATTTTTATTAAAGGAAAATATAAAAGGTATTTCCATGTTTATTCATTTCGCTAAGCCTCTATACAGTTATACTTTAAAAAATGGAATCAAAATTAATTTCGGATATATTCCAGGAAGCTCAATAGAATTTAAGGACGAAGATGATCTGGATGATAAAGAAAAGATAAAATATGCTCAGAAAAGATCAAACATCATCAATTTGATCTATCATGGCATACTTGTTTTCGTGCTTTTTTCGATAGCTTTAATTTTAGGGTATAATCCTATCAAAATTTGCAAAGATATTTTGATAATTGCTTACGAATTAATTACGAAAAAAATAGATTATAATCAGCTGATTCCTGTGGTTTCAAAAAATTATCAGATGTATGGAAGAGTATTCTTCTTGTGTTTTATAGTCTTATTGCTGATGATTCTTTCTTTCGTATTGAATTTAATTTTATCACTTTGGGAGTATTTGGGACTCGTCTTTATGGCTGTTCTGATAATGCTTTATTTCGTATATGATCTGACATATTTTATGTTTCCATTATCATTTTATATTGATATTTTACTTGCAATGACGATAAGCCAATTTATATACTTTTTCCTATTAAGATTCTTTATTAAATAGAATTAAAACTTTATTTACAATGGAGAAAAGAATAAGAATAATTAAAAATCTTTGCTTACTTATATAAGTGAAACGCCTTTGCGAACTTAAAAACAAGTTAGTAGTTAAAAGAAACTTTGCGCTCTTTGCGTTTAAAAAAAGAAGCCAAAAATTATAATACAAAACAAATGACTCAAAATATAGAAAAATTAAATACAGTTCTTACCTACGTTAAAAACACTTTTGTCGGAAAAAATGATGTAGTAGATTTATTGGGAATCTGCCTTTTGGCAAGAGAAAATGCTTTTTTGTACGGGCCTCCGGGAACGGCAAAATCTGCCATTGTGAGAACGTTGGCAAAAACCGTAAAAGACGGAAAAAATTTCGAATATTTGTTGACACGTTTCACAGAACCGAACGAAATTTTTGGACCTTTCGATATCAGAAAACTGAAAGAAGGTGAATTGTTGACGAACACTGAAGGAATGATGCCGGAAGCGTCAATGGTTTTTCTGGATGAGATTTTCAATGCCAATTCAGCAATTTTGAATTCTCTTTTGATGGCTTTAAATGAAAAGATTTTCAAAAGAGGAAAAGAAACGAAGAACCTTCCAGCATTAATGTTTGTGGGAGCGAGTAACGTCCTGCCCGAAGACGAAGCGTTAAACGCTTTGTTCGACCGTTTTCTGATTAGAATTAATGTTGATTATGTGCATCCCGATCTTCTTCAGCAGGTGCTTTTAGCCGGAAGAAAGTTGGAAAATAACATCGAAACGGAAACTCCTGAAATCCTTTCAAACGAAATCAGAGAGCTTCAGAATTTGTGTAAAACGATTGACTTAAAACCGATTTATGAAGTATATTTAAATACAATTATCAATCTTAGAAATACTGGAATTGCTATTTCCGACCGTCGAGCTGTGAAATTGCAGAATCTTATCGCTGCAAGTGCTTTAATTTGTGGAAGAAACGAAGCTATTCTTTCAGATTTATGGGTATTAAAACATATTTGGGACACAGAAGAACAGATCGAGATTCTGGAAGGAATAATCAACAGAACGATTGAAAAAGATGACAATCCGAAATCGCATCCGCAAGCTTTACAGAACAAAACTCCGAATCCGGAAGAAGTAATGAAAGACGTAAAAATTCTGGTTGAAAAATGGGATAATGAAGCCTTGAGTTTTGAAGAGCAAAATGTCATCAAAGATAAATTGAGATACCTTCAAACCCGTTGCGATTGGATCAGAAATCCTGAGCAGAAACAATATATTCAACAAGAAATCGAAAGTCTATGGCAAAAGATTCTCCAAACGGTATAAAAGAATTTTGGGCGGAAATTCCCCGAATTGACGAAGATTTTTTAGGCTCGATTCGTGATTGGAAAAATGTTCAGATTGCTTTGGAAGAAGACGTAATCTGGCTGAAAGGTTTTACCGATGAACAAGCTGTTTCTTCAGAAATTCAACAGTTACCGAATTTTTTGCTGTATGAATTAAGAGAAGGTCTTTTATTTCGAAAAGATGCTTTGGTTCCAAGTAAGAAAGTGAGATCGGCTTTGCTTTGGACGCCGATTGATAAAGCATTGCGACTAACTTTTCCTCCGTCAAACCAAAATTTTTTCGGAATTGATGAAAAAATTAAAGTTCATTTAAAACCAAGCGGAGAAGAGCAACCTGCAATGGCCTTATTAAGTTCAATAACTGAAATTAGAGACACAATTATCGCTTTACCAAAATTCAAATTAGAAAAATTGAATTGGATTGTTGTTAATGATAAAGCATTATTTATAGGAAATCCTTTATTGAGTTTTCCGGGAAAAACATATTGGATGAAAGACGGACATCTTTTGCCGACAGGTTTTGATTTTGAGTTTAAAAATTTGAGTTCTTTATTACAAAGAAAATATAATGCAGGGCAGGATCAATGGCTTTTGTGGAATGAAAACGGAAGTGTTTTAAATCTTAATAAAGATGATTTCCGGAAACTTTCTGTAAGCTCATTTCGTCTCACTGAAAAATCACAAGAATGGATGTAATTGCTTATTTCCAATCATATATAAATTATTTCTGGGAGTGGACAACTGATGAAGATATTCCTGATGTTTCCAGATATAATGAAAACAACCTTATTTCAATTCCGAATGTAGGGGCGATTGCTTACAGACCTTATGTGATGGAAATTTTAAAAGAATTGAAAGATCAGGGATTTCCGCCTTTTGGTTCATTACTTCTTGTTTTGTATGCAATTCAGGATGGATATTTAAACCTTGATGGAGTTTTTTTTTATTTGAATAGACAAAAAAATGCATCACCAGAAATAGCTTTAGATATTGAGCATACAATTAAATTTTTAGAAAATTTAAGTCAGCTGGGAAGTTCATTTAAAAAAGGACAGAATAAAATTATCCTTCTGCGGACTATTTTTGGAGATTGTCATAATAAGGTTTCCGCGATAAATTCCGGGTTAATTTTAAAAATATTTGATACAAAGCCTCATATAATTGCTGAAGCTGCAAATAAAAAAGATTTAACTCCGGTTGCTATTAGCAGGGATATCAAAACTTTAGCTTTACTTCAACATAAATTCCCAACGAGAGAATCTATCATTAACGCAATGAAAGGCTTCATTGATATTCCCGAACTGGAAGATGAAGTTGTAAAAGAAGAAACCACCATCGAAACCGACAAAGATTTTATTCAGGAACTCATTGAAGAGCCAAAAACTTTTCAGGTCGGAAGTTTGATTAAAAGAATCTGGAGCGGTCTGAAAATCCCGATGCGACACCTTTCTCCCGGAGAACAGCCAATTGGAGGAATTTCGGATATGACCAACAAAGGTGATTTCAACAGAATGCTTTTGTCGGAATTTGCCAATGAGGATGAGGTTTTCATGAACCGTGTTGCAAACAATGAAGCTTTGTATATTCAACGTGAAATTCCGCCTGAGGAAAATATTTTTGAGAGAATTATTTTGATTGATATTTCCCTGAAAAATTGGGGAACTCCGAAGGTTTTGGCTTTTGCATCGGCGATTGCAGTGATTAAACATCCAAAAGCGCATTCCAAATGTAAAGTTTTTGCATTGGGACAAACGAATATTCCGATTTCGCTGGATAAAGTAGATGAAGTGATAGAAAATCTGAATCAGGTGAGTCCGGTTCTGGAAGTTTCTTATGCGCTCGAAAAGTTTTTTAATGAAGAATATATAGAAAAGGATCTTGAAGTTTTTTTTATCACTCATCAGGAAAATTTGGTCAATCCAAATCTTCAAAAAGTTATTCATGAAAACAGAGACCGACTGAAATTTTTGGTGACAACTTCTTCGGATGGCGAACTGAATTTTTATAAGCATCATAAAGGAACAAGAAAACATATTCAGAAAATTGTACTTCCGTTGCAGGAATTATGGGCAAATCCGCCGCAAAGAAGACAAAAAGGAGAAAATAATTCATCAAAAAACTGGAAAAGGACAGATGTTCCTCTCAATTATCCGATTTTATTTCCGGCTCCGGTTAATAAAATAGCGACTTTTTTGTATGAGGGAGAGTTTTATATTTTAAGTAATAAAAAACAATTATTGAGAACGTATCTGTCTGATAATTATTATAATAAAAGCTATTATGATTATTATAAAATTCATCACGGCTGTGAGGTTTTGATTGAGGATATTTCCGTGAAACCGAAAGGACAGTTTGCGTTGGCGAGAAATAAGCAGCAGGAATTTATTTTGTGTCAGTATCAACCGGATAAAAAATTGATTTCTAAATTAAATTTGAATACGAAAGAATATTCTGAACTGAATTTGACAGCCTATAAAATTAAAGATTGGTTTGAACTTGTTTATTTTAATAAAGATTTCTATTTGTTTGAGCAAAGAATTGATGATGTTTACAGAATAAATTTAGAAGGAAATATATCAATTGAATTGATCAAAAATGATCTTTATGAAGTTGAAAAAAATGATAGAAAAGTAAAAGCTGAACTAGAAAAATTAAAAAGCAGCGGAATCAAAATTTTAAACAATTTCAGCAATATAGGAATCAATGCAGAAAAAAATCTGGTGATTTCGAATAATGAATTGAATAAGCTATACGATAATTCATTAACGTTATACAGAAACAAGCATCAGATAAAGATTTTTGCGAATCAGAATAAAAACAGATTCACATTTTCCGACGGAAGCGAAATTATCACCGATTCTCGTGGAATGCTGACTTTCAAAAGCAGCAACAAAAATATCCCGGAATTTTATATTCCATCAACAGAATATGGTTTTTTGGCATTGGCAACGCAGACGGAATTTGGAGGTTCAGAATATTATCTGCCGGAAAGTACATTATTAAAAATGAAAAAAATGGAAGATATGTATGCTGAATGTTTAAAAAGGTTTATCGATCAAATTTGGGAATATGGAGCTTAGAATAAAACCCTTTCCAAAAAATAATTATCCTAAAAAAGGACTTTTAATAAAAGGTTCTTCACCTTTGACGTGGCTTTACGAGATGGAAGTTTTAGGGATAGATTTAGGTCAGGTTCGATCTTTTCCGATTCCTTCTCATGAACCCAATGTTTTGTATGGGTGCTTTTTAATTTTTCAAAATAATGCTCCAAGTGAAATCGGAAGAAATTCTTATTTTCAATGTGTTGACAATAAATTTTTTATTCCTGAAAACACCATTTTTTATCCAAAAATCAATCCTGAAGACTGGCAAAATATTGATACAGAATTTCTGATCATGCATCCTGAGTTCGGATTGGTAAAATTAAATGAAGAAATCGACTGGCTCTCATTAATTCAAAATCCAAAACAGTCAGAAGATAAAATCCGAAAGCCATCTAACGGTGTAAAAATCCCTCAGAAAATTGAGAGTTACACGGTTGAAATGGACGATGAAAAAGTTTTGGAAGCGCTTCAAAAGCCACAAACCGAAGAAGAATGGATGAAAAATCTTCCTTTCGATATGAAAAAGGTGATGGCGGGAAACAAAAAAGAGATTGAAAAATACTTAAGTTATATCGAAAAATATCCTGACAGAGCAGTAGATCTTGGGATTCCGCTTGATGTGATGGGAACTTCAAGAGGTGATGGTTTCGGAAAATTTAAATTTGAAAATACCTGGTTGGGAAAATTATTCGGTGGAGATTCTGAAGATGGCACAAGTTCTGCCTATTCTCAAAAATACCGTTGGGTATTTTGGGTGTTTTTAATTGCTATCGGATTGGTGAGATTATTCATGTTTTTTAATAAAGAAGAACCTGTACAAAATGCTCCAATAGCTTCATCAGAAAAGGTTTCCGAAATAGATAAAAATGAAATAGCTCCTGTTATGGGTTATCAATCAGGTGTTACAGATATTGATATGAAGATCGATTCGATGTATGGAAAAAAAAGGAGAGAGCTTTTTGATGAGCATATCGTAGCATCTACATTTATGATGAGTTCTAAGGGAGAAAATTATAAAGATTATCTGAAAAAAGGAGGAAGACCTTTGCATGAAGTTCAGAAAGAAATTTTAAATATTAATAAAAAGGTTGATTTTGCAAAAGATTCTCTAAAAACATTGTACAGCAAAAAAATCGTAAAATATTTAGCTCAAAGTGAAGAAAGATATAAGAAAAAAATTACAGATTCTCTTAATAAAATAAGTTCTGGAAAACCTGCCGATCAGGGAATTGTCAAAACGATCTTGAAAAAGAAACAGGTATTGATTGAAGATTCATTAGGACGACTTTATGGAACAAAAGAATATATCGAACCACCGATTGACCCTAATAAAGCAAGAAAAGTGGAAACACTGGAAAATAAAAAGCCTTACTCAAAACATAACATCTCTTTTTCGGAAATTATTTGGTTAATCATTTTCATGACGGGCGTTGTCGGGTTGTATAATTTCATCGTAAAAAGAAGATCTTTGAATATCGGAGGGAATAATGTTCCAAGTGGGATTAAAATTTTTCTCGTCATTGTACTTGTTGCCATGCTGGCGTATATTTTCTATCCTTTGATTGAAATGTTTGGCTACAATTGGTTTGTTTGGATTCTCATTATCAGTGTTGTGTTGCTTCTTTACCGTCTTTTTAGTGAAGACAAAACCATTTTAAAAACAGATAAAGATGAATAGGCAGAAGTTTACAGACAAATTCATGGCAGCATTTTTTATTCTGGTGATCATCAAGGTTATAGGGATTTTGGCGCAGCTGTTTCATCAGAGTTTTTGGAGCGTTTTAGGTACTTTGGCGATTTTTGCTATTGTTGCTTTCATCATTTTTATAGTGCTTCTTCGTTTGGAAGACAAAGAAAAAACCGGGAATCCGCTTGGAAGAAAAGGTGGTGGCGGAAGTTCTTATGTTGAGACCTCACTTTTCGACAGAATCAGAAATAAATATGAGGATCTTGCCCAAAAATACATCAATGAAAAGGATTATAAAAAGGCTGCAAAAATATATATGAATCTTCTTCGTGACAATTATCGTGGTGCAAAAACTCTGGAAGAAGGAGGTTTTTATAATGAAGCCGCTGTGATTTATCTTAAAAAATTAAAAAACAAATCTGAAGCGGCAAACTGTTACGAAAAAGCAAAACAATACAGGAAAGCAATCGATTTGTATAAAGAGCTCGAGCAAAAAGAAAAAGTAGGAGATCTGTACAGACAAATTAATGATACAAAAAATGCAAATACTTATTATCAAATGGTTGTAGACGATTATGTAAACAACAATCAGATGGTAAAAGGTTCATTAATTTATCGTAAAAAAATGGAAATGCCGGATGAAGCACAGAAAATTTTATTAAAAGGTTGGGAAGAGGATCGGGATTCATTCAATTGTCTGAACAATTATTTCGCTAATATTTTTGATGTTAAAAAACTCGATCAGCAAATTCAGGAACTGTATGACAAAATACCTTCGGATAAAAAGATTACTTATCTTGAAGCGATAAAATATGAGTTTAAAAAAGATTCGAAACTTCAAAATACAACAAGAAATATCGCCTACGAAATCATCGCCGAAAAAGTAGCCACCCGTTCGGAGATCCTTAACGAATTGAAACATTTCAATCCCGATGATGAGGTGATTTTGAAAGATATTTCGAGGTATAAGACGGGGAGGAATAGAATGTTTAGGAATTGATTTTATTTGTCATTGCGAACCGAAGGTGAAGCAATCTAAATTAAATAAACCCATTTTCTGCTCGAGATTGCTTCGGCGCTTTGCTTCTCTCAAAGACAAAATTAACAATTAATTAAGAAAAATATTTATCTTTGCACCAATAAAATTATGACAATACAAAGAGCACATATCAGTTTAAATCTATGCGATCGTCCTGTAGTAAAGGGATCGTTTGGATATGAATGGATGATATTGGATGAGGCGAAATGTGCTTGCTTTGAAAATTATTTACTGTAAACTCGTAAAAATTTAATCAAAATACTGCAGAAACGCCTCGATGATCGGGGCGTTTTTTGTGTTTTAGGGCAGAAATTATTTAGAATGAAAAAAAATAACCATAAAAGTGAAAATTATTTAAACAAAAATGAACAATTAATAAGAAAATAGAGCGTGATCAATAACCCGATGAGAGACAGTCATTTAGGTATTTAAGACATCTGCAAAATATTGCGGACGGAAATTCTCTATTCTAAATTTAAATGATAATTAATTGATTTTCAAATAGTTGATTGAAAAATAAATTTGTGAGTTAAAAAATTTCATCCTTACTTTGCAACCGAAAATTAAAAGCAACACGTTTTTAATCTTTTCAAAAAAACAATTTTAAACAACAAGAATAAAATGAAACAATTACATAACATATCTAATTTATCTTCAAGACAGCGCGGTGTAGAGCCGATGGGACAAGGATATGCTTGTATTATTCTTCTTGATAGTGAATTTGTGGATAAAAGGTGCTTATATAAATGGGTCAGCTAATATAGCGACACGTCAAAAAATATAAAGCGCCTCCCAAAAAGAGGCGCTTTTTTTATGGTTTCTTTAGCTTATTTGGTAAAGCGTCGGTTTGTGGCACCGGAGAACAGGGTTCGATCCCCGGAGATACCCAAAAAAGTGAATGGTGAATAGTGAATATTGTTTCACAAGTGAATTAAAAATTGACAAGCAAAGCGAATTGACGCTTCACCATTCACTAAATAATCTCATAGCTCAATGGGTTGGAGCGTCGACCTGATACGTCGAAGGTTGAAGGTTCGAGTCCTTCTGGGATTACAAAGATAAAATCTCATGGCTCAATTGGATAGAGCGTTGGTTTACGACACCAAAGGTTGAAGGTTCGAATCCTTCTGAGATTACAAAATACAATCTCATGGCTCAAATGGTTAGAGCACCGGTCTTTTAAATCGGGGGGTGAAAGTTCGAATCTTTCTGGGATTACCAAGGTTCCGTAGCTCAATTGGATAGAGCATGGGTTTTCTAAACCCAGGGTTACAGGTTCGAGTCCTGTCGGAATCACAAAAATGGTCTATTGAGGTAATGGCTAACCTGCCTGACTGTCTCTCGGGCACTGCGAGTTCGAAATGCAAAGCATTCGTGAATTCAAAAGAAAAAATATATGTGATGATGAACAATCTCGCATAGACCGCAAAGGTTCACGGAAAAATTCCGACCCGACTGTCTCTCGGAAAAGAATTTTGAAGTGAATCTGCAAAACTGGAAAGATAACGGTGGTTGTTTACCCGCCTTGGACGCGGGAGGTCATAGGTTCGAACCCTATTTTCCAGACAATTTGCTCCATTCGTCTAATGGTTTAGGACGGCTGCCTTTCGAGCAGTAAATAAGGGTTCGATTCCCTTATGGAGTACAAACGATTTCGTAGCTCAATAGGTTAGAGTATCGGTTTCATAAGCCGAAGGTTGAAGGTTCGAGTCCTTCCGAAATTACAAAATGATTCTGTAGCTCAATGGTAGAGCACCGGTCTGTTAAACCGGAAGTTGAAAGTTCGAGCCTTTCCGGAATCGCAAAAAAACTAAATGTTAATTGTTTCAAAGAGAGAGAAAAAGTTTGTCGAGAGCAGAAGATCTTTACGCCAAAAACACAATATAGACAGGCTTTTTCTTAACTCAAAAAATGAAAGGTTGGAAGATGGATGAAGGATAGAAGTTTAAACATAATATAAATTTTTAGGTAAAATAAAGTTTGTCAAAGCGTAGAAGTTCTTATATCAATAAAAAAATTAAGACAGGCTTTATTTTTTAATTAAAATTTAAATGATAAAGAATAATCATAAAGGTGGAAAATTATTCATTGACCATTACTGATTACTCATAAAAACGATGGTTCGCCGAAGTGGAAGAGTCGGGGCGGTCTGCAAAACCGTTGTGAAAACTGAGTGGGTTTGAATCCCATAACCATCTCAAATAACTAAAATGAGATTAGTTCCGAAGAAAAAATAAAAGTTTGTCGAGCGTAGAAGTTCTTATATCAAACTAAAAATTAAAGACAGGCTTTGTTTTTCTTCACAAATTAAAAATTAAAAAGTTAGTTGGGAAATATTACTCTTTACCAATTACTTATTACTCATGAAAAAGGGAAGTACGCCGAAGTTGGAGAGTCGGGGCAGACTGTAAATCTGTTGTTTCATTGCTGAGTAGGTTCGAATCCTACTACTTCCACCAACACCGCTGATAATGTAATGGCAGCATGCAGGAAATGTACTCTTGTTGTTCAGGTTCGACTCCTGGTTGGTGGTTTTATAAAATGCTCTATTCGTCTAACGGTTCAGGACGCCTGCCTTTCGAGCAGAAAACAAGGGTTCGATTCCCTTATAGAGTACAGAAAAGTGAATAAGTGAATCGTGAATTTTGCTGCGCAAGTGAATTTTAAAAATTGAGAGCAAAGCGATTGTCCATTCACAATTCACAAAAGAATAGGTTAAATGGAAAAGAGAAAAGTTTATCGAGCGCAGAAGATCTTTACGAATATAACAGGCATAGTTTATAAATATAGACAGGCTTTTCTCAGACCTAATTTTATAAATGATAGTTGATCAATTATCATCTATAAAAATTCGCGGGAATGGTGGAAATGGTAGACACACTTGATTTAGGCTCAAGGTTTTGGGGGTTCGAGTCCCTCTTTCCGTACAAAAAGAATAATTGATAAAAACGGCAATAGTATCATTTATAACTTATCAATTATCATTCATAAACTTGGAAGAGTGGTGTAGAAGGTCTGCACGTTAGTCTGAAAAACTAAAGGTACAGGTTCGATTACTGTCTGTTCCACAAAATATGAGTAATAAATAATGGGTAATGAATAATCGTTGCAAACACAGATTATGAAGTATCATTTTAATATTACTAATTACCTATTACTCATTACTCATAAAACTGATTCATAGTGTAATTGGTCAGCACACAAGACTTTGACTCTTGTTGTTCAGGTTCGAGTCCTGATGAATCAACAAAAAGCTGTATTAAAAAACTTGTTTTCTTAGCAGAGTGAAACGCCTTTGCGAGCCATAAAAACAGTTAGTAGTAAAAAAAACTTTGCGCACTTTGCGTTAAAAACAATATTTAAACAAAAACAAATTTAAAACATGTAGAAAAAATGGAAACGCAACAACAAACATGGCAAAATATGACTGGGAAAATTTTCCAACACTCTATCACACAGCTGGTAGAAGAAGCCATCATCCGCGAACAGGCAAATGGACACCGACTGAAAGTGTGTGTGGGTTCAGACTCCCACGTTTATGGTGATGCCATTAATTATGCTACGGCAGTTGTCGTTATTCGTGAGGGAAAAGGAGCGTTTACCTTTATCAGAAAAGAAAGAGAAATACAGAATATCAGTATCAAAGAGCGAATGTTGAACGAGGTCAACAAATCTGTAGAAATCGCCTACGCCATTTGCTCTATTCTGGAAAATTATGATGTGGAAATGGAGGTACACGCAGACATTAACACCGACCCGGATTTTAAATCCAACGTCGCTTTGAAAGACGCAATGGGATATATTCTGGGAATGGGTTATATATTTAAAGCAAAACCTTACGCATTTGCAAGTTCAAATTGTGCTGATATGATGGTGTAATGAAGTGTGAAGCGGGATGAGGGGAGATGGAAGGCTAAAAACTTTCCAATTATTTCTATCTTCCCAACTCCATCCAAAAAAATAAATAAAGCAATGGAAATAACAAAAAGATTACTATTTCTGGATGATATAAGATATCCGATTGAGGCGTATCAATATACAAAACAGGATATTTTCCTCAGAAAAGACTGGCATATCGTTCGAAATTATGAGCAATTTGTCAACAGGATTTTGGAAAAAGGACTTCCGGAAATGATTTCTTTTGACCACGACCTTGCTGATGAACATTATTTGGAACCAGATTCTCAAGAATTTGTTGAAAAAACAGGTTACGATTGTGCAAAATGGTTGGTAGAATATTGTATGGATAACTATTTAGACTTACCAAAATTCTCCTGCCACTCAATGAATCCTGTTGGAAAGGCAAATATTGAAGGTCTTTTAAACAATTTTAAAAAATTGTAATGGATATTTTTAGATTAATTCAGGATATAAAAAGGCATTTGAAACTCAGTTTTGATGAGGTCGACAGATGGTTTGATAAAGATAAAGAAACGTTGAACTTTCAGCCTTCAAATGGAGGTTGGACGATTCAGCAGATTTTAGAACACATTTATCTGACGAACTTTTATTTGTTGATTCTTATTGAAAAAGGTTCAAAAAAAGCAATACGTAATTATCAAAATCTTGATTTAAATATTGAAATAAAAAATTACAGTTTCGATCAAAAAAAGTTTGAAAAAGTAGGTGAATACGGAGCTTTTGAGTGGATCAGACCGGAACACATGGAGCCGAAAGGAGAATTAAATTTAAATGAAATCAGAAGTTTAATTTCACAGCAATATGATCAATGTTTAGATTATTTAGACTTGATGAAAAACGGAGAAGGTCTCCTCTGCAAAACAACCATGACAGTGAATGAATTGGGAAAAATCAATGTGTATGAATACATTTATTTCCTTTCACTTCACGCCCAAAGACATGTTACTCAGATGAAGAATAACGAATTAGAAACAATTAAAAATTTAAAAAAATGAAACCAAATATATTTTTCACAGCAGACCATCATTTTGGTCATGAAAACATTATAAAATTTTCCGAAAGACCTTTTGAGTCTTTGGAACACATGAACGAAGAACTCATCAAAAGATGAAATGAGAAAATCGGAGAGAATGATATTGTCTACCATTTAGGCGATGTGAGTTTAGGAAAACCGGATGTTACAAAGGATATTTTAGATCGATTGAATGGTAAAATCCATTTGATAAAAGGCAATCACGAATATTCTGCACTTAGGGTTTCGGATAGATTCGAATGGATTAAAGATTATCACGAACTTTCCATAGAAGATGAAGAAGCAACTCAAGGCAAACAGAAAATTATTCTTTTCCATTACGCCATGCGAACCTGGAATGGCTCACACCGTGGAATTTGGCAACTCTACGGTCATTCCCACGGAACATTGCCGGATGACGAAAAGGCATTAAGCATTGACGTTGGAGTCGATTGTCATAATTTTTATCCGATTTCTTACGAAGAAGTCAAGGAATTGATGAAAACAAAAATATGGACGCCACCGTTTGCTCCGAGAAATTAATAAGCTGGAAGTCTGAAGCTGGAGGCTGGAGGTATTTTCGTGCGGTAGAAAACTTCCATCCTCTAACTTCCTGCTTCCATCCTTTAAACCAAAAAACATGAAAACAACAAATCAAATATTAATCGTCGACTTAGAAGCCACTTGCTGGGAAAACGACAGAATTCCCGTCGGACAAAAAGTCGATATTATAGAAATAGGAATTTGCGAATTAAACAGAACAACAAAAGCAATTTCCAAGAAACAAAGCATTTACGTCATTCCGGAAAGGTCTAAAATCAATAAATTTTGTACGGATCTTACAGGAATAACTCCAAAACTGATAGAAGAAAAAGGAATTCATTTCGAAGAAGCCTGCGAGAAAATACGGGATGAATATTACTCAACCTCGTTTACATGGGCAGGTTTTGGAAATTTTGATAAAGAGCAGATCATGGAACAGTGTGATTATCTCGGCATCGAAAATCCTTTTTCAGAAAATTATATTAACATTATGCATCAGTTCAAAGCCTATAATGGACTTTACAAAATGATGGGTTTAAAAAGAGCTCTTAAAGCTATGAATATGGATTTTGAAGGAAATCATCACAGCGGAGCAGACGATGCGTATAATGCAGCCAGGATTTTAAGAAAGATTTTGGAATAATAATTTTGGTAGGGAAGATGGATGATAGAAGCGGGAAGTTTTTGCAGTACGTAATTTACTTCCAGCCTCCAACTTCAAACTTCCAACCATTTAAACCATTTAAAAAAGTGAAAACAACAGACAACATATTAATTATAGACCTCGAAGCCACGTGTTGGGAAGACCGACCGCCGAGAGGTCAGGAAAGTGAAATCATAGAAATCGGCGTTTGTATCATGGATGCAAAAACCGGTAAGATTTCGCAAAATGAAGGAATCTTAGTGAAACCTCAATATTCAAAAGTAAGTCCGTTTTGTACGGAGCTTACTTCCATTACTCAGAAGATGCTAGATGATGAAGGTGTTTTACTCGAAGATGCATTAGATATTCTGAGAGCAGAATACAATTCTGAAGACCTTACTTGGGCGAGTTATGGAAATTATGATCTGAATATGCTTCAAAATCAGGCAAGAAGATTCAATGTCGATTATCCTTTGAGTGATGATCATATAAACGTGAAAACTTTGTTCGGACAAACGCATCCGACCGTCAGAAAAAGTGTCGGAATGGCAAGAGCTTTAGGCGAGTTGGATTTTAAGCTTGAAGGCACTCATCACAGAGGTGTGGATGATGCGAAGAATATTGCGAAGATTTTACATTGGTGCTTGAAACGTTAATTTAACAATTTAGCAATTTAAAAATGTAACAATGACTCATTTAAAAAAGGGAGTTTTTTATTGACATAGGAAAATGGAGCGTTAAGAAAATTAATTCTGTGAACGTTAAGAAAATTCTACTGTTTGAGCGCGAGACCAATTATTGAATAGAAGAACCAATGCCGAATTCGCGCGAGTTTTAGAATTTTTAGAGAACAGAATTAATTTTTAGCGTAAGTTTCCAAGTCTTGAACTTTTGTTTCTTTTGTTTTAAGACAAAAGAAAATTATAAAAAAAACACATTAAAATTTTCTACGCAAAAACACTGCGCAATAACGTCATTACTTTGCATCATCAAAACAAAACAATACTAAAATTTTGAAAACAGATTTTAGTCAAAATATCAAGCAAGTCTTGTTGAGTGTTTCTATATAGCACCATTGCAGAAGATTTTGTTGAGAAACATTATTTTTTTCTGTTCAACTTGACTTGAAGGTTTCAGGAGTTTGCCAAAAAACTTCTACCATGCGCTATGGGTCGGAGGTTCGAATCCTTCTATTTCCTTCGGGGGAATATAACTCAGTTTGGTTAGAGTAATAGCTTTTTTTGGATGCGAGGGTTCGACTCCCTCCCTCACTTCGAATGAGGTAGCTCAGTTGGTTAGAGCACTACACTTTTAATGTAGGTTGAAAATAGACTCAAAATCTATTTTTTATTAGAGTTTGAATATCTCGTTAAAAATATTCACCATGGGAAAATTTGAGTTTTTTTCAGTTGTTGAATCAATATTTTGAAAAAGCCTGTAAGTAAAGATGTTTTCTTAAAATGAAATTCAGTTGATGAATAGTCAATAATTAGGCTGAATTTTCTAAGAAGGACGATTTTCCGCGTAAGCGATGGTAACGGTTATCCCGCAGTGAAGAGCCGAAAGGCGATGAACGAGGAGTAGAAGTGAACGTATCGACCCAAGTTGTTGCTTTCAGCGATGGCAAGGGACACGCCCAAGATCTGATTCATTAGAAAATAAGTTTAAAATGCTATTCTGAAATGAATGGAATTTTGTGAAAAACTTTCCTTCCGCCATTTTTGGAAGAGAGAATCTCAGTTTTCCCTTTTTTTAATTAAAATTAATAACCTTTAAAATATAAAAACGATGATAAAGAATGTACAAATTAAAGCGTATCAGATTGGTTTGGTTTTCAAAAACCGAAACTTAATTGAGATCTTAAAAGAAGGTAATCATTGGATTTTCGGGAATAAATCTGTGGAAATTCATGAAATGAAAAACGAATTTAAAACGACTGAAGATTTGAATCTTTTATTGAAAAATGAAGGTTTGAATTCAATGTTGGAAGTCATTGACGTAAAAGATGGTGAAATCGTTTTGGTACAGGAAAACGAAATCTTCAAAGAAGTTTTGAATGTTGGTCAGTATGCTTTCTGGAAAGGAATTTTGAACAGAGAGTTTCAAAAAATCGACTTAACGAAAGTTGAGATTCCACAAGAAATTTCCAAGACAGTTTTGGAAAATATAAAATTAAAAAGTCTGGTAAGAAAGTTTGTTGTGCCTTCTCACTATAAAGGTCTGCTATTAATTGACGGAAAATTGAGTAAGGTTTTGGAAAGTGGTATTTACTCTTTCTGGAATAATGAATCTTCTATTGAAGTTAAAATCGTAGATCCAAACTATGAAATAAAATCACAGTTCGGATCCCATGAAAATGCAAATGTCTTAATATAATCAGAACCGCTTAAAGATCTTTTGAAAATTATAGAGGTAAAAGACGGAGAAATCATTTTGCTATATGAAAACGGAAGTTTAAAAGATGTATTAAACGTAGGTCAATATGCATTTTGGATAGATATTGCGGACAGAGAATTTCAAAAAGTGAATTTGATGAAAGTTGAAATTACAGAAGATATTTCGAAGACTATCTTGGAAAATGTAAGAATGAGAAATTATGTAAGAAAATTTATTGTATCTAATCAGCATAAAGGATTACTATTAATTGACGGAAAATTAACCAAAGTTCTTGAGGCCGGAACGTATTACTTCTGGAACAGCGAAACTTCCATCGAAGTAAAATCGGCAGATATGAGAATGCAGCAAATGGAAATTGCTGGTCAAGAACTGTTGACGAAAGATAAAGCAATGCTTCGTATCAATTTTTATGTGCGTTTTCAGGTAGAAAACATCGAAAAAGCGTTGATGGAAAATAAAGAATATGATAAGCAATTATATATTTTGATGCAATTGGCTTTGCGTGAGTTCGTTGGAGCTTTGATGTTGGATGAATTGCTGTTGAAAAAAGATTCTGTAGGAAAAGAAATCCTTGAAAATCTTGGTGACAAAGCCGAAGATTTAGGTTTGAAAGCTTCCGATGCGGGAATTAGAGATGTAATCTTAACAGGAGAAATGAAGGAAATCATGAATCAGGTTTTGATTGCCGAGAAAAAAGCTCAGGCAAACAGCATCATGCGTCGTGAAGAAACTGCTTCCACAAGAAGTTTGCTGAATACCGCAAAACTGATGGAAGAAAACGAAGTCCTCTGGAAACTGAAAGAAATGGAATATATGGAGAAAATCGCCGACAAAATTGGAGATATCACCGTTTCCGGAAACAGCAATATCCTTTCTCAGCTGAAAGAGATCTTCGCAAAATAAAACTAATAATCATTGTTGTAAAGGCAGATTTTGAGAAATCAGAATCTGCTTTTTTATTTCCTCTCCAACCATTTTTCGTAAGAAATGACTCCCAATTCCGGTTTTCCGTTACCTTCCAAAATCGAAATAAATTCCAGTTGATTTCCATCGGGATCATTAAAATAAATCGCCAACGCAGGCATCCAAGCAAAAACCATTGGTTCATCAATTCCGTCTTTTAAAAAATTGTAAGGCTTTAAATTTTTGTTTTTCAAAAACTCAACGGAATAATTCAGAATATCTTCTTTATCAGCAGAAAAAGCAAAATGCCTGATTTGTAAATTTTCCTTCTGCTCCCATAAGCCAAGCATAGATTCTTTATTTTTTCCGATCCATAAAAATGCAATTCTGCGACCGTTTTCTTTATGAGCTAATTCCAATCCTAAAACGTCAGTATAAAATTTTATCGAGTTTTCTAAATTGCTAATCTGTACGTGAGTTTCATATAATCCTTTTATCATAGATTTAATTTTAATAAAACAAAGCTAAACAACGGATTTCCAAAAACTTCAAATTAGCAATTCCTTTATGTAAAATGAATGATAGATATATTTTATTCATTACATACTCAACAGCATCTTTGTCATTCCGTAAGAATCTCAACAATACTTTTAATAATGAAACCGAGATTCCTACGGAATGACAAACTTTATGGTATTGTGATGTTTGAAAACTATTAAGCGATTAATTAATCAAAAAAATTAAAACTTTTTCACAAATATTTTAACTACGCAAAAACACTGCGCAATACTATTCTTCCTTTGCATAAGAAATCAGAGAGGAAGCGATAATCCTCCAAAATGTTTAACAATAAAAACAGTAACCATGAAATTTAATTTTTTAAGAAAAGAGAATAAAGTAGTCATGAACTACGAAGGTGCAAAAGCTTATACAATGACACCTGCAGAAGAACTATACAGTGCTGTTGTTACAACAGGATTATCAAACGCAACCTATGAAAAGGGAAATGACAGATTGGCGAGAATCCAGTCTCTGATTCAGAAAAACGATCCTGAATTCGTTGCAAAATTGGCGGTCTATGCAAGAAAAGATATGTATTTGCGTTCGATTCCATTGGTTTTGACGACTGAACTGGCGAAACAAGCTTCAGGTACAGACTTGGTAAGCAAAACAGTTAACGGCGTTATCCAAAGAGCTGATGAAATCACAGAATTGCTGGCTTATTACCAATTGGCAAACGAAAGAACAGAAACAAAAAAGCTGAACAAACTTTCAAAACAAATTCAAAAAGGTTTGGTAAAATCGTTCAATAAATTTGATGAATACCAATTCGCAAAATACAACAGAAAAGCGGAAGTTACTTTGAAAGATGCCTTGTTTTTGGTTCACCCAAAAGCAAAAGATGAAAATCAACAGGCAATTTTCAACAAAATCGTCAACGATGCGTTGGAAACTCCATACACTTGGGAAGTTGAACTTTCCGTGTTGGGTCAGACAAAATTTGCTGATGAAGCAGAAAGAAAATCAGCTTTCAAAAACAAATGGGAAGAATTGATTTTCAGCAACAAATTGGGTTATATGGCAACGTTGAGAAACTTGCGAAACATACTGGAAGCCAATGTTTCATCGGATGCAATGTACAAAGTGTGCAACTATCTGTCGGATGAAAAAGCGGTGCGAAATTCAAAACAATTGCCATTCAGATTTTTGTCGGCGTATAGAGAATTGAAAACGATCGATTCACCTTATTTGTCATCAATCTTGGAAGCATTGGAAGATGCCGTGATGGTGAGTGCGAAAAACATCAAAGGTTTTGGTTTCGATACTTCGGTAGTGATTGCGGCGGACGTTTCGGGTTCAATGCAACAGCCGGTTTCTCCGAAATCTAAAGTTTTGTTGTACGATATCGGTCTGTTGATGTCGATGATGTTGCAGTCACAGTGCAAAAACGTGATTTCAGGTATGTTTGGTGATACTTGGAAAAGAGTTCCGATGCCTAAAAACGGTATTCTGAGAAACGTAGATGTCTTCTACAAGCGAGAAGGTGAGGTTGGTTACTCCACAAATGGTTATTTGGTGATCGAAGATTTGCTGAATAGACGTGAAAAAGTGGATAAAGTAATGTTGTTCACCGATACTCAGCTTTGGGATAGCAACGGAGGTAGAAATTCTTTTGAAAGTTCATGGAATCAATACAAAAGTTTCAACCCGAATGCAAAATTGTATATTTTTGATTTGGCAGGTTACGGAAAACAGCCGTTGGATGTCAGAAAAAATGATGTATATCTTATCGCAGGTTGGTCCGACAAAATTTTCGATGTACTGAATGCTTTGGAAGACCGAAAATCAGCGGTAGAAATGATAAAAAAAGTAGTGCTGTAAAAGGCACTGCTTTTAAAAATAAAACTAATAACCATTAATTTAAGATTATGAATAAGAGTTTTAATGATTCGGCAAATCAGTCAATTCAAGTTTTTACAAATCTTTTAGACAAAGTTCAAAAATCAAATAGTATAGCTGAAGAGATCAAAGTAAGATTAAGTAATATTGATTATGAAATTAATTTTGATGAACTTGATATTGTTAGAAAAATAAATGATATTGCTTCATTAATTGCTATTTCTGATCTTGATTTAGCAGTTGCAAGTAAAATATTATTTAATGCTTCTAATAATTGGGAGAAAATTTATAGTATTAAAAGTGCTTATTTGACAATATTTGAAACATTTAAAACTTATAATAAACATAGAAAATTTCTTAATGAAATCTCTATAAATTCATCTATATTTTTGAATGAAGAATTTAAGAATATAAATAATTTGATAAAGGTTTTTAAAAATAAACATCGGTATGATAACGAGATGAGTGTTATCAGAAATAATATAAGTGGACATATCAGTGATAATATTGAACTATATTACAATACTATTATTCAATTTGATGGTGATAAGACAGGAGAGATGATGATTGAATTTTTACAAATTCTTGATATTCTTCAAAATTTTTTAATTAAGATTTTAGAGCAAGAAAAGTTGAAGTATAACCATCAGGAAATAATAAAATTAGCAAGAAAAATGTTTCCAGATTTAAATAATAAAATTGATTTATTGTTTTAAAGATTATTTCGTCGCTTCGCTTCTCGCAATGACCTAAAGGAATAGTAGTAAAAACGACCTAGGAAATGAAGGCGTTAAGAAAATTTGAAGAATTTCCGTTAAAAATATCCACTGTTTGAGCAAACGTTGCAAAAAGCTAAGCGTGAGTTTGGAGATGTTAGGAAGTTTTTTTAAATTTTTAGCCGGAGTTTCCAAGTCTTGAATTTTTGGTTCTTTTGCTTCAAGGCAAAACGAACAAATTAAAAAATAAAATATTAACTGCGTAAAAAGAATGCGTACTAATGCAATAATTTTGCAACAACAAAAAACAATAACCATGAATAACTATAAAAAATGTCTTAAAGAAGCAGTGTATTGAGTTTAATACTCAATACTTATGAAAAAATTAAAAAGATTAAGACAATCTTTCGGTATCAATGAATATGGATTAATTGATTTCCCGAAGAAAATTTCAAATGTCTAGGTTTCCAGAATTTTATATGGAGACGAGATGGGTTGCTCGTGGTGTTTTCCACATGGCTATGAAACGATTAATTCAACAGAAATTAAGTTTCAAAGAAATTGGAAAAAATACAGAAAAACCCAATGGAAAAATAAAAAGTAAGTGTCGTAAAACAGAATTTCTTCGTTTAAGGGACAGCAATACAGGTTCGAGTCCTGTTCCCGAAGATTCGGGATGGCGTAATTGGTAGCGCTCTGTCAGTAAGTCTCTGTTTGATTTTTTACCTTACTTTAAAAAATAATCGATGCCGTAAGAAAGAGTTCCTTCGAGTCCAAATTGAAAAAGCCTCTTTTAAATTTTTGCTCGATTTTAAAATTATTAAAAATAAAAATCAAGTGTCGTCTTAGAATCATACTTCGAGATTGAATAAACATTGGGTCGCAGGTTCGATTCCTGCCTTTTCCCTCGAAAAGGAGAAGTAGCTCAGAAGGTAGAGCAAATGCACGGAAGATTCTATAATTTTTTACCTTGATTTAAATATAAAGAGTGCCGTAGAAAAGGCTTACTTCGATTAAAATTTAGACCTCAAAATCTATACAAAAGTGCAATTTCCTGAATAATAGTAAGGAATGGGTGCATGTCTGTCTTTTCGTCTTTTGCCTCTTTTTTCAATAAAATAATAATAATATCAAGTGTCGTAGTACAGAAATACTTCGTCACGCTTAAGATGCAGGTTCAAGTCCTGCCTGTGAGAACAGTCGTCTAACGGTAGGATGTAAGCCATAAGTGTCTGTACGAAATTTGCCTTGGTAAAAATAAAGAGTGTCGTAGAGAAAACTTACTTCGGTAAATCTTATGATCTTGGTTCAACTCCAAAATAAACCTGAAAACGGTTTATATAGTTTTCTTGCCCTTTACCTCTTTTTTTATTTTTAAACAAAAACAAGTGCCGTAGAATAGTGTTACTTCGCTCATCACGACGGGGTCGCGGGTTCGAATCCCGCCTCTTCCACATTTTCAAAACACAAAAATTATATAGGAAGAGTAGCTCAGTTGGTTAGAGCACGACAATACGCTTTTTGATTGTTGCCTTGTTTTAAAATATAAAAGTGTCGTAGAGAAAGGTTACTTCGTCCACATAGGGGAGGAATAGCGAAGTCGGTTATTCCGGCAAGGCTATCCGGTTCGATTCCGGTATGACATACCCCGCTCTTTTCTCGTTTTTTACCTTTTATTAATCTTATCCTTTCTAAAATTTGGAAAGGATTTTTTATAAAAAGAAATGATGTTTTGTGTTTTTTTAGTCATAAGTTTGTGAGATAAAAAAATAAAATAATAACATTATGGAAAATAAAAAAAGTGGCACCTTCTTCTTTGCCATTATCGCTATTATTGTAGGAATTGCTCTGTGGAAGCAATTTGATTTCAAAACAATGACTTTTGAAAATGTAGGATTAGGGATTGTTTATCTTATTACTTTCTTATTCTCAATCTTTTTTCTGATTAGAAATACTTCGAAAAAAGAAAGTAAATAGTTTTTGTATTTATTTAACTCTTCGCTCAAGAACTTCAATCCTTTCCAAAATATTGGAGAGGATATTTTTTTGGTCAAATGAGAGATATCCTGCTATTTTATAAATCTCTTTTTCTGAACTAAATTCTTCCTGAATTGCCGAAAAATACTTTAAATTTCCATTTTCTTTGAGGAGCAAGGTCTCAGAATTTTCTTCTCTAATATTCGCTTTCACCAAAAATAGATAGTCGCCAATGTTGTAATTCGATAAAAGCAATGTATTTTCGGTGAATTCATAGATTAAATCGATATTTGCTAATGCTTTTTGCAGTGAATTATACTTGGTGTTGTTTTCAATATTATTTTCCTGATAAGGTAATTCTGTGTTAAAAGACAATTGAAATTTTTCAAAGTTCTCAGGCTTGTTTAAATCATCAACAGTTAAAGGAACGGTTAAGAATTTATCTAAATCAAGATTAAAATAATGAACTACAGTGAGTAGTGTTGATATTTTAGGTTCGGAACGCCCTTCTTCATAGGCTCCGATAACTCCTCTGTTCAACTCAAATAAATCTGCGAAAGCTTGTTGGCTTAAACCTTTTGCCTGTCTTATTGTTTTAATATTAGCTCCAAAAAAACTCATGAGTTCTAATCTTTTTTGCAAATGTAAGATAAATTTTAATTAAATTGCTAATAATATTTGCAATTATAAATAATTTTATTATATTTGTGTACAATCGAAAATGATTAGCTATAAAAATTTATTATTTAGATTGATTTGTAATAGATATTTAATCTAAAATGAATATTCATTACTAATAATTAAAACTTTAAAAACACATCACGTATGACCTTTCAGGAATTTTTAACAACAGCTTTTTCGCCGGTCAACACCGTTTTAAGTGTGCTGCTTATTTTGGCGGTTATTTATTGGCTTTTTACGATTATTACAGGTTTGGATATTGATATAGGACTTGATGCTGATTTAGATATTGACACAAGCGCGCCTGATGGTCATGTTCATATTCCTGATGATCCTTCTGCATGGATTCAGTTCTTGAAATTCCTGAACCTCGATATTGTTCCGATTACATATTTTCTCACCATATCACTTTTTCTTACCTGGTTGGGTTCAATTTATCTCGAAGTTTTTGCTTCTTTTGAAATCTGGGTTTCAGCACTCTTGGTTATTGCGATGTTTGTAATAAGTATGCTGTTAACGAAATGGATTTTAAAACCACTTAATCCTTTTTTCAGAGAAATCAATCATAAAGGTGAGGTTTCGCATGACTTTTTAGGAAGACAGGGTAGAATGAAATCAACAATTCATGGAAGTAAAATAGGAATTCTCGAAGTTTTTATCGGAAGTGATCCAATGACTTTAATGGTAAAAAGTAAAGGCGGCGAAAGAATCGAACACGGAACAACAGTATATATCGTTGACGAAGCGGCAGGAAGAAAATATTATTACGTAGCAAAGGAAATTAAATTTTAAAAAAATAAAATTACAAGTAAGATTTCTGCTATTATTCTGTGACAAGGTATTTGTCATTCCGCAGAATCTTAGTGGACTAAAATTTAAGAGTTTAGATTCTTACAGAATGACAAAGTGACGGCTAAATTTAGTAAGAAAAGTAAGTCTTTGCTAAGTGAAATCGAAGATTCGACGCAGTCAAACGCCTTTGCGAACGAAAATATGCAGAGTAATAATAAAAAATCTTTGTGGACTCTGCGTTAAAAAATTAAACACAAAAATTAAAATAAATAAACTATAAAAATATGAATACACCTTTAATTGTAGGAATCGTTGTCATTGTGGTGGCGACCATCGGGTTAATTTTCTGGATTTTATCAATGTATAAAAAAACCGTTCAGGGAATTGTTGTTTTGAGAACAGGTTATGGAGGTACGAAAGTTTTCTTCAATGCGGGAATTGTGATCCCGGTTATTCACAGAATGGAATCAATGGATATCTCTGTTAAAAAACTGGAAATTGCCAGAGAAGGTAGAGCGGGATTGATTTGTAAAGATAATATGAGAGCCGACATTCAGGTAGCTTTTTTTATCAGGGTTAATAAATCGGTGGATGATATTGTGAATGTTGGCCAGACGATCGGTTGTCAGAGAGCTTCGGATATCAATACTCTGAGAGAATTATTTGAGGCTAAATTTTCGGAAGCATTGAAAACAGTCGGTAAAAAATTTGAATTTATAGAACTGTACGAAGCGAGAAGCGAATTCCGTCAGGAAATTCTGGATATCATCGGAACTGATCTGAATGGATACGTTTTGGATGACTGTGCGATCGATTATTTAGAGCAGACGAAAATTGAGAATTTAGATAAAGATAATATCCTGGATTCTGAAGGGATTAAAAAAATTACTGAATTAACGGCAACGCAAAATATTAAAGCCAATCAGGTTCGAAGAGACGAGGAAAAAACAATCACAAAGCAGAATGTTGAAGCCCGTGAAGCGATTTTAGAATTGGAAAAGCAGTTGGCTGAAAAAGAAGAATCTCAAAAAAGAGAAGTTGCCAATATCAGAGCCCGTGAAAATGCTGAAATTCTGAAAGTTGATGAAGAAGAACGTTTGAAATACGAAACTGTTCGAATTGCAACCGAAGAAAAACTTCAGATTGCAGAAGAAAATAAGCAAAGACAGGTTGTTATTGCTGCTAAAAATAAAGAACGTGCCGATTTGGTGGAAACGGAAAGAGTGCAGAAAGACAAAATGTTGGAAGCGACCGAAAGAGAAAGAATAGTTTCTCTGGCTCAGATTGAAAAAGAAAAAGCAATAGAATTAGAAAAGAAAAATATTCAGGATGCGATCCGTGAGCGTTTGACCATGGAAAAAACAGTGGTTGAGGAGCAACAAGTGATTAAAGACTTGGAGGCTTTCAAAACTGCCGACAGAACAAAGCAGGTGGAAATCACTTTAGCCACTCAGGAAGCTGAAAAAAAATTGATTCAGGAAACCAAAGCTGCAGAAGCAAGAAAATTAGCTGCTGAAAAAGATGCTCAGAAATATGTTATCGAAGCTCAGGCGAAAAGAGATGCTGCTGAAAAAGAAGCTGAAGCAAGAAAAATTATTGCTGACGCAAAAGCAAAAGAAGAAGCAACGGTTGGCTTATCTGAAGCTCAGGTTCTTCATGCAAAAGCTGATGCAGCAGAAAGACAGGGAATTGTGGAAGCGGTTGTTATCGAGAAAAAAGCAGATGCAGTAAAGAAAGAAGGAATTGCTCAGGCAGAAGTTATCAAAGAAAAGGCATTGGCAGAAGCAGCCGGAATTACCGAAAAAGCAGAAGCAATGAAGAAACTGAATGATGCAGGAAAAGACCACGAAGAGTTCAGATTGACTTTAGCAAAAGAGAAAGAAGTGGAGTTGGCTCAAATCTCAATTCAGAAAGATATTGCACAGGCTCAGGCCGGAGTTTTAGCGGAAGCATTCAAATCTGCAAAAATTGATATTGTTGGTGGAGATAACACATTCTTTGATAATGTCGTTCGTCAGGTCTCTGCTGGTAAAGGTTTAGATAAATTCATCAGTCACAGTGAAAACGCAACATTGGTCAAAGAAAATCTTTTGGGTGATGGCGAAAACATCATCGGGAAAGTAATGGGAATGGTTGATAAATACAATATTTCTTTCGAAGATATTAAAAACATGAGCATAGCAAGTCTTATTTTCAAATTAAACGGAGTTGCCAATCAGCAGGAAAGAGGTCTTCTCGATAGAGCAATGGATATGGCAAGAAATTTAGGCATCGACCAAAAGCCAATCAGATAATTGAAAGTTGTACGAAGTCCCGAAGGAACAGCCTTTTAAAGAATAGGATGAAATTCTATTAAATTATATTGCTAAAACTCTCATTGTGTGATTTTCAATGATGCTTTGAGAGTTTTTTAATCTAAACGTAATTTAGATTTACAATAAATTCAATAGGAACGGGCTTTAGCCCGTTCACAAAAAAGGTTAATTCATTTGGCTTTAGCCAAAACTTATTTTCAACAACTTAATCAAAGCCTTTGCTGATTGAAATCGAAGATTCGACGTAGTCAAACGCCTTCGAACGAAAAGCATACACAATATTTTCCAAAAATATAACAGAATGATGGTGATATCAAACATCCATCATCATTCATCAAACATCAAAAAAACTATGTCAGAACAATTAAATTCAGGGACATACGAAATCATACAGAACCGCCTGAATGAGCAGAAAAACGACCTCATTCAAAGGCTTCAGAAGCTGAATAAAAACCGTAAAGAGATTTTCGGCGGAGTAGATTTTTCACTCATCGCCAACGAAAGAATCTATACGGAGCACAACTGCGTTGCTAAAGATATTTTTTCACTGAAAGATATTTTGATTTTTGGATCTAATGCGCATTTGGGTTTGCAGACAGAGATTAATATCACTGATGTTTTTTCAATCTATAAAATCAATAACGACCGTTTTGAACCACAGGATTCTTCCTTAATCGGAGATGAAATTTTTATTGAGGAATTCAAAAACCTGTATAAATATTACAGAAACACCTTTTTTGCACGCTTTCATTTTACCGAAAACTATTTATACATGGTTTTCCAGTTGTCTGAAAGTCCATCGGATATTAAAGCATTCAAATGGCTGATTAAAGACAATCGGCTGACTTATGTTGATTCGAGAAGTGCTTCGGAAGTAACGTATCCGCCACAACATGGTTTTGCATGGACAAAAGCAACCAGAGATATGCAGCGAAGCGGAAAATTTCCTCACGTTTCTTTGGCTGATAAAGTTTTTGTGGAATCCATTGGTGGAGATTTAACCATAAAAATCGAAGATAATACCGATACAGGAAAGGGAATTTATTCTGAAGATGTCATTCATAAAGATCAGAATCTTGATGATGCGGAAATTCATTTTTGTGACCTTGATAATTTGGTTTTATTTAAAATCAAACCTTATCAGGAAACCGAAAGATATTTTATTTACAATCACAAAGAGAAAACGGTTTCAAGAGTTGACACTTTAAAACATTCAGCAGTATTGCTCCCGGAAAATCAAGGCGTCTTGTTCTCAAACGGTTATGCTTTGCAGACGGGAGGTTTAAAGGTGATCTCTCAGGACGTCAACCGACTACATTATCTGAAAACGATTCAGGAGCCGAATGGTGAAAATTTCATGTATGTTTTCTACGATGATAAAACAAATAATTATCAGCTGATTTCGTATAATATTATTACCCAAACGATTGAAACACCGATTCGTTGTAGCGGATATTCCGTTTTAAATGACGGAAAATTGGTCTATTTAAGAGAAAGTGTAGAAACGACGAAGCATCATTTAGCCCAAATCTGGCAGACTCCCTATTCTAAAGAGTTGCTTCCGAATACGGAAAAATCAGACACGCTTCTTTACAAAATCGGGAATAAAGATATTGTGAGAGTCATGGCGGAGAGTCAGGAACTGATTACGCTTTTAAATAAAAAAGATTCTTACAGCGGACTGTACGATGATATCGTTAAACTTTCCACGACCATTTTAGATGCATATTATTTTCTTGGAGATGATGAGGTTGAAAATCTCGATCAGCCTTTAAAAGAAATCCGAAATATTGCCCATTCTGCCATTAATGAATATGAAAAAGTTGTTGAACAGAAGAAAAATACAGGGGAAGCCGTTGAAAAAATCAAAACAGCCTGTGAGAAAATTTTAGAGGATACCAAAAGAATCAACTATTCTCAATTAACGGAATATATCGACATGCTCTCCCAAATCAGGGCTTTGCGTGGTGAAATTACCGGAGCAAGGGATTTAAAATATGTAGATGTAGTCGTTCTCGATTCTTTGGAAAAATCATTGGCTGAAAGATCTGAAGAACTTTCGAATGCCTGTGTAAACTTTCTGCTTCAGGATGATGCGCTGCTTCCTTATCAAAACAGAGCACAGCAGATTTCTGAAAATATCATCAATTTGCAGAAAGCGATTGATGCTAAAACCATTGAAGAAGAAATTACCAATTTGTCTTCACAGCTCGAGCTTTTAGTAGATATTGTCAATAATTTAAAAATTGAAGACACTTCGCAATCTACGCAGATTATTGAAAATATCTCGGTGATTTTTGCAAGATTAAATCAGGAGCGTTTAGAATTATCAAAAAGGAAAAGAGAGATTTCCGGTAAAGAATTGTCTGCTGATTTTCAGGCGCAGATGACCTTGTTTGATCAGTCTGTTATCAATTTTCTGGAGCTTTCTCAAACTCCTGAAAAATGTGATGAATATTTGACTAAACTTTCCATTCAACTGGAAGAAATGGAAACCAAGTTCGTTGATTTCGATGAATTCATTCAGAATATCGGTGAAAAACGTGAAGAAGTTTACGGTCATTTCCAAAATAAAAGGGTTCAGTTAACGGAATCCAGAAATAAGCGTACTCAAAGTTTATACGATTCTGCACAACGAATTTTAAAATCTGTACAGACAAAATCTGAATCTTTTGATTCAGAAAACGAAATCAACGGATATTTTGCAACCGATTTAATGGTAGAAAAAGTTCGAGATATTTCGAGAAAATTGATGGAAATGGAGGATTCTGCAAAAGCGGAAGAAATTCAGACTTTACTTAAAACTTCGCAGCAGGAATCGGTCAGAAAGCTTAAAGATAAAAAGGAAATCTATGCAGACGGAGACAATGTGATTGCTTTGGGTGATTATAAATTTGCGGTCAACCGTCAAAAATTAGATTTGACGTTAGTGCTTCGAAATGCTCAATATTATTATCATTTAACGGGAACTGGATTTTATGAGCCTTTGAATTTTGGTGCGATTGCAGATTACAAAGACGTCTGGAATCAGGAATATATTTCAGAAAATTCAAGTATTAAACGTTTTGAATATTTAGCTTGGAATGTTTTTTCGCAAAATAAAAATATCAATACCGAAGAGCAAAACCGAAATGCAATTCAACAGTTTATGACTGAGCATTTTGGAGAAGGTCTGGTGAAAGGAATTCATGACGAGGATGCGTTGATGATTGTTTCGAAACTTCAGCAGATGCACAATGAATTGGGATTGATGCAGTTTACGCCATCCGAAAGAGCTTTGGCGCAGTTGTTTTGGTATTTTCTGAATCAGGAAAAAAAAGAATATTATCAAAAGCAGTTTGAAGCAGCGAATTTAATTTCAAAATCATTTACAACGGATAAAGGTTTTCAGTTTCTCAACGAAGAATTATCAAATGAAATAAAATTGTTTGCTCAAAACAATCATCTTTTTGCTGACGTAAATTATTTGAATGTCGCCATTTATCTTAAAAGAGAAAATAAATCAGCGTTTCTGGTTTCTGAAAAAGCAGGTTTGCTGTATGAATCATTTTTAAAAGATTTAAAGGAAAAAGGAAAAGATTTAGAATTTATTGACCAGCTGAATGCTTTAAAGCAGTATCCTGCAGCTTGTTTTTCCATTGCGGAAAGTGCTTTGAATGCATTTTTATTTAATTCAGAATCAAAATTTGAAGATGATGTTAAAAAAGAAACAGCAGTATTTTTCGTAACGCAGACTTTTGATGCTAAAAATATTCTTCATATCGCTTATGAAACTTTTTTAAAGGGTTTAAAATCATTAGAAAAAAATGTAGATTATGCTTTGAATTATTATGAATTCAGTTTCCGTTTATCCAATTTCAATGAAGTGGTGGTTCCAAAATACAAACAGCTTCAGGAATTAAAAGCAAAATGGGTCAATGACAAGAAGAAAGCCCTGAAAATCGATACTTTCAAATCTCAGGTTTTAAGTTCGTTTGTAAGAAACAGACTAATCAATGATGTTTATTTTCCTTTAATCGGAGCTAATTTAGCCAAGCAATTGGGAACAGTCGGCAACGACAAACGTACCGACAGAATGGGAATGTTGCTTTTGGTTTCTCCTCCGGGTTATGGAAAAACTACGTTAATGGAATATATGGCAGACCGAATGGGATTGGTTTTTATGAAAATCAATGGTCCGTCAATCGGTCACGATATTGTCTCTACAGATCCGAATGAAGCGAAAAATGCAGGAGCAAAACAGGAGCTCGAAAAACTGAACTTGGCTCTGGAAATGGGCGACAACGTCATGTTGTATCTTGATGATATTCAGCATTGTAATGCTGAGTTTTTGCAGAAATTCATTTCTTTAGCCGACGGACAAAGAAAAATTGAAGGAATTTATAACGGCGAAAGCAAAACTTATGATTTAAGATCAAAACGTTTCTGTTTGGTGATGGCCGGAAATCCATATACGGAAAGCGGTGAAAAATTCAAAATTCCGGATATGTTGGCAAACCGTTCCGATACGTATAATTTGGGAGAAATTTCGGGCAGTAAAACTGAATTGTTTGATTTAAGTTTAATTGAAAACGCTTTAATGTCTAACGATTATCTTACTCGCCTGACTCAGTTCGGGATGGAAAATCTTTACAATCTTTACGATAGTATTCAATCCAATTCGCCGAATGTAGATTTAGTAGGAAACTTCAGTTCAAATGAAATTTCAGATTTCAGAAAGGTTTTAGAAAACACGTTGAAAGTGAGAGATGTTGTTTTAAAAGTGAATAAACAGTACATCGCTTCCGCTGCAATGTCTGATGAATACAGAAATGAACCGTCTTTCAAACTGCAGGGATCATACCGAAATATGAATAAGCTGATCACGCAGATACAGCCCATTTTAAAAGATGAAGAAGTGACTCAGATTGTTTTGAATCATTATCAGAATGAGTCTCAGACTTTAACAACCGGAGCCGAATCGAATATGCTGAAACTAAAAGAATTGATGAATCTGATTTCCGAAGATGAAAAGCAAAGATGGGAAGAAATTAAAAAAACTTTTGCCAAAAATAAAATGATAAAAGGTCTCGGTGATAACGACAGAATGACGCAAGTGATTGCTTTATTGGCTCAGTTCAGTGAAGGTCTTGACGGTATAAAAGACGTTCTCCGCCGGGATTAATCAAAAAAAACACTGCAAAAATGCAGTGTTTTTTTATTTTAATTAGCCAATTCTTTTTCAAGAATTTTTTTCCATTTAGAAAATGTCGTGCGGCTAATGTTGTATTTTCTAGACATAAAACTTGTAGAAAGATTGTGTTTTTTCTGATAATTCAGAAGTTTCAGCATGGTTTTCTTGTCATAAGTTTTAAGTTGCTGATTGGTTTTTGCTGTCTCTTTACATTGCTTGAAAAGACGTTCGTTCAGCTTTAAAACCTCTTCTGTAGAATCAAGTTTCTGTAGCTGTTCGCGCACTTTCGGGCATTCCAGCTTTTCGGGATGATTCATTTTCAGGAGATCCTGATAAATTCTGTTGTAATTAGGTCTCATAAAATATAATGTTTTGGTGGTTATCTTTTCTTTTGAATCCAGCGATGCAGAGTGCTTTTTGGGATCGAATATTCTTTGATCACTTCAGCCTGAGTCATTTCTCCGGATTCAATTCTGTTCAGGATAAAATCTTTGATTTCCTGGGTGTAGATGTTTTTTCTGAATTGTGGGGTGGTATCACTCTTGGGGGTGGTGCTTTTATTTGCTGCAGCCGGTGGAGCATATAAAATGAGATGCGAACTGTATAATCTGAAAAAATCATATTCGAGCAGTTTGCTCCATCGCAGTAAAATGTCAGTTCCTATAGACTGACTTTCATATACATTTTCAACAAACTCTTCATCTTTACCAAGAAAATTGCAGATTCTTTCGATCGGTATATTTTTGTGATCTACCATTTCCTTAATGTACTTTCCTATATGTATATTTTTATATAACATTTACTAATAATAACTTATTTTTAAATTAATCGTATTTAAAGAGTAATAGATAGTTTGCAGAGCCGGAGAAGAAATATTTGGGAATTATTTCTTTTTTGTTTTGAAAATGCTCAAAGTTCAGGCTGTCTCACTACTTTACAATGTTAAATTATTTATTAACTGTAAAAATATGATTTTCAGCAATTTGTGTTTTTGTGATTGGTGGGTGAAACAAGTTTGTATATTTAGTTATTGTCTCAAATAATGTTTTTAAAGTTGTATTAATACTCAAAATAGTGATTTAATACATACTTATCCAAGATTTACAATATTAAAATACTACTTTAGCGTAATAATCAATTATTTAACATAATATTTTTACTCAAAATTCAAATATGCATTAATATTTGCCTTGTTTGTGTTTCAAAATTAAGAAAAAATAATCAATAAATCACTATTAAAGTTTTTTATTAATATTAATAATATTTAATTTATTTTGAAAAGAGTCTGTTAAAATACCCTGAATGAAAGAAAATAGTAATCCATATATTGTCTTTCTTGTAGATTTCCAATGACATACAATTCATTCTTTGATGAAAATTGTACTTCATGAATTGATAAGTAAATCGTAAGCAGTATTTTTGTCGAATAGAAAATTTAGGATTAAATTATACTCTCTGAAAAATGAATGATGGTTTATAAATGTACTTTATTTTATTTTAATAAGTAATTTCTATTTTTCTTGTCAATATTATAATATTAAAAATGGGTGTATTGTCTTTATTCGACTTTTCGAAGAAAATTAATTATAAAAATGAACTTCTTGCCGGTCTTACCGTCGCAATGACGATGATCCCCGAGTCGCTTTCATTTGCAATTTTAGCTGGTCTTTCTCCATTGACAGGTTTGTACGCCGCCTTCATGATGGGATTGGTCACCGCAATCTTAGGCGGACGACCAGGAATGGTTTCTGGTGGAGCAGGAGCAACCATTGTCGTTCTGATTGCTTTAATTAAAACTCACGGAATAGAATATCTCTTCGCAACAGTCATTCTTGCGGGTATTTTCCAAATGTTGGTTGGAATTTTCAAGCTGGGAAAATTTGTAAGATTAATTCCGCAGCCAGTTATGTATGGCTTTTTAAACGGTTTGGCGGTCATTATTTTTATGGCGCAGGTCGAACAATTTAAAATTATCGATACAAACGGAGCGGTAAGCTGGCTTCAGGGTTCTTCCTTATATATAATGTCGGGATTGGTTGTATTAACGATTGCGATTGTCTATTTTTTTCCAAAAATAACCAAAGTCATTCCGGCTTCTTTAGTTGCTATTTTAGTTGTTTTCGGAGTCGTTTTAGGTTTTGGAATCAATACGAAAACCGTTGCAGACATCGCTCACATCAGTGGTAGTTTACCCAATTTTCATATTCCAAGCATTCCATTTTCATTAGAAACTTTACAAATTATTTTTCCTTATGCCTTAATTATGGCAGGAGTTGGTTTAATTGAATCCTTATTAACACTATCAATGGTTGACGAAATCACCAATTCAAAAGGAAGTGCAAATAAGGAATCAGTTGCTCAGGGTTTAGCCAATATTACCAACGGTTTTTTCGGCGGAATGGGTGGTTGTGCAATGGTTGCACAGACTTTGGTGAACTTAAATGCCGGCTCAAGAGCCAGACTTTCCGGAATTATTGCATCAATTACTATTCTAATTATCATTTTAGTCGGAGCTCCGTTTATCGAAAAAATTCCGATGGCGGCTTTGGTTGGAGTAATGATGATGGTTGCGATCAGTACTTTTCAATGGGTTTCGATTCGTATTGTCAATAAAATGCCAAAATCCGATATTTTTGTCGGAATGACTGTTGCTCTAATTACCATTATTCTTCATAATTTAGCTTTGGCAGTTTTGGTTGGTGTCATTATTTCAGCCCTGGTTTTTGCATGGGATAACGCAAAAAGAATTCGTGCCAGAAAGTATATTGACGAAAATGGAATTAAGTACTACGAAATTTTCGGACCTCTATTTTTCGGTTCTGTCACTACTTTTACAGATAAATTTGAACCCACAAACGATCCCGAACAAGTCGTTATCGATTTCAAAGAAAGCCGAATAGTCGATATGAGCGCAATTGATGCAGTGAATAAGCTTTCAAAAAAATATGCAGAACAGGGAAAGAAATTACATTTGAAACACTTAAGCGAAGATTCAATCAAAATGCTAAAAAACGCTGAAGCTGTAATCGAGGTAAACATTCAGGAAGATCCGACGTATAAAGTAATGCCGGAGAAATAAGTGTGTCGGAGGGTTTTAGAGTTATAGAGTTTGATGGTTTTGTGTGGCTGGAAGTTGGAAGCTTGATGATGGAAGTTTAAATATAACGCAAACATCTTTGAAAATCAGTGTAATCAGTGGGAAATAATTTGCTGAAAGTTAAAGGTAAGACACTTAAAGTTTAAGAGTATCAAGCAAGCATTCGTGAAAATTAGTATAATTCGTGGTAAATGAAAATCTGCACAATCCGCAAAATCTGCGAAAAAAATAACATTCAAAATATATAATTTGAACAATGACCGTGAAATAAAATTTACACCTCTTATTTTTTTCAAGTAAAAATAAGGTCTTAATCGTCTTTAATAAAAATCTTAAAAAATCTTAAAAAAAATCAAGATTGAATGAAAAATTTTATCTTTGAGTTTAATTGAATTTAAAACACAAAACGATGACTAAAAACAGTGTAACATTTAAACAAAATCTTTTTCAATAAAAGCTAAATCTATTAACTTAAATTATTTTGAAAACAGATATCGACATTCAGAACCATGATCATTTTTCTTTTGATCTTTGGCTTACTCTCATCAAATCTCATCCCGAATTCAAAGCAAAAAGAGTTGAGCTTTTTTCTTCATTTTTTGACGTGAAAAAACCAATAGATGAAGTTGCGAAAACGGTAAAATATTATGATGATCTTTGTAATTCGATTAATGAACTAATTGGCGGTAACGTTGATACTTTTGAGATTTATTTATTGATTTTAGCTTCGTTGAACGTTGATTTAAAACGAGTAAACAAAGAGATTTTAAACGAATTTTATCAGAAAAGTGAAGACTTATTTTTAGAATATAAACCTGTTGTGATTTTTGAAAATATTCATCAGTTTTTTGATGAAATTAAAAACCAAGGAAAAACAATTAATATTCTCAGCAATACAGGTTTCATCAAAGGAACCACGATGCGCAAATTTCTGATGAATGAAAATCTTGATCAGTATATTGATTTCCATATTTATTCGGATGAAATCAACTGCTCAAAACCCAATCCGATGATCTTTCAGGAAGTAAGAAACTTAATGAAAAACAAGGATTTGGAATTGGAAAAGATTTTGCATATCGGTGATAATCCGATTGCCGACTACAAAGGCGCAAAAGATTTCGGATTCAGTGCACACCTACTCAAACACAAAATATAATTATGAACAAACGTTATAGTTTACATAAAATAGATTCTGCAGATCAGTTTACTTTCTCGCCAGCAGAATACAGCTATTTCAAATATGGCGATAAGTTTTATGCGGAAAAGTTTGCAAAAGAACTTTTTGATGGTTTCATTGCGAATCATCCTGAAATTTTAGAGACAAACAAAGAAATTGTGGTGTTGCCAAGTCCGTACATGGCTATCCCGACCGCTTCCAATTTTTTATGTTTTTATTTCAAAAAACACCTCGATTTCTATCTTTTTCAGAAAGGAAAAAAGTCGAGTATTATTTCAAAAATCAACAGAAATCATACGTACACGACAGATTACGGAACTTTAAGTTTTGAAGATCGTAAGAGTTTGATTGCCAATGATACTTATTATCTGGATAAAGATTTTTTAAGAGGTAAACTCTGCATTTTTATCGATGATATTAAAATCACGGGAAGTCATGAATATACGGTGAATAAAATCCTTAATCAATACTCGGTGAATGCTGATTTTCTTTTCATGTATTATGCCGAACTGATTAATCTGGAAATTGATCCGAAAATTGAAAATTTCTTCAATTATTATACGGTGAAAAATGTTCAGGATGTGGTGGATGTGATGTCTAAAGAAAGTTTTCAGTTCAATACGAGAATTGTAAAGTATATTTTAGGCTTAAATTCCGAAAATTTTGAGTATCTTACCTCAAATGTAAAAAAACAACATGCTGATGATCTGATAGAGCTTGCAATAAGCAACAATTATCATTTAATAAAAGAATACGAAAATAACATAAACACTTTAACACAAACAGAAATCTATTATGGCAATTAACTTACAGAAAGGACAGAGAGAAAATATAAACGCACCAAAATTTACGATTGGTTTAGGATGGGATGTCAACAATACTTCTACAGGTGGGGCTTTCGACCTTGATGCATCACTTTTTTTATTGGGTGACAACAAAAGACTGGTTTCAGACAACCACTTTATTTTTTACAATAATTTAGAGTCTCCGGATAAAGCCGTGATTCACTCTGGTGATAACCTTACAGGTGACGGTGACGGTGACGACGAGCAAATAAAAATTGATTTAACTAAAATCGATGCAGCTGTAAAAGAAATTTCTGTGGTGGTAACGATTCACGATGCAGATACAAGAAGACAGAATTTCGGACAGGTAAGAAATTCTTTCATCCGAATTTTTAATACAGATACCAACGAAGAAATTTTGAAATATGAATTGGATGAAGATTTCTCTATCGAAACTGCCGTAGAATTCGGAAGAGTCTACAACAGAAACGGAGAATGGAAATTTGAAGCTGTAGGAAGCGGGCAAAGAGAAGGTCTTGAGAAATTTGTATCAATGTATCAATAATTAATGTTATGGATAATCAGCAGAATAACCCAAACGATCCGTTAGGATCAATTGAGCCTTTAAAAAGTTTTGATCCAACGCCTTCAACAAATCAGTCGCTACAGCCTGATCCTGCAGCTCCCGCAGTTTTGATCGACCGTGATGGAAATGTAAACTTAAATCAGATGCAGGAACAGGATCGTGCAAAGTACGAACTTGTTGCCAATTCTATTGACGAAACAAATCCGGGATCGATTGTAAATTTCGGGTCAGAATTACAAAAAACGCTTGCCAACCAAAGTGATAGCTTTTTAGGAAATGTAAGACGTTCGAATTCTGGAGAAGTAGGAGAATTAATTAATAACTTGTTGATTGAATTAAATTACGTTGACGTAGATGAAATCAACAACGGCGGAGTAAAAGGTTTTTTAAGTAAAATTCCATTTATGAAAAAAATGCTGACTCAAGTTGATAATCTTTTTGCTAAATATGATAAAATTACAAGCAATATCGACCAGATTTCGCATAAAGTAAACGCCGGAATTATTACTTCAACGAAAGATAATGCGGTTTTACAGACAATTTTCGACAGCAATGTGAATTCAATTAAAGCCATTGAAGATCTGGTAATTGCTGGAAATTTAAGAATGGAAAAAGCTGCTTTGGAATTGGCTCAAATGGAAGCGAATGTTCAGAATTTTGCCGATTATCAGATTGCTGACAAAAGAGATTTTATCAACAGATTAGACAGAAGATTGGCAGATTTGAAGGTTGTACGTTTGATTATGATGCAGTCTCTTCCGCAAATCAGATTGGTACAGAATAACAACGTTTCGATTGCTGAAAAAGCGCAAACCATTTTAACAACGACTCTGCCGGTTTGGAAAAATCAGCTTTCTTTGGCAGTTGCGATGCACAGACAACAGCAGAATATCGAAATTCAACAGAAAGTTTCGCAAACAACTGAAGATATTCTAAGAAAAAACGCGGAGCGTCTTGGTCAGAATTCAAGAAATGTAGCGAGAGCAAACGAACAGACTATTGTTTCAGCTGAAACGTTGAAAGAAACAACGGCTATGCTGATTAATACATTGAATGAAGTAAAACAGATTCAGAAACAGGGTACAGAAAGCAGAAGAAAACTGGATCAGGATCTTCAGACTCTGGAACACGAATTAAAAGCAAACATCAGAGGTTAATAAGAGGGTAAAAAGGTGAATGAGGAGGTTACAATCATAATGTCTCAAAGCAAAAGAAGATTAACAAGGCTTAAACTTCTGGCTAATTTCTTTGAAAATGTTGATATTATTGCGATTTACATCAAAACGGATATCATTCATAATTTATTTAATGAAAATCAGACATTAGATTACAACAAACTTGAACTTTTTCATCTGCAATACACCGACAGTCTGATAGAATTGTTAACCAAGATAAAAAAGAAAAAGGAAAACGATTCGCTGGCTGTTATCAACGAGATTAATATCAATAACCGATATATTGAGGCTTTCGAAGAAAAAAAGAACGACAGTTTTGAAACCGACAGAAAAATCTACAGCGGAATTTTTTCTGAACATCTGAAAAATCTTTACAAAGATCTTACAGAAGACAGAGCCATGCTGAACTGGAATGATGTGTTGTATTTTCATAAGAAATATGCTGCAGAATTTTACAGAACAGAGTTTGATGAAGAGAAACTGAAGCCTAATTCTGTTCCGTTTTACCAATATCAGGATTACTGTATTGAAAGAAAACTGTTGGGTAAACTCAATATTCAGAATTTTAAAGTTCGTTTTGTATGCGGTTATCGTGTGGAAAGAGATGAGTATGAGTTATTTAAAATCTTTCAGTCTGATGAGCATTTCGTTTTCAATGTAGAAGAAAAAAAGATGTACTTAATTGATGATGAGGATTTAGAATCATTAAATACCAATGAAAATGAATCCAATCAGATTTCAATTATCAATCAGCTGAAAAGAAAGAACGAAGATTTGAAAGAAACAATGGAGTTTAAGAAAAAATCACTCTCTGAAGACGTTGAATTGGTTCTGAAAGATTATCTCAGAAATCTCGAAAGTATTGATATTATGAGCAAAATATTTGATGTAAACGAAGAAACGAATATTCTTCGGGCAATGCTCAATTTGAATATAAATAATTAAAAAAGTAAAAAGTAAAAAGTAAAAAGTAAAAAGTAAAAAGTAAAAAGTGTAAATAAATTCTAATTTATACTTCCGATTTTATTTGCACAGCTATCATTTGCTAAGTGAAATCGAAGATTCGACGAAGTCAAACGCCTTTGCGAACTAAAAATATGCAGAACGAATGTAATAAAATCCTTGCGAACATTGCGTTAAAATAATTTACTTGAATTACTCGAACATAAAAACAAAATATAATAATGGCTATTAACTTACAAAAAGGACAAAGAATAAACCTTACCAAAGAAAACGGAACGACACTTTCCCAAGCTTGTGTAGGAATAAACTGGGGTGCAATCGAAAAGAAAAGTTTCTTCGGTGGAACTTCAAAAGAAGCAGTAGACTTAGATGGAAGCTGCATTTTGTATGATTCAAACAAGAATGCAACAGAAGTAATCTATTTCGGGAATTTAAAATCTAGAAACGGATCTGTAAAACACAGTGGTGATGATTTAACAGGTGATGTAAACGGTGATGACGGATTGGATAATGAAGTAATCACAGTAGATTTTGCAAACTTAGATCCTGCAGTGGAGCACGTTGCAATGGTTTTGCACAGCTACAGAGGTCAGGATTTCGGAACGATTCCTTTTGCATCGATCAGAATTTATGAAGGAACTCCAACAAATGTAAGAGAAGTTTTTGCTAAATATGATATTGCAAACGATAAATCTTTCAGCGGTCACGTTTCAATGGTGATGGGAGTATTTTATAAGAGAAACGGTGAATGGAAATTCAACGCAATCGGAGATGCTACTTCAGATAAAAAATTAGAACAGACGGTTCAGACTGTTCAGCAAAAATATTTGTAAGAATATTAAAAATTTATCTGAAATTATATTATTTTAGACAAATCATAATGAGCAATAGCTGTATATTTCATAGCTATTGCTTTTATCATATAATAAACAAAATTAAAAGTGGAACAACATCAAAGTATTTTAGAACTGCATCCCGGGTTGGTCTGGGGATTTGCGATAACGGTTGTTATCATGTTACTTCTCGATTTAGGAGTTTTCAACAAGAAAAGTCATGAGGTTTCTTCCAAAGAGGCAACCATTTGGTCAATTGTTTGGATCTCGCTGTCAATGGTTTTTTCCGGAGTGGTTTACTGGGTTTTCAACACAGATGGATCTCCCCAAAGTCACGCTTTAGCTGTGGAAAAATTCACGCAGTATCAAGCGGCATATTGGATTGAGAAAGCACTCTCGGTAGATAATCTCTTCGTATTTATCCTCGTTTTCGGGTTCTTTAAAGTGCCTAAATTCTTACATCACAAAGTTTTATTCTGGGGAATTATAGGCGCACTTATTTTCAGAGCAATCTTTATTTTTGCTGGAGTTGAATTAATTGACTTAACATATTTGCCGGAGATGAATGTTTTTGGTCATGCAGTAAGAATCAATGTTGTAATGACACTTTTTGGGTTGTTTCTTATTTATGCGGGAATCAAATCTTGGGGTGACGGTGGAGACGATGACGATGAAGATTACAGCGATACAGCAGGTGCAAAACTGATCAAAAGTTTCTGGAAAGTTTCAGATAATTATGATGGTGACAAGTTTTTTACTGTTCAAAACGGAATCAAAATGGCAACACCACTTTTGGTCGTTGTAGCAGTAATCGAATTTACGGATGTACTTTTTGCAGTAGATTCTATTCCTGCGATTTTTGCAATCTCTAATGACCCTTTCATCCTTTATACTTCAAATATTTTTGCAATTTTAGGATTAAGATCATTGTATTTCTTGTTGGCCAACTTCATTCATATGTTTAGCAAGCTTCCATATGGTCTGGCAATTATTTTGGCGTTTATCGGGGTTAAGATGCTTATTGCTCCATGGTATCATATCACATCTCCGGTTTCATTAGGAATTGTGGGCGGAGTGTTGGTGCTTTCGGTACTTATTTCAATCATGTTCCCTGACAAGAAAGATGATGAAGAAAAAGAAAGATTAGAAGAAAATTAATAAACTGAAAGGCTTTACACATCGTAAAGCCTTTTTTATTTGGTTATTGTGAAATTCACCATTCACTTGCGAGGCAAAAATTCACCATTAAAAATTCCAGCAACTAATAACCACCAACCATCATTTATACTTCAACAGCTTATTAATCTTCTTCCTCGTTTGCAAAGAAACTTTATACGCTTCATCTCTCAGTTTCTGTATTTTCCCGACCGGCTGAAAAATTTCCGCACTTTCATACGGATTGAATGATAAAAGTTCATTCTCACATCCTTTTGGGTTGAGCAATGAGTTTTTTTCGATTTTAATTTCTCCTATTTTAATGGATGGCGAGTTTTTCCATTCTACATTGAGTTTGTTGATCGGCTGATCTTTTAAATCATAGCAAAACTGAATGAAAACATCTGCCACATAATCATTAGAAATGCAATAGTTTTCGACCGACTGCTTTAGTTTTGATCTTTTTCCGAAGTTTTTCTGAATATTTTTTGGGCATACTTTAATTTTAATCATTTTATCATCAAAACGATAAGCTCCAACTGAATGATAATCAAAAGAAAGCATGAAATTATTTTTGTTTAAAATAAATTTCCAGATGTTTTTCAGAAATGAAGTATTTAAGGTTGACGGAATGATCTTATAAATCTGTTTTAAAATAGAAAACCAATTGCTCCATTTTTTCAGAAAAAACCGATTGACAGAAGTAAAAAGCTTTAAAAACACCGAAACAGAATCGATAGGAAACAAAGGAAAATTTACCAATGGGTAATTGGAAATCGTTCTTCCCGATTCATCTTTTATCTTGATCGAAAAACCATAAGCAGGAATATCTTTTCCACCTTTTTTAATTTTTAAATGAGCATTAGACAATCGTGCAATAATTTCGTACTTCTCGCTATCGAACACATGTTTCAAATCTTGCGGAATATCTTTGCTGATTATAAATTCACCTTTTAAGACAGCATAGGTTTTTGCATGAGCATTTCTGGTTGCATAATTGACATCACTGATTAAAGATGAGTGTTCTACAAAATCGGCAATGCTCTTTTTGGCTTCTTCAAGGAGTTGTTTTTCTTCATAGCTGAGTTTTTCAAAGTTCTTATTATATCGTAGCGGATTTGGCATATATTTTAAAAACTCAATGATAACGCCAAGTTTTTAATTCTACGTTACGAGAATATTAAACATTTTTTAATGTTCTATGTATTTTAAACAGAGGCATTGGGAAGACTCAAAATTACTTCTGACTTCCATCATCCTGCTTCCAGCCATAAACCCTATCTTTGTAAAAAAAATTATGGGAGTAGCAGATATGTTATTTAAACGTAAAAAAGAATTGGCAGAAAAAAACCTGAAAGACGGTCAGGAATATATGGCTGAATATGGGAAAAGAGAAACCGTTGTACAGTTGCCGAGTGGATTACAATACGAAATCATCACAGAAGGAGAAGGAGCAAAACCAGGTCCTAAATCAACAGTGAAATGCCATTATCACGGAACTACAATTACCGGAAAAGTTTTCGACAGTTCTGTAAAGCGAGGAACTCCAGCTTCATTTCCTTTGAACAGAGTTATTAAAGGGTGGACGGAAGCATTGCAATTAATGCCCGTTGGAAGCAAATGGAAATTGATTATTCCTCCGCATTTGGCGTACGGAGATCAACAGATAAGCAAAGAAATCGGGCCGAATTCTACACTGGTTTTTCAGGTGGAATTATTAGAAATCAAATAATTTAGCTTAAAAATAAATTAAAAAATCACCTGATTTCAGGTGATTTTTTAATTTGTGCTATCTTAGTATATGATGAAACTCGACTGAAATGAAAAAAATATACTGTTTATTTGCTGCTTTTATTCTGATGACTTCGTGTGTTTCAAAGAAAAATCAGACCATCAAACAAAATATTTTGACGTTGAGAGACAGCTATTGTAAAGCACCTTTCAAGTATAATTATGAAGAAAAATTGCCTTCATACAATTCAGATTCTATTATTTCGGCTAATCAACAACTAAAAACTATTTTTTCTGATCAGAGTATTTTGGTTTTAAATGCTTTGGATAATTTGGATGAAGTGAATGAAATCATGAAGCTTAAAAAAGATTCTTCATTAACTTCTCAGGTTAAAGTTCTGCAATTGAAAATGAAAATAAACAGCAAAATTACCATTGCTCTGACAGAATTGGATGCAGTTGCAGCCGAATTTGATTGTGAAGGAGAACGTGTTGCACAAATCGGAAATTATGTAGATAATCTGAATGATTCCAGAAATAATAAGCTTATTTTATACTCTATCGCAGCCGGAGCTGTTGCTTCAATTGCAGGCGGAATTGTGAAAGATGATGCTTGGAGCAGTGCAATTGATATTTCCGGTGGTGCTTTGGGAGCTGGTTTTGGTCTGGCAACTTTAAATCCTAAAGGTAAAAAAGTAGAATTTATTCATCAGAGAAATTTGTTGAGAGACATTTGGCATGAAAAGTTAGAATCTCCCAATTTTCCACCTTTTATTTGGTATATGTACAGTGAGAAAAGGTTTTCGAATAAAGAAAAACATTCCATTATTTCAAGTATGAAAGAAAGATGGCTGCATTATCAGTTTGACGATGATAAAAATGCGGCAGATCAATCAGTAATTTTCAAAGATGGAGGTCTCTACAGAGCCGATGACCTTCATAATCGGGCTGCCATGCTCAATCAAATGCAGTCGGCAACTCGTACCATTAATCAGATTATTAATTACCTGCTTTTAGATTTAGATAAATTGATTTTATAATTTTGAAGATCATTTTCTAAACTTAAAATTTTCGTTTGAAAATTTTAAACTATTAAATTTTTAAACATATTGATTAATAGAGATTTGAATCTGTAATTTTGCTTTAATCTATTTTAAAGAATGTCGGAATTAAAAAAAATCAGAGAACAACAAAATCTGACTCAGGAAGAATTAGCTGAAAAATCAGGGATTTCTGCAAGAACAATTCAAAGAATTGAAGCTGGAACAGAACCGAAAGGTTATACGCTGAAAACTTTAGCCGCAACGCTTGGTATTACTGAGAAAGATTTATTGATTCCGGAAATTATAATTGAAGAAGATGTCATTGAAGAAGAAATAATTTACATAGAAAATAAAGAAGCTTCCAGCTTTACGCTTACTAAAATTATCAATATCTCTTCGCTTCCTTTTTCGTGGCTTCCGGTTGCCAATTTTTTGCCTCCAATCCTTATCATGTTATTTACAAAAGAAAGAAACCCGATCGTAAAACAAATTATTTCTCTTCAGATATTTCTGGCGGTAATCTGTCCGATTATTTTTATGACTGTTGTTTTTTTTAAACTAGGTAAAGCTTCAGTTCTTGTCACAATGATTGTTTTAGCGCTCATCAATGTGTTTATTATTCTGAGAAATGCTTACGAAATAGATAATAAGAAATGTCTTTATTTTAAGCTGAATTTCAATTTATTATAAATTTGAATTGCGATTGTCGGGTAATTGTCGGGTTCATTTTCTTACTTAAAATTAATTAATTCTGAATCTTTGCCAAAAATTTTAAAATGATAAAGCAGTTCAGATTTTTTTTATTGATCGTATCCTTTTTCATCATTAATCTAAATGCGCAGATCGATAAAAACTCACCTCTATTTATTGAATTAAAAAACCAGGACAGCCTGTTTTTCGAGCGAGGATTTAATAATTGCGATATAGCTTATCTGGAAAAGCATGTTGATGATCAGCTTAAATTTTATCACGATAACGGTGGTTTTCAGGATAAAAAATTATTCATGGAAAGAACAAAACAAAATATCTGCTCAAATCCTGCTCAAAAACCTATCCGAAAAGTTATTGAGAACAGTTTGGAAGTTTTCCCCTTGTACAATAATGGAGAATTGTATGGTGCAATTCAGACAGGAGAGCATCAGTTTTTTATCCGTGAAAAAAATAAAGAGGATGTTTTGGGAGGTCAGGCAAAATTTACAACGGTTTGGACGAAACAAAATAGCGATTGGGTCATGAGTGATATTCTCAGTTATGATCATGGTGAACCGGGTAAAAAACAGCTTATGGATAATTTAGAGCAATTACTGAAAGACAATCGTATCCCAACTTTAGGTTTAGGAATTATCGAAGATGGAAAACTGACGGAAATTAAAGTTTATGGAAAATTAAACGATAAAACTTCAGCCTCTTACAATAGTCTTTTTAATGTCGCTTCATTAACAAAACCAGTGACTGCAATAACAATTTTGCGATTGGTAAGTCTGGGCAAATGGAATCTTGATGAGCCACTTGATAAATATTTTGTTGATCCTGATATTGTAAAAGATCCGAGACATAAAAAGTTAACGACGAGGTCGATTTTGAGTCATCAGACAGGTTTTCCAAATTGGAGATCGATGAATAAAGATAACAAACTTTATTTCGATTTTGAACCCGGAACAAAATACCAATATTCGGGTGAGGGATTCGAATATTTAAGAAAAGCTGTTGAAAACAAACTTCACAAAAGTATTGAAGAACTGGCAAAAGAAATTATTTTTCAGCCTTTAGAAATGAAAGATACAAGTTACATTTGGAATGAAAAAAAGTTTTCCGAAAGAATGATTGTCGGTTATGACAAAAACGGAAAGCCTTATGATATTGTAAAAAATAAAACTTCAAATGCAGCCGATGATTTAATCACAACAGTAGAAGATTACGGGAAGTTTTTGACAGCTGTGATGAACAATGACCTATTGACTTCAAGTATTTTTGAACAAATGAAAACCAGGCAAGTAGAAACTAAAAAAAATAAATCTTTCGGTCTGGGCTTTGAAATTTACAATCTAGGAAACGGCGAAACAGCTTTGTGTCACGGTGGTTCTGATCAAGGAGTTAATACCATTTTTTTTCTTCTGCCAAAAACAAAGAAAGGGCTTATAATCTTTACAAATGTTGAAAACGGTTATAAAATATACGAACCGATTGTTAATCATTACTTAGGAAATGCGGGTAAAAAGATTGTTGATATTGAAACAAGATAATTAAATGAAATTTAATTGTAATTAATTTTGTTACATTTAAAATATTTGTATCTTTGCTGAATAATTACAATGAACAATACAAGGTTTGCTACGGCAATACATATGATGACCTTATTGGCAGAAAGTCCGCTAGAGTGGCTCACTTCCGAATGGATGGCGGGGAGTATTAATATTAATCCGGTAATTGTTCGTAAAGAAATAGGAGTTTTAAAAGAAGCGGGCCTAATTGTAAGCAGACAAGGGAAAGTAGGAGGATCTCAGTTATCCAAAAGTGCAGATTTAATAAGCATTTCTGATATTTACTTAGCCGTAAAGAATACTGAGGTTTTAGGGAAGAAAAATAATAATCCGAATCCTGTCTGCGCTGTTGGAAGAGAAATAAATACTCATCTTAATAATTTATTTTCGGAGACAGATCAATTGGTTTTACAGTTTTTAGGAAATAAATCGTTGAAAGAATTCAGCGAACAATTCAAATAAAATTTTTTTAACCATAATTGTAACAAAATTTATTACATTTTAGTTTAAATATAAAATAATATCAAATGAAACCGAAAGGTTCGTGAATTCCTTTAAAAATAAATAAAAAAGTATGAACAAAAAAGTAGCAGTAATCGGAGCAACAGGTTTCGTAGGAACGCAGGTCGTAAAAGAACTTTCAAACAGAGGTTATGAGGTTGAAGCTATTGTAAGAGATGCATCAAAAGTAAACGAAACTGAAAAAGTAAGAGCAAAAAGCATCGACGTAAATAATGTTGAAGATTTAGCGGAAGCTTTAAAAGGAAATGATGCCGTAATTAATACGTTCAACGCAGGATGGACGAATCCTAATCTTTATGATGACTTCCTGAACGGATCAATCAATATCGAAAAAGCAGTTGAAAAATCGGGGGTAAAAAGATTTATTACCGTTGGTGGAGCAGGAAGTTTGTTCATCGACGGAAATCAGTTGGTTGATGGGCTGGATTTTCCTGCAGATATAAAACCGGGAGCAACGGCAGCAAGAGATTATTTAAATAAAATCAAAGAAAATAAAACATTAGACTGGACTTTCTTCAGTCCCGCAATCGAAATGCATCAGGGAACAGCAGGAATAAGAACCGGAAAATACAGAACCGCTCTTGAGAATCCTGTTTTCAATGAAGAGGGTAGAAGTGTGCTTTCTGTAGAAGATGTTGCAGTCGTTTTGGTAGATGAATTGGAGCAAAACAATCACATTCGTGAAAGGTTCACTGCAGCTTATTAATTAAAAATTTTGCTTTAGAGTTTAAGAAAAGAGCCACGAAGTGGCGACTTTCTAAAGCATCGGGTAAAACCCGATGAATAAATATGACAATCAGAAACAGTTTCGGCGGCACCAAAGGTGCCGCCGAAACTTATACTAACAATAAATAAAAATTATAAATTCATAAATAATTTAGGATTTACAGGGGCATTGTTTTTATGAACTTCATAATGCAAATGTGGGCCTGTAGAACGTCCTGAATTTCCGGATTTAGCAATAACCTGCCCTACTTTCACTTTATCATTTGTTTTTGCTACCAGTTGCGAAAGATGCCCGTAAAGTGTTGCCAAACCATTTCCGTGGGATACAATTACGCAATTTCCGTAACCGCCTTTTTGCCCTGCGAAAATCACTTTTCCTGCTGCTGTAGCCATAACATCAGATCCGAAAGGAACAGCGATATCCAAACCTTTGTGAAACTGCATTTGGTCGGCTTCTGCAGGAGCATTGTTTTTTTCAGCCGGAACTTTAGAAGCAACGGTATTTTTTCCCATTGAATTTGTCGAAGAAGAACTTGGCGCACTTGGAGTTTTCATAGTAACCATTACTTTGACTTCTCTTTTATTTCCGTAGCTGTCAGTCAATTCTACGATTTTTTCTACCGGTTCAGCTTTTACTTCGGGCTTTGGAGTTGTTGTTGCAACTTTTGAAGCTGATTCTGCAACAGGTTTCACCGATGCATATACTGTTTTGAAAGGGATCGGGTTTTTTCTGATTCCGAAATTTGATGAAATATAGCCTTCGGTCGGCATTCCCAAAGGAACCTGCATTAGTTTTTGCTGAAGATCCATCAGATATTGGCTGTATCTGTTTGATTGTTTTGCCAGATAAATTGAATTTGAGATACTGTCGTTATCAAGAACCATCAGTTTTTCGTTCTTAATGTCTTTTGATTTCAGAAAAGAGTTTAGTTGGGAAACCGTTTGATCTACTAAGCTGAGATCGGTCTTCATTTTCAGATAATCAACGCTGTCTTTCTCTGTATTGATCTTTACCAAATTTACTTCATAATTTTTGTCGTCTTTCTCCGAAAACAATTTGGCAATGAAAATACTTTGTGCAAAAACGATAAATAAAAGTCCTCCAATAAGAACGGTTACTTTCTTTTTGCTTCCTAAAAATTTCTTCATTTTTCTTTCTCTTAGAATTAAAAAGGTTTTAAGGGTGCAAATTTAGTTAAAAATAAACTTTGGTCATTATTCTTAACAAAAATTTATAAATACTTGTAATAAACGGATTTTTATATATTTAATTGTGTGCGAATGTTAAAATTTATAAAATAGGATATAATTCTGTGGCATAATTTCTGATATTTCCCGGTTTTAATATATTTGCAGTTCACATCTCAATTATGGCGAAAAAGAAAACCAACTCAGACTCCGCATCATCGAAAAAAACAAAAAATGACGTTGCAGTTGGCGTTGTAGGAAGCGGAAGTTTTGCAACAGCAATCGTAAAAATGCTTGTTGAAAACTGTAAAACTGTGCATTGGTGCGTAAGAAATGAATTTGTAAAAGGAGCGATTGAGCTTAGAGGTCACAACCCTACTTATCTTACGGCGGTTAATTTTAACCTTAAAAATTTAAAGCTTACAACCGATGTCAATGAACTCGTTTCGGCTTGTGATGTTGTAGTTCTGGCGACGCCATCGATTTATCTGTCAGATACTTTGGATAAGATGAATTGCGAATACAAGGATAAAATCTTCGTTTCCGCAATCAAAGGGATTATTCCGAAAGTGAATGATGTGGTTGCACATTATCTGAAAGAAGAATTCCAGATCGGCTTCAGAAATCAGGCGGTTATTGCAGGACCTTGTCACGCAGAAGAGGTTGCCATGGAAAGACTTTCTTATCTTACGGTAGCTACGGTAGAAGACGAAACTTCACAAAAATTGGTTGATATTTTCAATTCAGATTTTATAAAAGTTCATTCGAGTAAAGATATTTTAGGAAATGAATACAGTGCGATTCTTAAGAATATTTTTGCCATCGGAGCCGGAATTGCAAGCGGTTTAGGCTACGGAGACAACTTTACGGCAGTTTTTGTTTCAAACGCAATCCGTGAAATGGAAATTTTCCTTGAAGCGATTTATGAAGCACCAAGAGATGTTAACGAAAGTGCTTATCTTGGCGATTTACTTGTTACGGCTTATTCATTATTCTCAAGAAACAGAAACTTAGGAAATCTTATCGGAAAAGGATATACGGTGAAATCTGCGATACAATCAATGAACATGGTTGCTGAAGGATATTATGCTGCAGATTCTATTTATAAAACTTCCAAGGATAAAGGTCTTAAACTTCCAATTATTGATACAATCTACGGAATTTTATATGAAGGCAAAAATGCTGAAAAGCAGTTTAAAAAACTGACAACAAAGCTGAATTAAAATCTTAAATTTAAAAAATATACAAACATTAGTACATCATACTGGTGTTTTTTTTATGACTACAATTAAATTTTTATTGATTTTTCTAAAAATAAATCATGGTAAAAATCATCGTTTATAGGGTTTAATCTAAAAACTTTTCCCGAAATTCGTAGTAAATTTCACAGAATGCCACATAGAATTACGAACAGAACTCCGAAGCCTAAGTACGATGTTGTGCTTATCGGAGGCGGAATTATGAGTGCCACTTTAGCCACTTTACTTCATGAATTTGATCCTAATTTAGAGATCGCCATTTTCGAAAGACTCGGAAGGTTTGCCAAAGAAAGCACCGCTGCCTGGAATAATGCAGGAACAGGTCACTCCGCGTTTTGTGAGCTTAACTATACTCCGGAAAATGAAGACGGAACAATCGATATTTCAAAAGCCGAAAAAATTGCTGAACAGTTTGAGGTTTCAAAACAGTTCTGGTCTTATCTGATTAATAAAAATTATATTGAAAAACCACAGGAGTTTATCAATTCTTGTGCGCACATGAGTTTGGTTTTTGGTGAAAAAGATGCAGAATATCTTCGTAAAAGACACGAAGCTATGAAAGATTCACCCTTATTTTCAGATATGGAATTTTCTACCGATCACGACAAACTCAGAGAATGGATTCCTCTTGTCATGAGCAAAAGGAATCAATCTGAAGTTTTGGCAGCTACTAAAATGGATTTAGGAACTGATGTGAATTTCGGAAGCCTAACAAGAAAAATGGGGCGTCATCTTCTCGAAGATTCTCATGTGGAAGTTTTTCTTTATCACGAGGTAAAAGATGTCGATCCGCGAGAAGACGGGAAATGGGAAATGAAAGTGAAAGACCGTATCAACAGACATAAACAGGAAGTTGTTGCTGATTTTGTTTTCATCGGAGCAGGTGGGTATGCATTGCCGTTACTCGACAGTTCAGATATTAAAGAAAGCGAAGGTTACGGTGGTTTTCCGGTTTCGGGGCAATGGCTCGTCACGCATAATCCGGAATTGGTAGAAAAGCATCAGGCAAAAGTTTATACTCAGGCTACTGTTGATGCACCGCCCATGTCTGTTCCGCACTTGGATTTAAGGATTATTGATGGTAAAAAAGCTTTGCTTTTTGGTCCGTTTGCGGGATTTTCTACTAAATTTTTAAAAGAAGGAAGCTATCTTGATTTACCGGAAAGTGTTAATACCAAAAATCTCCGTTCGTTATTCGGGGCTTGGTGGCACAATATTCCTCTTACAAAATATTTGGTGCAGCAGGTAGCAATGACCAAAGCCCAGAGAATACAGCATTTAAGAGAATTTGTAAAAGATGCTAAAGAAGAAGACTGGGAACTGAAAGTTGCCGGACAACGCGTGCAGATTATCAAAAAAGATGATCGATATGGCGGAAAGCTGGAATTTGGAACTGAGGTTGTTGTCAATGATAAAGGAACCATTGCTTCTCTTTTAGGCGCTTCTCCAGGAGCTTCAACGGCGGTATATGCAATGCTGAATGTTTTGGAAAAATGCTTCCCTGAAAAACTTCATGGCGAATGGAAAGATAAATTATTAGAAATGATCCCGTCATACGGACAAAAACTATCCGAAAATCCGGAACTGACAAAGCAAGTCAGAGCATACAGCAAGGAGAAATTAGAATTAAAACATTAAAACATAGGTAATCAGTAATGAGCAATAAGTAATTTTGCAGTTCGTTATTGCTCATTTCCAATTACTCATTACTTATTATCAATAAATCATGGCAGAAGTTATTGTAAAACCAATTATTTCAAAAGAATTGCTGGAGTCTCTTCAAACAAAAATTGAAGAAGAAAAGCAGGTGATTGTGCACTGTTGTTTTCCTGCATCGCCATTTTTGGGAAATCTAATCAGGATTTGGAATACAACTGTTCTCATCGACCAGAATTCTTCCCACAAAAGTAAACTGATACACGCAGAAAATATCAGTATTTTCCCAAACTGGACGCCCGTTCCGTTTATGAAAGATTTTTGGTTTACTTTGGTTTTTTCCGGATTGCCAAAAGATTGTACAAGTTTTGATTTTAAAGAAGAAATTCCAGAAGAGGGAGGTTTTTTTGTGAAGTCAATTAAGCGAAATTCATCAGATATTTACAGGATAAAAATTTCTGAATAGATTTAATTAAAACTAAAATGAAGAAAATCATATTCGTTCTTTTTGCTGTTTTTCCGTTATTAATGTTTTCTCAGAATAAGAAAAGCACTGATTCATCAAAAAATAATTCAAAAGAAATTAAAGAAATCAAAAAATTCCAAACTGATTTAAATAAAGAATATCTCGACAAAAAAGAAACACCTTTGCGTGGAGATAATTATACCAATTTTAAGCAACATCCGTTTTTTCCAATCGATCTGAAATATCGTGTTAGCGCAAAATTTGTAAAGAATGAAAAACCTGAACCCTTTGACTTACCAACTTCTTCGGGAAAAACAAAACCTTATCAGGAGTTTGGGAAGGCAACGTTCGATCTTGACGGAAAATCATATACTCTTACAATTTACCAAAGTTTAGATCTTATGAAAATGGAAAAATATAAAGACCATCTTTTTCTTCCTTTTCGGGATGCTACAAATAATAAAGAAACATACGGCGGCGGAAAATATATGGATTTAACAATACCGAAAGGAAATACAATTGTCCTGGATTTTAATCAGTCATATCAACCTTTCTGCGCTTATAATGCCTACGATTACAATTGCCCGATTGTCCCTGAGGAAAACAAACTCTCTGTAGAAATTAGGGCAGGAGTGATGTACAACGATATTTATCATCATTAATTATGGTTGAGTTAAAGTTTTTTGAACCAAAAAATCTTTCTGAGCTTGATTATGAGCTTGATGAAATTCAGTCGCAGTTTTCTGCATTGCCAAAGCAGGCTTTAGAAAGAATTGAAGCCAGAAACCAGAATGAAGATTTTTTCGCTTATCCTGTTACTATTTTTTATGATGAAAAAATTGCGGGTTTTTGTGTCTTAGATTTTGGAGATGATAAATTTGAAATGACTGATAATCCTGATTCGGTTTTGCTTCGTGCATTATCAGTAAACCCCGAATTTCAGGGCAAAGGAATTGGTCAGTCGATGATGGCAATACTCGACGATTTTATAAAAGAACATGACAGAGATTGTAATGAAATCGTTTTGTCGGTTAATGAAACGAATAATTTAGCCTTTCAAATTTACCTGAAAACAGGATATGTATTTAATGGTAAAAGAATCAACGGAAGAAGCGGACCCCAACTGGTGATGTCTAAAGTTTTAGATTAAATTAAAAACCAAACAAAGAGTTTGGCGTGATACTTTCAATTGATTTTAAACATTATTAAATCACATTATGGAAGTTTCATTAAGAAATCAGGTTGCTGTCATTACCGGAGCATCCAGCGGAATCGGAACCGGAATCGCAAAATCGATTGCTTCAGCCGGAGCAGTGGTAATTATCAATCATTCATCTGAAAAATCTAAAGATGAAGCCCAAAAAGTTTTAGACGAAATTCAGGAAACCGGCGGAGAAGGAATGATCTATCAGTGTGATGTTTCTAAAGAAGATGAGGTGGTGAAAATGTTTTCTGATGTCATATCAACCTATGGAACTGTTGATATTTTAATTAATAATGCAGGAATTCAAAAAGACGCAAAGTTTATCGATATGACGCTTGAAGATTGGGATACGGTAATGGGAGTAAATCTTCGTGGGCAGTTTCTTTGTTCAAGAGAAGCTATCAAAGAATTTCTAAGACGAGGAATCGATAAAACCCGTTCAGTTGCCTGCGGAAAAATTATTCATATCAGCTCGGTTCACGAAATTATTCCTTGGGCAGGTCATGCCAATTATGCTGCAAGTAAGGGTGCGATAAAAATGCTGATGCAGACTTTGGCTCAGGAACATGGTGCGGATAAAATTCGTGTAAATTCTATTTGTCCCGGAGCAATTCAGACTCCGATTAATAAGGAAGCCTGGGAAACTCCTGAAGCGATGAATGATTTATTAAAATTAATTCCATACAACAGAATCGGTCAGCCTGAAGATGTGGGAAATATGGCCGCTTTTTTGGCGAGCGATCTGGCAGATTATATTTCGGGAACAAGTATTTTTATTGATGGTGGGATGACAAGCCTTGAAAGCTTCTCAAGCGGCGGATAATTTATTCAAAAATCTGCTGAATAATCTCAAGTGAATTGGGTGTTTTGAAATCGGTAATATGGTAATGGTAATATACCAGAATACTGTCTAAAAAGTTTTTCCTCAGAGCTTGTGGAATTTTAATTTCATAAGGATTTTGCGTGGATAGAATCAATTTCCAAAGCATCGAATTTTCACTGTCGAAAAAATGATGAGTCCCGATGGCTGAAAAAGTTCCGGTTTCGGGATCAAGGTAATTCTCGTTTCCTAAAAGCGGTGCAACACCCTGAATTTTTAAAATTTTAATTAAAAAAATCAAATGTGAACGATAGTTTTGCTGACCAAGCTGATGAATAAATTCGTCAACTGCACTAAAAAGCAATGGATTTTTATGCTCATTTCTTAAAATCTGATTCAGAAAATCGGCTATAAAAAAAATGACAGTATTGGCTTTAATATCAGTATAGATATCACTTACTTCGGTCATTTCAAATTTTGAAACAGTCTGAATACCTGTATTTCTTCCTGTATTAATGGAAAAATTAAGCTTATTCAATGGAAGTAAAAATGCTTTTTTCTTGTTTTTTTTGCTGTAAATTCCTTTTAGAAAATAAGTCTGAAAACCATCTTCTTCAGTGAAGCAATGGAGAACAGCATCGTTTTCTCCATATTTTATGAATGAAAGTAGAAATCCGTTCTGAGAAGTCATTAATTTACTACGGCTATTTTCGCTGTAGCTTTGTCTGAACCGTCTTCGTTGGTCATCAGAACAAAATAAATTCCGGAAGCCACTCTTTTTCCTTTTAGATTATTAAGATTCCATTCATAATATCCTGTTCTTGCTACTGCAGAATGTACCAGATTTCCGGCAGCATCAGTAATTCTGATGTTTGTTTTCTCTGCTAAACCTTTGATTGTTACATTTCCTTTAAACTGGGAATAAACTACAGGGTTTGGATAAACCAAAACATTACCGAAATTTGAAGTGACATCTGCAACATTTCCCTGATACGTTACAATTCCGTCAAAAGTAACAAAATAAACTTTTCCTGTTTTTTTGTCAACCTTAATATCTGTTACGGTATTGGTAGGGAGTGGAGAATTGTCTTTGGTAAAATGCATGATGGTCTGTTCTCCTGAAGCCGATAAATAATAAACGCCACCATCTTCTACAGATATCCATTTTTGGTTCCCGCCGTCAACCTCTACCTGTAAAATCGTTGAATCTCTGAAAAGCTCTTCAGCAAGTCCGTTTTGTTCGATAACAATGGCTTCCAGTTGCGGATCATTTTTCGCTTCTGAAACTGCATTCGGAAGAATTCTTAAGCCTAATTCTGTTCCGATCCATGCATCACCGGATTTATCCATCGCAAAAGAAACTGTGTTTGCAGGAATATTATTGGTTTGGTCTAAATAATATTGAGTATCATCTGAGAAAGTTGCTGTTTTTTTGGTGTCATAAACCAAGAAATTGGCTGACCTTGGAATGGGAATCCACAATAGATCATTGTTGAATACAGGGTATTGAATCCCTGCACTCGTGTTCAGGTCTTTTACTAAAAAGTCGTCTGTCGCTCGGTCATAAAAAGCTAAACCTGATCCCGGACCGGAAAACGCCAGTGTAGAAAATATATTATTCTGATCATCTGCTGTAAAACCAACAGGTCTTCGACCGTATCCGCTGTCTGAACCCATTGTATAGCGTTTTACAAATTCAAAATCTTTGGAAGATGAATTGTATTTCATTTTATAAACGCCATAGCTTGGATTAAATGTATAGTTCGAAAAGAACACATCTCCGGGATTCGCAGGATCTGCAAAAGCATCAACCACATTAAAAGGTCCCGTATTATTTATAAAATAGGATGAATATACCCACTCTGTTCCTGTGTAATAATAAAAACCGGGATTTCTTGGGTTGTCTTGTGGCTCATTGTAACCATTCGCTCTGATTCCCGTGGAAACCAAAAGCTGATTATCATTAAATAATCTTATTTTGTAAGCATAATTAAAGTATGGTCCATCTGGTTTATATACGATGTTATCTTCAGTTTTAACACCCGATAAAACTGTTCCTGCAAATATTTTTGAACCAATTGTAGTAGCAGTATTACAGTCTTCACCGACAGTTGTATTTCCCGTAGGAGCTCCGTTGGTATTGTAGGTGTAAATTCTTGCTCCGTCAGTTACAATAATATTGTTTGCCGTTAAAACAACATCTTTTACGCCCCCGAAATTCTGAACGATGGGTGTTGCAGTTCCGTTATTGTAAACGTAAGTTGTATTTGCAGATGAGAATGCTAAAGCAGACTCCGAATCGATATCTATGAAATTTCCCGGCATTTCTGTTGTCCACGTGGAGAAAACAGGAAATGTTGTGTTTAATTCATGCGTTTTTAGCCCTGTATTGGTCACAGAAAAAACTTTATTTCCGAATATGGTTGCTTCGTTACTTGCTTCAAAAACGCCTCCGGTTATAAAGAATGCAGAATCGTTGAATTCTTTCTTTTTGAGATCAAAAATAGAAACTCCGTATCCGACAGAAATTACAGCTCTGTCGCCGGTTATTGAAATATGATTGATTTTTTTGCTCGCATTATATCCTGTCGCAATCGGAATATCTACAACATACGTTACACCTTGTGGAGTAATAACATCTAAAGATCCGTTTTGATAACCCACTAAACCTATTTTGGTTTCCGGATTATAATCGAATGCAGAAATTTTCACATCGTGAAGGCCGTTTGCTTTAGAAAGCTTAGTGATTTCTCCTGTGGAAATCGTATAATAAAAAATCCCGTTTTCTGTGGCGGCAACGATTTTTCCGTTATCTTCCTTTATCGACAGAACATTATTGTAAGAGAACATGTCTGCCCATTTTTTTGAAGAAATATTCTGCGCTTTTACAAACTGTAATGCTGCGAAAATACCAAAAGAAAGTAGTGAGATTTTTTTCATATACTATGCTATTATACTGCTGTCTATTGCCTGATTGTTCCAGGAAATTTGTTTTACGTTTTTATTTTGATCAAAAAAGAAATCGAGCCTGCCTAGAAGAAGTCCGGCCCAACCAACCTGGTTGACCAAAACCTTTTTACCTTGTCTGTTGGTGAAGGTTTCAGGTTCAGGAAAGAAAGTATGGGTATGACCGCCTAAAATTAAGTCAATATTCTCGGTTTGTGCGGCTAAAATTTTGTCACAAAGTTTTTCGGGCTCTCCTTTGTAAGCATATCCGATATGTGAAAGGCAGATTACCAAATCACATTTCTGCTCATTTTTCAGATAATTTGAATAATGTTGCGCAACATCAATAGGATTATTCCAGATGGTTTCGCCGTACTGTTTTTTTCCAACCAGACCTTCGAGCTGAATTCCCACTCCGAAAATTCCTACTTTGATTCCGTTTTTGTTGAAAATTTTATACGGTGAAGTTTTTCCGTCTAAAATGGTGTTTTTAAAGTCGTAATTCGAACAGATAAATGGAAATTTAGCATTAGGTAAAACCTTTAGAAATCCATCTAAACCATTGTCGAAGTCATGATTTCCCATGGTGGAAGCATCATATTTCATCATCGACATCAGTTTAAATTCCAGTTCGCCTCCGAAAAAATTAAAGTAAGGCGTTCCCTGAAAAATATCTCCCGAATCCAGCAATAAAACATTGCTTTCCTCATTTCTGATTTTCTGAATTAAAGTTGCTCTTCTCGCAAAACCACCCTGATTAGGATTTTTTGTATAGCTTGAGTCGAAAGGTTCGATTCTGCTGTGCTGGTCGTTAGTATGAAGAATCGTCAGTTTTTTGGCTTCTTTGAATGGATTTAAATCTAAACTTTCCGCCATCATCAAATTTGGAGCTAAAGACATTGCTAAAGTTCCGCCACCTACTGTTTTTAAAAAACGCTTTCTATCCATTATTTCTTCCCGATAAAATTTAAACGAACCTCTTCTTTCGGATTGATCTGCTGATTTTTTTTAAAGTAGTCAATAAATAAATCTCTCAGCTTAATTCCTGTCGGAATTGATTCTCCTTTGCTGAAAAACTTCATATTATCACCCCCTAAAGCTAAATAATCAGAGGTTGCCACATAATAATCCTGATTCGGATTTACCGGCTTTCCATTGATTAAAGTTTTAGCAACCTGCTTGTTTTGAGTTTCAATATATAAATGAGAAACCGGATTATTGGTTTCATTTTGAGCATAATAATCAAAAAGTCCCTGCAAATCTGAACCTTTGAATTTTACAATAATCACTTCATTTTCGAAAGGCATTACTTCAAAAACATTTTTCAGCATGATATCGCCTTTCCCAATTGTTGTTCTAATTCCTCCGATATTGATCAGAGCAGCATCTACATTTTTGTTCAGATTGGCTTTCGCCCAAACATCAGCTCCATCAAATGTAAAATCGGCTAAAAGATTTCCCAAATTACTGTTGTCACCCTCTTTTGTAAGATCAACTGCTGTGTAAGAGATTTTCTGATTCATCTCTTTATTGAGTTTTTCAGTATAAGGCGCGATAAATTTGGCAAATTCCTCGTCATTCTTCAGCTCATTATTAATGGAAATGTTTTTCTGAGTTTCAACATTGGCTACCTGTAACGAAGTCGTTTTGCAGGCAGTAAGCGAAACCAAAGCAATTCCTAGTAATAAGAATTTATTTTGCATAATATCTTTTAGTATATGCAAATATAATTATATGTATAATAAAACATCAGTAATTATTCTAAATTCTTATCTTAAATTATTAAATTTGGGGAAAATAATTTTAACAGATGAGCATTTTAAAAGGAGTTGGTGTAGCATTAGTTACACCCTTTAATGAAGATTTATCCGTTGATTTTGACAGCTTGACAAAACTTGTTGAGTACAATATCGAAAACGGAACCAATTATTTAGTTGTTTTGGGAACTACAGCAGAAGCTGCAACGCTTTCAGCTGAGGAAAAGAAACAGGTGGTAGATCACATCATTAAGGTAAACAGTAAACGTCTTCCGCTGGTTTTGGGAATCGGTGGCAATAATACGCTTGAAGTTAAAAAACAGATTGAAGAAACAGATCTTTCAGATTTTACGGCTGTTTTATCGGTTTCTCCATATTACAACAAACCCAATCAGGAAGGGCTTTATCAGCATTATAAAGCGTTAGCTTCTACAGGGAAAAATATTATTATTTATAACGTTCCGTCAAGAACAGGACAAAATTTAGAAGCTGAAACAACGTTACGTTTGGCAAATGAATTCCGAAATTTACTCTTAATTAAAGAAGCAGCACCCAATATTCTTCAATATTTTGATATTTTGAGAAAAAAACCAGAAGGTTTCAATTTGGTTTCCGGGGATGACGAATTTACACTTCCTGTAACTTTAGCGGGCGGTGCAGGAGTGATTTCTGTAATTGCACAAGGTTATCCGAAAGAATTTTCAGCGATGGTTCAGTTGGCTTTTGATAAAAAAGTAGACGAGGCTTATGAGATTCACAACAAGTTGGTTGAAATTACAAGACTGATTTTCGCAGAAGGAAACCCTTGCGGAATTAAAGCGGTTTTAGCAGAAAAGGGAATTGTTAAAAATTATCTAAGACTTCCTTTGGTGCCTGCTTCAGAAGGACTTTATGCTAAAATTAAAGCTGAAATGGCGAAAATTTAAGAAAGTCAATTGTCAATATGTCAATTGTGAATTTTTAAATTTATAATAAAATTAAAGTGAAAAGTTTAATGCTTTTCACTTTTTTAATCTTAATTCTAAAATATTAAACCACAAAAGTCACAAAAGTTCATAGAGTTTTAATTAATTATCACTTAAAGTTCAAAAAGCGTTATGTTTTTTAAAGTTAGCTATCCGTTTTGTGAACTTTTAAAAGGAAATCGTTACAACTTAAATATTTAAAAAAAAACTTTTGTGACTTTTGTGGTAAAAAAATAAAATGAAATTAATCAAAGCAACCGAAGAAAATATTCCTTTAATTCAGGATTTAGCCAAAAGATCCTGGGAAAATGCCTATGCCGAAATTCTTTCAAAAGAACAGATGAATTATATGCTTGAAACCATGTATTCAGAAACTGAAATTTCAGAACATTTAAAAAATCCTCATTACCATTATTATCTTGTTTTTGATGAAAATTCAAATGAGTACGACGGATTCCTAGGCTTTGAAAATCATTATGAAGAAAACACGACAAAACTGCATCGAATTTATTTAGTTCCGGAAAGCAAAGGAAAAGGTTTAGGAAAGAAAACGCTTGATTTTCTAAACGAAAAAGTAAAAGAAAGTGGTGATAATCGAATTATTTTAAATGTAAATAAATACAATTCAGCGCAAAAATTCTACGAATCTCAAGGCTATAAAATCTATGACGAAGGCGTTTTTGATATCGGAAATGGTTATGTAATGGATGATTATTTGATGGAGAAAATATTGTAAATGTTTGATTATCTTATGCTAAAAGTTGTAAATTTGAATTAAATATATTGAAATGAATGCTGCAGAAATAAAATTAGATTTGATTAACAGAATTGCAAATTTGAAAGATTCAAAACTCATAGAAGAAATTAAAAATCTTTTAGATTTCGAGCAAGATAATACTGTTTTTCAATTAAATGAAGAGCAAAAGTCAAGGCTTTTAGATGCTCAGAAAGATGAAATCCTAGACGAAGATGAAGCAAATAATGAAATTGAAAAATGGCTTCAAGAAAAATAAATTGGACGAAAGAAGCCAATATTGAAAGAAAAGATATTCTTGAGTTTTGGATAAATCACAATAAATCTAAGACATATAGTATTAAACTAAATAAGCTCTTCATTAAAGTTCTCAAACAACTTGCAGATAACCCGATGATCGGTCGCGAAACAGATTTTCAAAATGTAAGGGTGAAAATTATTAGAAATTATCTGATTTTTTATGAATTTTCAGAAGTTCAGATTAAAGTTTTGTCAGTTTGGGATGGTAGAAGAGATGACAAGAACCAAAGAAACTTTTAAGCTGTTTATTGAGTATAAAGGTTTGGTCTTACGAAATCTTACTCCACTTATTTTTTCCTTTATAATTCTGCAGATAGTAATTCTTAATAATCATATTTTCAGGTCTTGAAAGATGAGGGTCGGCTTCCAGAATTTTTTCAACCATTTTTTTTGTGGCTTTAATAATGGGCGCATCATTCACCAGATCAAGTCTTTTAAAATCAACGACACCGCTCTGTTGAGTTCCCAAAATATCTCCCGGACCCCGCAATTGCATATCGACTTCAGAAATTTTAAAGCCGTCATTCGTTTCAACCATTGTTTTAATTCTGGTTCGGCTGTCGCTCGATAACTTATCGGAAGTCATTAGAATGCAATAGCTTTGTTCAGCACCTCTTCCAACTCTTCCACGAAGCTGATGAAGTTGCGAAAGTCCGAATCTCTCAGAACTTTCAATAACCATTACCGAAGCATTGGGAACATTAACTCCAACTTCAATTACGGTTGTTGCAACCATAATCTGAGACTTTCCTGATGCGAAATAATTCATTGCGGCATCTTTTTCATCAGGTTTCATCTTCCCGTGAAGCATCGTCACATTGTAGTTTGAAAAATTATCCATCACATTTTCCAAACCTTCCATCAGATTTTTATAATCTAACGTTTCAGATTCTTCAATCAGTGGATACACAAAATAAATTTGTCTGCCTTTTCGAATCTCTTCATGACAAAAATGATAGACATAAGCCTGGTCTTTTTCTCGTCGATGAGCCGTAATAATTGGTTTTCTTCCGATTGGCAATTCATCAATTACCGAAACATCAAGATCAGAATAAAAACTCATCGCCAAAGTTCTCGGAATCGGAGTAGCGGTCATCACCAAAATATGAGGCGGAATTTTATTTTTAGCCCAAAGTTTAGCTCTTTGAGCAACGCCAAACCGGTGCTGTTCGTCAATAATTGCCAGTCCAAGATTTTTAAACTTCACCTTATCTTCCAGAACCGCATGTGTTCCTACCAAAATAGAAAGTTCACCATTCTCAAGCTCTTCATGAAGTATTTTTCTAGCGGAAGCTTTCACAGAACCCGTCAAAAGACTGACTTTAACTTCCGTATCTTTTAATAAATCTTTTATTCCGTTGTAATGTTGTTGTGCAAGAATTTCTGTCGGTGCCATTAAACAGCTTTGAAATCCATTATCTAAAGCAATCAGCATCGTTAACAAAGCCACCATTGTTTTTCCCGAACCAACATCGCCCTGCAAAAGTCGGTTCATCTGAATCGGCTTTTTCATGTCTATTCTGATTTCCTTCAATACTCTTTTTTGTGCATTGGTCAGTTCAAAAGGAAGATGATTTTCGTAAAATCCGGTAAAATAATCGCCCACAATCGGGAAAGGATTTCCAATGGATTGTGTTTTATGATGAAGTTTTTTTAAAGCATAACCCAACTGAAAAAAGAATGATTCTTCAAATCGCAATCGGTTGTCTGCTTTTTCAAAATGTTGTTGGTCTTTCGGAAAATGAATGTTCAGAAAGGTATGTTGCCTCGATAAAAATTGATAGTGACGAATCATGTATTCCGGAAGGTTTTCCTGAATCAGATTCGGTATTTCTTTGCAAATATTCCTTAAAATGTTTTGAAAGAATTTCTGGTTTAAACCTCTTTTGCTCAGTTTTTCAGAGCTTGGATAAATGGGTTTTAATCTTGTTTCGGTTTCTTTATTTTCCTCCGCTTCAATTTCCGGATGCGGCATCGAAAACTGATTGTTAAAAACATTGATTTTCCCGAAAATATAAACTTCCCGATTAATGGGAATCTGTTCTTTCAGCCATTTTGAATACTGAAACCAAACCAGATCCATCGTTCCGGTATGATCATTGAATTTTGCTGAAAGCCTTTTTGTTTTTCCGGTCTGAATTTCCTGAACAGAAGTAATTTTTCCTTTTAACTGAACTTCAATAGTGCTTTCCTGAAGAGTAGAAACTGTAAAAATTTTACTTTTATCTAAATATCGGATCGGATAAAAATTTAGAAAATCTTCTACGATAGAAATTCCCAACACATTTTTAATGAGTTTGGCGCGATCGGAACCGATTCCTTTGACAAATTCTATGGGAGTTTCTAAAGTCAGAAAATAATTTTTGAAGCACGAATTTCGTGAAATTTCAGGAATAAAAAAAGCTTTCAGATGTGAAAGCCTTGTTTTTGTTTTGCTCTCGCTGATTATGCGGATGCAGCATATTTTATTGATTAATCTGCCACGAATACACAAAATAATTAAGAAAAGGATTCGTGCATTCGGGGCTGTACCAATTTAAAGCTAAAAGCTATCAGCCAAAAAAATTAGTCTTTTATCTTTGATTTGAATTTCTTCTGATAATCTTCCCATTCTTCACGGGTTTTAATTTTTTTATACAGATCACCGGAAATCAATGAAAGATAGGGTTCTAATTCTTTTGCAGATAATTCGCCCTGCAAAATTGTAATAGGGCTTCCGTTTTCATCAAGAAAAACCGTACTTGGGACGGCATTTACATTCATATATTGAGTAAACTCATGAAGCGAATTTCTTCCTTTCTTATGAGTTGTATTTTCATTGGAGAACTTTCTACCGAAAATTTCGATGGTTCTTTTATCTTCGGCATCAAATTTTACAGGATAATAATTTTCATTTAAAAATTCAGCAATAATGGCATGTCCGTATGTTTTTTTATCCATTATTTTGCATGGGCCGCACCAATCAGCATAAAAATCAATCAGTATTTTCTTGGGCTGAGTTTTCTGTGCGTTTAATGCTTCTTCAATCGTCATCCATTTTACTTGTGAAAAGGCAAAAAAAGATTGGATGATAAAGATGAATGCGAATATTTTTTTCATAATTGTTTTAATATTAATTCATTAGCGAACTTCCTGCATGAGTTTTTTCACCCACGGTGCAATCAAAATTAATACCACACCGGCAATTACCGCGTAAAGTCCGAGTTGTTTGTAACCTTCAGTATAGGTCATTAGAGCGTCATAGTTTGTTGAACCTTCTTTTGCATCAGCCAAGCCGGCTCCGATAATTCCCGCAACGTATTGCCCGTAAGCTGAAGCGAGAAACCACATTCCCATCATCATTCCCTGAAGATTTTTGGTGGAAAGTTTAGTCATAATAGACAATCCGATAGGAGAGAGGCATAATTCCCCTAAAGTAATGACCAATAAAGCCAATGTGAAGAAATTTAATGAAGTAATCCCTTGTAAATCGGCAAATAATCTTGTGGCAAATAAAACGTAATATCCTAATCCTAGAAAAATGAAACCAAGACCGAATTTGATGATTGTATTCGGTTCTATTTTTCTTTTACTCATCCAGATCCATAATAACCCAAGTAATGGAGCGAGGAAAATAATGAAAAATGCTCCTCCTGAATTATTGACGCCATTCGGATCTAATCCGAAAAGGTCTTTATTTAAATTTTTAGCGGCGAAAATGCTTAATGAACCTCCACTTTGCTCATAGATTCCCCAAAATAAAATAGAGAATATGATAAAAATTAAAGCTGCCCAAAGTTTGTTTCTTTCTGCGGTCGTTACTTTTGACATTTCAAAGAAAAGATAAATCAAAGTTAATGGCCCTACTGTCCACATGAAGTAGTCTGTATATTGTGGAACAGAAACCATTTTCATAATAATCGGAACAAAAATCAGGGATAAAATATAAACTCCATATTCTTTCCATTTTGGCATCGGCGCAGATTTCACTTCTTGTAACGGATGTCCCGGCTGAAGTCCGATTGTTCCTAAGGTTCTTTGGGTGAAAACGAAATTAATTAAGCTAATGACCATTACAATTGCCGCTAATCCGAAGGCGATATTCCATGTTATTCCTTCTGAAATAATGCTTCCAAAAAGTTCTCCTTTACCGATAGCAATGCATAAATATCCGCCTAGTAATGCACCGAGATTGATTCCGGCATAAAAAAGTGAAAACCCTGCATCTGCTCTTGAATCATTGGGCTTATAAAGCTGACCTACCATTGAGGAAATATTTGGTTTGAAAAAACCGGTTCCTACCACTGTAAATGCAATTCCTAAAAAGAAAAATCGGTGAGGATCTGCAGCAAGAATTAAACTCCCGACAATCATTAATAATCCGCCCCAAAAGAGTGATTTTCTAAATCCTAAAATTTTATCAGCGAAAAGTCCGCCTACAAAAGTGAAGGCATAAACAAATGCCTGTGTTGCACCATATTGAAGATTGGCTTCTTTTTCATGGAAATTTAATTGGGAAATCATGAAGAAAACGAGCATTCCGCGCATTCCGTAGAAGCAGAACCGTTCCCACATTTCGGAGAAAAATAATGACCAGATTTGTTTTGGATATTTTCCTTTGAAGTTTTGTATTTCGTCGAGCGTTAAGTTCATGAGTGAAAAGTAATTTATAATGAGTAAATGAGAATAATTTTATAATTCTGAGTTTTTGTCTTGTTGATCGAGTTCAAAACGTATTCTATCCTGATCAATAATTTGTTTCAATTCTTCTTCTTTTGGAAGATAAAGCAAATATTTGCTTGCAAAAAGATTATTTTGATCGTTGAGCACAGAGTATTTTACAATCGTTTCATCTTTTTCTGAACATAAAAGAATTCCTATGGTTGGATTGTCACCTTCGCCTCTCTTCAAATCATCATACATTCTTACGTACATATCAATTTGACCAATGTCCTGATGCGAAAGTTCTCCTGTCTTCAAATCAATGATAACAAAACATTTAAGAATGTAATTGTAAAATACCAAATCAATATAAAAGTCTGATGTATCTGTGGAAATATGCTGCTGTCTTGCAACAAAAGCGAAACCTTTTCCGAATTCTAAAAGGAACTTTTGAATGTGATCTATAATTCCTGTTTCAATTTCTTTTTCAGAAATTTTTTCACTGGGTTTTAATCCTAAAAATTCAAAAATGTAAGGGTCTTTTAAAACGCTTTGAATAGTTTCTGTAGAAGTTTTTTTATGTTCTAAAACTCTTTCGTAAGCTAATGAATTAATTTGTCTTTTTAAATCTCTGTAATTCCAGTTGTTTTGTATGGATTCATTAATATAATAATTCATTTTGTCTGAATTATCTAATTTTATTAATAGCCTATAATGTGTCCAACTCAATTGTTGACGCAATGCGTCAACAATTGGAAATGCGGTATAAAACTTTCGCATATTGGAGAGATTCGTATAATCAAAACCTTTTCCGAATTCTAAAGTAAGTTTCTTAGAGAGATTTTTAAGGATAAATTTTCCATATTCAGCCCGTTCTTTGCCTTTTTGTTCGTTTTCAATAATGAGTTGTCCGATTTGCCAGTAAGTGAGCAGTAGAGTAGAGTTCGCAATCCGAAAAACCTTTTCGCGCGACTGAATAATAATTTCCTTTATGGATTGAAATAAAATATCTTCGGAAATTTCCATCTTACGAATGTAAAAAAAAACCTCTGAAAAAATCAGAGGTTTAATTATTATTTTGAAATAATGTTATTTATTTTATTCCGTGCATTTTCTTTTCAAGCCATCTGCTGATAACGAAAAGGATTAAAGCAGCTACACCACACATAATAACGAAAACGATGAAGAAATCGAATAAATCTGTGATCTGGAATCCCATGAAAGATGTTGTTTTTGGAGCTTCTCCGCTTTCTCCACCTCCGGGAATTAATGCTGATAATGTTCCTGCAAATTTGTTTGCCGCAGCATTTGCCAAAAACCACGTTCCCATTAATAAAGATGAGAATCTTACAGGTGATAGTTTAGAAACCATCGAAAGACCAATTGGTGAAAGACAAAGTTCTCCCATTGTATGGATTACATAAAGACCGATTAGCCAGAACATGGAAACTTTATCCATCATTCCTAATCCGTAAACTGCGTAAGCAATTACCAAATATCCAAAAGATATTAAAGCTAAACCATAAGCCATTTTCTTTGGTGATGAAGGCTCTTTACCTCTGTTACCCAATCTCAACCAGATAGATGAGAATAAAGGAGCTAAAAGTAAAATCGCCAATGCGTTTACCGACTGGAAATAACTTGCAGGCATCTCCCATCCGAAAAGATTACGGTCTGTTTGTCTGTCTGCGAAAATCGTTAGTGATGCACCAGCTTGCTCAAAAGCTCCCCAGAAGAAAATTACGAAGAATGCCAAGATGAAAATTACGATAATTCTGTCTTTTTCGTCTTTTGTAAGGCTTTTATCAGTTAAAACAATCAGTGGCATAAGAATCATCGCTCCGTAAATAAGGTAGCCGATGACATCCAAATCACTGTTGAACATTGTTTTAAAGTTCATTAAAAAGAAAATTAAACCAATAGATCCAATTACCATTCCCCATTGTGCGATTCCGAACTTGTTTGTAGGCAATCCGATAGGTTTATTGTCGGCATCTACAAGAACTTTGTTTTTAGAGATAATAAAAGTAACAAGACCGATCAACATACCGATTCCAGCTGCCAAAAATCCCCATTTAAAATCAACTTTTTCAGCTAAAGTACCACAAATAAGCGGTGACATAAATGCTCCAAGGTTGATACCCATATAGAAAATCGTGAACGCAGAATCTACACGACGATCTCCTTGAGGATAAAGCTGCCCAACCATCGTCGAAATATTTGGTTTAAAGAAACCATTTCCAATAATCAACATTGTTAATCCCATCCACATCAAGGTTACAGCACTTGCTCCGTTTGCCGAAGCACTGAAAAATAGGATGAACTGACCAATTGCCATTAATATTCCGCCAATTTCAATACTTCTTCTGTTTCCTAAGTATCGATCTGCCAAATATCCTCCCAATAATGGAGTTAAATAAACGAGACCGGTATAACTTCCATAGATTTCGGAAGCTTCTGCATCTCCCATCAAAAGCATTTTAGTCATGTATAGAACGAAAATAGCTCTCATACCATAATATGAGAAACGTTCCCACATTTCAGTCATAAACAAAAGGTAGAGTCCTTTAGGGTGACCTTTTGCTGTTTTTGCTGTATCCATATGTAATTGTTAAATTTCTGTTAAGACCCACAAATATAGTTTTTTTTGGGTTTTTGGCAAGATTTTAATTTTATTTTTAAAATAAAAAAGCCACAGAATTGTCTGCGGCTTATTATTTCGAATTTTTAGAAGTTAATTTACTCCCTTTTCTTTCATAATTTTATTCAATCTTTTGAGGATTGAGAGTCCGAGTAAGGTAGCTAAAAGTAATAACCCAAAGTTCACGATAAAGAAATTAGCTTTGTTGTCATAATCATACCAGAAACTTGCTAAGACTCCCGAAAGTTTGTTTCCGATGGATGTTGAAAGGAAAAATCCACCCATCATCAATGCTGTTAATCTTGGCGGTGAAAGTTTAGAGACTAAAGATAATCCCATCGGAGAAAGACATAATTCGCCGACTGTAATAACTCCATACGCTGCAACCAGCCACAAAGCTGAAACTTTTACCCAACCATTTTGTCCTGCATAAACTGCTCCGACCATTACTAAGCACGATAAAGCCGAGATAAATAGTCCCAAAACGATTTTCGACGGTGTACTTGGCTCTTTTCCTTTTTTGCGAAGCATCATGAAAAATGCAACGACAACCGGAGTCAATAAAATCACCCAACCCGGATTAATCGACTGGAATAGTTCTGTATTGTAAAGATTCACTGTTTGTGAAGGATTTGCTTCTAATTTCGTTTTGTCAGCTTCAGAAACATTTCTGAAATAAATATCTTTTCCTTGCTCTTTTTGAGGTTTTCCGGAAGCATCTTTTACTGTTTGATACTGATCGTCGTAAACCGAAACTTCTTTATCCTGATAATCCTTTTTATCAACTAAGAAAATTGCTTCTAAAGGTTTTTCTACAGCGGAAGGAACGGTTCTTTCAGTGTAATAATTTGCCCAACGAGTCAAAGCAGTTCCGTTTTGTTTGAAAACTGCCCAAAACATTAAGCTTACTGCAAAAATTGCCAATAATGCGCCAATTGGCTTTTTATCATCCGCATTTGCTTTTACATAAAGCATGACGTAAAAGTAAATAACAGGAATACAAGCGAAAATAAAGGCATCTGTGCTATCACTACCAAAAATATTATTTGGAATAAACCATCCGATCAATCCAAAAATTACAGCCGGTAAAAATACTTTTACCAAAACATCAGAAATTTTAGTATCACCCTCCTGTGCAGGCTTTAAAATATTTGCCTGAATGATATGTCTTTTTCCAATCGTGAAAACTAAAAGACCGACAAACATTCCTACTCCGGCAGTCATGAAAGCAGGTCCCCATCCGTATTTATTTCTCATAAAGGCAGCGATAATGTTGCAGACAAAAGCCCCAATATTAATTCCCATATAGAAAATATTGTAACCTGCATCTTTATTGGCTTTGTAAGGTTCTTCGTTGTATAAATTCCCTAAAAGTGTAGAAATACTTGGTTTGAAAAATCCGTTTCCGATTATGATTAAAGCTAAAGAAGCGTAAAACAGAGGTAGTTCTTTAAAAAAACCAATTCCGAGATAACCTAATCCCATCAAGAATCCGCCAATGTAGATTGCTTTGATGTATCCTAAAACTCTGTCGGCTAAAAATCCACCTAAAAATGGTGTTAAATAAGTTAATGCGATAAAAGTTCCGAAAATATCATCAGCGCTTTTATCATCAAAAGCCAATCCGCCTTTTTCACTGTCGATCATGTACAGCACAAAAATTCCGAGAATCAGATAATAGCCGAAACGCTCCCACATTTCTGTGAAAAATAGATAGGGAAGCCCTTTAGGATGTTTGGTTTTCATGTATAAGATTTTTACAATTTCACAAATATAAAATTTTAAAAACAATATTTG
>Ga0256786_1000045_pt1 | contig 111359 bp, 101 predicted proteins | sample MC6MC0937MT_FD_186053 | JGI IMG/M metagenome (GOLD analysis project Ga0256786, IMG submission 186053) | Metatranscriptome of enriched soil aggregate microbial communities from Iowa State University, Ames, United States - MC6-MC0937-MT... | ecosystem: Environmental > Terrestrial > Soil >...
GGATTTTTACAATAAGGAAATACTTCATCATCAATCGGGTGCGGTAATGGTAGAATTTCACTAAATTTGCAACAATTGTAATATGAACGTACTAAATTTACTTTTTACCAAAGACGGACTGATTTATCAAATCACCAAAAACAAAAGTGTTTTGGAGGAAAAGTCTTACTTCGTAGACGAAGAATCGCCGAAGAATTTTATTTCAGGAAAACTTGAAGATGTTCTTCTAAAACAAAGGTATGACGAAGTTTCTGTAATTTCTGCGCTGAATCATTTCACTTTGATGCCGGAAGGTTTTGAAGATCATGATTCCGGATATGACCTGATCGCTTTCAATGCGCCAGTTGATAAGGCTAACGAAGAACTGATGCTTTCTGTGAATAAGAAATTCAAAGTTCAGTTTTACTATACTTTTCCAAAAGAATTTTATCAGAAAATAAAAGATTTGTCGATTCCGGTAAGATTTAATTTTTCGGGAGAGAAGTTTTTGAACTCGATCAATAATAAAAACAATAAAGAAATTCACATCAATCTGTATCATAATCAATGTGAGTTTTTTGCAATATCCAATAAAAAAATCATCTTATATAACAATCTGGATGTAAATTCGGAGGTGGACTTTCTTTATTTCGTGATGTTTACGCTGAGCAAAATCGGTTTTGGAATTAACGAAACCAACTTTTACGTTTACGGAGAAACGACAGAAAATGAAACCTTTATCTCTGAACTTCAGAAATTTGTAAAGAATCTTAAAGTAGTATATGATAACGTTCCGAATAAGAATTTTTTATTGGCTTAATGATGGATGCTAGATGATGGATGTTAAATTATTGAGAATATTTTTCTATGAGTTTTAAATTTGAAAAATTAATTATTTGGCAGGATTCTATGAATTTTGCTGAAACAATTTTCAAAATAACGCTCAATTTTCCAAAAGAAGAAATATACAATCTCACATCTCAAATAAGACGGGCTTCGGATTCAATCGCATTAAACATATCGGAAGGCAGTATTTTACAAAGTAATTTAGAATTCAAAAGATTTTTAGGATATTCGATAAGGTCAATTGCAGAAGTAGTAACTTGTCTTTATAAAGCTAAAAACAGAAATTATATCGACGAAAATAATTTTCAGGATTGTTACAATTTTGCCTACAAGCTAATGAATCACATCATTGCTTTTAGAAACAAACTTACATAAAACATTTAGCACAAGACAATAAACATCCATCACCAAACATCTAACACCCAACATCTATGTACAGAATAATTTCCGGTAAATGGAAAGCAAAAAAAATAGCCGCTCCCAAAAATTTTGATGTAAGACCGACAACGGACTTTGCAAAAGAAGCACTTTTCAGTATTTTAGAAAATACTTACGATATGCAGTCGATTTCCGTTCTTGATCTTTTTGCGGGAATCGGTTCCATCACTTTAGAATTTGCGTCAAGAGGTTGCCAAGATATAACTTCGGTTGAAATGAATCCGAAACACACGTCTTTTATCAATTCTACAGCTTCAGATTTAGACATGAGTTTACAGATAAGTACCCAACGTGGCGACGTTTATGACTGGCTGAAGAAATTCAGAAATAATAAATCGTATGAGATCGTTTTTGCTGATGCTCCTTTTGAAACCGAAGAAAAAAAATATCAGGAACTGATTTCTTTGGTTTTAAATAATAAATATCTAAAACCAAACGGAGTTCTGATTGTAGAACACCAAAGCAGATTAAAACTGGATCACCCTAATTTTAAATATACCAGAAAATATGGAAATGTGAGCTTCAGTTTTTATGAACCCAATCAGGAAGCTGAGATTGAAGTTGAAACTGAAAACAAAGATACTACAGAATAAAAAAAAGACTCAATTGAGTCTTTTTTCGTTTTTATAAAACCTTATGTTCTAGATCTATTGATTTACCAAAGAATTTCTTGGAAATTTTCTCAAAGTTTTTAGTAATATCCGAAAGATAAAATTTGTAGGTCGGTTTCGGATTATTGTCATTCAGAAGGTGATATTTATCTAAAATAATCGTTAAATGATTTGCAACAATATTCGGTGAATCGATGACACGAACGCGGTTTCCGTAATATTGCTTTATTTCATCAATCAAAAGCGGATAATGGGTACAGCCCAGAATTAGCGTTTCAATATTCTTTAATTTAGCATTGCTCAGATAATTGTAAATGATAGAATGCGTGATCGGATGATTCTTGAAGCCTTCTTCAATCGCAGGAACCAAAAGCGGAGTCGCTAACTCATCAACTTTGATAAATTTATTGTGCTTACGAATGCTTTTCTTATAAAGTCCTGAATTTACAGTCGCTTTCGTCGCAATTACACCTACATTATTGTGAATTTCGTACGCTACTTTTTCAGCAACAGGGTTGATGACATCAATCACCGGAACTTTTCCGGCAACCGATTCCATTACTTCCTGCAAAGCGTTTGCTGTAGCGGTATTACAGGCAATGACAATCGCTTTACAATTTTGTTCTAAAAGGAAATTAGAAATTTTCGTAGAATATCCTATAATCGCTTCTTTCGATTTTTCCCCGTAAGGAAGGTGTTTTGTATCTCCAAAATAAATAAGGTCTTCATTCGGGAGAAGTCTTTTTATTTCTTTGGCAACCGTTAAACCACCTACTCCGCTATCGAAAATCCCGATAGGCTGCTTCGGCGAAAGATGCGAATAATCTTGTTTTTTAGTTTTCAAAAGCTTTGAAATTTAATACAAAAATACTTAAAGATTTTAAATTTGAGATTCGAGATTTGAGATTTTTAAACCTGGAACAAATCGGAGGCTATTCCGTCTGCCATAAACCAATGTTTTTCAGGAATTTTAAGATGATTATTATCAATTTTAAGAATTCCTTCTTCCATTTTATTTTGAATTTCTTTATTAAAGCGTTCCAGAATATTTTCTGAAAATTTTTGGTTTAAACTATCTAAGTCTACCCCCCAAACTGTTCTTAAACCAATCATAATCATTTCGTTAAATTGGTCTTGTTGGGAAAGTATTTCCGTTTCCTTTGCTAAAATATTTGAATTCAGTTTCTTAATATATTGCTGATTATTGGCAAGATTCCAGCTTCTGACATCAGTTCCGTTGTAAGAATGTGCGGAAGGACCAATTCCCAGATATTCCTGGTATTTCCAGTACGAAGAATTGTGTCTTGAATAAAATCCTGGCTTTGCAAAATTGGAAACTTCATAATGTTCAAAACCGTGGTCTTTCAGAAAATCGATCATATAATAAAACTCACGATTCTGTTCTTCTTCTTTTGGATTTAAAACCTTTCCTTTTGCAACCCAGTTTTCCAAAGCGGTTTTAGGTTCTACCGTTAAGGCATAAGAAGAAATATGCGGAATTTCAAGGGCAACGGTTTTATTTAAATTTTCTTTCCAGATTTCCAGATTGGAAGTTGGTGAACCGTAGATTAAATCGATGCTTAAATTTTCAAAGCCAAAATCCTGTGCTCTTTTAATCGAGCCTTCTGCTTCGGAAGCATTATGCGCACGATTCATCAGCTTTAAATCTTCATCAAAAAAACTCTGCGTTCCGATTGATAAACGATTGACAGGAGAATCTGATAATCCTTTCAGAAAATTTTTATCTAAATCATCAGGATTTGCTTCTAATGTAATTTCGATGTCATTCTTAAAATTAAAATATCTTAGAACCTCATCAATTAAAGATTTAATTTCATCCGCAGAAAGCACAGAAGGAGTTCCACCACCGAAATAAAGTGATTGCAAGGTTTTATTCTGAAGCTCATCTTTTCTAAGAAAAATTTCCTTTTTCATGGCATCCAGCATTTCATCTTTAAAATTCAAAGAGGTAGAAAAATGAAAATTGCAGTAGCTGCATTTCTGTTTGCAAAAAGGAATGTGAATGTAAATCATAAAAAAAGCCCTGAAAAATTTCAGAGCTCAAATTTATTTAAATTAAATTGATTAATATCTAAATCCTCTATGATTAATAAAGTTATCGAAGTTATAACCAAGACCGATCATGAAGCTGTTTCCTCCATACTCCTGAATGTCAGACATTCCAAGGTTGTAAGTAGCACCCACCATAAATTTGTTGAATCTTACTTTTACGATCGGAGAGATACTCAACTGCTGATTATCAAATCTGTTCTGAACTCCTCTGTAGCTTACCCCGAAAGAGAAAGCGTTGATGTCGTTTGAGAACGTAGCCATAAGGTTTAAGTCCATCATTCTTGTTGAGTTTGTATTCAAATTGATTAAAGCTGAAGGTGTGATTGCAATGTTGTCTGCAATTTTCCAGTCGTATCCTAAGTTTAAGAAGAATTTGATTGGAGACGGTTCGTAGTTGTTTACGATAGATTCGTCATTGCTTAAAGCGATATCGTTCACAGAAACTCCCCCGAACAAACCTCTGTACGTCGCCGCTAAACCGAAGTTTGCATATGCCATAAAGATGTTGCTTTCGTTACCCTGAAGCAAAGGATCGTATCCGTCTTCTGTATTAATTTTAGAGTAATCAAAATTCATATTGTAGAAGTTCACACTTGTACCGAAAGAAAACTGATCCTGTCTTTCACCTTCGCTGCTAAGTGGAATAAAATAAGATGCTCCCGCTGTAATCCCTCCTGCTGAAATAGGACCGTTACTATCTCTGAAAACGGAGATACCCGCTCCCACTCTGTCAAAAATATTCGCGTTGATCCCCACAGATTGTACGTTTGGAGACTCGCTGAATTTTGAAAATTGTTGTTGATAGTTTAAGTTAAGCTGTACATAGTCCGTTTTACCGTATTGAGCAGGGTTGAACAGGAACTCACCATCCAAAAGATATTGTTGATAATATGGTAGTGATTCTTGTGCTTTGTATGCATTCGACAAAAGAGCTAAACATACGATAGCATATAGTTTTCTCATAACAAATCTTGATTTCAATTCAACAAATATAAAAAAATTCTCAATATATTTTTAGTTTTCTAAATAATTTCTCCATTTTTTTACAGCATCCGCCATATCTTTCGGCATTGGGCTCTCAAAATACAATTCCTTTTTAGTGGTTGGATGTATAAATCCTAAAGTATGAGCATGTAAAGCATGTCGTGGTAAAACCTCAAAAACATTTTTAATAAAACTCTTATACTTTGGCAGATTAACTCCTCTCAGAGCAACATTCCCTTCATATCTTTCATCATTAAATAAGGTATGACCGATATGTTTAAAATGCGCTCTGATCTGATGCGTTCTTCCGGTCTCAAGCTTACACTCTACCCAAGTCATGTATTTAAACCTTTCTAATACTTTATAATGAGTTACCGCATGTTTTCCCTGACTTCCGTCTGCATACGTGTACATCTGCATTCTGTTTTTCGGATGTCTTCCGATATGACCGGTAATCGTACCTTCATCGTCCTGTACATTCCCCCAAACAAAAGCCCAGTACAAACGTCTCGTTTTCCGATCGAAGAACTGTTTTGCAAGAAAACTCAGAGCATATTCTGTTTTTGCAATGACTAAAAGCCCGGAAGTATCTTTATCAATCCTATGAACCAATCCCACTCTGTCAAGATCAGATTTCTCACCGTTTTTCTGAAAATGAAACGCTAATGCATTGACCAAAGTTCCGTCCCAGTTTCCGAAACCGGGATGCACCACCATTCCGGGATCTTTATCTACAACGACAAGATCATCATCTTCGTATACGATATTAATAGGAATATCTTGTGGAATGATAACATTTTCCCTCGGCGGATGAGCCAATAAAACAGAAATCTGATCACCGGGCTTTACCTTGTAATTTTGTTTTACAGGATTTCCGTTGACGACAACATTTCCTGCACGGCAGGTTTGTGAAATTTTATTTCTCGAAGAATTCTGCCTAAAAATCATTAAAAACTTATCAATTCTTAATGGTTCCTGCTTAGGATCAACCGTAATATTAAAATGTTCATAAAGACCTTTATTTTCCTCATCAATATCAATTGAATTATTGATGTCTAAAAATTCTTCGTCTAAAAAATCCTCATTATCTTCTGTCATTGTTACTTCTTTATATAAAAGGCTTCAACATTTAAAGTTGAAGCCTTTTATATTAAATTAAAAATTATATTATATAATTACCTTTTTAGCTTTAGGCTTATCTGTTGCGGGAGTTGTTGAATTTGCAGCAGGTTTCGTCTTATCATTGGTAGTCGCCGGTTTTGCTGAACCTGTACTTTGTTTTGCAGCATCAGTTTTCGGAATTTCTTTTTTTGGCGGATTTACCGGTGCCGGTGTTGATTCAATCACTGGAGGATCCGGGAAATTCGGTACTTCTTCATATCTGATTGGAGGTAGTGTTGTATCAACCTTCATTCTGTAAGTAGAATTTAAAATCTCAATTTTCCCACGCAGTTCTGCAGGTGTTTTCTTACTCGCCCAAAGATCAATCTGCATTCCCTGATCTCGTGTATCTCCTGCTGCAGGATCCTGATAATAAATGATATCTGAATCATCATTGCCGCCATCTTCATGATCTACAATACCAACTTCAAATAAATTTCTTGCAATTAAAGCTTTAGCTTCTTTCACCGTTAATCCTACCACATTCGGAACAGAAATATTTCTCAAAGGACCAGAACCTACAACAACATCCACCACAGAGAATCTTGGGATTTTTGTTCCCGGTTTAATAGAGTTTCCTTTAAATAAAATTCTTAAAACAGCATCTTTCTGAATGCTTGATTCAAAAATGGTGTCTCCCACCTTCAAACCTACCTGATCCAATCTTTGGAAAGCCAGACCCGAATATTTATTGATAACATCCGGCACAGCAACAGGAGCCCAGCTTTTAGGATTTACCATCAGCTGAATCGCTCTTCCGTCTTTCACACGTGAACCTTGTGAAGGATATACTTTCAAAACCTGAAGCGGTCTGTATTTAGGATTGTAAGCAGCACTGTCTACTTCATAATCAAGCCCTGCATCTTCTAATATTTTTACTGCGTCGTGCACAGATTTATTCACAACATTAGGAACAGGAATTTCCTGCCCATGATTGGTATGATACTCAAGCCAGCGGAAAGTAAGCCATACTAACCCTACAAAAATCCCGATCGCTACTAATAAATTGAGTAAAACTTTCCAATTGAAAAGTGATTTAAGCATACTTAAAAATACTTTAATTATAACGACAAAGATAATTAATAATTTTATATTGAAGTTTTTATTTGGCAGAATTCATTTTTGCTTTCAAAAAATCCGAAATTCACTTATTTCAATATATAAATTGTTTAAATTTGCCTTAATTGATAATTTAATATGAGCAAAAAACACATTGCCGTAGTTATGGGAGGCTATTCTGACGAATACAAAGTTTCTCTAAAAAGCGGTCAGTTAATATACGATTCCTTAGACCGTGATCTGTACCATGTCTACAAAGTGGTTATCTTAAAAGACGAATGGTATTTTCTGGATGAAAACGAGAATAAAAAACCGATCAACAAAGGCGATTTTTCGGTTACATTAGACAACAACGAAAAATTAAAATTTGATGCTTGTTTCAACATTATTCACGGAACACCGGGTGAAAATGGGATTTTTCAGGCTTATTGGGATGCCATCGGACAGAAATATACCGGTTGTGATTTTTATCAAAGTGCATTAACATTCAATAAAAAAGATACTTTAGCGGTACTTTCGAAGTACGGAATTCCTTCTGCAAAAAGTGTTTATTTAAGAAAAGGTGAAAATATTAATGTTGATGAAATTATCGACAATCTAGGACTTCCAGTTTTTGTTAAACCCAATCAGTCTGGTTCTTCACTAGGAATTTCTAAGGTTAAAGAAAAATCGGAGCTGATTGCTGCAACCGAAATTGCTTTTAAAGAAGATGATGAAATTTTAATCGAAAGTTTCCTGAACGGAATGGAAGTTTCTGTCGGAGTTATTGATTTTAAAGGTGAAACAATTGTTTTGGGAATTACTGAAATTGTTCCTAAAAACGAATTTTTCGATTATGAAGCGAAATATGAAGGAGCTTCTGAAGAAATTACTCCTGCAAGAATTGATGACGAAACAAGAATCAGAGTGGAAGAAATTGCAAAAAGAGCGTACAATTCTCTTGGAATGAGCGGTTTCTCAAGAAGTGAATTTATTCTAATGGATGGAATTCCTTATATGCTGGAAATGAATACCAATCCAGGATTTTCTCCTGCAAGTATTCTTCCGCAGCAGGCAAAAATATACGGAATTTCAATCAAAGATCTTTGTGGAAACGAAGTTGAAAAAGCTTTGAATAAATAGGAAGATGGATGTTGGAAGTTTTTTTACTTTACTTCAACATTTATTTTAATTTAAATAAACTTTAGTTTCAAAAGGCAGCGTTTTCTTTAGAAGAACTTTAAACTCTGAACCTTAAACTTAAAAACCTTTCACGCATGAAAATTGCTGTTTTCCCGGGATCTTTTGACCCGATCACTTTAGGACATTACGATATTATAGAAAGAGCGGCTGCACTTTTTGATAAATTAATCATCGCCATCGGACAAAATTCACAGAAAAAATACATGTTCCCATTAGAAAAAAGAATGGAATTCCTGCAAAATTCCGTTGCCGAATTTCCCAATGTGGAAGTCGATTTTTTCGAAGGTTTAACCGTGGATTACTGTTTTGAGAAAAATGCCCAGTTCATCATCCGCGGACTTAGAAATCCCGCCGATTTTGAATTCGAAAAGGCAATTGCGCATACCAACAGAACTTTAGCCCATAAAAAAATTGAAACAGTTTTCCTTCTTACTTCTTCCGGGAAATCTTTTATCAGTAGCAGCATCGTAAGGGAAATCATCAATCACGGCGGAGAATACGAGCTTCTCGTTCCGGAATCGGTAAGAGTAGAAAAATAAGTAATAAGTAATTTGTAATGAGTAATTTTGCAAAAACACATTATGGATACAATCAAATTTTCAGAGACAGAACTAAAGATTTGCTGTAGAAATCATCAAATCTTTATCAGATATCCCATACTCAGATGCTGTATCAATAATTAGAAAACAAATTATAAATCGGCAACATCTGTATCATCAAATTATAGAGCTGTTTGCAGAGCAAGATCGGATAAGGAGAAGTTTGCTAAAATCTGCATCGTAGTTGAAGAAATAGACGAGACTCAACATTGGCTGGAAATCATTGAAGAACTTCAATATGTTGAGCAAAATAAATTAGAACCATTAAAATCAGAATGTGAAGAATTGGTAAAAGTAATGACTACTTATAAATATAAATTATCTAAAATCTAATAAGTGGATTACTCATTACCAATTACTCATCATCGATAATAAATGCACGAACAGATCAATTTTGCCATAGAAATTTTGGGTACGATATCGTTTTCGATGTCGGGTAGTTTTGCGGCAATGCAGAAAAGATTAGATCCTTTCGGTGTTTTAATTATTGCTTTCGTAACTTCGGTTGGAGGCGGAACGGTGAGAGATCTCCTTCTTGACATCCCTGTTTTCTGGATGCACGATCTTCTGATGTGCGGCTTGATTTTGGCAACCAGTATTTTTTCGATGGTCTTTAAATCAATCGAGAAAAATTTTAAGGTTACTTTATTTATTTTTGACAGTTTCGGTTTGGGATTGTTTACGATTATCGGAGTTCAGAAAGGTTTAAATTCAGATATTCATCCCTTAATTTGTATTGCATTGGGAACGATAACCGGATGTTTTGGTGGTATAATCCGTGATATTTTGCTCAACAGAATTCCACTGATTTTCAGAAAAGAAATTTATGCTAGTGCCTGTATTATTGGCGGTTCAACATTTTTATTACTGACTACTTTCACCAATCTTTCTTATACAATTATTCAGATTTTTACGATCCTCCTCATTGTTTCTATCAGAACATTGGCTGTAAAATATCATTGGCAGATGCCAAAATTTTATGGTTATGAACAAAACTCAGAAATGTAATAAATCAACAAATAAGCTTATTTGATAAATAATTGCTATATTTAAGCAACTTAAATTATCAGGCTTATGAAAAATTCTACTATTTTTTACATTTTACTCATTTGTATTTTAGGGATTATTCCAACAAATGCTCAGCAGGTAACAATTGGCACAGGTACAAACTCATGGTATTATTCACCAATAACTAGATTGTTTGAGAACGGGGCAAGCGAAACGATTTATGATGCTGCCGAAATAGGAACTACAGGAACCATTAATTCTATCGGATGGAATATTGTAAGCAGCGCTTATGCCGTAACTACGGGAAATGTGTCTATTTATATGAAAATGGCTACTCAAAGTACGATTTCAACACCTACTTCTACAACAGGGTATACATTAGTGTATTCAGGAAACGTTAATAATGATGTGGTGGGTTGGCAAAATATTACGCTGACCACTCCTTTTCAATATAATGATTCTACAAAAAACTTAATTGTTTTAGTTGTACATGCTTCAGGAAACTATACATTTGGCCCACCGAATTACTCGTATTCTAATGTAGCTAATAAATCTTCTTATTATTACAGCATTTATGACGCCTGGAATGATACAAGAGCTATGATTTCAACCCCAAACAGAGCCAATATCAGATTAAATTTCGGAACTTTAAGCACTGTGGAAATCGATGGAAAGAACTCTTTGAAATTTTATCCTAATCCTGTAAAAGACATTTTTAATATCTCAGGAAATCAAAACATTGCTTCTCTAGAATTTTACAACTTGGTGGGACAAAATATTTTAAGTCAAAAAGTTGACAGCAAAGACATTTCTATAAATTTATCAAGATTCGCAACAGGTACTTATATGGCAAAAGTGAATTACAAAGATGGCTCTTCAAAAACAATAAAAGTTATAAAACAATAATTCATTTAACATAAAAATGGCAGAGAACATTCTCTGCCATTATATTTTGGATTGCTATTTTTAAAATTTCCCTCTGTTTCTCATATTCGGGTTATGCATATGCTTTTGCATCGTCGGCATTTTCAGCTGATCTTTAAGCATTTTGATCTGGTCGGCCATCATTCCGGCAGAATCAAGTCTTTTTGCTTCTTCAAGAAGTCTTTGTCCTTCCTGTTTTTTTCCTTTAGAAATTGCTCCTGCCGCAAGATTTAAAGTTGCCATTGCGCGGTCATGCTTCATATTCAAACCATATTCCAAAGCTTTTTTCATTAAAGGCTCAACCTTCGTCGGATGATCCTGTGCTAAAACCAAGCCTTGTAAATAATGGTAATATCCATATTGGTTCTTATGAAGCTCAGTTTTATAATTTTTAATATTATTCAAAAATTTCGAAGCTTTTATCATATCCTGCTTTCTCAATTGCCAGAATGCCAAAAGGATATTTTCATTCTTAAAAAATAAGAAAATTGGTAATGCTGATAAAAGGAAAACTACGATTCCCCAACCTAAATTTCTGGTAAAAAACATCATGTAAAGACCTCCAAGAATCAAAAGTGCTGCAACTATGATTTTTATGTACTTGTTCATTATTAAATTTTAGAAGTGCAAAGATAAGAAATTTGGTTGTTAGTTATTAGTATGTTGACGGTTTCTCATTAAAATTCCACAAATTAAAAACGATCAACCAACAACTATTATCCTTCAATTCTTTCATACGTTTGAAAACAGAAATCATATTGATTTTTCTCGTCTTTTTCATGGCAGATTTCCTCTGTCATTTTCCAGATTTTGTGATCTATTTTAGGAAAATAAGTATCGGCTTCAAGGTTTGCTTTTACTAAAGTTACTTCAAGTCGGTCTGTAATCTCCATAGTTTGCTCATATATATTTCCGCCTCCGATAATAAAAATATTTTCGTCGATTTTTTTGGCAAATTTCACAGCTTCTTTAATGCTTCCTACAATTAAAATTCCTTCCTCAAACCAGTCTTTTTTTCTTGAAACAACAATATTGGTACGGTTGGGTAATGGTTTTCCAATGCTTTCATATGTTTTTCTTCCCATGATGATCGGATGCCCCGAAGTAAGATCTTTAAAATGGTTCAAATCTTTCGGAAGATGCCACAGAAGTTGATTATCAGAACCAATTTCGTTTTTTTCTCCCATTGCCACCACAATTGTTGTCATTCAATAAATTTTCTGCAAAATTAGCACTTAATTTGTATATTTGAGTAACACAAAAACATTAAAAAATTTTAAACGATGAAATCGTAACTACACATTTTCAAATACACATACTTGAAGATTTGCGATTGCATAAAACTATTAAAAACAATAAAAACTCACATATGAAAAACAAAGGCTGTATGAGCGCCGGAACGATCGGAATTGCTCTTATAATTATCGTAGGAATATTATTTTTCTGGGGGAAAAGCGGATATAATAAATTTGTAGATCAGGAACAGACGGTAGATGCAAAATGGTCTAACGTACAAACCGTTTATCAAAAAAGAGCCAACCTCATTCCGAATCTGGAAAGAACTGTAAAATCATATTCAAAATTCGAGCAGGAAACTTTGACTAAAGTTATTGAAGCCAGATCAAAAGCCACTTCAATCAACATCAACCCTACTAATCTTACTGAAGAAGACATGGCTAAATTCCAGGCTGCCCAAGGAGAATTAACGGGGGCTTTAAGCAGATTGATGGCGGTTGCAGAAGCATATCCGAATTTAAAGGCAGATCAGCAGTACATCAATTTCCAGAGAGAATATATTGCTATTGAAAACAGCATCAGAACCGAAACGGTTTATTACAACAATGCAGCGAGAGACTACAATGTTTCGATCAAGCAATTCCCGAACAATATCTTGGCAAACTTTACCAATTTTAAGGAAAAACCTTTGTTTAAAGCACAGGCAGGAGCTGAAAACGCACCAAGCGTATTTACAGAATAATGAGCCGCTTTCTTACAGATCAGCAAATAGCTTCCCTTGTGGAAGCTATTCAGTCGGCAGAGCAACATTCTACCGGAGAAATCCGTGTACATATTGATTCTACTACAGATTCACAGTCTGCAGAAACTGCTTTTGAAGTTTTTAAAGAGCTGTGCAAAGACAAAACTGCAGAAAAAAATGCGGTTCTTTTTCATGTTAATTTTGAGAAAAAATACCTTACCATTATTGGTGATACCGGAATTCATGAGAAAGTGCATCAGTCGTACTGGGATCATCTGCACGATTATATCACTTCGGAATTTGCAAAAGGGCATTATTACCAAGCTTTGAAAAGCGGGATTCTTGAAACAGGTCTTGAATTAAAAAAATATTTTCCGATAACCGGAGAAAACCACAACGAATTACCCAATGAGATTACATTCTCTTAAAATATTTTTCATATTTCTATTAGTTTGCTGTTACGGTTTTTTATCAGCACAGTACACTATTCCCGAAAAACCTGCAGTTCTTTATCCTGTTTATGATGAAGCCAACCTCTTGACTCAGCAGGAAAAAGATGAACTAAACAACAAGCTCATCAAATTTGCAGATTCTACATCAACGGAAATTGAGGTAATCATTATTCCTTCCACAAAAGGCGAAGATGTAAATTTTCTGGCAACCATGTTTGGTGAAAAATGGGGAATCGGACAAAAAGATGTAGATAACGGAGTCGTTTTCCTGATTGCAAAAGATGACAGAACCATGTCTATTCAGCAAGGAAGAGCGGTTGAACAATATTTGACGGCTTCAGTTGCAGGACAGATTTTAGATTATATCGTTACACCGAATTTCAGGCAAGGAAGATGGTACGAAGGCATCAACGGTGGAACGAATGCTATTATGGAGGCTGTTCAGGGAAAGTTCAAACCTTTAGCAGATGAAGAGAATGAAGGAGATTCAGGAGCTTTAAAATTAATTATCATTGCTTTTGTTATTTTTATTATTCTTGCGATTATTTTTGGCAATAGAGGTGGCGGTGATGATGATGGCGATATTATTTTAAGTCGTAGAGGAAGAAGAAATTATCCCGGTGGATTTTTCCCATTCCCTTTTCCCGGAAGTTTTGGCGGTGGATTTGGCGGTGGAAGCTCTAGAGGCGGTGGAGGATTTGGAGGATTCGGCGGTGGAGGAAGCTTTGGTGGCGGTGGAGCGTCTGGTGGATGGTAGAAAAATTAAAATGAAATTTTCAGTAACATCTATTCTTTTAAGCTTCACAACTTTATTACTTTCCATTAAAGTTAATCTGACAATTCTAAAAGATTATTTGTCAACAGACAGAAAAACTCAGACGTTGTATGGATTTTTAGACTTAAAATATTCATACAAATATTACTTTTTAATTATCTCATTCATTTCATTATCATTTTTAATATTAGCTTTTAAAAACAAAGAATTAAATACATTTAAATATTCTGCGACTTATATTTTAATGATTGGAATAATTTCAATATTTGTAAGTTTTTGGAAATGGTTTATTTAAAGTTTTAAAATATGAAATCTTCATTGAAAATATCATTAGGATTACTTTTAATTATACCTATTTTATCTTGTACAAAAAGAGATAAGCAAGAAAATATTTCTGAAATTAATAATTCTATAGTTTTTAAAGAAAACAGAAATATTGAAAATGCACAATTAGAATTAAAGAATGCTCTTTTAGAAAATGAGATCCTTACTGATAAAGTTATTTCAGATTCTCAAACTGCTGTTAAAATTGCTGAAGATATTCTTTTTAAAATTTACGGAGAAGAAAATATAGTTAAACAAAGACCATACAATGTAAATTATGTTGAAGATTACTATATAATTAATGGAACAATGCCCGCTGAAGTAGCAATCGGAGGAACATTCCTGATAATAATAAGTTCAAAAGACGGAAAAATAATTAAACTCACTCACGGAGAATAAATTTTAATTAAACTAAAAATCCCGCTTTTCTCTGATTAAAATTTCATTAAACCTGCCATAACCCTTTATATTTCACACAATTTTCATTATATTTACTGAAAACGGGGTTTATGAAAAAAACGCTGGTGGTTTTTGCCCATCCCTATCTTGAGCATTCCAATTCAAATGTAGAGATCATCAATTTCTACGTTCGTCATCAGCATTTTACCCTTCGCGATTTGTATGAAGAATATCCCGATTTTCATATTGCGGCATTTCGGGAGCGAAAAAGACTTCAGCAATACGATCGTTTTATTTTTCAGTTTCCCATCATCTGGTTCGGAATTCCACCTTTACTAAAACTATGGATTGATGAAGTTTTTGACCGAAACTGGGTAAAAGAAGGCGAAAATAATCCTCTCGAAAACAAAGAAGTTTTTATCGTTGTGACAACCGGTGGAAAAGAAAGGTCTTTTTCAAAAAACGGAACATACAAATACACGATTGAAGAAATTATCAGCGGATTGATTGTTTCTCTGAATGTTTTTAAAGCCAATATCAAAGACATTACAATCGTTTACGAAGCCAATAAACTATCAAAAAAAGAAATCATTTTACAGAAAAAGAAATTTGTCGAAATCCTGAATCAATAGCATGGAAACTACTTTAGCAATGAACACCTTATTATTTTTGGGCGTAGCCATTATTATGGTTCCGTTAGCAAGAAAATTGGGTCTAAGTTCAGTAATCGGCTATATTTTAGGTGGAATTATCATCGGACCGTACGTTTTAAAACTTACCGGAAAAGATGTAAACGACATTATGCACGCCAGTGAATTTGGAGTCATCATGCTTCTTTTTTTGGTCGGATTAGAATTAGAACCCAGGAAATTCTGGGAAATGCGGAAGAAGATTGTCGGGCTCGGTTTGACGCAAATGGTTCTTACTATTTCCATTCTATTTCTTATTTTTATTTGGGCAGGCTGGAAAGTCGACAAATCAATTGCCATTGCCATGTGTTTTGCGTTATCGTCGACTGCTATTGTTTTGCAGACCTTACAGGAAAAAAACAATCTGAAAACTTTAGCCGGAGAAGCATCATTTTCTACGCTTTTATTTCAGGATATTGCTGTGATCCCGATTTTGGCAATCTTACCGATCATTGCGAATTATAAGGCTAGACATCACGATAATGAAGTTCAGGTTTTAATACAGACTCTTCCTGAATGGCTACAGTTTGCCACCGTAATTTTCGGAGTTGTTGTTCTAATTTTACTCGGAAGATATGTTTTCGTTCCATTTTTAAGATACGTTTCAAAAGCAGGAATGACAGAGTTACTAACTGCCTCTTCCCTATTTTTAGTGATCGGTGTTTCAGAACTAATGGTTGCCATTGGATTGTCTCCGGCTTTGGGAGCATTTTTAGCGGGTGTGATGTTGGCAAACAGTGAATTTCGTCACGAGCTGGAGGCACAGATCGATCCGTTCAAAGGACTTTTGCTTGCCGTATTTTTCGTGAGCGTCGGTTCCACGATGAATTTTAATGTTATTGCTCAGGATCCTGTATTCATTTTCAGTACCGTTTTTGTGGTTTTGGCAGTGAAATTTTTTGTCCTTTTTGCCATCGGAAAATTTTTTAAAATAGACACACCACAAAGTTTATTTTATGCTTTTGCCCTTTCTCAGGTAGGAGAATTTTCTTTCGTTTTAATTAATTATGCATCAGATTTATATCTTTTCAGCGCTGAAATGAACGCACAAATGATGGCAGTTACTGCTATTACCATGTGTATCACTCCTATTCTTTTAATAATCAATGATAAACTGATTACTCCGAAATTCATCAAAGAAATTCCTGAAGAAGAATCTGCCTTCAGTATTCTTGACGGTAATATTTCTCAGAAAAAAATCATTATCGTGGGTTTTGGGCATTTCGGAAGTACGGTTGGAAGACTTTTAAAAGCCAATAAAATTACCGCAACGGTTCTCGACAGAGATTCAGACCGTGTGAAATTATTGAGAAGCTATGGTTTTAAAGTATATTATGGAGATGCTACAAGAATTCCCATCTTAAGAGCTGCAGGAATTGAAGATGCCGAAATTCTGGTTTTATGTCTTGATGATCCCGATGACAATAAATTTATCGCAGAATTGGTTCGTGAACATTATCCGAAAGTGAAAATATTTGTTCGTGCTAAAAACAGAATCGATGCTTATGCTTATCTGGACAACGGAATTGATAATATTTACCGTGAAACTTTAGGAACCGCTGTTGATATGGCAGTGGATGTTCTCCACGAAACCGGAATGCGGAAATATGCTGCCCGCAGACTTGGGCAGAGATTTATGGCAATCGACAAAGCTTCTATCAGAAAACTGGCAAAATCAAAAGACGACGAAGAAATTCATCTTTTTACCACAAGAGAAATCCTCCAGCGAGAGGAGGATTTATTGGCTTATGATAATCTTAATTTAGAAAATAAAGATTGGGAAACTCAATCGACAGACGAAGAAGAGGATCAGGAGTAAAAAATTACTCCACAGTTACGCTTCCGCCGCTGCTTTCTTCTTTGCTTACCGTTGTTACATTTCCTTTTTTAATTCCTCTTACACTTCCACCTGAAGAAGCATGACCTTCAAATTTAGAAGAGACACCGATTTCTACACTTGATGCACTTGATGCTTCAGCTTTTACATTTTCGGCAATTACCTCTTTAGCAGAAATCTCGCTTGATGAAGATGAATTAAGGGTTGCATTTTTAGTTTTTCCTGAAATGGTAACATCTGAAGCAGACGAAGCCTCGATATTCAGATTTACTGCCCATATTTCTCCTTTGAAACTTGCACTGCTTCCCGCATCAATATCCAGATCATTTGCTTCCAGTTTTCCTGAAATATGCGCTGCACTTGACACTTCAATATCCGTTTTGTCCTGTGTAAATTTATCTCTTATAATGATTGTTGCGGCAGAATTGGCTTCAATCTTGTTGAAATTTTTAGCATAAATTTTAGCTTTTACATTATTTGTATTCATTACACGAACTCCCGTTTTATAATGAATATGCAGTTCTCCTCCGTCATTATCAACCAAAACTTCATTAATAATATTTTCCGGTGCAGAAATCACGACTTTCTCAATATCCGACTTAATAATTTCAGCTTCAATGGCCTGGGAAACTTCAATTTCATCAAAATCTCCTTTAAATTCTTTTTGTTTTAAAGGCCCGTGATCTTTGTTGGTCACATCCGGAAGCCAGGTTGATTTTTCGTTTTTGTTATCATTTTCTTTGCACGAAGAAAAAATAATTAATCCTGAAAAAAGTAAAATTGTTTGGTATTTCATATGTAAATTTTTGATTTTCTTTTAAGGAACATATGCAATCGCTTCACCTTCATCAGTGTTTCAGTACGAAAATTCATGGCGATTTCATTTTTGATGTTTAAAAGTTTAGTTTTTAATATCTTTATACTTTAATAACAACTAAATTATGAAATCTCTTACAACTGACAAGAAAAACAATTTTTAAAATCAAAAAGAGATTCTAAACTAAATTTAAATACCATAAAATCTGCTTATGAAAAATGTTTCATCAGTATTATTAATTTCTGCTTTGGCATTCAATTATTCCTGTACTACAACAATGAAAACAAACGACATAAAACAGGAAATCCCTGTTCCTGACGCATCACTTTCTTCGAATCCTTTCATGAAGAAAAGCAAACTTCAATATGAAGCTCCGGAGTTTGATAAAATTAAAAACGAACATTTCAAACCTGCTTTTGAATTTGGTTTAAAACAACACGATGCTGAAATTTTAAAAATCGCCAACAATCCTGAAGCTCCGACTTTTGAAAATACCATCGTTGCATTAGAAAAAAGTGGCGAAGTCCTGAAAAGAGCTGTCATTGTATTTTCAAATTTAACAAGTGCAAATACAAACCCTACTTTACAGGCTTTAGACGAAGAATATGCTCCGATTTTTGCCGCACATTCCGATAAAATGTATCTGAATGAAAATCTGTACAAAAGAATTAAATCTATTTCTGAAAACGGATTAGATTCTGAAAGCAAAAGATTAGTACAGTTTTATAAACAAAACTTTGAAATTGCGGGAGCTAATCTTTCAATGGCCGACAAAGAAAAACTGAAGCAGGTAAATCAGGAAATGGCATCTCTTTCTACACAGTATTCCAACAAATTATTGGAAGCAAGAAAGCAGGGCGGTGTTTTCTTCTCTGATGCAAAAGAATTAGACGGACTTTCTGCTGATGAAATTGCCGCCGCTGCAAGTGATGCTAAAAATGCAGGCAAAGAAGGTCAGTATTTATTGGCTTTACAAAATACGACACAGCAACCTCTCTTACAGAATCTTAAAAACAGAGCAACAAGAGAAAAATTATTCAAAGCTTCGTGGACGAGAGCTGAAAAAAGTGATGCTAATGACACAAGAGAAACGATTGAAAAATTAGCCAAATTAAGACTGAAGAAAGCTCAGATTTTAGGCAAAAAAAGTTTCGCAGAATGGAAATTGCAGGATCAGATGGCAAAAAATCCGGAAGCAGCAAAGAAATTGATGGATCAGATTGCAACGCCTGCTGTAGAAACTGCAAGGCGTGAAGCAAAAGATATTCAGGATTTGATTGACCAGCAAAAAGGCGGTTTCAAAGTAGAACCTTGGGATTGGAATTTTTATGCTGAACAGGTAAGAAAAGCTAAATATGATTTAGATGAAAATCAAATCAAGCCTTATTTCGAAATCACAACGGTTCTGGAAAAAGGAGTTTTCTTCGCTGCTGAAAAATTCTATGGATTGACGTTCAAAAAAAGAACTGATCTTCCTGTTTATCATCCTGATGTTGTAACGTATGAAGTTTTCGACCATAATGGAAAATCTATCGCCATTTATTACTTAGATTTCTACACGAGAGATTCTAAAAACGGTGGAGCATGGATGAGTAACTTCGTAGAACAATCTTATTTATTAGGTACAAAGCCAGTTATTGTAAACTGTTATAATTATCAAAAACCTGCCCCGGGAAAACCTTCCTTGATCAGCTATGACGATGTGACAACCATTTTCCATGAATTTGGTCACTCGATCCACGGGATGTTTGCGAACCAGAAATATCCTTCTCTTTCAGGAACAAATGTACCGAGAGATTTTGTAGAGTTTCCATCTCAAATCAATGAACATTGGGCTTTAGATCCGGTAGTTTTGAAAAATTATGCACTTCATTACGAAACCAAGCAGCCCATTCCACAAGCTTTGGTTGATAAAATTAAAAAAGCAGCGACCTTCAATCAGGGTTACATGACCACCGAATTGGTTTCTGCAGCAGCTTTGGATATGGATTGGCATACGGTAACGAATGAAAATCAATTAACTCCGGTTTTAGATTTCGAAAAACAATCGTTGGTAAATCACGGATTTACTTTAGCAACGGTTCCTCCGAGATATCATACTCCTTATTTCGCACACATTTGGGGTGGTGGTTATTCTGCAGGATATTACGCTTATTTATGGTCTGAAACATTGGATAACGACGCCTGGGAATGGATTAAAAATAATGGCGGATTAACTCGAGAAAATGGAGACCGTTTCAGAAAATATATTCTGTCTGTCGGAAATTCAGTTGATTTGAATCAGGCATTCAGAGATTTCACAGGACATGATCCAGATATTAAACCGTTGTTGAGAAACAGAGGGTTTATTAAATAAATTTTTAAAAGCATTCAATTTTTTGGATGCTTTTTTTGTTTGAACACAAATGCGTTATACGAATGATTCCATATTCTCTCGCTGATTTTGCAGATAACGCAGATCTTAAAATATAGCGCAAACATCTGTGAAAATTTGTGAAATCTGTGGGAAAATATATTTCAGCTAAAGCCAGTTGGATTTACTATTTTGATAAACGTGCTAAAGCCCGTTCCTATTGATATAAACTTTATGTCTTCTAATATATTCGTGAATTCGTGGTAAATAAGAAGTAATAATATTCGTGTACATTTGTGTTTCAAAAATCAAAGAAATGAACTGTCCATGCTGTTCGGGTAAAGCCTACGAAAAATGTTGTAAACCTTATCATACCGGAGAAAAAAATGCACCAACCGCCGAAGCTTTGATGCGTTCTAGATTTTCAGCATTTGCCATTCCGAATGGAGAATATTTAATGGAAACAACTTCACCGGTAAAAAGACAATTTCACAACAAAAAAGATTTACAGGAATGGGGAGAAATCAATGAATGGACGAAACTGGAAATTGTAGACAAACCATCAATGAATAAAGTAGAATTCAAAGCGTATTATACTGATGAAGATGGAGAAAAACAAATTCATCACGAATTATCTCAATTCAAAATGATTCAAAATTGTTGGTACTACGTAAGCGGAGAGTTTTTAGAATAATTGGAATTAGTTAATCGCAAAGGCGCAAAAGAAGTTGAATTCTAAACTTTTTTAAGACGCAAAGATTTTATCAAAGATAAAATTCAGTTCTAGTAATTTGAAATCTCTGATTTTAGCCTTATGTGTTCTAAAATATTTTTAAAAAATTTAAACTAAAAACTAATGTGACTTATGTGTTTAAAATCTCCCACAGATTACTCAGATTTTCACAGATTAAAAATCACTTTTAAACCTTTTTTGAACTTCTGTTTTCAATCATTTAAACTATAAAAAGTGTAAAACTTTTGTGACTTTTGTGGTTAAAAACAAAAAATGTCCAGCATTTCTGCCAGACATTTTATATTTAGAAAGATCTTAGTGACCTTCGTTTCCGTCAATTCCATGAGCGTGACCGTGAGATAATTCCTCTTCAGTTGCAGGACGGGTATTTAAAACTTCAACCTGGAAATCCAAAACTTTTCCAGCCATTGGATGATTTAAATCTGCTACCACAACTTCCGGTGTAACTTCTACTACAAAAGCCTGGAAATTATTCCCTTGGTTGTCTGTCAAAGGTAAGATAGCTCCAACTGGCGGAATTCCAGATTCTCCGAACATATCGATTGGCAATTGTGCAATCGCATCTTCCTGTTTTTCACCATACGCTTCTTCTGGCTGAATAACGAAAGCTGCTGTATCGCCCGCTTTCAAACCGTGAATATTTTGCTCAAACTTAGGAATCATCATTCCCATTCCATATAAAAATGTAAGCGGATTTTCTTCTGTTGTCTCTTCTACAAGAACTTTAGATCCATCTTCTTCGATCGTGTGAAGAATATACTTTACAGCTACAACGTGATTGTTTTCGATTGTCATATTTTTTCTTTTTTTCGTGAATTTATCATCACGATTAACGGCACAAATATACTGTTTTTGAAATAATTGGTTTTAGAAACAAATTAATAAATCATCAAAAATCACCCTATATTATCTCTTTCCGCTTTCTTTTTCTGCCTTAAAACATAAAGGTATAAACTCTCTACTTTCGTTCTTGCCCAATCTGTTTTCCGCAAAAACTTTAGCGAAGAGCTGATGCTCGGATTATCTGTAAAACACTTAATATTAATTTGCTTCCCCAATTCCTCAAAACCATCATAATATTCTACCAGTTCTTCGAGAATAGCATCAAGTCTTTTTCCGTGAAGCGGGTCTTTAGATTGTTGTTCCATGGTGTAAAAATAGAGATAAAATTGTATTTAGTAACAAACAAGTCTGTTTTACCTTTATGTAAATCGCATTTGACTGCAAACAAGGTTGTTTTGAATTAATGAAAATATTCAATGCTATTCTGTTTTTTCTTTTGATTCTGTTTTATCTTTATTTTTAAGAATATTTTCTGCCATATCTTTAAAATTCTCAGTTTTCATAATCACAAGCTTATTATTCGAATTCCAGATACTGACATATTTTTTAGAAACAACAGTATAAGAATCCCAATTGGTAAGATTATAATAAAGCATCAATGTACAGATATCTGTGGGAGTAATGGTTAACCATTTTTCAATAACATGAGAGTGAACTCCACTTACGGTTTTTCCAACTTTTTCGTCATGGATATTGGTTGGTATCATAGAATTATGAAGTTTTTCAACATTTTTTACTTCATTTTTATTATTAAAAGTAAGCAAATAATCATTTCCGAAAACAACAACATTGTTTACAGATGGTCCGGTTAAAACATAAACCTTTTTAACATTTTTTCGAATGAGAGGAACAATATTAAAACTTGTATTCTGATAAGATTTAAAAATAGTATCTGTTTTAATTCTCGCCAAAGCATTCTGTCTGATAGAAAAATATTCTGCTTCAGTTGGTGTAAAATCTCGTTCTTTTAAATCTAAATTTGCGTCCTTTGGATTGTAATTTGTGGGAAAAGCGATTGTTGCAATAACCTTGTTTTCCTTTGAAAAGAAAATACACTTTGGAACCGATTCGTCTATGTAAGAAAAATATCCGCCTACATTTTCCATGTTCTCGTAACTAGCCCTGAAAACATCCGTTCCATACCAACTTGCCATTTCACTGCGGTAAAGAGCAATTCCTTCTTCATTGATTTCATTTGAAAGCTTTTCTAAATTTTGTGCCTGAAACGATACTGCTAACAAAACAACAAGTACTGCTAAAATATTTTTCATGATAATTGTTTTTTCAAAAATAGGGAATAAGATTTTCATTGAAAAATTGTACTTTTTCTTTTTGCTTTTTTTACGTTTGAAGAATATTTTTCTTAAAAATTGAGCACCTAATTAAGTCACATTAATTTTTTCTCTATAAAGAATATATTAATTTAGCAAGACCAAATTTCTAAGTAAAATTTATCTAAAATAGAGTTGAGATGAGCAGGAATACCGACTCCAACAGAAAATTACACAAAAAAAAGATCGACAATAAAAAAAGGAAAATTCAGGAAGCCGAACTGAAAAGGAAAAACCGTTTGAAGGAAATGCGTGAAAATAGAAAAGAAAAATCAGACGAGAAGCAAGAAAACGAAGATTAATTACATGAAAATTCTACACACCGCCGATTGGCATTTAGGTAAACGTCTTGACCGTTTTTCCAGACTGGAAGAACAGGTTTTGGTGATGGAAGAAATTGTTCAGATTGCCGATGAACAGAATGTTGATTTAATTTTGATTGCCGGAGATTTGTTTGATAATTTTAATCCGGGTGTGGAAGCCATAGAACTTTTTTATAAAACCTTAAAGCGTTTATCTTTAAATGGAAAACGTCCAGTCATTGCTATCTCGGGAAATCACGATTCTCCAAACCTGATTGATGCACCCGACCCTTTAGCAAGAGAATGCGGCATTATTTTAATTGGTCATCCGAAGGCGACCGTTCAGCCTTTTGAACTCGAACATTTTAAAATTTCAAAATCTGCAGAAGGATTTATCGAAATGGAACTTCAACATCAGAATTTCCCCATCAGAATTCTTCACACGCCTTATGCCAATGAAATCCGTCTGAGAGAATATTTCGGAGAAGATAAAGAAGCTGAACTCAACAATGTTTTAGCTGAACATTGGAAGAAAAATGCAGATTATTTTTGTGATGAAAACGGAGTCAATCTTTTGATGACGCATTTGTATATGAATAAAAAAGGAGCTCCAATATTAGAAGAACCGGAAGGCGAAAAACCCATCAAAATCGGAAATGCGGACTTAGTTTTTTCTGATATTATTCCACCACAGATTCAATATACCGCGTTAGGACATTTACATGGTTTTCAGAATATCGGAACGGATGAAAAACCTGTGATTTATTCGTCGTCTCCACTTTCCTACAGCTTTAGTGAAGCAGGACAGACGAAATATGTTTCCATTATTGATATCAAACCCAATCAACAAGTTTCGTTTGAAAAAATTGCTTTGCAAAACGGCAAAAAATTAGTCCGAAAAACGTTTGATTCTATCGAAAATACAGTGGAATGGCTTAATGAAAATCCAAATACATTGGTCGAACTGACTTTAGAGAGCGAAACGTTTTTAACCGCTGATGAGAGAAAAAGGCTGTACCAATCGCATAGCGGAATTGTTCATCTGATTCCGAAGATAAAAAATCAGGAAACTGACGAAAGCAATCTGAGTGAAATTAATCTCAATCAAGACATTCAGGCTTTGTTTAAAGATTATTTTAAATCTAAAAACGGTGGTCAGGAAGCGAATGAAGAACTCACTAATTTGTTTAATGAAATTGCTTCTGAAAAATAATTTAATTAAAATATTATCAAACTGTTAATTTTAAAGTGAATATCCGTTTTAAATATTAAGCTAGAATCAGCAGTCACTTTGTCATTCCGTAGGAATCTAAACTCATTTAATTCAGTGTGTTGAGATTCCTACGGAATGACAAACAAACCGTTAAAAGCTAACTTATTATAATTTTGCGGACATTCATAACTTAAATTACATTTTTGAAATTAAAGATAAATTCATGATTCCAATTCAATTGACTTTAGAAGGTCTATATTCTTATCAGGAAAGGCAAAAAATCGATTTCGAAAATCTTACGAAAGCCGGACTTTTCGGCATTTTCGGTTCGGTCGGTTCCGGAAAATCTTCTATTTTGGAAGCCATTTCTTTTGCATTGTATGGTGAAACTGAACGCTTGAATGCAAGAGATAAGCGCACATACAATATGATGAATCTGAAATCAAACAAATCGTATATCGAGTTTGATTTTTTGAATTATGAAAATAAAAAATTCCGTGCGACGAGAGAATTCAGACGAAATTCTAAGAATTTTGAAGATGTAAAAACACCCACTGTTACTTTTTACGAATGGAAAAATGAAACATGGATTCCTCTGGAACATTCCAATGCAGAGAAATTGGTGGGTTTGAGTTATGCGAATTTTAAGCGAACCATCATTATTCCTCAAGGTCAGTTTAAAGAATTTCTGGAACTCGGCGCAACGGAACGAACCAATATGATGAAGGAAATTTTCGGTCTTCAGCGGTTTGATCTGCAGAATAATGTTTCGGTTTTAAATACAAAAAATAGATCAGAACTCGATCAGCTGGAAGGTCAGTTAAAAGGTTTTGAAGAGGTCAACGAAGAACAGATTTCAGCCCAGAAAGAAGAATTAAAAACCGAACAGCAAAAGCTTGAAGAAGTACAGAAAGTTTTCAAAGAAACAGAAGAAAAATATGTAAAACTGAAAACCTTAAAAGATGATTTTGAACTTTTAAGTCAGAAAAAATCAAATTTTGAAAAACTGACTCAACAGAAATCTGAGACTGATATTTTAGAAACAAAGACAGAGCTTTACGATAGCGTTTCTAGGATTTTTACGCCTTTAGTTTCTGAGAAAAATAAACTTTCCAAAGAAAATTCTGAACAACAGAAAAATAAAGAAACTCAATCTAAAATTGTACAGGAAACAGAAATTCAGTTTGAAAATACGAAGAATAAGCTTTCAGCGATTCAACCGAAATATGAAGCTTTACATCAGTCTAAAATTCAGGAAAATGATTTGAGTCTGATTCTTCAGATGCTTAAATTTTCGGATGAGATCGAAACTTTAAAAGAACGAACTAAAAAAGGCTCAGAAAAAGTAAAAGAAGTTGAGGCTAACCAAAAATTAATTCAAAATAAGATTGAAGAACTTTCAAAAAATGCTGAACTTTTAAAGCCCAAAAAATTAGATTCTAATCTGCTTTTGAATGTCGGGAACTGGTTTTCAGAAAAGAAAAAATTAACCGAAACATTACAAATTCAATCAGGAAAAATTGATTCAAAAAAACTTGAAACCGGAAAAATTCATGATGAATTACAACCATTTGAAATCAATCCTGAAACTTTTAAAAATGATTTTAAAATTCAGATTGAAGCATTAGAAAATCAGAAGAAAGCACTTTCCGAAAAACGAAATCATCTTGAAGTTCAGCAGAAACTGGCACATTTTGCAAACGAGCTGCACGACGGAGAATCCTGTCCACTTTGTGGCGCTCTGGAACATCCGAATATTGTGCATTTTGATGATGTGAATTCAGAATTAAATGAAATTCAGAAGCAGATTGAGCAGCTTGAAATTCAAAAAGAAAATATTCAGAAACAAGTTTTAGAAATCGAGAAAATTCTAGACCGGAAAAAGATTTTTGAAGAACAGTTGAAATCGGAAGAGGAAAGTTTAAAGCAGATCCAAAATAACATTGATGAGCATTTAAAAGGCTTTATTTGGGCAGCATTTAATCCAGAAAATCAAAATGATTTCGAGGAAAAAAGACAGCAATCTTTTACCATTGAAAAACAAATCGATGAACTGAACCAACAAATTTCTCTGGAACAAAAAAATCTTGAAAAGGAAAGAGAAAATCTCGACAGTTACAATAAAGCTTTAGAAAAATTTAGGCTTGATGATGCGAAAAAAGAAGAGCAAATCAAGACCAATGAAGCGAATTTAAAGGTTTTAGAATGGATTGATTACAAGGAAAAAGCGATTGTTGATGTCGAAGAAATTTATAGTAAACTCTCAAAATCAAATCTGGAAACTGAGCAGAATTACAATCAATTAATCAAAGAAGAAAAAGAAATTTCGCCCAAATTAGCCGAACAAAAAACGATTGTTCATCAATTGGAAAAACGGATTTCTGAACTGGAAAAAGAAATTTCAGAGAATATAAATCAGATTGAAAAAGCTTTGTCTGAACAGCAATTCAGCACTTTGGAAGAGGTCCACCAAATTCTTGCTCAGGAAATCAATGTTCAGGAAATAAGAAATCAGATTCAGCAATTCAGAATTCAGTTTGAAACGTTGAAAAACAGTATTCTTGAACTGGAAAATAAGCTTAAAGATTTTTCATTTAACGATGAAGAATTTTCAGCCATTGAAAATCAGTTCAAAACTTTTGAAAATGATTTAAAAACTGCCAACGATTCTGTGGTCAAAATCGCAACAGAAATTGAAAGGCTTGAAAAAGAATTCAGGAAAAAAGAAAATCTTTTGAAGGATTTGGCGCAACTTCAGAAACGTGCAGAAAATCTGAAAATCATGACCAATCTCTTTAAGGGAGCGGGTTTTGTGCAGTATGTTTCCTCAATTTATCTTCGTCAGTTATGTGACCATGCCAATGTTCGTTTTCATCGGATGACGAGAAATCAACTAAGTTTACAGTTGAACGAAAATAACGATTTTGAAATTATCGATTATCTGAATGAAGGCCGAAGCCGAAGTGTAAAAACGCTTTCCGGAGGACAGGCTTTTCAGGTTTCTTTGAGTCTTGCGCTGGCTTTGGCTGAGAGTGTTCAAACCAATGCGCAGTCGGAGAAAAATTTCTTTTTCATCGATGAAGGTTTTGGAACTCAGGATGTGGAATCGGTGAATATTGTGTTTGAAACGCTGATGAATCTTCAGAAAGAAAACCGAATTGTAGGAATTATTTCGCATGTGGAAGAATTGAAAGAGAAAATTCCGGTATCGCTGAATATTACGAAAGATGAGGAAAAGGGAAGTTTGATCGAGATTGTTTGATTTTTGACACAAGCTTTTAACACATAAGTCACATTAGATTAGTTTTAATACTTGAAAATATTTTAGAACACATCAGTTGAAAATAAAAGATTTTTAATTTTTGTTTACATTTGAATCATTAAAAATTATCATGCAAAATTTACCCCTTATCTTAAAGCCTTCGAAAGTAAAAAGTATCATTCTTATTCTGATAAGTATCGGTTTTGTTGCTTTAGGAATTTCATTGTTAGAAAAAAATATGCTGATTGCCGTACTGAACATTGTTTTCTTCGGAATATGTCTGCTTATTTTTATTATTAACCTTATTCCCGATTCTTCTTATTTGAAAATCGACGAAAGAGGAATCGAGATGAAAAACCTTTTCAGAACTACTTTTATTCCTTGGCAAGCTGTCAGTAGTTTTAGAACAAAGTATATTTTCGTTAATAAAATGGTGGTTTTTGATATCGACCAAAAGCTTTTGGAAAATTCTACCATGAAATCAAAAACAGGCGCTTTTCCTGATACATACGGAATGTCTGCACAAAAACTTGCAGGCCTTCTGAATGAGTATAAAGCTAAATTTGAGGCAATCTAAATAAAAACTCCGCTGAAAATATTTTCAGCGGAGTTTGGTTTTATCTTACCTGTGGCGCAACTTTTTCACCGAACAGTTCAATAGACTTCATCATCACGTCATTTGCTGGATCTCCAACATCCATGTGACCGATAAATCTTGTAATTCCGAAAATCTCTTTCATATAATTGATTTTATCAGCAACTTCATTGGCATTCCCGATGAATAACGCACCTTCTTTTGCTCTTCCGCCCTCATACTGCATTTTCGTGTAAGGAGACCAACCTCTGGATTTTCCGATTCTATCCATTTGAGATTTATAATTATTAAAATATCCGTCGACAACATTTTGGTCTTCACTTACAAAAGTATGTGAGTGAATCGCAATCTGCATTTCAGATTCCGGGTGACCCGCGTTAAGATATTCCTGTTTATAGAAATCAATTAGATTTTTAAACTGAATCGGCATTCCGCCAATGATCGCAACGACTAAAGGCATTCCCAGTTTTGCGGCACTTAAAACCGATTGCGGAGTTCCACCAACTGCTCTCCAGATGGAAAGTTTTCCGTTGTTTTTTGCTCTCGGATAAACCGTCTGATTCTGCATTGGGGCACGCAATTTACCCGTCCACGAAACGTTTTCTTGTGAATTTATTTTTAATAATAATTCTAATTTCTCATCAAATAATTCTTCGTAATCATTTAAAGAATACCCATACAAAGGAAAAGATTCGATGAAACTTCCACGACCGACAAAAATTTCTGCCCGACCATCAGAAATCAGATCTAATGTTGAAAAATCTTCATACACTTTCACGGGTTCAGACGAACTTAAAACCGTTACTCCACTCGCCAATTTGATATTTTTGGTCACACTTGCCGCTGCAGCCAAAACCATTTCAGGCGAAGAAACCGCGTAATCTGCACGATGATGTTCTCCCATTGCAAAAACATCAATCCCGACCTCATCCATCAGTTTTACCTGTTCGATGATTTCACGGATTTTTATTCCTGCACCTTTATATTTTCCGGTATTTTGATCGAAACCCAAGTCGCCAAACATTCCTATTCCTAATTCCATATTTTTGTTTTTTAGATAGGACAAAATTAGACGAATGAAAATTCAAAAGCATTGATGAATGATAAGAACGGAAGGAGCTTATTTTTGATTTCCTAAAAGACCAAAAAGTATCTTATCTCTAATCTCATCGGTAATTTCCGATGTAGATTCTATATTTCTTTTAAACCAGAAATAAGAATTATTTAAAGTATGAAGAATAAATCTTGTCGTAAAAGCAGGAGATCTCAGTTCCCAGTTTTGGGCTTCATAAATTTCAGAAATCAGTTGTTCAACTTCCTGCTGATAATTTTTTCTTAGTTCGACAAACTCGGGTAATCTTTCTTCAAGATGCTTCCATTCGTTGGAATAAATATGCGTTACATCGCGGTTTTTCAAAACAACCGATAAATGTTTTTCAATAAATAAATTAAGCTTTTCCTGAGCAGGAACTTTGGTATTTTTTACTTGCTGAAGCTCCTCAAAAAACTCGTTGGCTACTCCGAAACAAATCCATTCAAGAATTTCTTCTTTAGAACGAATATGAGCATATAAAGATGCCGCTTTGATATTGAGTTTTGTAGCCAAATCTCTCACCGAGCTGCCCATATAACCTTTCTCTTTGAAAAGTTCTACAGCGACTTCGAGTATTTTGATCTGTTTTTCTTTTAGCTCCATCTGGTAAAAGGCAAAAGTAATTATTTTGATTTTAATAATCTGATTTTCATGAGATGATTTAAAACAAAGTTTAAGATGAATGATTTTAATTTTATTTAAACTGACGGTTATTCCACAAATTTTATTTGAATTTAATGAATTCGGAAATTTTGTCTTTATAAAATTGCACCAAAATTGAATATTTCGGAAATTTTGTCCACTATTTTTAAAAAATCAACAATTGAATACTTTTTGTGATAATCTCTTCGAATTAAATGATTGAATAGATTGAGGACATCAGAAATTAGAAAATCGGATTTAAAAATTAACATTTATTAGACTCTTATGGTCTGAAATCTGATGTCTAAAATCTAAATTTAAACCAAAAATTAAAGAATCAAAAAAAACAAAATATGAACTTAAATCAATATACTGTAAAATCACAAGAAGCCATCCAGGCGGCACAACAAGTGGCAATGGAATTTGGCAATCAACAGATTGAACCTCAACATTTACTTGAAGGAATTTTTCAGGTAGATGAAAATATATCGCCTTTCTTATTAAAAAAATCTGAAGCAGATGCTACTTTGGTAAGAGAGCGCAACCGTGAAAATCTTGAAAAACTTCCTAAAGTACAGGGCGGAAATATTTACCTTTCACAATCTGCAAACAAAGTTTTGCTTGATGCTCCCAACATCGCTAAAAAAATGGGTGATGAATTTGTAACGATCGAACATTTATGGCTTTCATTATTAGAAACCAGTTCAGAAGTTTCAAAAATGCTGAAAGATATGGGCGTCACGAAAAATCTTTTGGAAGGCGGAATTAAAGAATTAAGAAAAGGATCGAAGGCAACTTCTGCAAGTTCAGAAGAAACGTATCAATCCCTAAATAAATATGCTAAAAACTTTAACGAACTCGCTGCAGAAGGTAAACTTGATCCAGTAATCGGTCGTGATGAAGAAATCAGAAGAGTTTTACAGATTCTTTCGAGAAGAACAAAAAACAATCCGATTCTGATTGGTGAACCCGGAGTTGGTAAAACCGCGATCGCTGAAGGAATTGCACACAGAATTATCAGCGGAGATATTCCTGAAAATCTGATGGATAAAACTTTGTATTCATTAGATATGGGAGCTTTGATCGCCGGTGCAAAATATAAAGGAGAATTTGAGGAGCGTTTGAAATCGGTTGTAAATGAAGTGATCAAATCAGACGGACAAATCATTCTTTTCATCGACGAAATCCACACATTGGTTGGAGCCGGAGGCGGTGAAGGTGCGATGGATGCCGCGAATATTCTGAAACCTGCTCTAGCAAGAGGAGAATTAAGAGCCATCGGTGCAACGACTTTGAATGAATATCAAAAATATTTTGAAAAAGATAAAGCGTTAGAAAGACGTTTCCAGAAGGTGATGGTGGAAGAACCGGATACCGAATCAGCAATCTCCATTCTTCGTGGAATTAAAGATAAATATGAAGCTCACCACAAAGTAAGAATCAAAGATGAAGCGATTATTGCGGCGGTGGAAATGTCTCAAAGATATATTTCAGACCGATTTTTACCGGATAAAGCGATTGATTTGATTGACGAAGCTTCAGCTAAATTGAGAATGGAAATCAATTCAAAACCGGAAGAACTTGACGTTCTAGACAGAAAATTAATGCAGATGGAAATTGAATTGGCAGCCATTTCAAGAGAAGGAAATCAGACGAAAATCGATCATTTAAAAGAAGATATTTCGAAAATTTCTGAACAGAGAAATGAAATCAACGCTAAATGGCTGAAGGAAAAACAAAAATCTGAAGATTTAACTCAGATTAAAAAAGATATAGAATCTCTTAAATTAGAAGCAGAAAAAGCTTCAAGAGCAGGAGATTATGCAAAGGTAGCGGAAATTCAGTACGGAAAAATAAAGGAAAAAGAAGATGCTTTGCAAAAACTGGAATTGGAGATGCAAAACCATCAGAATGAATTAATTAAAGAAGAAGTAACTTCTGAAAACATTTCTGAAGTGATTGCAAAATGGACGGGAATTCCTGTTACAAAACTCCTTCAATCCGAAAGAGAAAAATTATTAAATCTTGAAACCGAACTTCATCACAGAGTTGTAGGTCAAGATGAAGCGATTACAGCCGTTGCAGATGCAATCCGAAGAAACAGAGCGGGATTAAGCGATGATAAAAAACCTATTGGTTCATTCTTATTTTTAGGAACAACCGGTGTCGGAAAAACCGAGCTGGCAAAAGCCTTAGCTGAGTTTCTATTCGATGACGAAAACAATATGACAAGAATTGATATGAGTGAATATCAGGAAAGACACAGCGTGTCTAGGCTTGTTGGTGCGCCTCCGGGATATGTGGGTTATGATGAAGGCGGGCAATTGACGGAAGCGGTAAGAAGAAGACCTTATTCTGTAGTGCTTTTAGATGAAATTGAAAAAGCGCATCCGGATGTTTTCAATACGCTGTTGCAGGTTTTGGATGATGGTCGTTTGACGGATAATAAAGGTAGAGTCGTGAATTTTAAGAATTCAATCATCATTATGACTTCGAATTTAGGTTCGCACCTTATTCAGGAAAATTTTGAAAATATTACCGATGAAAATCAGGATGAAATCGTTGACAAAACAAAAGATGAGGTCTTTGATTTATTGAAGCAGACATTGCGTCCGGAATTCTTAAATAGAATCGATGAGGTCGTATTGTTCCAGCCTTTAAGAAAAAAAGAAATCGGGAAAATTGTAACCTACCAGCTGAGAGGATTCAATGATATGCTGGCAAAACGAAATATCATTATGACTGCAACTCAGGACGCTGTAGATTATCTGATGAATAAAGGATATGATCCTGCTTTCGGGGCAAGACCGTTGAAGAGAGTTATTCAACAGGAAGTTTTAAATAAATTATCAAGAGAAATTTTAGCTGGAAAAGTAAATGACGGCGACAGAATCACTTTAGATTATTTCGAAGAAACAGGTTTGGTTTTCAGACCTGCTGAACAATAAGTAGTTTTTTTCATATATTATTTTTATGAATAGGTGTTGTAGAATAATCTGCAACACCTATTCTATTTATACAATCCGTAAATACACGGTTTTTTTCATCGGAAAAACACGATGTTGTGATGTAACATTTTTTTCAGAAATTTGCTATCCTAACTGAAACCTATTAGCATGAAAAGTGAATCAAAAGAAAACGGAAGAGAAAAAACTCCGCCGATGATAAGTTTGCTACCCACCACTTTGATCCAGAGTTTAGTAGACAACTATCACAACAATCAGCTGAGTTTTATTAATGAAAATCTAAGTGTTGAAGATGCACATTCCATCTGGTTTGATCTTCCCACACTGAAAAGTTTCATTGAAGATATTGAAGAACAAGCCGCCATAATAGATCCCAATGTAACAGATGCAGATCTGGGAATAAGATTTTACTATGCAGCCTACCCTGAGTTTCCGGTAGCGCCGGTACCTTCAGATTATGCTCTAAGACATACTTTAGTAATGATTCCTACAAAAAAAGAAGACGGTCTGAACTACGATTTCAATCCATGTGAAGAAGAAGGAAAATCATTGGCAATAAGGCCTGTTATGGCGCTGGCTCAAAATCACGGCAGCTTGGTTCCGCCAGATACATCAACTGTAGAGACTTATTAACATATTTTAGATGACTGACTTTCAAATGTTATTACAGAGTGGTATGAGATTAAGCGAAGGCATTGCTGCGCTGCTATCAATTTTGTACTACAAAAAAATTAAAGCAACCCATTATCGTTACTTTTCGTTTTTTCTCATTATTATTTTTTGTTGCGAAATATTCGGAAAATATGGTGGAGAATATATTTCGTATCCGAAAAATCTGTTTTACAATTATTTTGTAATTCCTTTAGAATTTATATTCCTTTATTGGTTGTATGCATATCAGTCGCTTAAAAAGAAATACTTATTCTGGGGATTTTCGCTGATGTTTGCTTTGGCTTATATTCCAAACGAGCTTTATTTTTTAAAGAATAAGCATATTTTCTCATTTAATTACACATTTGGGAGTCTCCTTCTGATGTTTTTAGTAATAATGGAATATTACAAACAGATTAACTCAGATAATATCCTGAATTTTGCCAAAAACAGAATGTTTTATATTAATCTTGGAGTAACTTTGTTTTATATTGGAACATTACCATTTTGGGCATTTTACTTCCAGTTGCTGGAGCATAGACCTATATGGAATCTTTATTTCAGCTATTTTCTGATGTCTGGAATTGTGATGTACCTGTTATTTGCAAGCTCTTTTATATGGGGAAAACAGAATTATTCTTAACCATTACACTGTTCAATGCTTTTTTTGCAATGTTTATCATTGCTGTAACGATTTATGTTCGAAAATACAAGCAACGAAAAATGGAATATCTGAGTGAAATTCAGCTTAAAAATGAAATTCATCAAAAAGAACTTTTGGCAACACAACTCGAAATTCAGCAGGCAACAATGCAGCAGATCGGGCGCGAACTTCATGACAATATCGGGCAGAAATTAACCTTAGCGAGCCTTTATACACAACAATTACTGTATGAAAATAAGGTTGCAGAAGAAAGTGAAAGAATAGATCAGGTTTCGCAAATTATCAATCAATCGTTGCAGGATTTGAGAAGTCTTTCTAAAACATTGACGGATGATAACATCAACCAGAAAGAAATTGTAACTTTAATTCAGGAAGAAGTAGACAATGCCAATATTCTGAAAAAATGCAAGATTCATTTTGAGCATAATTTTGATAATCTTGATCTGGATTTTGTTCACAAAAATGTTTTGTTGCGAATCACACAAGAATTTATTCAGAACAGCATTAAGCATTCGCAATGCGAAAACATTCTGATTACACTCAATACTTCTGAGGAAAACCTTTGGGAACTCAAAGTAAAAGACGACGGAATTGGGTTTAATATAGATAACACCCTGTCAAATGGCATCGGTCTTACCAATATGAAAAACAGAGCCGCCATCATCGGAGCAGAATTTAGCCTGAAAAGTTTTGAAAATAAAGGAACTTCTATTGAAATCAAGTTAAAGAAACCACTATGAAAAAGACCATTTTAATTGTTGACGACCATATACTTATTGCCAAAGCGCTTCAGGGAATCATTGATAACTTCACAGGTTTTGAGGTCATTGATGTTGCGGAAAACGGTAAAGACCTAATCGAAAAATTTGAAAGTGGCGGCAAAATTCCCGATATAATTCTTCTCGACATCAGTATGCCGGTAATGGATGGTTTCGAAACGGCTTTATGGTTGAAAAATAATTATCCCGAAATCAAAGTAATGGCTCTCAGTATGCAGGGTGACGACAACAGTGTCATCAAAATGATTAAAAACGGAGCAAAGGGTTATCTTCTGAAAAACACCCACCCAAAAGATTTGGAAACTGCCCTTTCAAAGCTAAGCAGTGATGGTTTTTTTTATCCGGAATGGGCTTCAAAAATTATTTTTTCGAACATCAATAGTGATAAGACAAACGAAAAAGCAATAAAAATTTCAGAAAGAGAAAAAGAATTTCTTACCTATACTGTTACCGAACTCAGTTACAAAGAAATTGCAGAGAAAATGTGCTGCAGCCCAAGAACAGTTGAAAGCTACAGAGATCAGCTTTGTGAAAAGTTTGAACTGAAAACAAGGGTCGGTTTAGCTGTTTTTGCCATAAAAAATGGTTTTGCAGAATCTTAGATAACGTTTTTTTCAATCCTGAATATAAATTTCATATTTATAAGCATAAAAAAAGAAGCTTTTCAGCTTCTTTTTTATTTAGAAAATAATAGTCTTATTTAATACTTATCAATTCCACATCAAAAATAATAGTAGAACCCGGAGGAATTGCAGCACCTGCTCCACGGTCTCCATAAGCAAGATCTGAAGGAATATAGAATCTGTATTTAGAACCTTTGCTCATCAGCTGAATACCTTCTGTCCAACCCTTTATTACGCTACCAAGATTAATATCCATTGGGTTACCCCCGTTTTTATCGGTAGAATCGAAGACAGTTCCGTCCAAAAGTTTTCCGGTATACTTCACCTGTACTACATCTGTTTCTTTAGGCTTTGTTTTGCCGTCACCTTCCTGTAAAACTTCATACTGCAAACCTGTAGCGGTAGTTTTTACTTTAGGATTTGTTTTGTTTTTTGTAAGAAAATCCAACCCTTTTTTCTTATTTCCGTCTGCCTGTGCTAAAGCTTCAGATTGTTTTTTCTCATTTTGCTTCTGCATAAATTCCTGCATGAACGTATTCATTTCTTCAGCCGGCATCAGTTTCTTTGTTCCTGCCATCTCTTCTTTAATAGCCTGAGCCAAAAGATCTGCATCTACTTTGAAACCTTCCTGTTTCATATTCTGAGCGATATTCAGACCGATATAATACGAAGCTTTTTGGTCATCTGTATATTTGCTGTCACTCTTCCCTTCATTTTTCTGAGCGCAAGAAACGCTAAATATTGCCATGCAGAATAATGCAATAGTCTGTTTTTTCATTTGATCATTTTATAATTTATTATTAACGAATTTAATTATTGCTGCAAATCTATCATTAATTGCAGAAACTTCCCGTTGTTAAAATAAAATTCTATTAAATTTCATCAAAAAATCAAACTGATTATCATGAATGATTGTTAAAAAAAATAATTCTCAAATGTATATTTTGTCCGATAAAATCTACAATCTCTCCTGTTCCTCGGCTTTCTTAATAGCTTTGGTACTTTTCACGGATTGATTACCGAAATTATATTTAAGCGAAAAAGTAAAACCCTGCGTATCCTGATAATCTAAAAAATAATTATCCTGATTACCATATTTGGTACTGATTTTCTGTTGAGTAGATTTGAAAATATCATTAAAAATAAACGCAGCTTCCAGCTTTTTGTTGAAAAACTTCCTGTTCATCACAAAATAAGCAGACCATTGGCTGGAAATCCTGAATGTTCCCTGAATTGCGGGAGAATAATAGTTGTGCCCAATCTCCATTTTCCAATCTGAATTTTTGTCTAATGTAAAGCTCGTTGAAATATTCGAAACCCAGTTCCATACCTGATTTTTATTTAAAGCTCCATCCATTCCTGTAAAGTAATTCTCGTTATGCTCGAGATTTTGAGAAACAATTAAATTCCACCAGGGTTTAATCTCAAAATTTTTGTAAAGACTCATTCCGAAAGCCTCACCTTTTTCGATATTGGTGTAATAATAAATCAGGTTATTGTTCTCATGCTGCTGAAAAGAGATTTCCATTGACGGAAAAAGTTCTTTCCGGTAATAAAAATCAACATTCCAGTTTTTGAAAGAATAGGTAAGATTTAAATTATGAATAATCGTTGCTTTCAATTTCGGGTCGCCCTGATAATAGGAAAACAAATTATAATAAGATTTTGCAGGATTCAACCATGAATAAGACGGTCGGCTAATTCTTTTCCCGTAAGAAAAGCCAAATTCATGCTTGTTTTCTGTGGTGTATTGTGCATAAAAAGTTGGGAATAAGCTCCAGTAATTATTTTTATTCACTTCATAAGGTTCTGAAACTACACCTTCCAGGTCGGTCATTTCAGCACGAAGCCCGCCTTTGAAATTCCATTTTCCAACATTATAAGCCAATGAGGTGTAGACGGCAAAATTGTGTTCTTTATAATTAAAAAGACTGCTTTTTTCAGGTCTGTATTGAAATCCTCCGTTTTCGTTATCAGAAAAATCAAGTTGACTGTCGGTTTTTACAAAACTATATTTCGTACCCGATTCTATTTCGAACTTATCACCCTTCCATTGATAATCAAATTGAGTAGAATAAAGCTGAACATCATTTTTATTATTCGTCATAAAATTAGTTTCTCGAGGACTTTGGTTGGCAAAATTCAAATAAGTAAGAACGTTTTGATATTTTGTCGCATTATTTCCTGTAAAATAATTGATCCACGAAAGACTGCTTTTCTTATTTAATTTCCGGTCTACCTGAAAACTTAGAGAGTTATTAATTGTTCGCGAATGATGGTCATTAATTGTGGTGTAATCTGATTCTGCAACGTTTTGAGCATTATAAATTACAGTCGGAACATTGTATACTCCAAAAGATTTTGGATTAAAATATCCCGAATAATTCAGATTTGCCGTCGTAAGACTGTCAATCTCATATTCAACATTAAAATTGACCGTATTCTGACTTTTAGCCTGATCTTTGCGATTCATCGTACTGATCCAGGTTGTACCATTTTCAGGATAATTCACATACCCTGTTTCTTCTCTATAATAAGTTCCCGTTCCGCGAAAATAACTTCCCATTACCGAAAGTTTATTTTTTTTATAGTATTGCGAAAGGCCTCCAACTCCTTTTGCATATTGTGTCTGAATGTATTTTGAAGAAAGAACGCCTCGATATCCTTCGATTTTATTTTTCTTCATCACAATGTTTAAAACAGCTCCGCCTTCAGCTTCATATTTTGCGGGCGGATTGGTAATAACTTCTACAGATTTCACGTCATCACCTTGTGTATTTTCAAGAAAATTTTTGAGCTCTTCACCCGACATCATCACTTTTTTATCATTGATGGTCACCAAAACCGAAGTTCCGCCTTTTACAGCCAAAATATCATTATTGATAGTAACCTGTGGTGTTTTTTTCAAGATTTCCCAGGCGTTAAGTGATGAAATATTGGAGTTTTCAACATTAAATTCCAGCCGGTCTACTTTTCTTTTAACCAAAGGTTTTTTCTTGAGTACAGTTACGCCTTCAATATCTTTCTGATTGCTCTTTAAAATGATATTTAAAATTTCATGATCCCTTTTAGCTTCAACTGATTTTTCAAATGAAAGATATTTTTCATCATTGATTTTTAGCTTAAATGTTTGTTCTGAAAGATTTTCAAATGAAAAATTTCCTTCGGGATTGGTGAATAAGCTTTTAATCAAAACATTTTCAGCACTGTACAACTCAACTTTCACAGAATCGAGTTTTTCTTTATAGGTATTAAAAACAGTTCCCGAAATTTTCTGCGACTGCGAAAAAGCAAAAACAGGAAAGAGAAGAAGTAAAAGATATTTATACATTTTTGTAAGTTTTAAGTTTAAATCAATTGTGTTTGATATTTTACTGGTACAAAAGTCTTTATTGAAACCGAGAATTTGGGTTAATGGAAGGTTAATGAGAGGTTAATGATAAAAGCGCATTTACTAATTATATATATTTGCCATAATGATTTCTAAGAGTAAATATCTGGTTTGGCTGTTTGCCGGTCTGTTCCTGCTTTTGCTGGGAATTCAGGTTTATTTCATGTACAAGACGTATCAGGTAAAAAAGCGTGAAATTTATAACGATGTACACAAAAAAATCACAACTTACATCGATAATTTAGAAGATCTGGGACAGCTTAGTCAACATGGAAGCAATGAGTCAAAAGACATTTTTGTAAAATTTACTCATCAGGAAATTACTAAAAAGGAACTTGTAGATTACTTTGAAAAGTATAAAAAGTCAACAAAAAATAATTTAAGTAATTACATCGACCAGAAATTTGAAAAAAATGATTACAAAGTTGCTATAAGAGTGGTTTATTTGTCGGTAATCTCTCTGCCCGACAGCACAAAATTGATTGATAAACCAATTGTACTTTACGAAACGAGAAATAAAGTTCTGAGGCCGGGAATTTCAGAAACTGGAAAATGGGAAACCTCATCCACCTCTACTTCAGACAAATCAGAAAAGCCTGAACGAAATGATTCTTTTATTGTAAAAAGTCAGACAGATTTTGAGATTTTAAATATCAATCACATTGTTTTTAAAGAACTCACTTTACTTATTTTATGCTGTATTGCTTTACTCTTAAGCGTATTGCTTTTATATATTTTCACAATTAAAAATTTGATTAAACAGCAAAAACAGGTTCAGGTTTTGCATGCCGTTGTCGACAATATTTCGCACGAATTCAAAACCCCAATTGCAACCCTTAAAATTGCTTCAAAAACATTAAAAAAGGAATATAATCAAGATATTTTCCCTTTAATCGACAGACAAATTTCGAGACTCGAGGATCTCATGCTGCAGCTTCATGCTGAAGAATCCGAGGATAAAAATCCATCAATACAACCAAAAGACTGGGATTTCTTCATAAAAGATTTGGCATTCACTTATCCTGAAGCTGATTTTGAAATGAATAATTCAGTTTCAACAGAGCTTCCGTTTGATAAAGAATTAATGGAAACGGTAATTAAAAATCTGTGCGAAAACAGTGTAAAATACGGAGCTTCAAAAATCAATGTTGATTTGAAAACGATTCAAAACAAATTTGAAATCAACATTTCAGACAACGGAAACGGAATCGAACAAAAAGAGCTGAAAAATATTTTCGAAAAATTCTACAGAATACAATCGAACAATATTCACAACAGTAAAGGTTTAGGTTTGGGTTTATTTTTTGTGAAGAAAATTATTGAAAAATATAGCGGTAAAATAGACGTTTTGAGTAAAGTAAAAGAAGGAACAACTTTTAAAATTTCTATTCCTTATGAAGATTAAAATTCTATTGGTAGAAGACGACTCAGACTTTGGGATGATTCTAAAACAGTATCTTGAGCTGGAAGATTTTGAAGTTTCATGGTTTCAGAATCCTGAAGATGTTGTATCAGTTCTAGAAACTGATTTTAATTTTCAAATTGGAATTTTAGACATTATGATGCCCAATATTGACGGCTTTTCTCTGGCAAAAATGATTTTAAAAGCTAAACCTGATTTTCCACTTTTGTTTTTAACCGCAAAAAATCAGAAAATCGATCGCTTGACCGGACTGAAAATCGGAGCCGATGATTATATTTCTAAACCTTGTGATCCTGAAGAATTAATTTTAAGAATCAAAAATATTTTAAAAAGAACAATAGTTTCAGAAAAAGTAACTCAATACAAAATCGGAACTTATATTTTGGATACGGAAAAGCTTCTGCTCATTCATCCTAAAGAGAAAATACGGTTGACCATTCGTGAAAATGAATTACTGCTTTATCTTTTAAAATTCAATCATAAAACTATAAAACGTGACGATATTCTCGATAATCTTTGGGAAACCAACGATTATTTTACAGGAAGAAGCCTTGATGTTTTCATCAGTCGGTTGCGGAAATATTTCCAACATGATCCTGAAATAAAAATCCAATCCCTGCGAGGAATTGGATTTGAGATTGATTTTCCGGAGCAATAATTTTTTAAAATTGCAGCTCAGTCAAAACAGGGAAATGATCCGACGGATACAGCAGATTTTCTCTTCTGTCGTTGATGTGTCTGTGAGATTTTATTTTAAAACCTTTCACAAAAATATAGTCGATTCTTTCTTTCGGAACTTCGGTGACGTTGAAACCTGTGAACGTTGCAACAGGACCGTAATGCTTAGTTTCTGATTTATAAAAAGTATCATCAAGATTTCTTGAAAGAATCTGTACTGGTTCTGTATCTTCCGTTAAATTGAAATCACCTGTTAAAGTCATTGGTAAGTTTTTCGGATTCAATTCTTTCGCTTTTTTAAGAATTAAATCGGATGATTTTACTCTCGCCACATTTCCGATGTGGTCAAAATGAATATTCATCGCTAAAAATTCCTTCTTCGATTTTTTATCTTTAAAAATTGCCCACGAACAGATTCTGTTCAAAGCAGCATCCCAACCTTTTGATGGTTTTTCGGGTGTTTCAGACAACCAAAACGTTCCTGATTTTACGATTTGTAGTTTTTCTGTATCATAAAATATGGCAGAAAATTCTCCTTTTTCTTTTCCGTCTTCACGACCAACTCCTACGTAATCGTAATTTTTCAATCCGTTTTTAATATCTTTCATCTGTTCGGGAAGTGCTTCCTGAACCCCGAAATAATCAGGATGATAATACGTTAAAAGATCGAGTGCATCTTGTTTTCTGTTCGTCCAAGAGTTTTCTTTGTCAGAATCTACATTGAGTCTGATGTTGAACGACATTACTTTTAAATTCTGAGAAAAGCTCCACGCAAAAACAAGCATTAACAAAGCTGAAAATCTGAAATTCATTAGGGTTTAATTTTAATTGAATACAAAAATAAAACTTCTCTTTTACAGAGAAGCTTTATTGTGATGATTATATTGTTAAATAATTTTCGAATTATACAGTTTAAATTTAATTCGACTTTTTCGCTTTAATCATAGCTTCCAAAGCATCCCACATTTCCTGCGGAATATCTTCGAGCATATTAAATTCTCCTGCTCCCTGAAGCCATTCTCCACCATCAATTGTCACAACTTCACCATTCATATAAGCTGAATAATCAGAAACGAGATACGCCGCAAGATTTGCCAATTCCTGATGTTCTCCTACCCTTCTCAACGGAACTTTTTTTCTCATATCAAATTTTTCCTGCAAATCTCCCGGAAGCAATCTGTCCCAAGCTCCTTTTGTAGGAAACGGTCCTGGAGCAATGGCGTTAAAGCGGATTCCGTACTTCGCCCATTCAACTGCTAAAGATCTTGTCATCGCCAAAACGCCTGCTTTTGCACAGGCAGAAGGAACGACATAAGCAGAACCCGTCCAAGCATAGGTTGTGACAATATTTAAAACTGTTCCCGGGGTTTTAGAATCAATCCAGTGTTTTCCGATAGAAAGTGTGCAGTTTTTTGTCCCTTTTAGAACAATATCTAAGATAGAATCGAACGCTGAGTGTGTCAATCTTTCTGTTGGTGAAATAAAATTTCCGGCTGCATTATTAAGTAAAATATCAATTTTTCCGAATTCTTTTATGGTGGCTTCTTTCATCGCTTCGACCTCATCCCAGTTTCTTACATCACAAGCAACGCAAAGAACTTTTCCGCCCGTTTCCGCCTCCAATTCTTTCGCAGTAACCTGAAGTTTTTCTAAATTTCTGGAAGTAATCACCACTTTTGCTCCTAATTCAAGAAAATATTTGGTCATTGCTTTTCCCAATCCGCTTCCGCCACCTGTTACAATAGCAACTTTATCTTTCAGAGCGTCTTCACGCAACATTGGCTGTGTATAAAGATTCATAATTTTATTTTTTCTTAAAAATAATAAATATTAAAACGTAATGCTGTAAAATAGATGTATAAATAATGCTGCAAATAATTGTTTTATTTTTTTACTTAAATATCCAAAAGAAATGATCGAGAAAAAGGGTGAGAAACTTTGTAGATTTTGAACCTCTTAGGTTTTGTCTGTATGTAATTCTTTAATTTTTTTTACCGCAAAAGATTTTACAGTGCTAAAGGAATTCAAAAGTTTGCAAAAATAAAATGGTAGATTCTTTAAAAGATGATAAACTTTCTGGATATTTTCAAATCATGAAAATAATGACTGCAACCCTAGCCTCGATTGCAGCATTTGTTTGAGCTCATTTTTTTGGTTCGGGGGCGCGGCTTCGCCGCGCCCCCGAACCAAAAAATTGCGAGTACGGAAAGCGAGAATTGCTCTTAGAAGCAATCGACATAGTCAAAATAGCTCCAAATAAAAATAAAACTACCTGACAAAAATATTTGTCAGGCAGTTTTATATTGAACAAGATTAAATTAAAATTATTTCACAACTCCTTTGAAAGAAAGTGTTTTAGGAGTTTTGCTGTCACTTGTCGTAACATTTACCGTCTTCATAAATGCTCCAGCTGAAGCAGCATTATAACTTGCCTCAACGAAGCCCTTTTTTCCTGGCTGGATAGGAGTCTTTGTGTAATCTGCAGTTGTACATCCGCAAGATGGCGCTACATTTTCGATGATAATTGGTTTTGAACTGGTGTTTGTAAATTCAAATCTGATTAATTTTGGTTTTCCTTGAGGAATATTACCTACATCAATCGATTCTGATTTCCATGTAATTGCAGCTTTAACTGTTTTTACGATAGGATTCGGAGCTACAGGAAGTACATTTGCATAAAACGGAGAAAATGCCATAACTGCAAGAAGCGCTGTAATTTTTAAATTTTTCATAGTGTAAATTTTAAATCAAATATTATTTTTTGTTATAACAAATGTAGACATGAAAATGATTGTAAGTTGTTAACCGTTATCAAACATTTGTTAACGAGTTGTTAATGATAAAAAATTATAGATATTTTTGGATAATATTGCTTCTGAAAATGGAAATCAAGAAACTTAATATTGTTATAAGCCTTGGTCTGGTTGCTATCATCGGGATTTTGATAGCTCAGTTGTTATGGACTAAACAAGCCTATAATCTTGAGGACAGAAAATTCAATCAGAAAGTAAACATCGCTTTGATGGAGGTTGTCGAAAAGATGTCTGAAGGAAAAACCTCTTTTACGGAAAATCCGGTTCAGATTATTGCGAATGATTATTATGTGGTCAATATCAACAATGAATTCCACCCTTCGGTTTTAGAACATTACCTGAAAACGGAATTTACGAGATTCCAGATCAATACGGATTATGTTTATGCTTTATACAATTGCCATAGCGACCAGATGATTTATGGGAAATATATGACCCAACATCAGGAAGAACCTAGTGAAAAAGTAATTCAGTTTCCAAAACATAAAAATCTTACGTATTATTTTTCTATTCGTTTTCCTGATAAAACCACGTATCTTATCAGTTCGCTTCGTTTTTGGTATCTTCTGACTTTTGCGTTGATCATTATTTTGTTGGTATATGTTTATTCGATCTATACCATTATTCAACAGAAGAAGTTTTCAGAATTACAGCGTGATTTTATTAATAACATGACGCATGAATTTAAAACTCCCCTTTCATCCATACTTTTAGCTTCAGAATCACTCAATAAACAGGAAATTGTACAAGAAAATCCAAAATTAAAAACATACACTTCAATCATCATCAATCAAAGTTTTAAACTGAATAATCATATCGAAAAGATATTGAATATTGCTAAAAATGATGTTTCAGGCTTGTCATTAAAACCACAAAAAATTATTTTGCTGCCTTTTGTTGAGGAAATTGCTGAAAATATCAAGCAGAAAAATGAAAATGTATCAATCATAGTAAATATTGAAGATCATATTTCAGTTGTGGCAGACGAATTCCATTTTACCAATATTATTTTTAACCTGATTGAAAACTCAATTAAATATTGCGAAACAAAGCCGGAAATTATTATTTCTTCAGATAAAGATTCAAAAGGTTTATATTTAAAATTTAAAGACAACGGAATGGGAATTCCTGCTAAGAGCATCAATCATATTTTCGATAAATTCTATAGAGTTAATGCCAATAAAAGTGACGAAATCAATGGTTTTGGACTGGGTTTGTTTTATGTAAAAAAAGTGGTACAGCAGCATGGATGGAAAATTTTTGTCGAAAACAATACTGATAAAGGAATTACGGTTACTTTATTTATCCCGTTTTAATTAATTTGCGTCATAATGGAAAAATCTAAAATTTTATATGCAGAAGACGATCCAACCATCGCTTTCCTGATTCAGGACAGTCTGGAGAATTATTATGACATTGAACATCATTCTGACGGAAAATCAGCTTTTGAAGCCTTCGACTGTAAAGATTTTGACATCTGCCTATTAGACATTATGATGCCGGGAATGAACGGATTTGATTTAGCAGAACAGATACGGAATAAAAATTCAGAAGTTCCTATTATTTTCACCTCGGCAAAAGCACTGAAAGAAGACAGAATTAGAGGTTTAAAAATCGGAGCCGATGACTATCTGGTAAAACCATTCAGCATTGAGGAGCTTATTTTAAAAATTGAAGTTTTTCTAAAACGTTCAAAAAAAACAGAATCCGTTGCTCAAAAATATAAAGTTGGAAAATATGATTTTGATCCTAAAAATTATACTTTAAACGATTTCGAAAATATCATTACGCTTACTCAACGAGAATCTGATTTGCTTTTCTATTTTATCCGTCACAAAAATTCTGTTGTAAAAAGACAAGATATTTTAAAGGCAATCTGGGGCGACGATGATTATTTTATGGGCCGAAGTCTGGATGTGTTTATATCGAGATTGCGCAAAATTTTTGCCGAAGAAAACAATATTGTGATTGAAAATATTCATGGGATTGGTTTCCGTTTTTCTGAGAAATAGCAATATTAATATTTGTTGGCAAATCGCAAAGGCGCAAAAATTTTAATTATTCGAATGTTTTTAAGACGCAAGAAAATCAAAGATTTTCGGCAAAGAATTAGGTATGCTAAATTTTATCAAAGATAAAATCCTTGCGTCTTAAAACGCACTGTTTTAATTAAAAATCTTTGCGCCTTTGCGAAGACCAAAAATCAATTTATTTTAAACAATAAAAAACGATAAACAATTATTGTTCAATTTTAAATAAATTTACTTTTCGAAAATATTCATCCATGAAAAGGTCAGGAACTTCCATTTTTCTATTTCTTTTATTTTTTGGTTTACATTTTAAAGCTCAAAAATTCGAAAAACTCTATCAATATGTCAATCCATTAATTGGAACAGAAAAAATGGGACACACTTATCCCGGAGCAACTGCACCTTTCGGAGCCATTCAACTCAGCCCTGAAACCGATACAATTTCTTATTCACTCAACGGAAAATACAACGGTGAAGTATATAAATACTGTGCCGGTTATCGATACGAAGACAAAACGATCGTAGGATTTAGTTCTACTCATTTCAGCGGAACGGGGCATTCCGATTTGGGAGATTTCTTAGTGATGCCGACTGTTGGAAAATTACAACTCAATCCGGGAACAACAACGAATCCTGAAAGCGGATACAGAAGCCGTTTTTCTCATCAAAACGAAACTGCAGAAGCCGGATATTACAAAGTAAAACTGGATGATCATCATATTTTGGCTGAATTGACTTCAACAACCAGAGTTGGAATTCACCGGTATACTTTTCCGAAATCTGATCAGGCTCATATCATTTTGGATCTGATGGCCGGAATTTACAATTATGATGGTAAAAACGTTTGGACTTACGTTCGTGTAGAAAACGGAAATACGATCACTGGTTACCGACAAACAAATGGTTGGGCAAGAACGAGAACGGTTTATTTTGCGATGAAATTTTCAAAACCATTTAAATCTTACGGTCAGAAAAACTTTGATGGGAAGCAGGTTTACAATGGCTTTTGGAGGAAATTCGATCAGACTAAAAACTTTCCGGAAATCGCAGGAAAAAACGTAAAAATGTATTTTGATTTTGACACCATTGAAAATGAAGCCATTGAAGTTAAGTTGGCAATTTCTCCGGTAAGTCAAGTCAATGCTCTAGAAAATTTAGAAACAGAGGCAGGAAATCTATCGTTCGATCAGGTAAAAGCTCAAACTCAGGAAAACTGGAATAAAGAATTAAACAAAATCGTCATTAAAGGTTCAGAAACTGAAAAAACGAATTTTTATACGGCTATGTATCATACTTTTATCAATCCCACCACTTATAATGATGTGAACGGAGAATATAAAGGTTTAGATCAAAACATTCATACAGCAGAAAATTTTACCAATTATACGACTTTTTCACTTTGGGATACGTATCGTGCGCTTCATCCTTTCTTTAATATCATTCAGCCTAAAAGAAACGGAGATATGGTGAAATCGATGATGGCTCATTACGATCAGTTTTCCATGAAAATGTTACCAATTTGGTCGCATTATGCGAATGATAATTGGTGCATGAGTGGTTATCACAGCGTAAGTGTTGTTTCAGATGCGATTATAAAAGGAAATTACAACGGTGATGTAAAAGAAGCTTTGAAAGCATGTGTAGAAACAGCAAACAAAAGAGATTACGAAGGCATCGGACAATATATTGATTTGGGATATATTCCTGCTGAAAAAAACGGAACTTCGGTTTCCAACACCCTGGAATATGCTTATGATGACTGGGCGATTGCACAATTGGCAAAATATTTGGGTGAAACGGAAATTTACAATCAATTCATCAAACGTTCTGAGAACTGGAAAAATAATTTTGACAAATCTGTCGGATTTATGCGTCCTCGCTTGGCGGATGGAAGTTTTAAGAAAGATTTTAATGCTTTAAGCACTCACGGACAAGGGTTTATTGAAGGAAATTCTTGGAATTACAGCTTTTTTGTTCCTCAAAATCCGGATGAATTAATCCAATTAATGGGCGGAAAGAAAAAATTTGCTTCCAAACTGGATGAATTGTTCACCATGCATTTACCTGACGAATTTTTCGCAGATACAGAAGACATTACAAGAGAAGGAATTATCGGTGGATATGTCCACGGAAACGAACCTGCACATCATGTAGCTTATTTCTACAATTGGGCAGGACAGCCTTGGAAAACACAGGCACAAATCAGACGGATTTTGGAAATGCAATACAAAGCAAGTCCGGATGGATTGGGCGGAAACGATGATGCGGGACAAATGAGCGCGTGGTACATTTTGAGTTCACTTGGTTTCTATCCTGTTGCTCCGGGTTCGCAAGATTATGCCATTGGAAGTCCGGCTATTGATCATGCAATTTTAAATTTGGAAAATGGAAAAACGTTCGAAATTGAAGCCATCAATCAAAGTCCGAAGAATATATATGTTCAGAAAGTTCTTTTAAATGGAAAGGAAATTAAAAACTTTACGCTGAAACATTCTGATATTATGAGTGGTGGAAAATTGAGTTTTTATATGAGTTCTAAAGCGAAAAAATAATTTTGTTTAAACACAAACTACACAAATATTTTACACGAATTTCACAAAGAATTTATGTGTGGCTTGTCATTCAGAATGGAGCGAAAGCGGAGTGAAGAATCTATTCTTATATTACAGATTTTTCCTTCTTCGAAATGACAATAACGCTGATTTTTTCTCGCTGATTTTGCTGATTACGCAGATTGTTTTTTCAAAATAATTAAATCTTTAAATAAAAACCGATCCGTATTTTGCATACGACAATCTTCATTTTGCATACATTCTATTCTTAATTTCTGCGGAATTTTGTATCAATAAAATTTACGATATGAAATTGAATCAGGTAAAATTAGGAAATCAGGGGTTAATTATCCCGAATATTGGTTTGGGATGTATGGGAATGACAGGTTTTGGCGATGCCGACATGTACGGCAAAACTGATGAAACGGAAGCCATCGCAACCATTCATCGTTCTTTGGAACTGGGTGGAAATTTTCTCGACACTGCCGATTTGTATGGTCCTTTCAAAAACGAACAGCTCATTGCAAAAGCGATTGAAGGAAATCGAGACCAATACATTATTGCCACAAAATTCGGGTGGGAAATTGATGATAATGAACAAATCACGTGGAAAATCAATGGGACAAAAGATTATGTAAAAAAATCGGTTGAACGTTCTCTGAAAAATCTAAAAACAGACTACATCGACCTTTACTATATGCATCGTCTTGATAAAAATGTTCCGATTGAAGAAACCGTAGGAGCAATGAGCGATTTGGTGAAAGAAGGGAAAATCGGTTACATTGGTTTGTCGGAAGTTTCTTCTGAAACCGTGAAAAGAGCGCACGAAGTTCATCCGATTTCTGCAGTACAAAGTGAATATTCTCTGTTTGAAAGAACGGTTGAAGAAAAAGGCGTCATCAAAACATTGAATGATTTGGGAATTGGTTTTGTAGCGTATTCTCCACTCGGAAGAGGATTTTTATCCGGAAATATTAAAAGCATTGACGATTTGCCGGAAAATGATTTCAGAAGAGGAATTCCGCGTTTTCAGGGAGAACATTTCCAAAAGAATATCGAATTGGTGGAGGCGATTGAAAATATGGCGAAAGAAAAAAATATCACGTCTTCACAATTGGCTTTGGGATGGATTATTAGCAAAGGAATTGTACCAATTCCGGGAACAAAACGCAGAAAGTATGTTGAACAGAATATTGAAGCAAGTAAAATAGTTCTGAGTGAATCTGAGATTCAGAAGCTGGAAAGCATTGTACCTCTGGGAACGGATACGGGTGCACCTTATGACGAATTTAGTATGGGACTTTTAGATTATTAATCTTTTCTAAAATTAATTTATTTGCATTTTGTCATTCTGACGAAGGAAGAATCTCAACTTTATTTTTAGAGATTATTCACTCCATTTCATTTCGTTCAGAATGACAATCCGCTTATAAACCTCATAGGTTTTTGAAACCTATGAGGTTTATATCTAAAACGTAATACGATTGCGCCCCGGCTTGAACGGAGCTCTTTTTGTGGAACAAAGTGGAGCAAAAAAGCGGGAGTGGAAGACGGAAATCGGCGCCATAAAAAATAAAAACTTTAATTCGATGAAGTTAAAATGGCTCTCAATAATTATTACCTTTACTATTTAGAATTTCAAATTATGAACACGATAAAATCTATTTCGGCTTTTCACAGGTTGCTTTCGCTTCCCGAACCGAAGCATCCGATGGTGAGTGTTGTGAATCTTTCGGAAAGTGTTTTCATTGAAGATGATATGTGGAAGGGATTTGTGAGCCGTTATTATTGCGTTGCTCTGAAACGAAATGCGACCGGAAAAATAAAATACGGACAGCAACATTACGATTATGATAAAGGTGTGCTGAGTTTTACGGCGCCGAACCAGGTGCAATATCTCGATTTGAAGACGATGGATTGTGAAAATACGGGCTACCTTTTGATTTTTCATGAGGATTTTCTGCTAAAACATTCTTTGGCGAATACGATTTCGTCTTACGGATTTTTCTCGTATGCCGTAAATGAGGCGTTGCATCTCTCTGAAGATGAGGAAAACGATTTACTTGAAATTTTAAATAAAATCGATAAAGAGTGCGCGCATATCGACCATCACACTCAGGAAATTATTTTGTCGCAAATTGAGTTGCTGTTGAATTATTCGAAGCGTTTTTATGAAAGACAATTTATTACCAGAAAAAGCGGGAATCATCAGCTTTTAACTAAATTTGAAACTTTTCTGAACAATTATTTTGATAAAGAATCTTCTGAGAAAGGTTTGTTGACCGTTCATCAAATTGCAGAAGCAATGAATCTTTCCCCGAATTATCTGAGTGATCTATTGCGCGTTCATACCGGACAAAACACGCAGCAACATATTCATGAAAAGCTGATTAGCAAAGCGAAAGAGAAACTTTCAACGACTGAACTTTCAGTAAGTGAGATCGCGTATGAACTGGGCTTTGAGCATTCTCAGTCTTTTTCTACGCTTTTTAAAAAGAAAACAAATATGTCGCCTTTGGAATTTCGGCAGTCTTTTAATTAATTATAAAATTTATTCTCTCGCAGATTTTGCGGATTGGGCAGATTTTTTTTAAACATGATTATCTGAGAAATCTGTAGGAAATAAAATAAAAGACTGCATTTTGGAATTTTTGATTATTAAAAATCTTCTTTAATCTTTCGCTTGTGTGTTTTTCCCCATTGTGAAAGCGCCATGATAACAGGCTTAAGCGTTCGGCTGTAATCCGTCGAAATATATTCTACCACAACCGGTATTTGCTCGGCATGAACGACTCTTTTAACAAAACCATTTAATTCAAGATCTTTCAATTCGTTAGAAAGTACTCTTGCTGAAATCCCCTGAATATTTCTTTGTAATTCATTAAAACGAATATTCCCGCTTTCCTGCAGGACAATAATGATTTTCAGTTTCCATTTTCCACCGATCACATATATTGCATCTTCAACAGAGGAAAGATTTTCGGAACATTTCTGAGCTGTTATAGATTCTTCCAAAACTATCGTATTTTCCATAAACTTCATTTTTTTAACTAACCCAAAGGTTACTACTAACCTTTTGTTTACTACTAACTTTTGATAAGCAAATGTACATAATTTTGCTGAAGAAATTTTAATTAAAAAAAATGAAATCGCAAACGAAGCGATTCCATACGACATTAAAAAAATAAATATTTATTTATGAAAAACATACTTCACATTATTTCAAGTCCAAGAGCTGAAATATCTGCAAGCAGAAAATTAGGAAATGCCGTTATCGAAAAAATTCAGGAAAAATATGCTGATGCTGTTGTAAAAGAACGCGACCTGACGAAAAACTTAGTTCCGCTTTTGGAAGAAGTCCACATCAATACTTTTTTCTCTCCGGCAGAAAGTCATTCTTCTGAACAAGCCGAAATTAATGAATATTCAACAGGATTAATTTCAGAATTGCAGGAAGCGGATATTATTGTTATTGATTCTCCGATGTACAATTTTTCAGTTCCGGCAACTTTAAGAGCTTATTTTGATTTTACTTCAAGAGCAGGATATACCTTTAAATATGATGAAAACGGACCGAAAGGTTTGTTGAATGACAAAAAGCTTTATATTGCTTTTACATCAGGAAATATTTATTCAGAAGGACCTTATCAGATTTATGACTCTAATGTTCCTTATATCAAAAATGTTTTTGGTTTCTATGGCGTTACAGACGTTAGCGTTTTCCGTGCGGAAGGTTTAGCAATTCCGGGGATCCAGGAAACTTCTTTGGAAAAGGCGATTGAGGGCATTACAATAGATTAATTTTTTAAAGTGTTAGTGAAATTTATCCTTGTCAAGGTTTCGAGCCTTGACAAGGATTTTTTATAAATATTGAATAAAATTATTTCTCTCACAGATCAAGCAGATTTAGCAGATGATTGTGTTTTAAAAAAATCTGCGTAATCAGCCAAATCTGCAAGACTAGTAAATAAATTTTAGCTAAAGCCAATTGATTGTCTTAAATAAAAAAACGGGCTAAAGCCCGTTCCTATTGATAATTTGTTTGTAATATTTATTCCTGAACTTCAAAAAGCAAACGCTCTCCGAATTTCTGTTCGTTTATTTTTCCGTTTTCGTAAACCAGATTTCCGTTGACAAAAGTGTGGGTTACTTTCGAATGAAACTCAGTTCCTTCGAGTGGGCTCCAACCGCATTTGTAAAGAATATTTTCTTTTTCAACGGTCCAGTTTTGATTTAAATCAACCAAAACCAAATCCGCTTTGTAACCTTCTTTAATAAAACCTCGCTTTTCAATTCTGAACAAAATTGCAGGATTGTGCGCCATTTTTTCAACGATTCTTTCCAAAGAAATCTTTCCGTTTTTGTAATTTTCCAACATCACCACCAAAGAATGCTGAACCAAAGGTGCTCCGGAAGGACATTTCGTATAAACATTTTGTTTTTCTTCCCAAGTATGTGGTGCATGGTCGGTGGCAATCACATCGATTCTGTCATCCAATAACGCTTCCCAAAGTCCGTCTTTGTCTTTTTGAGTTTTTACTGCAGGATTCCATTTGATTAATCCGCCTTTTGTTTCGTAATCTTCATTCGTAAAAGTCAGGTGGTGAACGCAAACTTCCGCTGTAATTTTTTTGTCTTTTAAAGGAATATCATTTCTGAAAAGCTCAGTCTCAATGGCTGTTGAAAGATGGAAAACGTGAAGTCTTGCTCCGGTTTTCTTTGCTAATTCGATTGCTTTTGAGGAAGATTTATAACAAGCCTCTTCACTTCTGATTAAATGATGAAATTTTACCGGAATATCTTCGCCGTATTCATCCTGATATTTTTGAGTATTGGCTCTGATTGTCGCTTCATCTTCACAGTGAACCGCAATCAGCATTTTGGTATTGCTGAAAATATTTTCTAAAGTTTCAGGATTATCAACTAACATATTTCCTGTTGATGAGCCTAAAAATAATTTGATTCCGGGAACGTTTCTTGGATTTGTTTTTAATACTTCTTCCAGATTATCATTCGTTCCTCCCATCATAAAACCGTAATTGGCAAACGATTTTTGAGAAGCGATTTGATATTTATCAGCCAATAACTCCTGGGTAACCGCATTGGGAACAGTGTTTGGTTGTTCGATAAAACTGGTTGTTCCTCCAGCAATAGCTGAACGAGATTCAGATTCAATGTCTCCTTTATGAGTCAAGCCCGGTTCACGAAAATGGACTTGATCATCGATAATTCCGGGTAAAAGATATTTTCCGGAAGCATCGATTATCTGATCTGCCTCTTCAGAAATATTAGGTTTTATTTTGGAAATCAAATCGTTTTCGATAAGAATATCGCTTTGAATAATCTTTCCTTCGTTGACGATCTGGGCATTTTTTATCAGGATTTTCATGTATTGCTTTAAAAAAATTAGATTGATATTGCACAAATTTAATATTTTCAAAAATGATTTTTAAGCATAACTCAGAAAATTGTGAATTCTAATATTTACATTTGCATTTTAAAAACCTGAAATTGTATAAAAAATTATTTGGACAAACTGCGGTTTATGGGCTCAGTTCGGTTTTGGTAAGAATTTTCCCTTTTCTTATTGCACCTATTGTTACAAAAGCTTTCGGACCATCTGCTTCGTCACCATTCGTAGATTGGTATTCAATCGCCGGAGTTATCACCGTTTTCCTGACTCATGGGATGGAAACTTCTTTTTTCCGTTTTGCACAGGAAGGAGATATTGATAAAAAGACTTTAGTTTCTACGTGTGCCTTAAGTATTTTATCTGCTGGTTTTATTTATTTAATTCTTGGGTATGTATTCAGACAAGATTTAGCAAATGCTTTTGAAACTCCTGATCAGGTTAATTATCTTGTCATTTTCCTTTTTATGCTTTCGATCGATGCATTTGCAACAATTCCTTCGGCAATATTAAGACTTGAAGGCAAACCCGTTCAATATATGCTTTCAAAAGTAATCGGAGCTTTAGCATATTATTTTCTTGTTGTATTTTTTATAAAATGGCTTCCCAATTATCCAAATGGTATTTTAGGAATTAAGTATGATCCTGAAATTGGTGTAGGCTACGTTTTCATTGCTAATTTGGTACAAAGTATCATAACATTACTTATTGTAGGAAAGGAATTTGTAAACTTCAGCTTTAAAAAGTTTGATTTTAATCTCTGGAAAAGAATTATGAATTATTCCTGGCCGGTAATGGTAGCAGGCTTGGCAGGAATTATCAATCAGACTTTAGACCGACAATTTTTGAAATTTGGGCTTCCCAAAGAAGAAGCAAAACATCAGATCGGAGTTTACGGTGCAGTTTATAAAATTGCAACCTTTATTACGGTTTTCAGACAGGCCTATCAATTGGGAATTGAACCTTATTTTTTCTCAAGTTTTAAAGACAAAAACAATCACAAGACTTACGCTGTTCTGATGGATGTTTTTGTAATCTGTAACTGTCTTATTTATATTGGATTAATGGTCAATCTTCAATGGATTGCTGAAAGATATTTGGGAAATGCTCAGTATTTTGAAGGAATCGAAATCATTCCTCTTGTAATGCTGGGTGCATTGTTTTTAGGAATTTATCTTAATCTTTCGATTTGGTATAAACTTTCAGACCAGACAAGAGTGGGATTATACATTTCTCTGATTGGAGCAGCGATTACCATTTTTATCAACTTTACATTTATTCCCAAATACGGATATTGGGCAAGTGCTTTTGCAGCATTGATTACCTACACAAGTATGATGATTATTTCGTATTTTTGGGGGAGAGCACAGTATCCTATTCATTATAACATAAAAAAAATCCTTATTTACCTTTCGTTATCTATAGCAATTTCTCTGGTTTCATTTTTGTATTTCAGAGAAAATTATTTTATCGGAAACGGTCTGTTTTTATTATTCATCGCATTTTTAGCGTATAATGAAAGAACGATGATCAACAAAATACTTAGAAAAAACTAAACATTAATATAAAAAATAACAATTATATATGAAAATTATTGTTCCGATGGCAGGAAAAGGCTCAAGATTGAGACCTCATACATTAACGGTTCCAAAGCCATTGATTCCTATTGCAGGAAAACCAATTGTACAGAGATTAGTAGAAGATATTGCTAAAGTTGCAGGAGAAAAAATAGATGAAGTAGCATTTATTATTGGAGATTTCGGAGCTGAAGTTGAAGCTTCTTTGATCAAAATTGCAGAAAATCTTGGTGCAAAAGCAAGCATTTATACTCAAGATATTGCATTGGGAACAGCACATGCTATAAAATGCGCCGAAGCTTCTATGACAGGAAATGTAGTGGTAGCTTTTGCAGACACTTTATTCAGAGCAGATTTTACTTTAGACACCAATTCTGACGGTGTAATATGGGTGAAAAAAGTAGATGATCCTTCTGCTTTTGGGGTTGTAAAGCTTGATGATTATGGCTTCATTACCGATTTTATAGAGAAACCACAGACGTTTATTTCAGATTTGGCAATTATCGGAATTTATTATTTTAATTCTGGTGAAAAACTGATGGATGAAATCAACCATATTATGGATAATGATATTAAAGTAAGTGGTGAATATCAGTTGACAACTGCCCTGGAAAACCTTCGTCAGAAAGGTGCAAAATTCTCTTTAGGAAAAGTAGACGACTGGATGGATTGCGGAAACAAAAATGCCACAGTAGAAACCAATGGTAAAATTTTAGAATACGAAAAAGATGAGTTCACAGAATTCCCTCAATCGGCAAATATTCAGAATTCTCTTATCATTCAGCCATGCTACATCGGTGAAGGCGTTGAAATTTCAAACTCTAAAATCGGACCCTATGTTTCTCTAGGAAAAGGTACAAAAGTGATTAATTCAAATATCGATAATTCTCTAATTCAGGAAAAAACGATTATTGACCACGGAAACCTTTCCAATTCGATGATTGGAAGTTCGGCTCAGTATTTTGGAGTCGCAAGAGAGATTTCACTGGGAGACTTCTCAGTTTTAGATTTTTTATCGAAATAAATTTAAATAAATAACGTTGAGAAAAACCACACAATCCCATTTGTGTGGTTTGGCTTTAATATTGTAAAAGATAATTAAAATTTACATAATGAGAAATTGGGCTATCTTATTGATGATCACACTCACCATTCTTTCCTGTAAAAGCAGAAAAGCACTCAACCAGAATTCTTCTGAAAATGACAGTATTCAGGTAGAAAATTCCGGCAATAAGAATGACCCGAAAGATGCCAAAAATATTCAGGATCGAATAACTTTCTATGAGAAAATACTTATTCATCCTAAATTCGATCATGTAAAAATAAACAGTAAAATCACGGCGAGCGATCTTAGAGTAAGTCCGCTGGATGCAACTATTTATATTGAAAATGATAAAAAAATCTGGGCAAACATTTCTTTCCTGATCATTCCTGCTGCAAGAGCGATAATTACCCCTGAAGGAATAAAGGCAATCGACCGATACAACAAAAACTACATTGATTCTGATTTTGATTATCTGAATAACCTTTTGAATGTAAATTTTATCGATTACAAAACACTGGAAAAACTCTTGATGGGTCGTACATTTCTACTTATTTCAAACAGCAATTCTAAGATTGTAAAAAATTCCGATGGCTATCAGCTCACCTCAATCACCAATCAGAAAATCGTCACCAACGATGTAGTTCGTGAATATAAAGTTGAAATGCAGTACACGAATGATTTTAATCTTACTTGGATAAAATTGCAGGATGTAAAATCCGATGATGCCATTGAAATCGTATATGAAAACTGGGAAACCTTTCCGAACGAGGTGAAACTCCCGAAAAATGTTAAAATAATTATAAAAGGCTCAAAATCCAGCCAAATTTTACTGGAAAACACGAAATTTGACTTTTCGAGGATGGAAACACCCTATTCAGTTCCAGCCAATTATAAGAAAATTGAGATTAAATGATTAAAAAAATTAGCTTTTTAATAGGTATTTTGCTGTTCGGATTACAATATGCCCAACAAAATAAGGAACAGTTACAAAAGCAAAATGCTGATCTAAAAAAACAGATCATTCAAATAAATTCAGATCTGGCAAAAACCAGAAATGAATCTAAATTATCAATATCATATTTAAATAACGTTAATAAAAAATTAGCGCTTAGAGAAAAGGTTTACAACAATACTCAGAAAGAAAAAAGATTTATTGAGGACGAAATTTATCTTCGTCAGCTTGAAATAAACCGTCAGAACCGAGAACTGGGAGTTTTAAGAAAAAACTACGCTCAGGTTTTGGTGAATGCTTATAAAAATAAAGGTGTTCAGAATAAAGTAACTTTCATTCTTTCATCAAAAAGTTTGGGTGAAGCGCTGAGAAGAGTGCAATATTTAAAACAATACTCTGATTATCAGGATAAAAAAGCAGCTGAAATCACCAATGCTGCGGTAGAATTAAAGAAATCAGTAGAACAGAAAAAAAGATCGGCAGTAGAGAAAGAAAACCTTCTTGCTAATCAGAAGAAAGATTTAACGACTATTACCGTTGAACGTCAGCAAAAAGAACAGTTGGTAACAGAGTTCAAGAAAAACGAATCTAAACTAACTGGTGAGCTTAAGCAAAAACAATCTCAGTCTAAAGCTTTAGAAGGACAGATTAAAGCGATCATTGCTGAAGAGCTTAGAATTGCAAAAGCTGAAGAGGAAGCGAAAAAGAAAGCAGAAGCTGAAAAAATCCGTCTGGCAAAAATTGCTGCAGAAAGAGAAAAAGCAAGAATTGATGCTGAAGCGAAAGCAAAAGCTGAAGCATTAGAAAGAGAAAGAAAGCTAGCTGAAGTCGAGGCAAAAAAAGCATCAGAACTTGCTGCTAAACGTGAGGAAGAAGACAGAAAACGTACCGCTGAAGCTGCAAAAGCAGAAGCAAGCGCAAAAGATGAAGCCAGAAAAATAGCAGCAAAGAAAGCTCTGGATGAAGCTAATGAAAAGTCAAGAGAAGCAACAGAAAAACTGAAAGCCGCAAGAGATGCTGAAGCAGCATTAGCCAAGAAAAAAGAAGATGATAAAAAAGCTGCAGAATCGAAAGCGATGACCAATTTTGGGGTTTCTGCACCTTCCGCAGGAAGTAATTTTGCCGCGAACCGAGGCAGAATTTCAATGCCTGCTTCAGGAACGATTACGCACAGATTCGGAAAACAGCAGCATCCGGTCTTTAAAAATATTTGGGAAGAAAATAACGGAATCAAAATTTCCGTAGCGAAAGGAACTTCGGCAAGAGCGGTTTTCCCAGGAACCGTTTCGCAGGTAATTCCTTCTGCAGACGGTACTAAAACTGTGATGATTAAACATGGTGATTATTTTACCATTTATTCTAATCTTAGCAGCAATACCGTTTCAAAAAACCAGCAGGTTTCTGCAGGTACGATTGTAGGTAGTGTCGCACAGGATTTCGACGGCACTTACACTCTTGATTTCCAGATATGGAACGGAAGTCAGGCAGTTGACCCATTGGGTTGGGTTTCGTATTAAAAAAAGATTAACTTTGCAAAAATTTTAGAAATGAATACATTAACAATATTAGCCTTATCTTGGCAACACATCCTTATCGTTGCCATCATCCTTTTATTACTTTTCGGAGGTAAAAAAATCCCTGAATTGATGAGAGGTATGGGTTCCGGAATTAAAGAATTTAAAGACGCTATCAAAGAAGAAGAAAAACCGGGTTCAAAAACAACCGACAACAATTCTTCCAACAAATAATCCAGCTAGCCACTAAAACTTCTTTATTTCAATGAATTTTACCGATACTGCCTGGAAAATCTTCAACCAGTCTATTGAAGATTATCATGTATTAGACAGCGTTGAGACTCTTATTAAAAACCCGTTTGAAAGTGATACTTTGGAACGGATTTTGTATGCTAAAAACTGGATTGATACCGTTCAATGGCATTTGGAAGATATAATAAGAGATGAAAATATAGACCCTGTTGAAGCTCTTCAATTAAAAAGAACAATAGACGCATCAAATCAGAAAAGAACAGATTTGGTAGAGTTTATAGACAGTTGGTTTCTAAATAAATACAAAGATATTACTCCAAAATCTGACGCTAAGATTAATACCGAAACTCCAGCTTGGGCTGTTGACAGATTATCTATCTTAGCATTAAAGGTTTATCATATGTCGTTAGAAGCAAATCGCGAATCTGCTTCTGAAGAGCACCGTTATAATTGTCAGCAAAAATTAGACGTATTGCTTACCCAGAAAGAAGATCTATGTGCTTCAATCATTCAATTGCTTAATGATATTGAAAACGGTGATGTTAAGATGAAAGTGTACAAACAAATGAAAATGTACAACGATGAAAGTCTTAACCCAATCCTTTATCAAAAGGAGCAAAAATGAAACGACTATTTTTTCTTGGAATACTGTTAATAATCACTTCTTCATGTGCCACTGAAAAACTGAATATGTCACCTGTATCTGGTAGTTTTTCGAGTGACGCAAAAACTGAATCTGACAATAAAAGTATAAGCATAAACATTACAGAAAACGTTAATGCATCAGAAATCACGAATCTGATTTCTTCTTTTCCTAAATTTTCAAATCCGGCATTGAACGAAGAGACCAGTAATCTTAAATACACTCTCCAAAACTATCTTTATGCGATAGAATCCGGGAACAAAGCAGGAAAAAATAAAACAATCCGCAACTTAGAAAAATCTTACAAGAAAATTCAGAAGCTTAGAAAAAATCTTAAAAAAGACGAAGATGAGGTTCTAAACAGATATTTAGTAAGATTAAAAACAAACGTCACTGTAATAGAAGATTCCATAAACGGAAAAAAATAAACAATACAATTCAATGATAAAAATTCAGGCGGAAGCCAATGTTCCTACAGAACACGGTAATTTCCGAATGATAGCCTTCTCAGAAGATCAAAATGACTGGATGCCGCACATGGCAATCGTTGCAGAAAATACTGATTTTTCTCAACCTGTAAATGTACGTTTTCACTCTGAGTGTATTACCGGAGAGGTTTTCCATTCTAAAAAATGTGAATGTGGACAACAGTTGGATGCAGCTATGAAATATATGCACGAGAATGGTGGTGTCATCATCTATCTTCGTCAGGAAGGAAGAAATATCGGGATCATCAATAAACTTAAAGCATATTCTCTACAGGAAAAGGGATTAGATACAGTACAGGCAAATTTAGAACTAGGCTTACCTGCAGACGACAGAAATTTTGGTATTGCCATTGAAATACTGAACCAGTTAAAAATTGAAAGCATCAATCTTTTAACCAACAATCCTGAAAAGGTAAAGTTTGTACAGGAAAGCAATATCAATTTAAACTCAAGAGTGCCTTTACAAATTCCGGCAAATGAGATCAGCAGAGGTTATCTTCAAACTAAAAAAGATTTTTTCGGTCATTTCTTAGATGACAATGACAATTAATAAAATCAAAAGCTCCGAAACTAAGTTCCGGAGCTTTTTTGTTATAAAAATTTGAAAAGATATTCTTATTTTATTTTTACAACTTTTGAATCATCAATGTTGTAGTACTTAATAACAGCATTATAATCGCTATAATCTACTTTTGGCGCAGTTCCTTTATTTAAAAATCCTGCAGGAACCAGAACAATTCTAAAGGTTTGATTATTATAATATGCAGGAGTTGTAGTTACGTCATAAGTTCCGCTAAGATAAATCTGTACATCATTTTTTGTGAAATCAAAATCATAGTCTATTTCATTCCCGTTACTTAGATATATTGTTTTAGGAATCTGCTCCCAAACATCATTAGTTCCTGAAACAGCTTTTAGTCTATAAACTAAAACCATATCAGAATCCAGCATACCATAAGAAGTTAAAGATTGATTAATAAAATGTTGTTGAGTCGAACTATTATATTGAAAACTTCTTGTAATTTCTAAAACTCCGGAATATGTATCATTATCGACATACTGCACCTCATCATCATTGTTATCGCAGCTGTAAGTAAATAAACTCACAAAAGCAAGCATTAAAATTGGGAAAAACTTTCTCATTATATAAATTTTAAGATTATTATTATTGAATATGCCGAATCAAAACATATACCAAAAATTATAAAAACATTGTCACTCATCATTTTTTAATCGTATTTTTGTTCATATTCAATACATCATGAAGAAATTAGTTTTTAATTTTCTCTTAATTATAGCTTTTTCTGCTTCCGATCTTGCTGCGCAATATCAGCCTAAAGATATTTCAAGAGCAGATATAAAGAAAGCAAATCAATGGGTTGACCAGACTTACAACAGCCTTTCTCAGGACGAAAAATTAGGCCAGCTATTTATAGTCGCATTATACACCAACAAAGGTGAAGATTACATCGACCAGGTGAGAAATATTGTCACCAATGATAAAATTGGCGGATTGATTTTAATGCAGGATGACGCAGCAAGAGAAATTAATCTCGTGAATGAATTTCAGCAGAAGTCTAAAGTTCCTTTAATGATCGGGATGGATGCAGAATGGGGACTGTACCAAAGAATCAATACCGCTCACAAATTTCCCTGGGCAATGACTTTAGGAGCTATCCAGGATAAGGATCTGATTTATCAAATGGCTGCAAAAATTGCGGAAGACTGCAAAAGAATGGGGATTAACTGGGATTTTGCGCCGGTTGTTGACGTAAACACAAATCCGAATAACCCAATTATCGGAAACAGAAGTTTTGGTTCTGAGGTTTCTAATGTAACACAATCTGCTCTATCTTACGCTAATGGTTTGCAGGACAACAATATTCTTGCTGCCATTAAACATTTTCCGGGGCATGGTGACACCAGTACAGATTCACACCTTGATCTTCCGGTGGTTTCTCACAGTTTGGAAAGATTAAATAAAATTGAGATTGCTCCTTTCAAAGCTTTAATGAATAAAGGAATTGGCGGCGTGATGGTTGCACACTTATACGTTCCAAGCCTTGAATCAGGAAAAGGAATTCCGGCTTCAGTATCAAAGAAGATTATCACAGATTTACTAAAAGATAAATTAGGATATAAAGGTTTAATTATAACCGACGCTCTAAACATGGGCGCTGTTGCCAACAAATACAAACCGGGTGAATTAGATGCTTTAGCTTTTAAAGCAGGAAATGACATTATGCTTTTTTCGCAAGGTGTTGCAGAAGGTAAAAAATTGATTCAAAAGGCGATTGATAAAGGTGAAATCTCTCAGTCAAGAGTTGAGGAAAGTGTAAAGAAGATTTTGTTAACTAAGTATTTTTTAGGTTTAAATCAATACAAACCAAAAAATCCTGACAATGTAATCTACGATATTAATAATGAGTCGCATACAAAACTGGTTCAAAATCTTTATGCTAATGCATTAACATTATTGAAAGACGAAAAAAAATTGCTTCCTTTAAATTCAAACACGACTTACTATTATGTTCCGCTGGAAGAAGCTCCTTATCAGACTTTTGCAAATCAGTTAAATATAAATTCAAAAATTATCATTAAAAAAGCTTCTGAAATCAATTCAATTCCTGCAAATTCTACGGTGATTGTTGGTTTCCATAAAGATAATTCTACAGCTTACAAACCTTACAAAATTTCATCAGAATCAAAAAAGATTTTAGCTGATCTGAGTAAAAATCAAAATGTGATTCTTAATGTCTTCGGAAGCGCTTATGCTTTAAAAGACATTGATATTTCTAAAGTTTCGACCGTTTTGGTTTCTTATGAGAATAATGATGACTCGATGACAGCAACTGCAGATGCAATCAACGGAAAAACTAAAATTTCGGGGAGACTTCCCGTTTTAGTCAACGAAAAATTAAAACCAGGTATGGGAATCGATTTAAAAGTTTCCCACACAAAATAAATTGACATCAAATAAAAAATAAAAGATGAAAATAGGCATACTTTGCTACCCAACATACGGCGGAAGCGGAATCGTGGCAACAGAACTCGGAATGTCTTTGGCAAACAAAGGCTATGAAGTACACTTCATCAGTTCGGCACTTCCGGCTAGATTAGATATTACCAATCCAAATATTTTCTTCCACAAGGTTAATGTTCAGACCTACCCTCTTTTCCAATATCAGCCTTACGATATTGCATTGAGCTCGATGATTTACCGTGTTGTAAACCTTTATAAATTAGATTTACTTCATGCTCACTATGCCATTCCGTACGCTTATGCTGCTTTTACAGCCAAACAAATGCTGAAGGAAGACAATAATGATATTCCTTTGGTAACGACACTTCACGGAACAGACATCACTTTAGTTGGGCAACATCCGAGTTACAAACATGCGGTTGAGTTTTCGATTAATAAATCTGATGCGATTACATCTGTTTCTGAAAGTCTTAAAAAAGATACGCTGCAGTTTTTCAATATTAAAAAAGAGATTCAGGTGATTACCAATTTCATCGATAACTCTGAATTTGATGATTGTAATGAATGCCAGAGAACACAGTTTGCGAATCCTGACGAAAAAATATTGATTCACGTTTCCAATTTACGTCCTGTAAAGCGTGTAGAAGAAGTTCTTCAGATTTTTAAAAACGTTGAGAAAAAGGTTAAATCTAAACTGATTATCATCGGTGAGGGTCCCGATATGGAAAAAGTCAACCAGTTTTTGGAAGAAAATCCTGATTTAATTTCAAAGATCCGACTTTTAGGAAAGGTAAATGATCTGTACAGAATTCTTCAGCTTTCAGACGTCTTTTTACTTCCATCCGAGCAGGAAAGTTTCGGTTTGGCAGCCTTGGAAGCAATGGCGGCAAATACTCCGGTAATCAGCTCAAATGCAGGCGGAATTCCAGAAGTGAACATTCAGGGAGAAACCGGTTTTTTAGCAGAAATAGGAAATGTAGAAGCGATGAGTAATTATTGTATTAAATTATTAAGCAATGATGAGCTTCTCAATCAGATGAAAGTCAATGCTAAAGAACAGGCCATCAGATTTGATCTGAAAAATATTCTTCCTATTTACGAAGATATGTATAAAACAACGATTGAGAATTTTAAGGGTGAGCTGACAAAAGCTTAAAACTTGTTTAAATAAACAAAAATCAGGGCATTGGCTCTGATTTTTTTGTTTTACCGATTTTCAGTTCGGCTCCTTCGGAGCCGAACCTTTTAGCAAAGAATAATTGACAGCCGATTGGCGCGCTCCGTAGGAGCGCAACCTTTACAAAACCAATTATCATCCCAAAATACATGCTCCGGAGGAGCGACACAAAAACGTTATAGAGTTTAATCTCAACAAAAATAATTTTCACTAAATTAGTTGTCACACAAAATCACAGCTGATGAATGAAAAATTGCTTCAATACCTTTGGAACTTTAAAGTATTTACCCATTACAATTTTACAGATACCGAAGGAAATCCTGTTGAAATTTTAAATTTCGGAAAATGGAACACCGATTCCGGTCCGGATTTTCTGATGGCAAAAATCAAGATCAAAAATGTTATTCTTGCTGGAAATATCGAGCTTCACGTAAAAGCTTCAGATTGGATTTTTCACAATCACACCAAAGATCCTGCTTATCAAAATATTATTCTACACGTAGTTTATCAGAATGATATTGACATAGAAGAATTTAAAAATCGGAATATTCCGACATTAGAATTGAAAGACCATATCGATAAGAATATTTTTGAGAAATATGAAAATCTGCTGAAAGAAAGTCAGTTTATTCCGTGTGAAAAGATTTTCAATACCAAGAAAATTCCAGTTCAATTTCACGAAGAAAATTTATTGAAAAAACTTGAGGAAAAATCAATAGAGATAGAAACCGATTTACAGCGCTATAAAAATAATTATGAAGCCGTATTATTTCACCATCTCGCCTACTCCTTTGGCCTGAAAGTCAACGCTTCTATTTTCAAGCAAATTGCAGAAAGTATTGACTTTACCGTTATCAACAAAATACGGCAAAACAAAACACAGCTTGAAGTTTTATTTTTCGGAGTTTCCGGATGGCTAGAAACCCCACAAGACCCACAAATACAGTTGTGGAAAAGAGAATTTGATTTTATTAAAAACAAATACAATATTTCCGATGTTAAGATTTACCCTAAATTTCTAAGATTACGACCTCCTAATTTCCCGACCATCAGATTATCACAACTCGCTGATCTGTATTTTCAGCATCAGAATATATTTTCTAAAATCATATCAGCACAGAATACAAATGGTTTAATTGAAATTTTTAAAGAAATAAAAGCATCAGAATATTGGGATAATCATTTTAATTTCGGAAAAACATCTCCTGTTAATCAAACAAAAACATTAACGAAAGATTTCATTGAACTGATTATTTTAAATACCATTTTACCAATAAAATTCACCTATCATAAGCATCAAAACGAAAACATCAATGATGAAATCCTTACTTTTTACAATGAAATTCAGGCTGAAAAGAATTCGGTTATTGCGCAATGGAAACAATTAGGCTTAAAAGTCAGAAACTCTTTAGAAAGCCAGAGTCTGATTTATCATTCTAAAAACTGTTGCGAAACGAAAAATTGCTTAAATTGCGGTATCGGATTTAAAATTTTAAAAGAATCGTAAATAATGTTTGATAATCTACGTCATAAAATGGAACGCGAATGGTTTGGTGTACTCACAAGAATGGGTGCTAAACTGGGAATTCCGGTTTCTAAACTGAGAGTTTTCTTCATTTATTCAACTTTTGCGACGGCAGGTTTTTTCTTTTTAATTTATCTCGGTTTGGCCTTTACACTTTGGATCAAAGATATTTTCATTACCAGAAGACCGAGCGTTTTTGACCTTTAACCATGGAATTTTTACAGATTACTTCACCCGATGATTATCGCGTGCAACAGATTTACAAATCCTACTCTACTTCTTTTCCGGAAGATGAAAGACGGGATTGGTATAAGTTTCTACAATTATTTGAGCATCCGAAAGTAAAAGTAATTTCGGTTTTGCATGATTCTGAAAACATCGGTTACCTCATCATTTGGGAATTGAGTAATCATATCTTTGTAGAGCATTTTGAAGTTTTTTCTCAATTCAGAAACCAAAAACTAGGTTCTCATATCACAGATTATTTGTTTAAAAATCATCCGAGAATTATCTTAGAAATCGAGCCTGAACATTTGAACGAAGATTCTAAACGACGTTTTTCGTTTTATCAAAGAAATGGCTTTAATCTCATTGATGAAATGTATGTACAGCCAAGTTACGGCGAAGGTAAAAACAGCCTTCAGCTTTGGCTTCTCGCTAATTATTTCCCTGAAAATTTAAAAGAAGTAAAAGACGAGATTTACGATATTGTTTATCATTAAATAAGACATTCATTTATTCATTCGATTTGGTATTTTCTTTAAGTCTTTCAACATAAACAGGAATCACCTCATCCAGACTAAACATCACTCCTGAAACATTTTTTGCTCGTACATATTTTCTCACATCCGGTTTAACAATAAAACTGAATTCCAAAAACTCTGAGATTTTCTCGGCCGGAACTCCATCTTTTACAAAATCTTCGTCAGCAATTCTCTTTCGGATCCAAGTAATATCTTTCTGTACATCTTCATACTTATACCATCTTTTCTGCCTTCTTGCTTTTCCGCTAATCAAATCATATACACCCTGAACATCAAGATTCCCGAGAGCTGCAGCAAATAAAACTCTTTTTATTTCAGCCGGAACTTCACGAGGTTTCTCTCCTGTTTTAGGCTTAGGCAAACCAATATCTTTTTGAAGCTGGTCTTTTTTATCAACTTTCGTAAGTCTTTTTGAGTCTTTGGACAGATCACCTGTTACAGAAACAATTTCTACTTCTTCAATTTCCTCAGGTATTCTTATCAGGACAACATTCATAGGAACATCTACATTATAAACCTTTCTGGAAACTCTTTCATAACCTTTTTTCACAAATCTGATCTCGTCTTTTTCTGATGCTTCAATCGAGAATTCCCCGGAAGAATTACTGTAAACCTTCTTATCATTCATATTCACAACTAAAACTGAGGTTACTATCATATCATTCTCACTCATTATAGTCCCCGAAACTTTTTGCTGGCAGAAAAAAAGTGTCATAACATGAAAGAAAAATACCGCAAAAATATTTCTCTTCATTAGACTTATTTTTGAGTTTGTGGAGCTTTGTAAGAATCAATTCTCATAAGAACAGCATTCTGAAACCTTCTTAAATCGGCATCACTTACAAAACCATATTTCAGTATTTTTTGCCTTTCAAAACCTCCCGTAAGGATATAGGTAATAAAATGATGAATGAAAGGTTTTTCTATTTTTAAGTCTGCAAAATACTGATCTCCAAGAGCATAAGCCAGGTAATTAGACAAATCAAGGTCATCCCATTTATTTTTCACTTTTCCAATTGAAAAACCTTGTCCTTTTGGTTGTACAAATTCTCCTGGTCTTGTCGCTAAAATTCTAGGATCAGATTTTTGCTTGAGATAATTATTGATCTCCGCTTTTAGTTTTTCAACTTTTTTTGGAGGATTAAGCGTTTTAGAATCAATCTTTAAATCTCCGCTGAGTCCTTTTTTTATTTCGACTTCAGCAATTAATTGAGCAGCTCTCGTCAACTGGACATTCATTGGCGATACTAAATTTTCTTTGGAGACTTTACGGTCAATTCTTTCATAGCCGCTTTTAAAAAAACGCAGAATATCACCCTCTCTCCCGGAAACCATAAAATGACCGTCTCTATTGGTAAGAACCTGTTCGTTAGTTCGTATATTAATAACTGTCACGGCTGGAACTTCGGTAAGGTCTTCTGAAGAGATCTTTCCAAAAATATAGCTTTGAGCATTAATTTGGATATAAAAAATGAATGATAAAATAAAGAGTAGTTTAAACTTCACAGATTATTGTTTTATGTAACAAAACTAAAGTTATTTTTTAATTCTGTTATAAGTTTAACCAGACTTAACGCGATTTAATATTTTTTTTGAATTTAAAGTTGAAAACTGTTAAAATATAGGCTCCGATTTGTTAAATTTTAAATTAAATTTTATCTAAATTGCATAAAATCTTTCGCTAAAAATGTCAAACTCTTATACAGTAATCAATGCATCGGCCGGTTCCGGTAAAACTTACGCTCTTGTACAGAGGCTTTTGATGATTTGTCTGAGATATCCCAATCAACAGCAATCTATCAGAAATATTTTGGCATTGACGTTTACAAACAAAGCCGCCAATGAAATGAAGGAGAGAATTCTTTCTTGGCTAAATAAATTTACAGCAGAGAATTACGTCGAAAACAACGATTTAAAAAACATCCAAAAAGCATTTGAAACAGAAGGCTTAAAAATAACCATTGATGAACTTCATTATCGTTCAAAAAAACTTTTAGATTATATCCTTCATAATTATTCGACCTTAAATATCGGAACGATTGACCGTTTTAATTCCCGATTGGTGCGAAGCTTTTCTTATGAATTAGGTTTGGCTAAAAATTTTAATCTTGAAATTGATGCAGAGCCATTTTTAATTGAAGCAGTTGACAAAATGCTTGACCAGATTGGGGAAAATGAAAATATTTCCAATTCATTCATGGATTATGTAGATTACAGTCTGGAAAACAATGAGAGAATTAATCTTAATAAAAATCTATACGATTCAGCGAAAGAATTTGTAAAGGATATTCATTATGAACATCTGAAAGACAACAAAGAATTTGACGATGTGAATTATGAAAACATCAAAAACACATTAAGAAAAGAAATTACTTCCAATAAAAAACAATCATTGGAGCTTGCTTTAAGTTCGATTGATTTATTCAAATCCAGAAACATTGAAATTGAAGATTTTGCACAGGGAAAAAACGGATTGGGTGGATTCTTCCCAAAAGTGGTAGAATTTTATCAGAAAAAAAGACCTGGTTTCCCATTTCCAAGTTCGACAGAAGAATCTGTTGTTGAAAAATACAGAAAAGGAGCTGCTGCAAAATCAAAACATAAAGAATCCGAAATTTCAGAAATATTAGAACAGCTCTTGGAAAACAGAATGAAGCTGATTCTTTTATTCATCGAAACGCAAAAAAAAGAGAAAATTCTTTCCGCCTTGCTGCCTTTGAAAGTGAATAAAGACATTCAGGATGAGCTGAGAAAAATTGAAGAAGAAAATGATTTGGTTCTGCTTTCAAAATTTAATATTTTAATTAATGAAAATCTTAAAAACGAACCGTCGGCTTTCATTTACGAAAAAGTAGGTTCACAGTTTCAGCATTATTTCTTTGATGAATTTCAGGATACTTCAGAATTGCAATGGCAGAATTTTGTTCCATTGAGAGATCACAGTATTTCGACAGAAAACACTTCTTTTACCTTAGTGGGAGACCCGAAACAAAGTATTTACCGATTTCGAGGCGGTGAAAGCAAACTGATGCTGGATATCATTAATAAAAAAGAATTTGCACCGAGAGAAGCAGAATTATTAGTGTTAAAAGACAATTGGCGAAGTGCAAAAAATATTGTTCAGTTTAATAATGAACTGTATCATTTTCATTCTTTAAATCTTGAAGAAGAGCATCAGCATATTTTCGGAACCGATGGCGAACAAACCCCAAAATCGGTTATTGAAGGACGTGTAAAGGTTAATCTTATTGAAAATCTAACCAATGAAGATTTTTATAACGATGTTTCTGAGAAAATGCAGCAAGATATTCAGGAATGTCTTGATAACGGATTCAGGTTTTCAGATATTACGATTCTTTGTCGTGGAAATTTTGATATTTTCTCTTATTCGCAAAAATTAGGCAATCTGAAAGTCAATTATATTGGCGAAGAAACCAATATCAAAACAATTTCAGATAAGGGTTTAACCTTAGAATTATCGGATACTTTAAAGGCAATTGTGGAATTTCTGAAATGGGAAACCAATCCGAAAAACAAACCTCATCTGATTATGATGATGTTTTACCTGAACCGACTCGGAAGAATCAATATGCCGGATTTTACTTTAGGAATGAAAGAAATTCTGGCTTTGGAACAGCATGAAGAAATCATTCAGTTTATTGAAGAAAAATATCATGTAAAGCTTAAGCAAGACCATTTTCCGAAATTTAATCTTTATAATTTTATTGAATATTATATCAACGAATTTTCAATTGAAAATAAGGAGACCGACTTTCTGCTCAACTTCTTGGAAATGCTTTTCAATTTCACTCAAAATGCTGGAGCAAGCACAAAAGAATTCCTGAAATATTGGGACGAAGAAGCTTCCACGTACACCATTCAGGCTTCAGAAAATATTGACGCCATTCAGATTATGACGATTCACAAAGCAAAAGGACTTGAGTTTCCTGTTGTTTTCATTCCGATGATGAATAAAAACCGAGATTCTGAATTTACCAACTGGTTTGAAAATGATGAAAATTCGCCTTTAAAATCAGTCAACATCAATCAGTTTAATAAAAATCTGGAAGTCTACGACCAAGGTATCCAAAAATTTAACCTTGAAAACTCTTATAAGAATCTTGTCGACCGATTATGTCTTCAATACGTGGCAACAACGCGACCTGTAGAACAGTTGTTTTTTTATCTTCAGAAACAAAATAAAACTTCAAATAATTTAGAAATTCTGGAATTTGTTCAGTCTAAAAACCTGCGGGATTTGGATGAATTCGACTTATACAAAACTCATCCTGAAATGCTGAAAAAGCAAATCAGTCATAAAAATTCTGAGTTTAAAACCAAAAGTATTGAAAACCTAAGAAACGAACATGAAAATACAAGTTCGATAAAAATTGCAACACCATCAAAAAATTATCAGGTGAGAAACGAAAAAGTAAGAATCGGACTTTTCGTACACGAACTGCTTTCAAAAATCAACACCGAAAAGGATATTGATAAAGTTTTGGAAACCTATATTTTGGAAGGTCAGATTACGCTTGATGAAAAAGTAAATATTAAAGAAGACTTAAAAAAAATCATCGACCAATACGCTGAATTCTTTGATGAAAAATGGAAAGTAATCAATGAAAAAGACATCATGATTTCGGAAAGAGGCATCAGCAGAATTTATCGTCCCGACAGAATTTTAAAAGGCGATGAAGGCTACATTATTGTCGATTTTAAAACCGGAATGGAGACCGAAAAGAACGACAAACAAATTGAAACCTATAAATCGGTTTTAGAAAATCTGGGAATGAAAGTGATTAAAACGCAGTTGATTTATTTGTAATTTGCTGTTTATATAAAGCTAAAAATTTTCGGCGGCACCAAAGGTGCCGCCGAAAATTTTTTAATGATATTAAAAATAATTTACGCTGTTGGATCTCCCACAAAAACTCTTTTCGCCAATTCCTGGTCAAAAAGATATAATGCAGAAGGGTTATCAGAAACCATTTTAATTTTTGTTACATACTGAGAAGCACTCGCTTCCTCTTCTACCTGCTCGTTGATAAACCACTGCAAGAAAGAAGTTGTTGCAAAATCGCCTTCATCGTTAGCATTTTTCACAATGTTGAAAATACTTCTTGTCACTTTCTTTTCGTGCTCCAGAGCTTTTTCAAAAATATCGGTTGCGCTTTCAAAAGTGTGAGGCGGTTTTGGAATTTCTCCCAATACAATTTCGCCTCCGACATCGTTTAAGTAATCAAACATTTTATCTGCATGCATCAATTCTTCTTTGCTCTGCACTCTGAAGTAATTGGCAATTCCGTCAAGATCTTTTGCTGAAAACCAAGCAGACATCGAAAGATAATATTGAGCCGCATATTGCTCGTGTGCGATTTGTTCGTTTATTAACTGTGCAATTTTTTCACTTACCATAATAAAAATTTATACTCAAATTTACGGATTATCGGTCGAAAGGAAAAACAAACGCTTAAATTTAGATTTAGATTGAATACAAAAAGGGCAGAAAACTCTGCCCTTCCAACATTAAAAATCAAAATTATAAACCTCTCATCAGCTTATATAGAAGTTCCTGACTGTGTTTTCTTCATCATTCTTCTCTCTCCTTTCAGCCCTTTTTCTTTCATTATCGCTTTTCTTTCCTCCATCTTAGCTTTTCTTGAAGCCTGCCATTTATCATATTGATCCGGAGACAAGATGTTCTTCATTTCATTATCCATCTGCTGTCTTTTTGCTTTCATCTGCTCCATTTTCGCCTGTCTTTCACCTCTGTTTTTTTCAAATTCAGCTTTCATATCTGCTTTACGCTTCTCCTGAAGATCTTTAATTTTTGCAACCTGAGATTCATTAAGGTTTAATTCTTTCTGCATTTCAGCCATTCTTTCTTGCTGCTTTTGCTCCATTTTTTTATGCATTTCCTCTCTGTTGATTTTTTTATCCTGAGGATTTACCTGTTGTGCCATTGCAAAACTTCCTGTTACGATAAATGCTGCGGCTAGTACTAATTTTTTCATGTGTTTAAAATTATTAATTGGTTTCTTATATCTTTTTGATGCTGAATTTCACGAGAAGTTAAAAATGAATTTCATAATTTTTGTTAAATTTTATTGTTAAATATTTAAACATTTTTAAAATAAAAAAAGAGAGTAGATAATTAAACCTACTCTCACACCACTCAAATATAATATATGAAAACTAATTGCTAACTAAATTTCCTCTAAAGCCAGAACCCCTTCCTTCACCTCCTCTGTTTTGCTGTCTCGGCGAATTATTCTGAATTCTCGGACTTGAATTTTCATTTCTCGGCTGAGACCTGAATCCTCCGTTTCCGTTGTTTCTTGGTGAACTGTTTTCTACTCTCGGAGAAACTGTTCTCGGAGTTTCTGATCTGAATCCTCCATTACCATTATTTCTCGGAGAATTATTATTTTCTGCTCTTGGACTTTCAGATCTGAAACCACCTGAATTTCCTCTTACTCCGTTATTATTTCTTACACCATTGTCAGAATTTCTGAATCCTCCATTATTTCCTGATCTCACTCCATTCTCATTTCTGAATCCTCCCGAATTGTTACTTCCGTTTCTGAATCCTGAGTTTCTTACAACATTCAAAGTAGGATTATCATTTCTTCTAAAGCTGTTTCTGTCTACTCTATAGATATTGATGTTTACATTTCTATATCTAGGAGTGACTCTGAATCTCGGAACATAATGCGTTCTTCTGTAATTCTGGAAATATACGATCGGGCTTGAGCCGTGATAATAATTATTCTGGAAAACTACAAAAACACTTGGTCCTAAAATTCTTTCCATTGCATAGAATCTGTCATAATACCATCTGTCCGGATTATATCTATAGAAGTTATTCCAAGCTGAAAAACTTGCGTAAAGATTATTCAGATATAAAATCTGGTCAATCTGCCATCGGTTTAATCTGTTCTGAACAAAAAACCCGTTCCAGTTGATATTGATAATACTCTGTCTGTAATCATTGTAATAACTCTGATAATAATCTGACGGATAATAATCTTGTGGATAATTGTAATAATAATCATCAGGGAAATAATTTCTATCATCCTCATCACTATAATATCCGTCGTTATTTCCGTAATATCCATCATTATCCCAACCGTTATTTGGATATTGCTGTGCAAACGTCAACGTTGCTAATCCAAGTGCAAATCCTATAAATATTTTTTTCATTTCGATAATCATTAATTGGTTAATGTAAGAATTCTCATTCCTGTCTTTTTGATGTAGATATAAAAAAGAAGTTAAATCCTGAGATAAAACTTCTTTATAAAACATTCTTAAACAACTGATTTTCAATCAAATAATTTCAATCACTCCCTACCACTATCTTTGATCCAATTTGAAATTTTATTATTAAACTCTGAATTTTCAATTAAATTTTCAATATTTAAGTGCATTCTGTATCGCCAATAATGCGGAAACACTGCAGGATCGTTAATTCTTTCATTGTTCATATTGGGATTTGCAAGATTTTCATCAGTTGCCAGAAATTCCTGAATCGGAAAAATTGCCAGCATTGCATCATTGTAAAGATGCTGTTTCATGATGATTTCAGCCAAATATGGTTTCAAATCATCCGGCGCTTTTCCATATTGATTTAATTGTTGATTAAAATACGTTTGCGTTAAAACTTCATTTTCTTTCCACCATTGTCTAAGCGTGGAACTATCGTGAGAAGAAGCCGTAACAACATTCAGATAAGTTGCTTCTTTAGGATTGTAAAAAGAAAGATTTCCGGGAGGCATTCGTTGAACTTTTAGGGCAATAATTGCTAATTCATCCATTACTTCGGGAACACAATCAGGAACCAGACCCAAATCTTCACCACAAATCAGCATATCTGTAGAACTTAAAATAGCAGGAAGTTTTTCCATTGCTTTTTCTTTCCAAAGATGATCTTGTCTTTTGTAAAAATAATCTTGATAAAGCTCGTAAATTGATTCTCTTTCCCAATCCGAAAGATATTGATACGATTCTGTCTTTAAAATATTGAATCTGGGATGATAAACTGTTTCACCATCCTTTTCTTCTGTTACAAACAAAACATTTGCACATAATGAAATGAATTTTTCCGCAATTTCATCTTTGGGAAGTTTGCTGAAATGATCAGTAAGTTTTCTTTGTGTATCAAACTCTTCTTTAAACTGATACGTTCCGTCTGAGTTTTTAATCAAAAATTCTAATGCTCTGAAATTTTCTTCTCCAAAATATCTCCATAAAATCTGATCATTGATGAAGGGTTTACAATATCGGTCAAAATCAAAAGGAATATGTCTTGCTTTAAACTCATCTAAAACCACAGGAATTGCCGGATAAAAATAACCTAAAATACCTTGAGTTGCAGAAATTGGCATTCTCCAGATTCGGAAAAAACCAAGAATATGATCAATTCTCATTGCATCAAAATACTGTTCCAATGCTTTGAATCTATTTTTCCACCATTGATAATTATCATTCTTCATGGCTTCCCAATTGTAAGTTGGAAATTCCCAATTCTGCCCGATCTCTGTAAACTGATCAGGCGGAGCTCCAGCCTGAAAATCCATTCCGAACAATTCAGGTTCTGTCCACGCTTCAACGGAATATCTATAAATTCCTATTGGCAAATCTCCTTTTAAAGAAATTCCCAAACTGTGAACATATTCCACAGCATCTTTCAGTTGTTTATGAAGTTGAAACTGCACCCAAGCATGAAGCATAGATGCATCATAATCTTTATTTTTAGCAGAGAAAAGAGGAGCAACTTTTCCTGCGATATATTTTTTGTGGGTTTTCCAGTTGTTGAAATTTGGTGTTTTATTTTTATCTCTTAAAACACAGAAAGCCGAATAAGGCAAAAGCCATTCTTCATTATCTTTTATAAATTTTTTAAAGCTCCTGTCTTTATAAATGCTCTCTTTCTCAGTATTAAAGATGATTTTAAGATATTTCCATTTTGCAGAAATCATCTTTTCATAATCAACTAATTCAAGAGCATTCAGTTCATTTCTTTTAGCTTGATATTCATCAACTAAATCCTTCGGTAATTTAAAATCAAGATTTTCAATAGAAATATATTGAGGATGTAAAGCGTAGACAGAAACTGCGGCGTATGGGTAAGAATCTGTCCATGAATAATTTGCCGTTGTGTCGTTAATTGGTAAAATCTGAATAATTCCCAAGGAAGTTTCATTTGCCCAATCTCCTAGTTTTTTAATATCTGAAAATTCACCGATACCAAAGCCATTTTCAGTTCTCAACGAAAAGACCGGAACAGCAACTCCCGCATCATGATACATCTGATAAGACTTAAATTTGAAATAATGATCTGCAACAATCTGCAAAACATCTTTCTGTGTATTCGGAACTGTTGATCGATTTGCACCACTTTCTACATCTACTATTTTTTGCTGTGCTTTATCAAAAATGGCATATTTATACTGAATCAACTGAACTTCCGGAATCTCAACCGAAGCCTCCCAAATTCCAAAATCTGTCTGGGAAAGATGAATGAAGTTTTCGTAGCTCCAGTTGCCTAATGAAGAGGTATTTCCCACAATAGCTATTTCCCAATCATGATTGTAAATGGGTGCTTCAATTCTGAATAAATGGGTGTGTTTTTTTAAACTCGGAAGTTTTTGCGGCTTTAGCTGAGTGAATTTATTTCGAAGAATTTTATTGTTCAGATAGTTTTCGGGAAAATTTTTATTATTCCATTCATCAAAAATTAAAAATTCTTTATAGTTGTGTGGAAAATTTAAACTATGTTTTACAAATTCTTCCCGCAAAACATTTTTTCTGTCATCTGTAAGCTGATATTTATAATCTATTGATTTTGAAAAATAATCGACTTCACATTTCCACATCCCATTTTCGGTATGAAACATTGAGTGACTTCGAGGAGCTGAATCTTTTTCATCGATGATTAATTCTAATTTTTCGCCGGGTTTTGTATGATATTCTATATTAAAATATAATTTCATCTATGCATATTTTTCTTAAAAATACGTTTTAAAATTGAAAAACAAGTTGTTGCAACATCAAATATTCATTAAAAAACCTTTCCTCAAAGCTGAGAAAAGGTCTTAAAATATTATAAAAAAAGTCAGTTATTTTGTTACGAGGATCTTCTTTGAAAGTAATGTTTTCCCGGATTCTTCAGTAATATTCACCAAATACGCTCCAGTCACCAAATTTCTTAATTGAATCTGCTGATTAAGATTACCATCTTTTACCGACAGATTGGAAGACATGACAGATTTTCCTGAAATATCAAAAATATTCACTTTAATATTTCCTTTCACCGATTTATCATTCACATTTACCGTTATTGTCTGATCTTCAACTTTTGTAGGATAAATATCAATATTCGCAAAAGTATTGTTTGCTGCAACTCTGTCATTTGCAAAATACTTACTCGCTAAATCATAAATGTGAAGACTTTGTTCTCCCGGAAGCTGTTTTGCTTCTAAACTATTGAGATTCAATTCATATAAAGCAGCACCTTTTGCGCTTGCCACAACAATATTTCCTTTTGAATTTACAGCTGCTCCGTTTACGGAATAATTTTCAGGAAGACCTGTAATTTTCCCTACGAATTTAGCCTTTAGTTCTTTAGTTGAAACTTGAAACACATTTCCTGAAGCCGAAAAAACGTAGAAATTATTATCTGCATCAGCAATAATATCACCACCAAAACCCGTTTCCATTGCTGTAAACGAATTCTTACCGTTGGAAGCATCATCTTTAATGATTCCAAGATCACTGACAATGTATTGATCGTGCTTTTTACTGATCTGAAGGAATTGCGTTCCTGCATTGTTGATCGCATAAATATTTCCGTCATATCCGGTTGCCATTCTCGTGATATGCGAATTGATGTCACAAGAACTAACTCTCGCAACCGTATTTTCAACCAAAGTAATTTCTTTTGTTTTCTGATTTAAAACATAAATATTAGATGAAAACATTGGCATGTACACCAGATTATTTCCTGAAGCATCAAATGCTAATGTCGCTAAAGTTGTTGCCTGAGAATTACTATAAGAATTCTTAACCTCTGTAATTGCCGATTTTCTCGCCTGTGAAATCACTTTTGCTTCTGAAGAAACACCAAAAATACTTTCACCGGATGTTCCGTCTGAATTCATTGTACGAAAATCACTGAATTCAATTCCGGGAGAGTTTTTTCCTGTTAGTGCAAAAAAATCCTGCTGTGCGCTGATTGTGTTTCCAAGTAATAATAAGACAATAGGGAATAAATGTTTTTTCATAATAGGTAAGTTTTAATTTTTAATCATTTTAGTATGACTAAGTTACATAATTTTCGGATTGGATTATAATTTTTTTTTAGGTTGAGATTAATATTTAAGTTAAAGATTGAAAATGGATTTCTCCTTCGTCGAAATGACAATTTATGCATAAAAAAACTCCCACAAAATGTGAGAGTCTAAAGTAAATATTTTTACGTTCTAATTCAAAACGTAAGAAGTTCCGTCTCTTCCGTCTTTCAGTTCGATGCCCTCTGCTAAAAGTTTATCTCTGATCTGATCGGAAAGTTCGAAATTTTTAGATTTTCTAGCCTGATTTCTCAGTTCAATTAAAACCTGCAAAGTTTGATCTAATTTTTGATTGTTATTCTCTTCAATATTCTGTAAACCTAAAACATCAAAAACAAAAGCATTTAAGGTCGATTTTAAATCTTCCAGATCTTGAGCTGAAATCGTTTCTTTATTTTCTTTTAATTTAAATATAAAACTGACAGCTTCAAAAAGATGCGAAATCAGAATCGGAGAATTGAAATCGTCCGTCAATGCATCATAACATTTCTGTTTCCAACCATTCAAATCGAATGATGACAAATCAGAAAGCTGAAATTCATAATTCGAAACAATTTTCAAGGCTTCCATCAATCTGCTGAAGCCTTTTTCACTTGCCAACATTGCTTCATTTGAAATATCTAAAACACTTCTGTAATGCGCTTGTAAAAAACAAAAACGAACGATCGCAGGATGAAATGGCTTTTCGAAAAAATCATTTTCACCTGAAACCAATTGCATCGGCAAAATATAATTTCCTGTTGACTTACTCATACGCTGAGAATTCATCGTCAACATATTGGCATGCATCCAGTAATTTACCGGAGCGGTATCATTGCAAGCCTTTCCTTGTGCAATTTCACATTCGTGGTGTGGGAATTTCAAATCCATTCCACCTCCGTGAATATCAAAAGTTTCTCCAAGATATTTTGTACTCATTGCAGTACATTCAAGATGCCATCCCGGGAAACCTTCTCCCCAAGGCGAATTCCATCTCATAATATGTGCCGGAGAAGCTTTTTTCCACAAAGCGAAATCCTGTGGATTTTTCTTTTCGCCTTGTCCGTCTAAATCACGGGTATTTGCGAAAAGTTCTTCTATATTTCTTTTTGATAATTCACCATAATTAAGACCTCTTGCGTTATATTCCAAAACATCGAAATATACAGAACCATTGCTTTCGTAAGCGAATCCTTTTTCGATTAATTTTTGAGTCAATTCAATTTGTTCAACGATATGCCCTGTTGCAGTCGGTTCGATATTCGGAGGCAATAAATTAAACATATCCAGAACTTTATGAAAATCGACGGTATATTTTTGTACGATTTCCATTGGTTCAAGTTTTTCCAAACGGGTTTGTTTTACGAAACGATCGTTATTCACGTCTCCATCGTCTGTAAGATGACCTGCGTCGGTGATATTTCTTACATAACGAACTTTATAACCCAAATGCATTAAACTTCTATAGATAAAATCGAAAGAAAGGAAAGTTCGCACATTTCCCAAATGCACATTGCTGTAAACCGTCGGTCCACAAACGTACATTCCTACGTTTCCTTCTAAAATTGGTTTGAATATTTCTTTTTCTCCCGCAAGCGAGTTGTATATTTTTAATTGCATTTTTTATTTTGGTTTAATGATTTTAAAATTTAGTTCAAAGTTTTTCTAATTAAAAGACCGAAATCCTTTAACAACAGCATTCACAGCAACAAATAATTGTGGCTACAAAAATCTTATCTGAAACTTTTTTAAATTTTATCATTACTAAATAGCTTTTAAATGATGTTGTAAATGACCAATATAATCATTAATAATAAATTCTAAAGTGAAAATCTGAGATTCCGTTTTTGTCATATCGCAAGTTCTTTGCAGAGCTTCATCAGGAATATTTTCAACAGTATTCACCATCTGAAAATTCAAAAATTTCCATAAACTGATAATATCTGAAGTCGGAATATTCTGATAATTCTGAGCTTTCACCCAAAAATTCTGATCATAAACAATATTCTCATTTTCCTTATACTGAGTGACTACAAATCTTCTGATATTGGATAAAGCACTATCACAAAGATGCCCCAAAATTTCTTTTTTTGACCATTTTTCAGGAGAAATTTTATGCGACCATTGTTCCTCAGAAATATTTTCAAATCTCTGAATTTCGGCTTCAACTATATTTTTAAGTATTTGATAATCCATTTACATTAACTAATAATCCAATTTCGCATGACTTCCCACATAATGAAGGAATTCCTGTCTGGTAATAGGATTTGTCCTGAAAATACCACTCAATTCTGCTGTAATTGTAGAACTTGAGGTATCTTTAATTCCTCTGCAATTTACGCAAAGATGTTTTGCATCGATGATACAAGCGACATCTTTTGTTCCCAATGCTTCTTTCAAGGCATCCACAATCTGCATCGTCAATCTTTCCTGAACCTGTGGTCTTTTCGCATAATAATCAACAATTCTATTGATTTTTGAAAGACCAATCACTTCACCGTTCGAAATATAAGCAACATGTGCTCTTCCGATAATCGGCAAAAAATGATGTTCACAGAATGAATATACTGTGATATCTTTTTCCACCAGCATTTGGCGGTATTTATATTTGTTTGAAAAGGTAGAAATTCCCGGCTTATTTTCAGGAAGAAGTCCTCCGAAAATCTCATTAACATACATTTTTGCAACTCTTTTTGGAGAATCTTTAAGAGAATCATCGGTCATATCAAGGCCAAGCGTTTCCATAATTTCTGCAAAAAGTCCGGTAATTTTTTCTATTTTTTCTTCTGGTGATTTTTCAAAAGCATCATCTCGTATAGGCGTATGTTCTTTTCCTGTGAAAATATCATCGTCGTTATCGGTAAAATCAACCATTTTTTATTTATTTTGCAACAAAAATACGGATAAAATCTTTTCGTGTATTTCAATTTATAATTAAAAATATTACCTTTCGGTTTTATACGAGTAAAGAAGCTATGATTACTGTTGAAGAAGTTTTACATACCCATCAAAAAAAGGAATTCCTCGATTTTCCGGCAAGACTTTATCAGCACGACAAAAACTACATCAGACCTTTAGATAAAGACATCGAAAATATTTTCAACCCTGAAAAAAACAAATTTTATAAAGATGGCAAATGTGCAAGGTTTCTATTTAAAAATGATTTTAAAACAGTTGGAAAAGTGGCTGTTTTCATCAATAATTTATACGAACAAAGCCAACCAACCGGCGGAATAGGATTTTTTGATTGTATTAATGACCAAGAAACCGCCAATTTCATTTTTGATTATTGTAAAAATTGGCTTCAGGAAAAAGGAATAGAAGCGATGGATGGCCCGATCAACTTTGGAGAACGGGATAAATTTTGGGGTCTTGTAATTGAAGGTTTTATCGAACCATTATATGGAATGAATTACAATTTTCCGTATTACAAAGATCTTTTTGAAAACTACGGTTTTAAAGTTTATTTTGAACAGCTTTGTTTTTCTCGACCGATTTTTGCAGAGGTTTCCAGAGTTTTCACTGTGATGCATGCGAAACACAGCAAGAATCCTGAAATCTCTGCAAGGCCGATGACAAAAAATAATCTGGAAAAATTTGCCAAAGATTTTACTGAAATTTATAATAAAGCCTGGGCTTCTCACGGAGAAGGAAAATGCATGGAAGAAGCTAAGGTTCTGAAAATGTTTAAAATGATGAAGCCTATCATTAATGAACATATTTCTTGGTTTGTATACGAAAATGAAAAACCTGTTGCCATGTGGATGAATCTTCCTGACACCAATCAATGGTTTAAATATTTAAACGGGAAATTCGGAATCTGGGAAAAACTAAAATTTCTTTGGATTAAAAAATTCAAGAAAAACGAAAAAATGGTCGGACTTGTTTTCGGAGTTGTTCCCGAATGGCAAAAAAAGGGTCTGGAAGGATATATGATCTGGGAGGGCACTCAACATTTAAGAAAACACACCGATTTTAAAGTCACAGAAATGCAGTGGATCGGTGATTTTAATCCAAAAATGATCAAGATTGCTGAGAATCTTGATACAACGGTGACGAGGAAATTGGCGACTTATCGTTATTTTTTTGACAGGAATAAGAAGTTTGAGAGGCACCCGATGTTATGATTTAAAGTTTCGGAGGCGGCTTTGCCGCCTCCGAAACTTTAAAATATCTAATAAAAAAGCCTTGTCTTTCGACTAAGCTTCAAATCAAATATAATTTTTACTTAATTAGAATAACTCTCCCGCTACTTTCTTAATATTATCACTTTTACCCATCGAGTAAAAATGTAAAACAGGGACTCCGAAATCCAGCAATTCTCTGCATTGATTGATGGCCCATTCGATTCCGATTTGTTTTACCGCTTCGTTGTTTTTGGCATTTTCCACTTCATTAATTAATTCTTCAGGCAAATCAATTTTGAAAATTTGAGGTAAAATTTTTAAATGTTTTTTTGTCGCAATCGGCTTAATTCCCGGAATAATCGGAACGGTAATTCCCATTTCTCTAGCCTTAGTTACAAACTCAATGAATTTTTTATTATCAAAAAACATCTGCGTTACGATATAATCTGCACCTGCATCTACTTTTTGCTTCAACCATTTTAGATCATAATTCATTGAAGGAGCTTCCATGTGTTTTTCGGGATAACCAGCAACTCCAATACAGAATTTATTATGTTCTTCACATTCTTCATCCTGATTATGAAGATATTTCCCGCGTCCCAAATCATTAATTTGATGTACCAGATCCATTGCACTCGCATGACCTCCCTGAGTAGGTTCGAAATACTGATGCCCCTTCATCGCATCACCTCTCAAAGCCATGATATTATCAATTCCAAGATACATACAATCCACCAAAAGGTATTCCGTCTCTTCTTTTGTAAACCCTCCGCAAAGCAAATGCGGAACAGTATCTACATTATATTTATGTTGAATTGCCGCACAAATCCCCAATGTCCCGGGACGCATTCTCGTAATGCGACGTTCCATCAAGCCATTTCCTTTATCAATGTAAATATATTCTTCTCTGGAAGTCGTCACATCGATAAATGGCGGTTTAAATTCCATCAAAGGGTCTATGTTCTTATATAAATCTTCAATCCCAATTCCTTTTTGTGGCGGAACAACTTCGAGGGAAAACAAAGTTTTTCCGTTTGCGTTTTTTATGTGATCTGTAATCTTCATTTTATATTTTTGTTGCTTGATGAAAGTTGTTTGTTGGTTTTGATGAAAAAAAAATCAACCAATAAACTTTCAATTACGAGCTCTATTTGAAAATTTGTTTTTAATATTTATTTTGAAGTTTGAGATTCGGCGGCGGCTTTGCCGCCGCCGAATCTCAAACTAAATTCCGTCAGCTAAATTAGGATTCAGCCATTTTCTGGCTTCCTGTAATGAAATTCCTTTTCTTTTTGAATAGTCTTTCAATTGGTCTTCTGCGATTTTTCCTAGCCCGAAATATTTTGCGTGCGGACTTCCAAAATAATATCCGGAAACAGCAGCGGTTGGGAACATGGCTAAACTTTCAGTTAAGTAAACTCCGATATTTTCTTCTACTTTTAAAAGATCCCAAATCGCATGTTTTTCTAAATGATCGGGACATGCCGGATATCCCGGAGCAGGACGGATTCCTTTGTATTTTTCGGCAATTAATTCTTCGTTGCTTAAATTTTCCTGATTGGCGTACCCCCAATATTCAGTTCTTACTTTTTTATGTAAAAATTCGGCGTAAGCTTCTGCAAAACGGTCGGCCAAAGCTTTTACCATGATGGCATTGTAATCGTCATTTGCTTTTTCATATTCCTCAGCCAATTCATCTGTTCCGAAACCTGTTGTTACACAGAAAGCTCCCATATAATCGGTTTTTCCTGAACTTTGAGGGGCAATAAAATCACTTAAAGCCAGATAATCTTTTCCTTTCGAACGTTGAGCCTGTTGTCTCAATGTCAGGAATTTCACTTTCTGTTTATCATTTTCATCGAAGATTAAAATATCATCCGTTTCATTAGAATTCGCTTTAAAAATTCCGAAAATAGCTTTTGCGGTTAGCAATTTTTCGTCTAAAATTCGATTTAATATAACTTGAGCATCTTTGAATAATTCTTTCGCCTGAGCTCCGACGACTTCATCTTCTAAAATGTTTGGGTATTTTCCGTGAAGATCCCAGCTTCTGAAAAACGGTGACCAGTCGATGAATGGTAACAATTCTCTCAAATCCTGATTTTCAAAAACTTGAATTCCTAATTGATTTGGTGTGAAAATTTCTTCATTTTCCCAATCGATTTTAAACTTATCTTTTCGGGCATCTTCAATCGAAACATAATCTTTATCAACCTGTCTGTTCAGAAACTTTTCTCTGAAATCTGAATAGTCACTTTTTAAATCTTCAACATATTCTTTATTTCTGTCACCCAACAATGAACTTACCACATTTACTGCTCTGGAGGCATCATTCACGTGAACAACTGCATTTTTATATTTCAAATCGATTTTCACGGCGGTATGCGCTTTTGAAGTTGTTGCACCACCGATTAACAAAGGAAAATCCAAATTTTGTCTTTCCAATTCTGAAGCGATGTAGACCATTTCGTCCAAACTAGGTGTAATCAATCCGCTCAAACCGATAACATCAACCTGATGATCAATCGCTGCCTGAATAATTTTTTCGGCAGGAACCATCACTCCCAAATCGACAATTTCGTAATTGTTACAACCCAAAACTACGCTCACAATATTTTTTCCAATATCATGAACGTCTCCTTTTACGGTTGCCATTAAAATTTTTCCGTTGGCTTTCTGCGTCTGATCTTTTTCAGCTTCGATAAATGGTTGTAGATAAGCCACCGCTTTTTTCATCACACGAGCTGACTTTACCACTTGTGGAAGGAACATTTTTCCGCTTCCAAACAAGTCACCGACAACGCCCATTCCGGTCATCAGATTAACTTCGATCACATGAAGAGGTTTCTCAGACTGTAGTCTTGCTTCTTCAACATCTTCTTCAATAAAACGATCGATCCCCTTTACTAATGAATGCGTAATTCTCTCCTGTAAAGGATGATTACGCCACTCCAGCTCTTCAACTTTCTCTTTTTTAACCGATTTATTTCGTTCCGAATAATCTAAAAGACGCTCTGTGGCATCTTCTCTTTTATCGAGAATTACATCTTCTACAAGCTCTAAAAGTTCTTTATTAATTTCATCATAAACTTCAAGCAATGCGGGATTCACAATTCCCATATTCATCCCCGCCTGAATAGCGTGATATAAGAAAACCGAGTGCATCGCTTCTCTCACCGTATCATTTCCTCGGAACGAGAAAGAAACATTAGAAACTCCCCCACTCACAGAAGCATAAGGAAGATTCTGGCGAACCCATCTCGTTGCCTCAATGAAATCGATTGCGTTTCTGCGGTGTTCATCCATCCCCGTTGCAACCGGGAAAATATTTAAATCGAAAATAATATCTTCGGCAGGAAAACGAACAACTTCCGTCAGTATTTTATAACTTCTTTCACAAATTTCGAGACGTCTTTCGTAGGTATCAGCTTGTCCGACCTCATCAAATGCCATGACGATTACTGCCGCACCATATCTCTTAACTGCTTTTGCCTGTTTGACAAACTCTTCTTCACCACCTTTTAAGCTGATGGAATTTACCACACATTTACCCTGTGCAACCTGTAATCCTGCCTCTAAAATCTCCCATTTTGACGAGTCGATCATCAAAGGAATTCTTGAAATATCAGGTTCAGAAGCAATTAAATTTAAAAATTTAATCATGGACGCTTTTCCATCGATCAATCCGTCGTCAAAATTGACATCAAGAATCTGAGCACCGCCATCTACCTGATCTCTTGCGATATCTAAAGCTTTAGAAAATTTCTCTTCTTTAATTAATCTTAAAAACTTTTTGGATCCGGCAACATTGGTTCTTTCACCAACATTGATAAAATTTGTTTCCGGAGTAATAATCAAAGGCTCAAGCCCCGATAATCTTAAATATTTCATCAAATTATTCTTCTAAAATAAAATATGCGTTATTCGCATTTTGCTTCAGCAAATCCACATGTTTGCCCAAAGCGGTGAAAATCGGAAACCTTTTGTACGCCAAATTATGTTCTTTGGCAAATTTTTCGATTTCCTCAGTAATTTCATTATAATATAAATAGCTGTAATTCGGGAATAAGTGATGGGCAACATGAAAGTTGAAATTTCCCAATACATTTCTCACAAACCAGTTATTTTCCTGTAAATCATTGGTTACTTCAAACTGATGTTGAAGCCAACTGAAAGGCAGTCCGTTTTTTTCATTCAATTTAGGAAAAGCATTATCAGGAAGCGGATGCAGAGGCAACAACACAAAAAGCGCAAAAATACTCGCTGCAATAACCTGTAAAAACCAAGCTTCTAAAGCCAAACCAATGGATACTTTAAAAAACAAAACCGGAACTGCAATCTGATAGAAAAAATAAAACAATTTAAAAGCAACCATTTTAATTTTTTCTTTTGTCGGAATTGCTCCCTGCGTTTTCAGAATCACCCTTTCATTATCGAAAAAATCTCTGAAATCACGGATAAACATCCAATTGAACAGATATAAAGGATACACCAGAAAGAAAAAGAAATGCTGGTATTTCTGAACACCTTTCGCTTTAATCCAGGGAACAATCAACAGAAGACCGCTCTGCTCGATGTCGGTATCCCAACCATCCACATTTGGATAAGCGTGATGCGCTGCAATATGTCTTTTTTTCCAGATGTAGGAATTTGCTCCTACAAAATCAAAAATCTGCAACACCAGACTGTTTAATTTTTTGCTTTTGTAAATATTGTTGTGAGCTGCTTCGTGAATTAAATTTAAATAAATCAAAACCAAAGAAATTCCCATCAGCACAAAACTCGAAATGTAAATCCACGGTTTATCTACATTAAAAAGCGCAAAAACATATAAACCAAAATAGACCAAAGGCAAAATAATGGCTTTGATCTGAATATAAAGATCCCTGTTTTCGGGAATGGCTTCCACACGCTGGTTCACTTTCTTTCTTAGTTCATTAAACAGTTTTGCATCCTCTGAATTTTTAAGGTAAATCGGTTTTTCCATTTTCTTTAAATTTTGTGTGATATTTAAAGTTAATATTAAAAACCGTTTCCTTTTTTACCAATTCAATAAAAAAAATCTATCAAATCAGACAAATTCATTCAATTTTCTTGGAGGATACTGTGCTACCAAATCAGCAATCGCTTTGATATGATCCGGCGTTGTTCCGCAACAACCTCCGATAATATTGATTAATCCTTTCTCCACGTATTCTTTGATCTGACCCGCCATATCTTCCGGTGTTTCATCATATTTCCCGAAAGCATTGGGAAGACCCGCATTAGGATACGCCGAAACGTGGAATTCTGAATTGTGAGCCAATGTTTCCAAATAGGGCGTCAACTGATTTGCCCCTAAAGCACAGTTGAAACCGACACTCAATAAATTCAGATGTGAAACCGAAATTAAAAATGCTTCTGCGGTTTGTCCGCTCAATGTTCTCCCTGAAGCATCGGTAATCGTTCCTGAAACCATGATCGGGATTTTGATTCCTCTTTCATCCTGAATTTCGTCGATTGCGAAAAGAGCTGCTTTTGCATTTAATGTATCAAAAATGGTTTCTACCAATAAAATATCTGAGCCTCCGTCTAATAAAGCCTCGCATTGTTGTTTATAAGCAACTCTCAATTCTTCAAAGGTGATGGCTCTGTACCCAGGATCGTTTACATCAGGACTCAAGCTTGCCGTTCTGTTGGTTGGTCCGATAGAACCTGCTACAAATCTTGGTTTGTCAGGATTCTGAACTATAAATTCATCACAAACTTTTCTTGCAATTTTTGCAGATTCATAATTTAGTTCGTAAACCAAATCTTCCATGTGGTAATCAGCCATCGCAATGGTTGTTCCTGAGAATGTATTGGTTTCAATGATGTCTGCTCCAGCTTCCAGGTATTTTTTATGAACTTCTTCAATTGCTTGAGGCTGTGTCAGCGAAAGTAGATCATTGTTTCCCTTCACCGGATGTTCCCAGTCTTTAAAACGATCACCGCGATAATCTTCTTCCTCGAATTTGTATCTCTGAAGCATCGTTCCCATTGCTCCGTCCAGAATTAAAATTCTTTCGGATAATGCTTTGTATAGTTGTTCTGAATTTTTCATTTTTATTTATTTTTCATCGTTGAATTAATGATTAATATCTTTTTCCATACGTTTCACATATGGCTATTGTTGTTGAACCCTTCGGGTTCGTTATTAATTTAATGCCTGTTTTAAATCTGCAATAATATCTTCTACATTTTCCAGACCTACCGAACAACGAACCAAACCTGCCGTAATTCCTACTTCATTTCTTTCTTCGTCTGATAATTTCGAGTGTGTTGTAGATGCAGGGTGCGTCACGATCGTTCTCGTGTCTCCCAAGTTTGCAGAAAGGGAACACATTTTAATTTTATCTAAAAAGTTCCTTCCGCCCTCAATTCCGCCTTTGATTTCAAATGCGACGATATTTCCGCCTAATTTCATCTGCTTTTTGGCAACTTCATAGCTTGGATGAGATGGCAGGAATGGATATTTCGTTAATTCTACATTCGGGTGGTTTTCTAAAAATTCAGCAACTTTTAAAGCATTTTCACAATGTTTTTCAACACGGATCGCCAAAGTTTCCAAACTTTTTGATAAAACCCAAGCGTTAAAAGGCGACATTGCCGGACCTGTATTTCTTGCAAACAGATAAATTTCACGAATCAGATCTTCTCTACCAACCGCTACTCCACCTAAAACACGACCCTGACCGTCGATCAACTTTGTTGCGGAGTGCACAACGATATCTGCTCCATATTTTATGGGCTGCTGTAGATATGGTGTTGCAAAACAATTATCAACAATGAAAATTAAATTATGTTTTTTTGCTATTTGTCCAAAAAATTCTAAATCCAAAACCTCAATCGCCGGATTGGTAGGCGTTTCCAGATATAAAATCTTTGTGTTGGGCTTAATATATTTTTCAACATTTTCGGAATCTCCGGCTTTGAAATAAGTTGTTTCAATATTCCATTTTGGGAAATATTTTGTGAACAATGTGTGCGTAGATCCGAAAACCGATTGGCAACTTACGATGTGATCACCTGCATTTAATAATGTTGCAAACGTTGAATAAATCGCTGCCATTCCCGTTGCGAAAGCATATCCTGCTTCTGCGCCTTCCATTTTTGCAATTTTATCGGTGAATTCTGTTACATTCGGGTTTGAAAAACGGCTGTATAAATTCTTTGATTTTTCTTCTGCAAAACTCGCTCTCATATCTTCCGCATCTTCAAAAACAAAGCTGGATGTCAAATACAATGGTGTAGAATGCTCGTCAAACTGCGTTCTTTCAGTTTGTGTTCTTATGGCAAGTGTTTCAAAGTTTAACAGTTGCTCGTTGCTAGTTTCTGGTTGAATGTTATCACTCATAAACTTATTTATCTTTTTAGAAAAGCATCAATTTAACAATGATTTTTTCAAATTATTATATTGATACGTTACTATATTGTTATGTTTTTAATTTAATTTATTTGTTGATAGGATTGCATCCTATCCTTTATTAAATCGTCCCTTCGGGACTGTTTATATTTTAAAATTATTTCGTTTCGCTTACTCTTAAAATATCTCCGAAAACACCTCTTGCGGTAACCTTAGCTCCGGCTCCGGCTCCCATGATAACGATTGGATTTTCACCGTAACTTTCGGTATAAATTTCGAAGATTGAATCTGAACCTTTCAACTGTCCTAATGCTGAAGTTGCAGGAACAGAAACTAGTTTTACATCAAGCTCACCTTTGTCTTTTTGCAAATCTCCGTGAAGATCTCCAACGTACCTTAGAACATGACCCGATTCTTGGTTTTGCTTGATTTTTTGATATTCTTCATCCAGTTCATTCAGTCTTGTAAGGAATTCCGATTTTGAAACTGAAAGCAAACTTTCTGGAACTAAGTTTTGGATGTTGATATCGTCGAATTCATTAATTAAATCTAATTCTCTCGCCAAAATCAATAATTTTCTCGCCACATCGTTTCCTGATAAATCTTCTCTTGGATCTGGTTCTGTATATCCTTTTTCCAAAGCTTCGTTGATGATTGTTGAAAATTTATCATCTCTTAAAGAAAAATTATTGAAAACATAACTCAATGTTCCGGAAAAAACACCCTTGATTCTTGTGATATTTTCTCCTGAAAGATGTAATAATTTAATCGTATCAATTAGCGGCAAACCTGCTCCAACATTAGTTTCGTAAAGATAACGTCTGTTATTTTTGTTCAACGTATATCTTAGTTTACGGTATTCTTCGATCGGAAGTGTGTTAAAAATTTTGTTGGAAGAAACCAGATCGAAACCGTTCTCTGCCAACGTATGATAGTTATGTACAAAATCTTTACTCGCTGTATTATCAACAACAATCAGGTTTTCCAGTTGATTTTCTTTTGAGAATCTGATTAATTCATTGACACTTGACGGACTTTCGGCTGTCAAAACCTCATCGTTCCAGTTGTTATCAAAACCTTTCTTATTGAAAGCAATTTTTCTTGAATTGGCAACTGCTACCACTTTCAGATCAATTTTTTTGCGTCTTCTGATTTCTTCTGATGATTGTAAAACCTGCTCTATCAAAGTCTTTCCAACGTTACCGTGACCAATGATTGCTAAATGAACCGTTTTTGGTTTTTTAGAAATTTCAGACTCGATGATATTTTTCGCTTTTTCGTCCTGTGAAGATGTTACAACGATATTTACCCTTTTTTCTGCTGCAATTTGATTTAAAAGCAATGGAAAAACGTTATTTCTTGCCAGTTCCGCCAGAACTTTATTGAAATCTTCAGCAACAAAACCCAAAACCGACACGTTATTTATGCTGTAAATCTGAGAAACTTTCCCTGATTTTCTTTCTGCTTCAAATTCATCAATCAGACAATTTACTGCTTTTTCGGAATCGCTTTCCTGAACAAGAATAGAAATTCCGTTTTCGATGGCCTGTTGAGAAATTACTCCAACACTGATTCGCGCCAAAGTAAGCGCTTTGAAAATTCGTCCGTCAATCCCGATTTCTCCTAAGAAATCTTCCCCTTCAAATTTGATGATTGATCTGTTTTTTAAAAATTTTATTTCGTTAGCATTAATCTTACTCATTTTACAAAATATTTTTTATGATAGTATTTAATTGTTTATATTCCATTAAGAAGGCGTCGTGCCCGTGAATTGAGGTGATCTCGTGATAGAAAACATTTTCCTTTTTTTCTTTCAGCTTTTCAAAGCACATTCGGATTTCAGAAGCAGGAAAAAATAAATCAGTATCAACGGAGATCAAGTGCATTCGTGCCTGAATTTTCTCCAGATGATCTGCGTTGGCATTAATATTCATCAGCAAATGATTCATCAGCTTATAGGATTTCAAACTAAATCTTTCGTTTAAAGCGTTTCCGTGATAAATGAGCCAATCTTCAGATTCTAATCTATGTTTTTCCTGATTGTATTTGTTTTGAAATCTATCATTTAACGATTCCGGTGTTCGATAGCACAACATCGCATGAATTCTGGCTTTTTGTAATGGTTCATCATTTTGATTTAACAAAAATTTCTGAACCAGACATTGTGCATGAAGCCAATCGTGGGTTTTAAAATCGCAGGCAATGGGAATGAAAATTTCGGCAAGAGTTGGGTTTTTCACCAACATTTCCCAACCAATTCCGCCTCCTAAAGAACCTCCAATAATGGCATGTAAACTTTTAATATTTAAAATTTCAAGACCTTGTAAAAAGATATTTGCAATATCCGAAGGCGTGAAATCTTCGTAATCATCAATTAAAAAATCATCAAATCCGTTTCCGGGAATATTGAAACACAGAACTGTATATTGAGTCGTATCGATAACCTGATTGTCACCAATTAATTGTTTCCACCACCCTTTTTCTCCCGAAACATCTGAGTTTCCAGTTAGAGCATGATTAACTAAAATGATCGGTGAAGAAAACAAGTCTTTCCCGAAAAGCTGATAGCTCAACGGGATATGATATTCCTTTTGGGAATTTGTACGATACGAAAGATTAATATAGTTTAGTTCTGTTTTCAATTCTATTATACTTTTTGATAATACAATTGAAAATGCCACAGGAAATGGCTGAAAAGAACTTCAGTAAGTTATCTGTCCAAAATAATTTTGGTAGAACGTAGCACCTTCATTGCTTGCGCAAAGGGTTGCTAAGGTTTCACAGGGTCTAATCCCTCAACCTTTCTTGATAACATTTTCAATATTTGAATGATCGAATGGTGCAAAGATAGAACTTTTCTTTTAAAAAATTAAAAAAATTTAACAATCATCAAAAAACTTAATATTGGTAAGGTTTTGCAGGGTTTATTAAGAATTATTCAGATTTAAAAAATTGGAATTCGTTTTCAAAAAAATTAACTTAGCAATGAAAATAACCGGAAATGAATATCGAAAAGCAAAGATTACAAGATAAAGACTGGAAAAACTGGGGGCCTTATGTAAGCAACCGACAATGGGGAAATGTACGTGAAGATTACAGTCCGAACGGAAATGCATGGCATTTTGCAAACCACGATATTGCAGAAAGCCACACTTATCGATGGGGAGAGGAAGGTATTGCCGGAATTTCAGACACCAAACAGCTCTTTTGTTTTGCCCTTTCTTTTTGGAATAAAAAAGATAAAAGAATAAAAGAACGTTTTTTTGGATTGAGTAATCCGCAGGGAAACCATGGGGAGGACATTAAAGAAATTTTTTATTATCTGGATAATACACCAACTCATAGCTATATGAAAATGGTGTACAAATACCCTATTAATGAATTTCCGTACGATGATATTGTTGCTGAAAACGCAAGACGTTCGAAAAAAGAGCAGGAGTATGAATTGTTCGACACCGGAATTTTTGATAACGACGAATATTTTGACATCTTCATAGAATATTGTAAATCTGACGCTAACGATATTTTAATAAGAGTTACTGTCTGTAACCGGGGTGATAAAGCTGCTCCGATTGTTGTTTTGCCTACAACCTGGTACAGAAACAATTGGAAATGGGGTTATAACGAATACAAAGGTCAGGTAGAAGCCGGAAAAGATGGCTGTATTAATGTTTTGCATGACAGTGTTCCAATAAAAAAGTTTTATTCAAAAAATAAAAATGTAGAGCAGGTTTTCTGTGACAATGAAACCAATCATCCGAAGCTACATGGTACTCCAATTGTAGAAAATGCATACTACAAGGACGGAATTAATGATTATGTTACTCAACAAAAAAACACAATAAATCCCGAAAAAAGAGGAACAAAAGCTGCATTTATTATCGATGAAATGATTGAAGCACAGCAATCCGAAGTGTTTGAATTCCGATTGTCACCTTATGATATGGATGATGCGTTTTACCAGTTTGACGATATTTTTAATGCAAGAATAAATGAAGCTAATGAATTTTACAGTGAAATTCAGCAGGATATTTACAATGATGATGAGAAAAATGTTCAAAGACAGGCTTTCGCAGGACTTTTATGGAATAAGCAATTCTATCATTATAATGTAGGAAAATGGCTGAATGGTGATCCTAATCACGAAGCTCCAAGAGATTTTAATAATTATGTGAGAAACACAGAGTGGGAGCATCTTCATAATAAAGACATCATTTCGATGCCCGATAAATGGGAATATCCTTGGTATGCGACTTGGGATTTGGCGTTTCATTGTGTTCCGTTTGCGATTATTGATGCTGAGTTTGCAAAAAACCAATTGCTTTTATTGACTAAAGAATGGTATATGCATCCGAACGGACAAATGCCTGCTTACGAATGGAATTTAAGTGACGTAAACCCTCCTGTTCATGCATGGTCATGCTTCCGAGTTTTTAAAATTGATGAAAAAACAAACGGAAAGCCCGATCTATTATTTTTAGAAAAAGTTTTTCAGAAATTACTGTTAAATTTCACTTGGTGGGTTAACCGAAAAGATAAAAACGGGAAAAATATTTTTGGCGGTGGTTTCCTCGGACTCGATAACATCGGTGCCTTTGACCGGAATATGGAGCTTAAAGATGGTGAACATCTCGAGCAAGCAGACGGAACAAGCTGGATGGCAATGTATGCGCTGAATATGATGCGAATAGCAATGGAACTTGCCCAATATTATCAGGTGTATGAAGATATGGCAATCAAATTCTTTGAACACTATCTTTATATTGCAGAAGCCATGGAAAATATGGGAGAAGGAAAAGAGGGACTCTGGAATGAAGAAGATGGTTTCTTCTACGATGTTTTACAGTTAGGAAACGGAGAAAGTGTTTCGTTACGATTGAGAAGTATTGTCGGTCTGATTCCTATGTTTGCTGTAGAGATTATTGATCATCATTTGCTTGATAAAATGCCAAATTTCCGTGAAAGAATGGAATGGGTATTAAAAAATAAGCCAGAACTTACTTCCTTGGTTTCGCATTGGGAAGAAGAAGGAAGCGGAAGAAAACATTTGATGAGTATCCTCAGAAAAACAAGGCTAACTAAGGTTTTGAACCGAATGCTCGACGAAAAAGAATTCCTGAGTTCTTACGGAATTCGTGCGATGTCGAAAGTGTATGAGGAAAACCCGTTTGTGTTTACCGTTCATGGAAACAAAAATGTGGTTTATTATACTCCTGCAGAAAGTGACAGCCGAATGTTTGGTGGAAACAGTAACTGGCGTGGTCCTATTTGGTTCCCGATCAATTTCCTGATTGTGGAAAGTTTACAGCGTTTTCATTTTTATTACGGAAACAGCTTAAAGGTGGAATTCCCGACCGGAAGTGGAGAAAAGAAAAATTTAGATGAAGTTGCTCAGAATATCAGCGGACGATTATGCTCCATTTTCATGAAGGACGAAAGCGGACAGCGTGCTTTTAACGGTGGGAATTACAAATTCAACTATGATGAGCATTTCAGAGATTACATTACTTTCTACGAATATTTCCACGGAGATAACGGAAGAGGTGTCGGAGCTTCACATCAGACAGGATGGACTGCAACGGTGGCGAAACTTTTAAAACCGAGATTAGCATAAATGCTTTCAATCATCATAAATAAAGACCAGTAAAAAATTACTGGTCTTTTCTATTTTATCAAATCATTTACTTTTGAAAAATTTAAATAAACATTTATTAATTTTTACACCACAATTTCATACATTTATCAACCAATTATGTAAATTAGCACCAAGAATTCAAATCAACAATTATTAACTATGAAAAGAAAATTACATTCTGTTTTTGTAACGGCTACACTTGCTTTGTTTTTTAGTCAGACAAATGCACAACAGTATCAAACTATGCCTGTACAAAGTGGCTTTAATGCAGACGTTATTGCCAACGGTGTCGGAACATCAGCAAGTTCTACGACGAACGATGTAGACGGAGTAAGCTACGTATTTGTATCTAAAGATTATAAACTTACAGCAGCCGACTCACCCCTTACTTACGGACTACCTATAGGTGGATTGATTAATTCTGAAGTTGCAGCAACAACCGGATTATCTTATCAATTAGCTTCGTATTCAGGGAATAATTCGCTTCGTCTCAGCAATACCACAACTTCAGGAACCCTTGCTTTTACAACACCGATTCCTGCAATAAGCTTATATATGCTTGCAACGGGAGGAAGTGGAGCCGCAACAGTAGATGCCATTGTAAATTTTTCTGATGGGACAACACAACCCTTTACCGGAATTAGTATTTCTGATTGGTATGATGGCTCAAACTATGCCATTCGCGGAATCGGAAGAATTAATCTAAACAACAATAATCTGGAATCCGGAAACGGAACAAATCCGAGATTGTACCAAATTTCAATGGCAATCAACAGTGCCAATCAGTCAAAAAACATTACAAGTATTACGATCACTAAAACAAGCACTGGAGGAAGTATTCCTAATATTTTTGCATTTTCAGCAGATGCTTACAATTCTTGCTTACCTCCTTCCAACATTACTGCTACTACAACACCCGTAAGTGCCATATTGAGCTGGACAGCACCAACAAGTGCTCCTTCTTCAGGATATGAGTATTATTACAACACCACAGGAACTCCGCCAAGTGCAACAACCTCACCTACCGGTTCGGTTTCTGCAGGTACAACTTCGGTACCTCTGAACGGTTTAGCAACCGGGCAGCTCCATTATTTCTGGGTAAGATCAAACTGTGGAACGACTAAAGGATTCTGGAAGATGATAACATTTACCCCAGGTCAGGTTACTGCAACTTTAACAACAGGTGATATCAGTACAGAATTTGCAGACAACGATCCGACAGCAACATCTACATCAGGTTGTCCCGGAACTTTATCTGTAACGATTCCTGCAGGTTATAAAGTTTCATCTACAACCGTTGCTTATAAAATGACTGCAACAAATAATGCTTATATGTCTGAACAAAGAAGTATTTTGGTATGTACCACCAATAGTACAGCCGAATCTGCAATATCATCAGGTTCGGGAGGCACAGAGGGAACATATTCTTATGAAAGATCGGGCTTAACTCTGGCAAATAATCTTACGGGAACCGTTAATTTCCAAATGAATGCATGGAGAAAATGGGGAGATGAAAGTTTAGGCTGTGACACATCATTTAATAAAGTTGATAACAATACATGGAAAATAACCGTTACATTAGCTCCTGATAATTTATCAACAAATGAGGTAAAAACAGAGAAGAAAAATCTAATTTCGCCAAACCCTTTCAGTGAAACTATTACCATTAAAAATGCTGAAAAAGTGAAACAAATTGTGGTGACAGATCTTTCGGGAAGAAGCATCAGAACGATAAGCAATCCATCATCAACACTTCAATTAGGAGATTTAAAATCAGGATTGTATATTTTAAATTTAACAATGACAGACGGAACATCTGAAAACGTGAAGGTCATTAAAAAATAATATATTTAACCAATTATTAAAAAGGCTGTACATTTTTCAAATGTACAGCCTTTATTTTTATTTCATTTCATTTAAACCTTCTCTCCGTTTACAAAAACTTCATATCCAATCTCTACGGTTGGCTCCAAAGTTTTTGATACAGAACAATATTTATCGAAAGATAATTCTGATGCTTTCAAAGCTTTTTTAGGATCAATATTTCCTTCCAGTAAAAATTTCACCTTGATTGATTTGAATGGTTTTGCATCATCCACTGGAATTCTTTCACCTTCAACTTCTGCTTTAAAGCCGGTAATTTCCTGTCTCTGCTTTTTTAAAATTGAAACAACATCAATTCCGCTGCAACCAGCAACCGCCATTAAAACACTTTCCATTGGCGAAACGCCTTTTGCCCCAGGTTGAGAAGTATTATCCAGTAAAATTGAATTTCCCTGAGCGTTGGTACATTCAAATAAAAAATCGTCGTTGATTCTGTTTAAAGTAATTTTCATTTTGCTTATTGCTTATTGCTTATTGCTTATTGCTTATTGCTTAGTACAAAATTATAAAATCTTCAGTTAAGATTAAATTATATAGGTTTTATTCATAAATCAAACCCTGTGAATCCATCTCTTTTTTTTCTTCGTCACTCATGGTTTCTCTTAAAACCTTTACGGTATAAGCTCCTTTCACCACATTTTTATCATAATACATCCAGTCTGAAAGATTATCAAGGTTTACAACAATCTCATCTCCAAGTTTAATATCAAGAGGATTTACCGGTTCATTCTGAACAATTCCACGGTATTTCCCGTTATCAAAAACAATGTCTCCAATCCAGATATGTTCGCCGCCTTCCTGAGTATTAAACCTTTGTTTAATCGCAAAATTTGAGAAATCAGGATTCTTACTTATCAGTGCCGGATGAAAATTGGTCTGAAAAGTTTTCTTTGCATTTTCAATAGCGGCATTCATTCCTGCATCTTCAGGCTGTACGAGCAAAACTTCAGGTTCACCGTCTCTCTGAATTCTTTCTCTTTTGTTCTCGCAGCTTACAATTATTAGCAAAATGACTGCAACAATAATTAATTTTCTCATCTGGTTTGTTTATAAAATTCCTCTTGCCTTGATCTCAAGATATTTATTAATCACCTCTACATTAAGATTTTCAGGTAGCGTGTACACAGAGTAAATTCCATATTTTCTTAATTCCTGAATGATCAGTTTCTTTTCAAACTCAAATTTTTCGGCGATAATTTCGTCATAAATTTCCTGCATATTTTCGGGATTGGTATGAATGAGCTTCTGAATTTCGGTATTTTTAAAGAAAACAACAACCAGCAAGTGATTTTTGGCAATTCCACGAAGGTATTTCATTTGTCTGTTTAAACCATCCAACGTTTCAAAATTGGTAAAAAGCAAAATCAGACTTCGTTGATTAATTGAATATTTTACATCCTGATACAACCGGTTGAAGTCGCTTTCAAAAAAATCAGTTTTAATATTGTATAATGCCTCAGAAATTTTTCTTAGTTGCCCTGATTTGTTATCGGCCGCAACTTTGTTTTCAGCTCTTTTAGAAAAAGTCATCATTCCGGCACGGTCGCCTTTTTTGAGAATAATATGAGACAAAGCCATTGTTGCATTGATGGAATAATCGAGAAGACTTAAGCCGTTGAAAGGCATTTTCATCGTTCTTCCTTTATCAATCAGCATAAAAATACGTTGTGATTTTTCATCCTGAAACTGATTTACCATTAAACGACTTGTTTTTGAAGTCGCTTTCCAGTTTATCGTTCGAACATCGTCTCCGGGAATATATTCTTTAATCTGCTCAAATTCCATAGTGTGTCCCAATTTTCTGATTTTCTTGATTCCGCCTAAAAGAAATTCATTCTGGAGAGCCATCAGTTCGTACTTTCTCAAATGAATAAATGAAGGATATGAAGCCAGATTAGCATCTTTCTGAAATATAAATCTTTTAGAAACGAAACCTATCGGCGAAGAAGCATAAATATTTAACGCTCCAAAATGATATTCACCCCTTTCTTTCGGTTCTAAAAAATACTGAAACAAAATATTTTTCCCCGATTCAATTTCCTTTGTAATTAAAAAATCTCTTTTCTGAAACTGAAACGGAATTTCATCAATTACCTTTACATTAATTTTAAAAATGTAATTGTTTTTAATATCAATTTTTACTGCATTTTCATCACCATTTGATAGTTTTTCAGGTAAAATTCTTTGGGTCAAAACCGCATCTTTCTGTCTGAAAACAAGCAAATAATCAACAAATACCGTTAGGAAAATCAACAATAAAAGTGAATGTCCTAAAATCATAAAAAACGGAAAGAAAAATGCCAAAACATAGAGCATTCCTACACCGATGAGTGCAAAGAAAAAACGTGTATTGATGTATAAGTTTTTCATATTTCAGATGGCAGATTTCTGTAGTTTAAACAAAATTATCTAGGAATTTCTATTCCTTCCAGAATTTGTCTGATAATTTCATCAGCAGTAAGACCTTCCATTTCTCTTTCAGGAGAAACAATTACTCTGTGTCTTAAAACTGCATAACTCGCTTCTTTAATATCTTCCGGCGTTACAAAATCTCTTCCTCTCAATGCAGCAAAAGCTTTGGAAGCCGTTAATAATGCTAAGCTGGCTCTTGGAGAAGCTCCTAAATACAGGAATTGATTTTCTCTTGTATTGATGATGATTTTAGCAATGTATTCAATCAGTTGAGACTCAACAATGATTTCTTTTACCAATTTTTGGTAGTGATTAAGCTGTTGTGCGGTGATAACTTTATTAACCGCTTCCGTTTTATCTTCTAATCTGTTGTCATGTTGGTTCTTGATAATCGCAACTTCCTGTTCAAGGGTCGGGTAACCTACATTAATTTTAAATAAAAAACGGTCAAGCTGAGCTTCCGGAAGTCTATACGTTCCTTCATGCTCAATTGGGTTTTGGGTGGCGATTACAAGGAATGGTTCTTCCATCTCATAACGATTTCCGTCGATAGTAATCTGCTTTTCTTCCATTACCTCAAACAAAGCGGCCTGAGTTTTTGCCGGAGAACGGTTGATCTCATCAATCAGAATAAAGCTAGAGAAAATAGGACCTTTTTTAAATTCAAATTCTGAATTTTTCATACTGAAAACCGATGTTCCCAAAATATCGGAAGGCATCAAATCCGGCGTAAACTGGATTCTGCTGAAATCTACATCAATCGTTTTTGATAATAATTTTGCCGTAATCGTCTTCGCAACCCCGGGAACTCCTTCAATCAGAACGTGACCGTTGGAAAGCAAAGCAGCTAAAAGATGCTCAACCATATTTTCCTGACCGACAATTACTTTTGCGATTTCCGATTTTACTTTATTTAAATTCTCACGAAGATCGATCATATCAATTCTTGATTGAAATTCGTCCTGAGTTTTTTGTTCTTTATTTAGGTTGATCGAACTTTGAAATTCTACATTCTGTTCTTCGTTATTTTCCATATTGTTTTGTTTTTATTTTTGAAAAAATGTTTCGCTCCTACGGAGCTCACTTTCACTTCTTATTTTTTTCTACAAAGGTCAGACTCCTACGGAGCCTTCCGAAATCTTTATTTTAAAATATCATCCAAAAGTTTGTTAATGCGTGCCAAATCTTCTTTCATCACACTTGCATAAGGATCTTGCGCTCTCTTGATTAAATCAATGGCTTCGTTAATCATTTCTGCTGGTTTTCCGGTTTTTAACTGAAGTTTTTTTGCAAATTCGTCATCCAGATTCTGGGTATCAATCAAAAGATCAATTCTTACTTTATTTAAAAAATATTGTGCTTTCTTTGCCATCATATCATGGAAATCACCTTCCTGCAGATAAAGATTTCCGATACTTTTCACAAAATCAGCCGAAGTATTTTTTAGTGGTTCAATGATGGGAACAATTCTCTGCTTTCGTTTTATATTAAAGAAAATAAACAAAACCATTCCTCCTAAAAATACCCACCAAGCGTATTTCAAAGGCGGATTGGAAAGAATAAACCTCAACAGAAAACTAGATTCTCTGGTATTACTTTCAACAAACCACAAAGTCTCTTTATCTTCCAGGTAAGAAAAAACACTTTGAGCATATCTTACATTTCCAGACTTCAGCAGATAATAATTGGTCAGGAAAAGCGGTTCGCAATGCACGTAAACATTTCCTTTCCCGAAAGGTGCTTTGATAAAGTTTGCCTGGTCTTCATTATTTTCTTCAACAGTTTTTCCTAAAACCTGAACATTAGGTTTGATGTAAGAAAAACCTCTTCCTGATGGAAATTTATCTAGCTTAATAAAATCGTTCTGATATTTTTTATCGGTTAGCTTTAAAACATTTTGGTCTTCATAGGAAATTTTAGAACCATAAAAACCAATTGAATCTGAAACATTTTTAGGAAGCCGTGTTGCAATAATCATTGCATCGGAACCTTTGGAAACTTCATCTAAAATTTTCTTCCACGACTCTGGGTCGATTTCGCTTTCTATGACCAGAATATTGTGTGGTTTTCTACTTTTTTCAGTATAATAGTCATAAGGAGCAACATCAATTTTAGACAGCTTATTCTTAAAAAGATCTTTCACTTCTTTATTAAAAACGAAAAGCCCAAAAGGAGATTTCTGATTAACGTCGAAATTTTTGCGCCAGTCTGTAACTTCCTTTTTGTTTACTTCAAACAATGCAAGAATCACCATGATAATGATGAAAATAACAGCATATATTTTGAAAGTTTTATTCATTTTTAAAGAAGATTATTATGGTTTAAAACCCTGAAACTGGTTTTTAAATTTGTTGTAACTATTTTCGTCAATACTAAATTCTCCATACCAAACGTAATCGAAAATGTAGGAAAGATTATAAAAATCATTCTTCAGATGATTCGCTTTTAATTCAGAAACGTAGTCTTTGTTTGTCTTTTCAGGATTCCAGAGGATAAGTTTTTTATCGCTTAATTTTTTAAGAATATAAAGAAACTGATAACGTACTGCAGAACGGTAATCTCTGTCATTTTCAAACTTTGCAATGCTTTGCGGAAAATTGATTTCGTGGATATTTTCATGAAGCTCTTCATCGTTGATTTCCACTTTCTTATTTTTCTTTCCGAAAAACCTTAAACCATTATTATTAATTAAAAATTTAATGATAAAATACAATAGAAAACCAACCAAAAGTATCGCAAAAAGTCTGATAACGACATTGGTAATCTGTGATGAAGTTTCCATACTTGTATCCCCAAAAATCGCACGGATAAGCTGGATTATTTTGCGCTGAAGCTTTTCAAAAAATGATTCTCTTGGCTTTGAAGTCGTATAGTCGAACTCATTTCCTTTGTATCTCGAAGGGAGATTTTCTTTAAACTTTTTCGGGAAAACTGTGTTTTCTGTTTGAGGGTTTGCTTTTAAAACAGAATCTGCAACATACATATTCTTGTAATGTGCAGTCACAACAGTATCTTCGATGTAAAAATCGTCTTCATAATCCTGAGCCTTTATTAACCCAAGATTCATTATTATCAATAAAAAAAGAAGAATTTTATTCATTGACGCCAATCGTTTCAATTTCTTCGAGTTCTACTTTCTGATGAAAATCTCTTCTGCTGTCATAGTACATCAATCCTGAATTAACATACAACAGATTTGAAAGGAAAAACGAAACTAATGTAGATACTCCGTACAATACAAAAATCAGCACCCCAAAACCACCTGTAAAAGGATTTTGCTCAAAATTTCCGTCAGGCGCAGTGGTAAAAAGATTCATCATGAAAAGTATCATCGGAATCATGGTAAAAATGGTGGTAATGACGTAAAAAATAATCAGCAGAACCAAAGTTGCACCCCAATATTTCCAGTAAGGAGATCCTTCCCTGTTATTTGCGTAAGAAAACTGAGAACGGATAGAATAGCTTAAGCTTTCAAAAAAACCTCTGCTGCTGTTGAAATAATCAAACATTAAAAAGTTGATGATATTGATGACCACCGGAAAAACAAGCAGCAAAATAAAAAAACCTATAACGACAAAAATTAAAGCATAGGAAATCCCAACAATAATGGTTGCTAAAGGCATAACAATAAATATTAAACCTAATAAAAGTTTACCAATTTTACCTGAATTCTGCTTAAAATCCGCAAGAATATCATCCGTTTTAATGGTAGTTTGTCCGTCTGAAAGTCTTTTCATATAAAAAACCGGGAAAAGATAATTGACAATCATTAATGCCATAAAAAGCAAAAAAGTAACGATTCCAACCCCTATAAACATTCCCATATTATTCTCAAAATATGATTCGAAATAGTAGCTTTCACCGCTCATATTCGAACCAAAAATCTGCATAAATAACTCTCTGTAGCCGAAAATAAAAATGGCAACCATCACAATCATCAAAAGCCCGTTCAGCAGAATATAATTTTTGAAATAGTTTTTGCCGTATTGTTTGAAGAACGCAAAACTGTCACTAATAAACGCTCCGAAATCTCTTTTTTTATAAAATTGCATCATTGATCTGTTTTTTTACTCTTCGGTTAACAATATGAGGATAGATAAAATAATAAAAGCCAATAATTCCGAGACAGCCGAAAATAATGATCAGATTAAGAACCAACGGCATTTTTAGCGCATGTCTTGTCACATAACCTTCGATAATTCCGGCACAAATTGTAAATGGAATTGTGCTTAAAAATATTTTAAATGAATTTTTGAATCCGTTTTTAAATGAATTAAATCTTGAAAGCGTTTTTGGAAAAAGTATAGAAGTTCCTAAAATCAAACCACACATCCCTTCGACCACCATGCTGAAAATCTCAAACGCTCCGTGAAGCCAGATTCCTCTTGCACTGTCCCCCAAAGCTCCATGTTCGTAGAAAAAATACTGGAAAGTTCCTACCATAATAGAATTCTGCATCAAAAGATATAAAGTTCCAAGTCCGCAGGTAATTCCGTAGATATACAGTTTTGCGCCGACCAAAATATTGTTGAATGTAATTCCGATGGTACTTCCCCAAGTCGAGCCATCCTGATAAACACCGACTGCGTTTCCGTTTTTGATGTTTTCGATGGTCATATTCACATAACCTTCGCTCAGAATAAGATTGGCGAAATCTTTATCGTAAATCGCCGAAAGAACACCAATCAGCATAAAAAATATAAAGAATAGAAATGAATAAACAAGATACCTTCTGTATTCGTAAACAATAAGCGGAACTTCAGTTTTGAAGAAGTAAACCAGCCTGTTTTCTTCAACTCTTTTGGTTTTATAAATTTTCTGAAAGATCTGGGATGAAAGATGATTTAAATAAACAACAGTATTACTTTTAGGATAATAAGTCTGTGCAAATGAAAGATCATTCACAAGGTTGATATACAGCGAAGACAGGTTATCAGGATTTTTTTTAATTTTCCCTTGAACAACCTGCTCAATTCCCAACCATTTTTCTTTATTTTGTTTAATGAAATAAACCTCTCTCATATTGTAAGGCTAAAATAATAAAAATTATGTCTCAAATTGCGATAAATACCTCTCAAAATGTAAATATTAATTTTATCACTGCAAGTATTGGAGAAAGGATTCTGGCGTACATTATAGATGGTGCAATCAAAGTCGCATACATCATCGCCGCATTTTATATTTTCTTCAGTATTTTAAATTTGGGATACCTTTTGGATGGGCTGGATCAATGGTCTCAAATGGCTGTTTATATCGCCATTACGCTCCCCGTTTCTATTTACCCTGTTGTTTTGGAAAGCCTGATGGAAGGTCAGACACCAGGAAAAAAACTAATGAAAATTCGGGTGGTGAAAATCGATGGTTATCAGGCAAGTTTCGGAGATTATCTGATCCGCTGGGTTTTCAGATTAATCGATACAACTTTTGCAGGAGTGGTGGGTTTAATTTCTATGATCGTTTCTAAAAATAATCAGAGATTGGGAGATATTGCTTCCGGAACAGCTGTTATTTCCCTAAAAAACAACATCAATATTTATCACACAATTCTGGAAAATATTCACGAAGATTATATTCCCTCTTTTCCGCAGGTGATTGGTTTGAGTGATAATGATATGAGAATCATCAAAGACAATTATATAAAAGCACTTAGCGTAGATGACCGACAAGTCATTACAAAGCTTTCAGAAAAAATAAAAAGCATTCTTAAGCTTGAAATCGATCCTACAAAAATGACCGAAAGACAGTTTATTGGAATTATTATTAAAGATTATAATTATTACACCGGAAAAGACAGTTAATCGATCGTCGATTCTTTAGTTTTAAATCTGTTTAAATTTAAAAACTACTGCAGAAGAGACCAAATCCCGACACCAATTCCTGCATAAGCTGCAACCGTAATAATATCGGCGATGGGTTGTGAAAATCGTTTTTCAGCAATTCTCTCAGCATCGATCTGATCCTTGTGGAATTTCAGAACTTTATCTGGTTGACGAACCGGGTGCGCGACAAGACTGTCACTTTCCCAACGGTCAACAATTACTTTATAGCTCTTACCACCAACATCAATTCTTACATTTTTATTCGGTGCAAGTTTTTCCTTAACATTGATCGGAGCAGGTGTTGGTTGTACATCCTTCTGTCCCGGAGCAGTATTATTAGCAACTGCAGCATTATTTTTAGGATTTTGTTTATTGTCAATTGCCGGATCTACAGGTTTTTTCACCTGATAAGTATAACAACTTACAAGACACAATGATATAATGATAAGATAAAGATACTTTTGCATTGACCAAATTTAAGAATTAAACGGAATATTTGGCATTTTCTTTTAAAAAGATATAATTTTTAAAAATGAATTGTCCATTTACGTTTCCATTCTTGATTTAGATCAAAACTTTCACGGTGCAGTTTTTGTATTTTTAATTTCAATTAAAATATAAGCTATGAGATTCGAAAATAATAAATCAGGAAACGGCGGAGTTATCACCCTTAACAATGAAATCAAAGAAATCGGAAGATTGACTTACACTATTTTTCCCGAAGATCAGAAACTGATTATTTCATTCGTTTTGGTACATCCCGAATTTGAAGGTCGCGGGATGGGAAAGTTTTTAGTGGAAGAAGCCATTAAATTTTCAAGAGAAAACAATTGGAAAGTGTATCCGCACTGTTCTTACGCAAGGGCAGTAATGAGAAGAATGAATGATGTGGAAGATATCTTTCTACAGAACTAAAACTTCATTCAGCAGAATATCTTCAATATCATCAGGATAATTGACCTTGAAATGAAGATCCGATGCTACCCATTTTTTAATTTCCTCCACATCTAAAATTTTAGAATTGGAAATTCCCATTTTATCCAAAGCTGCGGCGTTGCATTCCTGTTCATACTGATTGTGAATGGGAATGACAAACAGCTTTTTATCAATGAAAAGTGCTTCGGCAGGAGTTTCAAAACCTGCATTGCAAAGAATTCCGTCACAGTTTTCGAATGATTTTAAAAATTGTATTTCGTCAATAGGAAAAACCTCAACATTTTTTATTTTCACCTGAAGTTTACTGTATTTCGAAAAAATTTTCCATTCTACAGGAATTTCTCTTAAAACCTTAATGATATTTTCATCAGAAAAACTCGGAAGATAGACTACATAAAATCCCTTTTTATGAGGATTCAGGTTTCTGATTTTTCTTCTGATAACAGGTTTTTTAATTTGCGGATGATAATTTTCAAAATGAAAACCTATTTTCCGTTCACTCGGAACATAATATTTTAAAATTAATTCTCCCAAAAAATCTTTTTTTGAAGGTTTTGGGGTTTCTTTAAAACTCATCGAAGCCTGATGACTCAGCTCAATCATGTTTAAATTCTGCATTTTACAAGCCCAACCCGTCAAAGGTTCATAATCATTAATGATCAGATCATACCTGCTTAAATCGATATTTTTGATTGTTTTAAATGCTGCAAGAAAATTATTCCTGAAAAGAATCTTTTTATATGAAATTCCGCCTGTCTTGTTATAAAGCAAGGAAATACCCTGATGTTGAAAGTTAATCGGAAAATCAGCTTTTAATTGAGATTGATGGCCGCTGATCAGCGTATCGACTGAAGCATATTTTTTAAGGATCGGAATAATTTCCTGTGCTCTTGCGACATGACCGTTTCCTGTCCCCTGAAATGCGTACAATACTTTCATACTAAGTAAACTGGGTTACAATTTTCAAAAGATCAGAATTGTTAATATCCTGAATTTCTTCAGATTCATCATCTTTCAGCAAATGTTTGTGGTCTTCGTAGTGAAAAATTTTCCATTCATTCTGGTCAAATTCTAAAGCCGATAAATTTTCAATCCAATCGCCGGAATTTAAATAAGTACATGAACCTTTTTTATTAACAACTTCCCGCATCTGTGGTTGATGAATGTGTCCACAAATCACATAATCATATCCGTTATCGATCGCTAATTCGGAGGCTGTTAATTCAAAATCGCCAATATATTTGACTGCCTTTTTCACATTATTCTTGATTTTTTTTGAAAATGAGTATTTTTCCTTACCCATTTTTTCTAAAAACCAATTGACAACATTATTGATGACAATTAGAAGATCATAGCCTTTTCCGCCCAGTTTTGCAATCCATTTTGAATGCTGAACCGATGCATCGAAGACATCCCCATGGAAGATCCACGTTTTTTTGTTATTAATATCCAGACAGAGTTTGTTGCAGACTTTCAGCTTACCTAATTCGAAATCGGTAAACTTCCTGAACATTTCATCGTGATTACCGGTAATATAGTAGACATTTGTGTTTTTAGTTGCAAATGAAATGATCTTTTTGATCACCTTCAAATGAGGCTTAGGAAAGTAAGATTTTTTGAACTGCCATATATCGATAATATCACCATTTAAAACTAATATTTTCGGTTGAATAGAATTTAGATACCTTAGAAGCTCTTTAGCCTTACATCCGTAAGTTCCCAAATGTACATCCGAAATAACAACCAATTCAACGTTTCTTTTCATTTGCAGCAATTATCTTACTAATGATCAAAAGTGATCGCCATGTCAATTAGTATTTCTATTTACCAAGTATGGCGATTTCACAATTGATTCTTTTGCAAAGAAACTAATTGAAAATTAACTGTATATGAATGCTATATTATTTTTGTTGCTGTACTGTATAAAAAAGCCACGAATACACGAATGAATTAATATCATTACATCTTTGAGTAAGGGTTATGATATTAATTCGTGTATTCGTGGCGATAATTTCTCTCTGCCACAAACAGAGTTGTTTTTTAAAGAGACTCTAAAAGCTCGTCTGTAATTTCCATATTGTGATAAACGTTTTGAACGTCATCATCTTCTTCGAAACGGTCAAGCATTTTCATGTTTGCTTTAAACTGCTCTACCGTAACCTCTTTCGTATTGTTTGGAATTCTTTGCAACTCTGCACTTTTTGCTTCAATTCCAAGCTCATCCAATTTATGAGATAAAGAACCGAAATCTTCAAATGCAGTCGTGATCATTACTTCTTCCTCATCTTTTTCAACATCTTCAGCTCCTCCGTCGATCATTTCCATTTCGAAATCATCCCATTCCATTTTGATCTGAGCCAAATCGATTGTGAAAATCCCCTTTCTGTCGAAGATGAAAGCTAGTTCACCATTTTTACCAAGGTTTCCATCAAATTTATTGAAAACTGCCCTTACATTAGCTACAGTTCTTGTCGTGTTGTTTGTTGTACACTCTATAAAAAATGCAACACCACCTTGACCGTATCCTTCATAAGTGATCTCTTCGTAGTTTTCAGCATCAGCACCACTTGCTTTTTTGATCGCTCTTTCTACATTATCTTTTGGCATATTTGCACCCTTTGCATTTTGGATGCATCTTCTTAATGCCGGATTCGATTCCGGATCGGCTCCACCTGCTTTTACAGCTAATGCAATATCTTTTCCTATTTTAGAAAAAGTTTTGGCCATTTTATCCCAACGAGCCATTTTAGAAGCTTTTCTATATTCAAACGCTCTTCCCATTTTAGATTTAAATTTCGACAAAAATACTCAAAATCAACAACAAAAAAAATACCCCCGGAAACCGGAGGTATTTATTATTTAGAAAAATTAATTATTTTCTTTTTTTAGCTGGAGCTTTTTTCTTAGCTGGAGCTTTTTTAGTTGGTAAGTCAGACTTCTTGTAAGTTTCCCACTCTGATCCAGAGATCGCTCTTACAACAACTTTTCTGTCTGCTTGTCTTTCAGCATCAGAAGCTGTTTCAGGAACTGTAGCTTCTTGCTCACCAATACCGATAGATTTCAATACTGATCCGCTAACACCTCTAGCTTCTAAAGCAGCAACTACTGCCGCAGCTCTTTGTCTAGATAAGTTCAAGTTATAAGCTTCGCTACCTTTCTTATCAGTCATACCGATGATTACGAAATTCTGAGCAGGAGCGTCTTTAATAATCTTAGCAGCAGTCTCTAATTTACCATTAGATTCTGGTTTGATTGTAGCTTTGTTGAAGTCAAACAATAGATCTTTGAATTCTCTTGTAATAACTACATCAATTGGTTCTACTGGTGCTGGAGGAGGACATCCGTTGTGTTCTGGAACACCAGGAACTGTAGGACATGCATCATCTTTATCTAAGATACCATCACCGTCTGTATCTGGCCAAGGACATCCGTTGTTTTCTGCAGGACCTGCAACTGATGGACAAGCGTCATCTTTGTCGATTACACCATCACCATCTGTATCTGGCCAAGGACATCCGTTGTTTTCAACCGGACCTGCAACTTCTGGACACTGATCGTCTTTATCTGGAACACCGTCACCATCTGTATCAGGACATCCCTGAAATTCTGGTAAACCTGGTGTATCTGGACATAAATCGTCTTTATCTAAGATACCATCCTTATCTCTGTCTCTGTTTCCGAATCTAAAGTTCAAAGAAGCAGAAGCTTGCCAGAAGTTAGCATAAGTAGCTTTATCACCTGGAGTTGAAACATAGTCTCCCTGAACACCTAAACCAAAGTTTTTAGTCAACCAGAAGTTAACACCAGCACCAGTTGAAACAGTGAAATGATTAGCTTTTCCTTGCTCATTTCCGTTTTCTCCGTTTCCATTATCAACTCCGTTAACATCAGTTCTTGGGAAAGAAAGAGATGTATAGTCATGTCTTAAATAGTTAGCACCTACTCTTAAATAAGGATCGAACCAAGATTCTTCATTCCAAAGTAGGCCTGCTGCTTTAGCCTGGAAACCAAGACCTGTCATCAACATGAATTCTTTACCCATATTGAATCTCTGGTTTTCAACATTACCTACAGTAGTTTGCCAGTCGATAACTAAACCTTTACCGACGTTTCTAGCAACTGTTAATTTAGATAATGGAGGTGTAATTGAGAAGTTGTCCATATTGAACATAGTCTTCGTCAAATTAGAAGCAGAGAAGGTATTGCTAAAATTACCCGCTTGTGCTTTATGGTTTTCCGCATGAGCACCAACTCCGATCATCCACGGATTGTTGGTCGTCTGTGCGAAAACAGTAGAGGCAACCGTAAGCGCCAATGCTGAAATTCCTAATTTTAGATTTTTCATAGAATTAAATGATTAAATAATTGATATTGCAAAATAAATATAATTTTTCTTTATAAACAAA
>Ga0256786_1000046_pt1 | contig 108243 bp, 96 predicted proteins | sample MC6MC0937MT_FD_186053 | JGI IMG/M metagenome (GOLD analysis project Ga0256786, IMG submission 186053) | Metatranscriptome of enriched soil aggregate microbial communities from Iowa State University, Ames, United States - MC6-MC0937-MT... | ecosystem: Environmental > Terrestrial > Soil >...
ACCTATATAATGTATACTTAAAAAGGTGAATAGATTTTTATGGTTATAACATCTGTATAACCAATACAAACATAAGACTACGCTCGTAATTTAATAACTCCTTTCAATAAAATTATGGAGTTGTTCACCTTTCAATTAAAGATTAAAAATCCCCTATCCGTCTGGATAGGGGATATCTTTTGTCGATTACATAATGAAGCCGTAACCTTCAAAGTGATTAGACTCTAATAACATTTCAAAGTCGATGTAGCTTGCCGGATGGCGAGTACCTTCGAACTCTGGACTTAGGCTCTGATGACCCATTTCCATATTGAATGTTTTGTCCATAAAGTTACCAAGTAACGATTCGAACGCAATGGCTTGTTGATCTCCAATTTTCGTATCGAATGTTTGCTCACTCATGAACGCTAAGTCTAATTCGAATTTCGCTTCACGTTTGAAGTAAAGGTTTAATTCGAATTCTTTCTCTTTTAATTGCAGTAATCGAGTTTCGAAGTCCACTTCAGAACGCTGACGTAGATTCATTTCGAATGGTTTATCTAATGGTGTTACAATTAGAGATTCGAATTCTTGTTCTCTATATACTGCAATCGTTGCTTCGAATCCAATTTCACTCTTATATCCTTTCATGTAAGCGAAATCAATCTCGCTAATACTTTCAAAGTTAAGAACGCATTCTAAATCTTTCTGGCTCATATACATGAATCCATAATCGAACTCTACCTCTTTAAATACAAGTAAGTTCGCTTCGTATTCAGATGTAGTTTCACCAGATTTATTTAATACCATTTCGAATGGTAATGTATCTTTAGAAAGAATTAACTCGAACTGATTATCAGAAGGTCTAGTAATGTAAATTCCACCATCAAACTCATGATCAGATATTACACCTAGTTTAGACTCGAACGATTTGTCAAGCTCAATTCGTTTCAATAGATTCATATCGAATGAAGATTCAGATTTATAACCTGTCATCCCTTCAATATCTTGATAAGAAGTTGTAGCTAATTTATATTCGAATGGATGAAGTTCTTCTTCTTGCTTGAACAGCACCATTTCAAATTCACATTCAGATTCTCCACCATGAACCATGTTGTATTCGAATTCAACTTCAGACCAACCAGTTACACTGTACTCAAAGTCCATTGTATCTTTACTGATAACTGCATCGAATTCATGGTCGATTGGATAGAAGATAATCGCATCAGAATCGAATTCACTTTCACTCATGAACCATAAGTTTAATTCAAATTTCTTATCTTTAATTGCAATTAAGTCTACTTCAAATTCACAATCAGAAGCATAACCATACATCGCCTCTACTTCTTTATCAAATGCTTTGATTTGATACATACCGTAGTCGAAGTCTTGGAATGCTTTCTTAATTTGGTACATACCATAGTCGAACTCACTTTGAGATACTTGACGTAAGTTAAGTTCAAATGTGCGGTTCGGACCTTTATTTAATAACATTTCGAATTCAGTTTCTTCAGAGCCATCATTGGCAACACTGAAGCTGAACGCAAAGTCACTATGAGGATGTAACATTAACTCGAATCCTTTGTCAGGACCTTTGTCAAGTAATACCTCAAATACAGGTGAATCGTTTGGAATGTTCGCACCATATGTACTAACTTCAAATTCAGGAGAATCTGAGTTATATAATGGAGCCATCCAACCTTCGAAGTCACATGTATCTAATAAGTTCATTAGGGTAAAATCTTTATATTCGATTGTAAGTAATGGTGGTTTATCGGATTCAGTTGTTGTCATAGACACTTTATCTTTATTACTGATAATATAGAAACCGAAGTCTTTCTTACCTTCCATTACTACGTCACGGTAGTATTCAGTTAAATCGAAACAGACATAATCCAATTCACCTGGAACTGTATATCCATCGACAACTTTAGCACCTACCTCAGGATGTGTTTTCCAAGTAACGTTATTATCGTGCCACGTGGTATCGATAGCATGTAGAGACATATCTACGAATGCACGGTCACGTTTTGGTATACGTAAAATTGCTTTTTCCCATGTAATCTTGTGACCTTCAGGCATCTCTTTTGGTACATCGAATTGAACCATAGATAGGTATTCGTCATCACCATACTTACCTGTAATCATTTCACTGTAGTAGTAATATGAGAACGTAGGTACAGATTTACGTAGGAATGTATCTTGTTTTGGCTTAATCTGAGTAATAGTTCTTGGAACCTCTAGTACCTCAATTTGACCTACCATTCGGTTAACTGTAACAATTACATCAACTTCGAATGGACAATCAGATTTGTACCCTTTATTCATTTTGAACTCGGGAGAATCTACACGATTCACTCGTAATACTTGCGCATCACCAGCCATCTTATTAGATAATCTCGTACTCGCGGTTTGGAACAAACTTGTTCCATCAAATACTTCTGCCATAGTTGACACCTCTTTCCATTGTATTGGAATGAAATATAATAAATAACAATAGGACCTCTAAGAGACCCTATTGTTATCGTTTAAATGTTTTCTAGTCGAGACGATTTCAATACGAAGTCTTCTTCATTTGGAGCTGCTAGAGACGGTTCAGGAGTTTCTCCACCTTCCTCAGGAGGAAGGTCTGTTACGTCACCGATAACTTCTAACATAAATTCACCAAATCCGAATGCTTGCTCAGAAGCTACACCTCGTACATAGAATGTGCGAGTATCGCCAGATTCTATAATCTCATCACCGTATGATAATTCAGGTAGTGGATTGAATGGTTCAGCTGTTTTACTTAACTGATATTCGACACCCGCATCCTTAATCACGATTGGTGAGATTTTCATATTCGTCACAGGTTCACCATAAGAGTTCTTCACAATAATTGGGAAGGCTAATGATTTAGAACCTGCATAAATATGACCTAAGTGTAATAATTTTAATAGTACGCCTTTATCAGTCGTATAATATTCACCATGACTATCAGTGAATACAAGGTTTCGATAACTTCCCTCGAATGAGTAAGTTGTAGATGCTGACGCACCGAAGTTATCTTGATACTCAACAATAAGAGCATTCAATTTACCTACGACTACTTTAGATGTATCAATGTTATAAACGATTTCCAATGGAGCTTCTTCAAGCTCTGTCCATGGAACCAGTACCACATCATTTAATATCGAGTTACGAATTAGAATGCGATACTTAACGCTATCTCCAATGTTAGGATCAGTGATAACAAAATGAGCTCGAAAGGCATCACTGTCAGCTTGAACGATCGCTAAGTGTGGAGCTTCATTGTTTAGTTTAATTGCTTTATCAATAACTTTTTGGATAGTACGTTGCTCATCGCCATCCACAGCTATTTCGAATGTAAGCTTGTTGTCGCCTAATGTTAAATCCATCGGATTGATTAAGCTAGACGGAGCTACATCGTGCGCATAGAATGGATCACTCCATCTAGAGAATTGACCATTATTAATCTTATGACGAATTTTAATCTTTTCATCAAAGTTATGGATTAAGTTAAAGTCTACTTTAATTGTGGACTTGTGGTCATCGATAACCGTTGCAGAGAATGCAGCGTTTAAGAACTCTGGGAATGAACCTGCTACGTTGTAGTAGTACATTTTATCCGTAGACGCTAAGCGGTCTTTCGGTAAGAATGGTGGTACTTTTAATAAGACTTTATAACCACCGTTAGTAGGCTGATATAAGTCCATAGAAGTAATACCTAAGTTTGTAGAGATATCACTCTCTGTCACCCAAAGCTTTTCACCAGTCTCATAAGTTTTTGTATTTACCATTGGTACATACATAGTATCAAGAGAAGTTAATAACTTCGTTCTTGGCAAACCATTTGCAGAGATATACTCTTTTGTAACGCCACCTTCTGGAGCTGGTTGAGTTACCCATACGTTATTTTCAGTAAATACTTTAATAGAACCTACTTCCGTAACGGCAACACCTTTCCAGTTATAAGGTGGAATAACTAATTCGATATACCACTCATAATCATTATAAGTACCAGTTGATGAATTCTTTTTATAGCGATATGAACCTGGTGCTAAATTGATTCCAATTTTTTCCCAAGTATTCGCTGCTGATGGTGACGTATAATTAGTCGCTGTTAAATTAACCCAAGATGCTTCAACTAATGGGTCAGCACCTTCTGTTAATTTTTGTAACATCATGGACATATTTACACCAGACCCACCGTATCTCCAAAGGTTGATACTAGTTGAACCTTTTACATCAAATGTAACGTAAGCCCCTGATACGCTATCAGGCATATGCATTACTTCTCCAATATTTGTTAAATTAGTAACACCGTCAAATAGCACTTTAGACGGATCACCTGATGCGTCATGTAATCTCTTCCCGGTAATTGTAATTGTACCTTCTGGACCTAATCCCGTTACAGAAGGTTTAGAAATTCCTGCCATATCTTTTCACCTCTTTTTAGTTTTGTTGAGATGTATTCACTAATTGAACTGTAAATTCAGTAGCGTTATTAGACTCAAACGTAGTAGAAGATAGAACTTGTTCTTGGTCTTCTGCACGTAAGATAATATCACCATTGAAGTTCGAATCAGGAACGAGTCTTACTTCTAAACCGATACCTTCTCCACCTAAGCAAGTAATAATAAACTTAACTTGGAAGTTATCAGTTTTTGCTTTATATCCAAAGAAGTATCCCGTAACAAAATCTTTACCAGTCGGATATTGTACCGAAGGTGGAAGACTTTCTCCTCGACGATACATGATTAAGTCGTCGTAAGCCGGTAATACATTCGTAAATGTGTGAAGTTCATTCGTATCTGTATTACGTACGCGAATCTCCACGGAGTTTCCTAAGATATTGAATATGCCAGTTTTTACGTCGAAGAATATATGGTTACCAAATCCTCCAATACCAAACTTAGCAAGTTTTTCTTTATCGATATCCGCAAACATATGACGCTTATATCCTTCGCCATCTTTCTCAAATTCACGTAATACCGTTTCATCATTATAAGAAGCAATCCAAGAGAATGCTTCCCCATTAGGTGTTTCAAATAAGTCTACCTCGTATACAGGCATAGACATATACATTCCTCCTAAAAATAAAATATAGGATTATAAGAGATAGACTCTTATAATCCTATTGTGGGTGTTGATAAACTAACACTCAGAAAGGATTAGATACCTTCACCGAATGTGTAGATTAGACGGAATTTACCAACGTTTTTGTTAGCAGTTGCTAACGTTTCGACTGGTGGGTGCATAACTGCTTCTACTTTGGCAACGTTAAGTTTACCAGTACCAGTTACTTTACCGTCGTTTACGCCACCTTGAATAGTAGCTTCAAGAGATGCATCAGCAGATACAGGTACTTTTGTTTCAACGTACTTGTCGCCTTCTAAGATAGCACCTACTTTTTGTTTTGTTACTTTTGAACCTTCGCAAGTAACGCTGATCCATTGTTCTTTAACGATTGGAGACTCGAAGTCACCGTTTGCTGATTTAACTGTTAAAGAGCAGTTTTTCACATCGTAGCAATCAGTTGCAGACGCTGTGTCTTTAGTGAAGTTGTTTGCAATTGCAAACTTCAATGGTACAGAGTCAGTACCAGCTAAGATTGGTTGGTAAGTTGTAGCGTCAGAGCTAAAAGTCATTTTAGCTGGAGCACCAACTGCACCAAACTCTAACATTGTTCCTGCATCTAACCAAGAGATGATTGGGTTTACTTTTGCCATAGGTTTCTACCCCCTAAAAATTTGTTACTTCATTTTAACTGTCAGGTTAACTGTTAATGAGCTAACACCACCAGTATACTGAAGTACATTAAGACGAATTATCTCATTTTCATGTAAGTCCTCAACTGTAAGACGAGTATCCGGAATAACCTTATTGTTCGGTTTCAGTACAATACGGTCAGATGTAATATCATACCAAGCATTGTCTTTCCCAGCCTCATAGTCTTTTTCAGTGATGCGTTCCATAGAGATAATAACGTCTTTGTTACCATCATGTTCGCACACAGCCGACACATTTTGTAATGTACAGCCCCATGGTACCATATGTTTGACCGGTAAAGGTCCACTCATAAGCCCTGTAGGGAATACAAACACGAATGTACGAAGTTTGTTTTTCTCGTTATCTTCCAATAACTTTGTTAAAACATAGTCAACTGTTTGATGCTCATCGTAACGAACTTTCTTTGCAGAGAATTCATTTACGTTTTCATCAGATTGGTTAATCTCTTTCACTACAGAAGGAATCGCTTCCTTAATTGTAGTAAGCATTGTTTCGTGAGAATCATCCAATTTCTTTTTATCTTCTGGACTCATAAACCCTGATTTCTTATCAGTAACAAGGTCATGTCCATGATTAAGAGTAGCGTACTCTTTTAGCTTCTCAATATCTACTATTTCAGGAGCATCAATGATGTCTTCCCATTTAATAGAATACCAACCAGCATTCGGTTCTTTTTCAGCATTCAGGAAAACTTTTAAGAATCTTCCTGTCTTACCTGTCATATCAGGTAAACCTGCACCAGAACCACCACCTTCGTTACCAGGTAGCCCACAACATCCACCATTCTCTTTATCGATAGGTGTTGCAATCATTTCACCTTTGTTGTAGTTGTCGCGAGTTAATGGTACGCGAGAACCATCTTGACGAACTTCACATACTTTGTGACCTTCTACAAGTGTTTGCAGAATCTTATCAAGTCCTAAAATGAACGGATCGTAAATTGGTGCTGTACGATTCAATGTGTCAATTGGACCATAAGAAGTAACAACTACGTTCTTAAATAAAAGAACCAGTTGCTTATCAGTCTCTTTTTGTGGAGCGGCTAATGTAGTTTCGTTTTCAGCCATCTATTCCACCTCCATTTCTAAAAGGTTATTACCTTGTTGGAAGTAAAGCCCTATAGGACTCGTAACAAAAATACAAAAAAAAATAAACGAAGCATCATTTAGATGCTTCGCTATTGTTTAGCCGAGGATGTTCTTCACATATGAAGCATCCACTACGACTTCTCTTACCTTCTTGCGTCTCTTCTGAGCTTTCTTTAATTGCTTCTGATGACGCTTACGGTCTTTCTTAAATTGTTTTGAACCACCGCCATAATATTGATGAATTAAGTGGTCTTCAAATAAGTCTCCTTGTACGTTATTTAGGATTTCTTCTTCTAACATTTTCAGTTTAGACATCTTACTATCCTGTGCGGAATGTACAGCTGCCGATGGTGAGAAGAAGCTCGTTGCAAATTGTCTTGATGGATCAATCCACATGTTATGGTTTGTATTTAATCCCATCTTATCTAATTCAATTTCTTTATTACGTGCATCTAAGTATGCGATGACACTCTTACGTTGAAGCTTCTCTTTCTTAGAAGACTTCTTATCTTTCTTCTTCTTTGATTTCATATATCGTTGAAGAAGTTCTTCGTGACGTTTCTCTTTCTTCTTAAACTTCTTCGGATTCTTTTGCATATCGTCATAATCTTTCCAGATAGCTTTCAGCTCTTTATCACGACGTTTCTCTGATCTAGATTTCTTTCCTTTCTTCTTTTTGTTTGCCTTCTTAGGGTCCTTTCGGATATACCGTTCAGGCTGATATTTAACCAATAGTTTTTCATACGATGTTAAATCACTTTTCTTCTTATAGATGACAACAATGCCACCTTCTCGATGATCGTATGTAGGTAACATATTACTCATAATTTAATTTCCCCTTTCAAATTCACCATATACAAAATAAGATGCAGATGCACCACGTTAGGGTGCATCTACTCTTACTAGCCATGTTTGTTTCCAAACACGATGTTTGTTAAAGCTATGTGACACCAAGAATCTTGTAGTTGATTCTGTTCAACGATGTCGAAGAGTGTACTCGTATGATACACAACCGACTTCTCATAGCTACAGCGGGAAGATAATGATTTTAAATAATCTAACTTATCTTCACCAAGATCAATTAAGTATAAACGACACATATGGTAGCGTGAAAGTGTTTCACTTACGTCATATATGTAACCTTTTGGAATAATACTTTTAACTCGATTTACATCAAAGTTTAGTAGTTCTTCCTTCATTTCTCTTAGAAGACCATTAGTACAACTAACGTCTTCCATGTTACAATGACCGCCCGGTAAAGACAGGACGTAGTCATGCGTGGTACTTCTAGTTTTGTGTTTATACCTCTTAAATAAGAGATAGTAATCACCCGATTTAATAATCGCATTTGCGACCATTTGTATTGCTTTTGGATTGAATTCCGCTAAAGAGCGTTTCATTCCGAATGTTTCACCATCAAGCTTTCGCTCAATGTTCTTACTATAAGGCACATAACCCGAAACGAGTTTACGTACCACTTGCTTTTGAACTACTCTCAAAATTTCATTGTAATGAGGTATTTCTACTTCGAATTTCGAAGCCTTTAATAAGTTTAAAATGTTCCACGTATTCGAATCAATCGGAAACGTGTCACGTAATGCTAGTATTTCTTTAATTGACACTCGCTTGAGTGGTTCTTGCATAATTTTAGTTACTTGATTAATTTGTAGCATTTAATTTGTCCAACCCCTCTTGTAATTTTTGTACGGCATAGTTATCACAAATATTATTCATCTTTATTAGGTAGAAAAGTTTATCCATATCCACCATAAACCCATTCATATGTTGGAATGATTTTACAGCTTTATCAATATCCTTTTGTTTCCTAATATCAACGTGTCCTTTTATATGATATAAGTTCAAGTTCACCTCAGGGTCATTCATGAATTTCTTATCGATCTTCTTAAACACTTCCTGCTGTGAAACCATCCCTGTACTACTATACCAATTACCATGACGGTCAACACGCCTCTTCCAATCAGGCATCCATCTGGTTAAACCGTGTATACAGAAACCCGAATCACTATACAGGTCAATATTGTATGGAGGTCGCACCTCATTCAACTGTCTAAGAATCTTCAATGTCTTCTTCAGAGTGAAATAAATCGCCTCTGCTTCGCCATGATTATTCGTAGAGTCTACATTGAACTGATCGAACGCTGTAATTACCTCACGGTTTATAGTAAGAATACCTGCGGAAGAAGTATATTGCTCGCCCTCAGGATTGTGCCGCCGACCATTGTTTTTCGACGCGGCATCAGAAAAGACTTCGAATACTACGTTATCCTTTATCATCATGTTGTTCCTCTTTTCTTAAATCTATATCACTTGTATAATGTATACTTTATTTTACCACTGGTAATTCCATTCCTTCTATCTGAAGATACTCGAACTTACGTTGTAATACGTCCGGTATTGTTTTCACTTCTTCAGATTCTGCTAATGATCTAGCTAGTTTAGCCTTTTGGTCATCCTCCATGTATAAATGATATTCTTCATAGAATGAAACAATATCTCCAAATACATAATGGATTGGTACTCTAACTTTTGGTTCATCACTATGAACTAATTCGTGTACAGTATTGGATAATGGGATTAATCCTATTTTCCCTTCATAGTGTAGTCGCATAACTTCTTCCGCAATACGGAATGGGTTTGCTTCGTTCTCTTCATCTAGATGACGATTCAGAACGATTAATGTTAAATCATACAGTGTAAATGGTGCGTGATGTATCTCAATCTTAACACCTTTCATACCTGTATTTACTTTGTAGAAATAAGCACATTGTGTCATATCAACTTCTTCTCGCAAGAATCTAATCAGACCCTTGTACTCTAAGCTTGTACGAATCAATCGTTCGACTTGCTTAATATAATTACTCTTAGCCTTATCATCAGATGGGTCTAAGTAATGCTCTACTTCTAATGAAGTATAAGAGCTAATCTTAGTTACCTTAATATCTGACGCTTTTGTATACTGTACACTTGTAGCCTTTTTCATATTGGGCATTCTCATAATAGTAACCTCCTTATATGGGTTACTATATTGTTTACGCCTCGTGAACTCCCCAAGAGTCCACTGTACCTTCAACTACATCTACTCCAAGTTTATCTACTCTATCAAAGTAAGCATCATCTGTTTCTCCATCATTTCTAGGAACATAGACATCTACCGGAATTGTATCTTGACCATGGTCAGCTTTACGTTTCTCGACAGCCCAACCAGCCATTCTGTCTGATACATTAACTTGACCTATATTAGGTAAACTGAATTTAGTATCAAATGGAATATGTGCTGAAGTGGCAACCATTCCTTCTTTTAATTCGTCACCCCTAGCCGCCATATTTTCGAAACCACCGTTTTCAATTCCAAGGCTAGTATAGTACGTTACCACGAATGTTTTCTTTTCTTTCTCAGGCTCAGGATTGTCATAGGTATGTTCTACAGGAAGTTCCTCATCTAAAACCTTTCCTTTAGCTTCTTCATGACCATTCTCTCTAGTTTCTTTCGTGGAATCGATTTTAAAGATTGCATCGATTTCTTCTGGTGACACGGACTCAGCTGGCTCGTTCTCAACGTCAAAATGGTAGTTTTCGATGTTTGCTGGCAAGTGACCTTTACCGATAGCATCTGATTTAGTCTCCAATTGGTTTAGTCTAATATCTCTTAACTCGTAACTTACAATAGCATCTTGCACTGTAGGTAATGATTTCTCATGAATATTTCTAAATAAGTTTAATGTCTCCTCCTCACTGATAGGTTTTAGTTCATCGTGAGGATGATTGATTTCTGATGCGGGTAATACTGGATACCCTTCTATGTCTTTACGTGCTTGATCCACACCTACAATGATACCTTGTATCCCTGCAAAGACTCCTCCTATTACGGCTACTGATACTAATACATTCTTAATCTTCTTTAACATAATCAATCTCTCCTCTAATTTAGATTAGTAACTTCTTCGTTACTATAATATATATTCCAAAAATGCATAAAAAAGTGAGTAGAACCCGTTAAGGTTCTACTCTGCATAGTCTTGGATTTTATTATGTCATATAATCAATTATTGAAAGGAATTAAACCCAACACAAGTCGTAATCCCCAAGGACCCTAGAAACGAGTTTAGGTGTAACTACAGTTATCTAGGTTATATTTATGTTATATGTATTGTAAAAAATGACATTAAATATCCCAGTAGAACGCGCGCATTGGTTCTACTGGGTAACTTTTCATAGTGAGAATAATCACTGTACCTGAAAAGTAAGCTCGTACGCTTTATAAACATAGTCTAATAGTATATCTCAAATATACTGGACGCTTCGTTAGTTCAGGAAAAAAGGCATAACGATATATATAATACTAACGGTTCAGTGAACAACAACAATTGTTATTGTTTATAGACTCGCGTCAAGGTCTATTACTAATATGTTACAGTATATGTAAAAACGAAATAAAAGTGAGTAGAACCAATTAGGGTTCTACTCGGTGGCGTAGTCTACGCATAGTCTAATGAGTGAGACAGGCTGTTGCAAAGCCAGTCCCTTATCTCGGAACAATAATGTAGTTATCAATTTTTCTTTGTTTACGCGTTATTACGCATACAACAGGTTTTGTCAATGTGCATACCTATTGTGTTTTAGATTTTTAGTATACTCTTTCGAGTTACTATTATGTTATGTATATTGTAAAAAATAAAATAAAGGAGTATAACCCGTTAAGGTTATACTCAGTAGTTGGTGATGGATTTTATGTGTAAAAAAGTAGTAGTAATCATCATTCAGTTAGGTAAAAATCTTCACGTAGTCTAGATTCAAAAGGAAATGAAGTATCGCGTTTGTTACCATCATACATCAACTAATAATATGTTACCTACTTAGTAAAACTTTATCATAAACGACAAAAGAAAGGGAAGAACCTCTCTGGGTTCTTCTGTAATGATAAATAAATAGTAGGGTTTAGTTTATCATTGAAATCGATAGGCTTAGTCTATAAACACTTTTGAATATATGAGATACTCACTCTCATACTATTATGTTATAGCGATATTAAAAATAAATTTGAGTATAACCCGTTAAGGTTATACTCTGCATAATCTACTGGTATTTTTCATCTAAGTACTTTTATAAACGAAGGGCATAGTCTTAAATACACCAAATAGAATCACTGTGGCGCTAGTCCACTAATAATATGTTATTACAATAAAATAAAATGAGTACAACCCGCTAAGGTTGTACTCTTCATAGTCTCCCTAAAACTACAAAAATAATAAACATTAAAATTTGAAAGGAGCATAGTCTATAAATGGAGTTCTTTCCGTGATATTTGAAAAATATCAACAAACACAAACAGAACTAAGTCTTATAATAATGTTACTAAGATAGAAAATAATAGTGACCATACCCGAAGGTATGGTCTGCATAGTCTTAAATACATAATAAATTATATCAGGAGTACCGTCGTTCGAATGAATCAACAGATACCAGCTTGTGTCTCGGTTACGCTCCAGTATTGTTACGCAACCTAATACTTTGTTATCTTTATATTAAAATATAAAATGACGTAAAATAGTGAAGAAGCCAAACGGTGGCTTCTTCGTGCATAGTCAGGACCCTTATATGGAATTTAGTTGGTAATTCCCAACGGAAGGAAAGCAAATCAATTTGGAAAAATTGATGCCTCGTTTTGACCAGCGTAGTCTCATAAGCTAAGAAACTTATAAAATGACAAAATTCATATCACGAGTAAGACCATGAATATTTGAGGTTATCACGGTTATAATAATGTTGCTTATGTATAAAAATAAAATGACTAATACCCGGAGGTATTAGTCGGCATAGTCTTACAGGTTTGTGTAAGCAATTGTTATAAGATTATGTGGGTAATCTTATCCTATTAAGGTTATTATTATGTTATAGTAATAATAAAAAATAATTAACCATCACTCCTAGGGGAAGTGATGGTCGGCATAATCTATGAGGTAATTTGCTATGAAGCAAATGATGTTTAGATTAGTAAAATGTTAGCATAATATTAAAAAATAATGAGTATAACCTGGGAGAGGTTATACTCGGCATAGTCTATGAAATTTATTAAGGGTTTAATAATAACATTCGTTTCACACAAGAATTTACACATAGACACTTATGTAATTATATGTTAGTTATATATTAAAATAAAATTGACTATACCAATTAAGGTATAGTCGGATGCATAGTCTAGAGATAATAGATTCTGAAAAGGTTTACTAAAAATGTTGGAATGAAAGTTTTTAGTTTGTATAGAATCTATTTCTCTTTCAAGTAATAAATTTGCATAGGGACCTTTACCAGTACCCTAATACACTGTTAGAAAGATTGTAAAACTATATAAAATCTAAGAGATTTTGACTGTATTTAGAGAAAGTGCTGTAGTTCCTCGGCGGAACCTCCTCTCCCTTTCGGGTTCCCGGGGCTCTCGCTCCTCTCACCTCTCAGAGCTTCGTCTCCCTCTCTCGTGTCTATTATTCTAACTTTAAAGCGCCCTCCCCCTTTCGGGGAGGACCGCACTTCTTTCTTCTAGTGCATGTTCCCCTTCCCTTCGGTTCGGGTAACACTTATCTATTCCCACCCGCCTCCGATGATACCCCACCAGAGAGGTAGAAGATTAATATTACAATCTCCTAGCCTCTCTGTCTCTCTGGTGGGTCTATCTCATTACTATGTTAGACGTGTAGTAACTTATTATTATAAAATAGATTAATTTTAATAATAATAAAGAAAAGTATAGGACATATGTCCTATACTCTATCTCCTTGAAGCTTCTCTACACTATCGTTACGAAGTTTCTCTAAACTTTGACCTTTACCTAGATCAAACATAGATTGAGCTTTAGCTCTCACTGTCATGTCAGAAACTTGGGCTGTACTATGTGTAGTGATATAATCTGTTATAATTGAATTTGATTCTTCTTTCTTTAACACATCTTTTAGATGAGGGAACAATTCATGTCTACCCTCTTGTTCTTCAATGTGTTTCATTTCAACTGCAAACCCTAAACGTGTGATAGCATGAGCTAAATGCTCCTCAGTTGTATCTCCATCTAGGTAAGCATACATATGGCGAATTGCTCGTCCAATATGTTCTTCTTTAGGGATTCCCATATAGTTACGGTATCCATACTTCTCTAATCCCTCTTTCATTGTTCTAGCAATCGCACTGATTGTAGGACGAGGAATAATTTCAAATGATTCTTCTACGTAGTTTTGAATGGCGCCAGACGATTTCATTTCTTTTGTTTCCTCATCTGGTCCATACTCTGCTACAGGTGCAAATATACCTGATTCTTTATAGACTGTAGAATCTATAAACCCAGGGCTTCTAGGATTTTCTTTTTCAGCTTCAGACTCAGTAGACGCAAACATTTCTACGGATTTTTTATCAATATCCTTAGCAAGGTCTTTAGTAGCTTTACGCTCTTTACCATCTAAAGCTTTAAATATTTGATAGTCTACCATAGCGGTAGCTGATGCACTTACTAATTTTTTATGTGCACCTAATAAATCTTCATTTTGTAAATCTACTGTCACATCAACAGATTTTATTGCTCTTTTACTAGCTTCTATTATCTCTTGAAGTTCAATTGCAGATAAACCTTTCAGGTCTACAAATGAAGCACCTGGTTGCTTAAATAATTCTTTTTCCAATTCTTTTAAATCTTTAGCCGGATGTGTACGAGCTAAATCTAACTCTACTGGTCCAGTATAGGGTTTAACGTTTTCACTATCAGGATAATTAATTGCAGTTGGAACTAGATTACCTTCAGCAATATCAGCCATAATTTGATCGTGTTCAGGAGTCCCTGGATGAAGTTCTCTTACTATCTTTGCATCCATTTCCCGTACAGCTTTATCTGCTACGTCTGCAATAAATTTATGTTCTGGCTCCCTGCCTCTTTTACTCTCTTCATATGTTTTCTGATGTGAAGGTATAGTCGGTACATCGGTAGTGTATTTTTCACTAGTATGAGCATTACGTTCTTTGATATAGTCTTCAGTCATTCTCATTTTATTGCTAAAGAATAAGTTATCACCTAAATCTAAAGCTTCTAAGTATGCACCCGCAGCTCTATTCATTAATGTTTCACACTCATTTAATGCAATACTACGTTGTAGTTTTACTAGAATAAAGTGTTTGCGATTAGGGAAATTATAGAAGTTTAGAATTGTTAATCGTAGCAATTCCATAAATGTAGCTTCATTAATAAATTTCTCTAATGGTTTCATATGTATTGAAATTTTTCCAATACCTTCTATTGAGGTTCTATTTTTATAAATAAAATCTCTAAGAACCATTGTGTCATCAGGAGTAAAAGGTTTCTCTAGATAAGCAAAGAACTCATCAAAGTCTTTTTTATAATCTAGTTTATCCTCCTTAATCTCTTTTACAGGTTCTTTTTGTGGCTCAGGATTTAATCCGAATAATTTCTTAAATAAACTCATAATATTTCCTCCTCTAAGTTAATATTATGGTGTTATAGGTATCATAATTATTTATCCCTCTTGTAATAATATTTTAAAACTTCGATTTGTCCAATTGGATCTATTTACTCCTTCTAATAGTTCATTAATGGATTTAACTCCTTTTGTTTCAAATAATATATTCAATTGAGCGTCAGACATTGAATCTTCACCAGCTTCACTCATATATCCATCATTACCTACAAAGAATATTTTATTTTCACTTTGTAGTAGGTATTTAGTAGGAGTATATAGCCCTTCACCAATTTCCATATATCCTAGAACTCCATTGAATGATACTGATGAATCTACCGCAGGTTGAGCCGACCCTATTAGGAAATTTGATTTATTAAATTCTGTAACAATGTGATCATACTCACGAACAGCTTCGGTCACTTCTCCATTAAGTATAATTTGAACTGACTGATCTGCTTTTCCTGGATCACTTATGATTAGTTCATTCATTCCATCGGTTATTGTGTTATTAGTAAGTAATTTGATATGCTCCATAGTACCATATTGTCTTTCAACATAATAAACTTTTCTATCAGGAGTAATTGCGATATTTACATGTGACGAATCGCCCATTTGTAAACTTACACCAACTGGAGTATATAAATATCCAGTATTAATAATATATTGGTTATAATTCGTTTTAGGAGCACTGAATAATATTTTATAGTAATGAGGTACCGCTGTTTCAGGTAATACTCGTTTACTGGTTGTGTATATGTGAGTACTATTTATATTACTGAATCTAAGACCTTCGGGTAATGCTACCATCGAAGTAGCCCTAGGCACTAGAAATTCTCGACCTGTAGCTTCATCATAGATTCTAGTAGGTACCGATTTCGTATTTCTAAAATCATATTTAAAATATAATTTACCCATTTCAATCAACCCTTCTGCAATGTAATAATTTTATAGTTATCTATTTGCAACTTATCTTTTATATTAGTATATTCCGATACAGGCTTGCCATATGTTTCAAACGTATTTGGGACTAAATCAAATTCATTCGCAATAACTTCTAAATTACCATTGCCGTTAATAGTGTATACATTATGATTATTATCTAAGATCAGAGTTAAATCTTTAAAATTATATACACCTTCGTAAATTTCAATTTGTTGTAGCCACCAACTTTGTCCACTACCAATATTAAATATTTTAATAAATCCTAAATCCCCTGCAAGGGTGTTTGAAAATGTATCTGTAAATGTTTTATCTTGTAAAGCTTCAGTCAGCGTAGCTTTAGAGTTAGTCCCATCTATTATGATACGAAAATCGAAATCAGTTTCACCGGAATAGTTATGCGTTACACCGCTCAAATTTACAGAAGGACCTACAATCCCTCCGCTACCATAATTCCATAATGCCAAATTTGTACTTCCTGGCTGATAGAATGTAAAATAAGGAAATAGTCCACTATTCGCTCTATTGGTTACTATATTTATCGTAGGACCAAATTCAGATTGTTGTACTTTACGGCATACACATCTAATAGAATAATCTTTTAATGGCTTAATTAAATCCTTATTATTCACCCGTATAAATGAATTGCCAGGAATAAATAATCCAAGCGATTTATCATATTTTCCTCCAAGGTATGTGATTATACCGTTATTACCATTACCGCTTAAATCTGATATAGTATTATTTAAATCAACTTTTGTTTGATTTCTTAAATCGAATTTTAATATTAATTTAGCCATTTTAATCAACCTTCTTTCTTTGTAATAATACTAAATTTATCCTTATTCCATTTACCCATAGGCATATCCTGTATTGAGAACCCATAAGTATCAAAGGTTTCTGATGTAATAGAGTCTACTGGTCCACATTCTATTATCATACCTTCCGAGTTAAATGAGTATGCTATATTTTCATAGACAATTAAACTCTGATCGAATTTAGGTTTCTCATCTGATATCATGAAGTCTGCAATATATCCATGAAAAGGTAATGCGCCAAAATTTTTAAATCCTAAACTTATATCAGCCGATTGATTTCCTGCATTATTTGTTGGACCCACATATGTTAAGTTAGTTTTACGTATTTGCTTTATCTTTAAATTATTATTTTTTAATATAATTTCTTCACCTGCTACACCTGGATCATACAATGTTAGTATATTAGGTTTATTTATTTCTACCGCATTTGGAATTTCAACTAATTCTCTAATCCCTATTCTATAACCTATTTCAGAATAGTAGAGATTAGTCCCTTGTATTTCGATATATACTCCATTCATTCCATTTGAATTTATATTAGGTGTGGAAAATATCCATGATGGAGTATCTTTTAATATTGTCGGTTCATATGTTATTTGAATGGAGTATGGTTTATTTGGTTTTATAATTTCATACGGTTTAACATCATTCCAATCTGGATGGTGTAGAGATATATAACTATTCGTTCCATTACCTTCATTTAATAGGGCACCTTTCGATGTTTGTTTAGCATACCATATATATGCTGGACGTTTGCCTGATATTTCATCAAAAACAAATCCACCAGGTTTATTTCTAAAATCCCATTTACCGTAAATTGTCATTTACATAACCCCCCTTTGTAAGTATAATAAATTGTTAAAATAAAGAGATAGAGGGTATCATCCCTCTATCTCTATTAGCTTTCGTAAATTTCTTTACATTGATGCTTCAATTCAATTAATAACTTATTCAGCGCCATATTGACCATAACACTACCAGTCATACGGGCAAGTATAGATATTGGAGATAAGAACGCTGATACTTCCTCATCTGGTCTATACTCACTGAATGGCTCTTGTCCGCGAGGAGTTACCTCACACACGATACCTTTTAACGAAACATTCAATTCAGTTCGCTACACTGAACCAGTTCTCTTATGAACTTCTACATGTCACCATGCAGACTAGACTATATCTTCATCTCTATGAGATGCTCCCCATTTCGAATGCGCTTGCACCCTACTTCCTTTCGGAATAGTCGTTGAACCTTCATTTACCATGTATAATTTTTAGAAATATTTTTATGACATCTTCTAAAACGTATCTGATTTAAAGTTCCTATAATTTTATTTTTAGGAATATCTAATACGCCCGTAGTTAATTTAGCAATCTCAGTATTACCATACCCTTGTTCCATCAATTGACAGAATCTGTGTATGTCATCTTTAGTAAATACCTGATTCATAGATTTTTTAGGTATATTATAATCTTTTGATATATGATTCCACGATGAACCACTTTTTATTGTATATAATAGTTTAACTAAATTTTCATTAAACTTTAAATCTAATTTTTTAGCTATTTGTTTATAAGAGTTGCCTTTTTCAAGCATCTTACATATTAGATGCACTTGATCATTAGTAAAAAATGAATGTGATACATCTTCACCTTTATGATACCACCGTAACCCGGTTCTAATAGAATGGTCTTTATTCTCTTCATTAGTACACCATTCTAAATTAGAACGATCGTTATTAGAAACTACACCATCTTTATGATTAACTTGATCTTGATCAGGTCTCTTAATTTTAATAAAATAAATAGCTACTAATCGATGCACTCTAAGAGTTTTCTTTTTTCCATTAAATTTAGTTAAATTAACCCTAATATACCCATCTTTATCAGGACTACCTTTAAGATACTTTTTAGATTTGCTATTATAAACTCTTCCCATGTTACTAACCCAATATCTAGGTTTTATATCAGGTAATGTAATTAGTTTAAATATTTCAGTTTTTCTCATAATCATTCACCTCTTATAAAGGTGTTGTAATGTTATAGAATTATACATGATAATGCTTGGCTGCTGATTGTCTCGGTAAGATGTCCCAGCAATTAAAGGAGTTTTCGATATCTGTCACCAGATAAAGGACCCTGTTACCCAGCCGTAAAGAAAGTCAACTTATCGCCGACTCCCATGCGATCTTCATAGTTAATATAAAATTCTATTAGTACCGTATATTCAATTCAGTTCGCTACACTGAACCAGTTCTCTTATGAACTTCTACATGTCACCATGCAGACTAGACTATATCTTCACTCTAACGAGTGTCTCCCGTTTCGAACACGCTTGTGTCCTACTTCCTTTCGGAATAGTCGTTGAACGTTCCTATTTAAAGGCTTCGCTGCTGATTGTCTCAGTGAGAGTTCCCAGCAATTAGAGAGATTTATAGAGAGCAATACTTTTACCCTCTCCGACTTCCACACCTTTAATCTTACCGTTAGCTGTTTCTGTCTTTGTAACTGGATATGTACTAATATCCGTTTTCGTTACATCAGTATGCTTACCAATTAACTTTCCTTTCTTAATAACAGGAGCGTTAATCTTTTTAATAATTTGTCTAATACTTGGAGATAATTCAGATTCATCTACAGTGATGTAGACTTTAATATCTTCAATGACTCCACTATATTTGGACTTAACAGGTATCTTACTTAGTTTGGATATCTCAGCAGACAATTCTTCATCCATTGCTGCTAATACTTTATTCATCCCTTCATCCTCATACGAGTTATCGAAGATTAATAAAGGTTGTCCAACTTCAATCGCTTGCCCTTTTTCTACCATATAACCAATGTTAGAGTTAGGTCCTAATACGACATCTTTCTTTACGATAACGTTCGTTGTCATATCATCGCAAAGTTTTTCGGTAATCATAACACTATCCTCATATGTGTAATAACCACTCATGATAGCAACTTTCGCCATCGTACCTAATTTATACGTAGCGCCACTATCTTGGTCTTCATTAAAGAATTGTGTATTCATTGCTAGGAAATCATCTTTCTTAAATGAATCACCCTTTTTTAGTTTTGACTCTAGTTTATTAGAGATAAAGAATCCACCACCAGAGTTCTTCGATACCTTAGAACCAGTTTCGATAACATCGAATTCACCGTTCTTATATTTTACAACAATGGTATTTAATTCTTCATCTACTTCCATAACTTTACCATCATCTTTTGCTTTGAATACAAAGTCATCGGAGATGATATGTGCCAATGCTTTTTCTGAACCGTTACCTACAAGTAATGGATCATACTTTCTACATGGCATGATATGTTTATTCTGAACGTAGTTCATGGCTGTACGAGGTGAGTCATCTTTCTGTGCACACATTGGTACAAGTAATTCAGATACACCAAATAGATTCGTAGACGTTAAGTCAGAATCTTTATCAGCCATTTTTAAATAACCACGTGGTGATAAGATATTTGCATCCAGTGCTAACTCACGGGTAATACCTACTGCACCTGATGGATTGGTACTCATACATAAGATACCTTTCATACTCTTATCATAGGCACGTTTAGATAGTGTGAAGGCTCTATCCACGTTCATCCCACTCAATCCTTTATATCCGACAGTACGTAATTTCTCTGCCTCTGATATTGGATTTAATGTACTATAGTCCTCTACAATTGGACTCATTACCATACTCTTAATGACATCATCCTGAGGGATACTCATTTTAACAGGAGTCTTATTTCCTGCTGTCATACGGTAACGTTCGTATGCTTTCGCTAATGAGCTATATAAATAAGCATTTACTAACTCATTGCTTCGAATACGATATAGAGCTAAATCATTTTCTTTTGTATAAACGTTATCTTCCAATAGACTATTTGCATATAATAATAGCTCTACAAAGTCTGTTGGCATTTGCAAGTCTTCTAATACTTCTTTTGTAATCGGGTCGATTAATAAGTCATAGAAGTTGTCGAAGGCATTAGCAATCATACGAACGCCTAATAAGTTTTGGAAGATTTCTAAGTATACATCTTTACTATCGAAATCTGAATAGTTATAGTCTTTTGTATTCACGATACTCATTGCATTCATTAGTAATGAATTACGAGTTGGATAACGGTCATAGATTAAGTAACCATCTGCAAATGCAATGATTTCTTTATCAATCTTATCTTGACCTTTTAAGACCACTCGTGTATCAGAGAATGTATAGTTGATACCAGCTTTCTGCATCGTCTTTGTTAATCCTTCTAAGTAAGCTAAGAATAGAATCAATGGAACGTTCTTATTCATAACTTTTACTTTTGTGTATAGGTAACGTTTACCGACACTGAATTTATTGATATCTTCTTTAAATCCAGGACGTGTTGCTTCTACACTATCAATGATAAAATCAGCCACTGATTTATTATGGTCAATAATACGGTCTTTTACTGTATCTAAGTAGATAACTTCTTTCACAGCCGTACCGCTTAATACATAACCAATTGGTAAGATATCATCATTTACTTTTAAATTTACTTTCTTGGATTTCAAGAATTTACGAATCTCATCTTGGTTAAAGTGAATATGAGTATTACCAATAGCAAGATCCATATAGTTAGAACCAAGTTCATCATACTCGATCGTTGTTTTATAATCAGAGTTTGCTAGACGATTATCCCCATCACGTACTTGAATAGTCTTCCCTTTATACTCATTAAGACCTTTCTTAATACGTTCTACTTTTGGAGATAGTTTATTCCCGATACGAGTCATGAATATCTTATTGTAGTTGGTACAAATCTGAACTTCATCTGGACCCGTTTTGGATACCGGTTTTAGGAATAACTGCTTGACAAGCGATTTCTTATTACCATTTAAGAATAAGAATTGCTCATTTGTAAATTTTGGTAAATCAAATTTTATCGTATGACGTTCACGGTCAGCACTTTCCATTTTAACCGTATACGTAACTTTCTTATTAAACTGGTCAGACGTATCTTCCTTTTTAATGTCTAAGATATAGACAGGGATAGAACGGTCTTTAAAGAAGTTTAGAATCATTAACGTGTCTTTTTCCATTAACTTCGTATTATATTCTTTCTCAAAGTTAGGAAGCGTTAACTCTTGCATCTTCTTATTAATGGTATCAACCTTTAACTTCTTAGGAGTTAATGTCTTTTCTTTTGTTTCTTCTAAGATTTGGTCGATTGTTTTACCTTGGCTATTCACTTTAAGAGAAGCTTGTTTCTCTGCCAGCATCTTGTTACGTTTAATATTACTATTTGACATAACGTTTGTGATACGGTCAGTTTTACTTAACTCTACCATTTTCACCAATTCTTTATCTTCATCCATTTCCTCTTTGACTTTTGCTTTCAGAGCTTCAATCTCTTCGTCATCAAGGTCTTCTTTATCTTCCATAGCTTTATCTACGGCTTCTTGTACTTTCTTCTGAACGTCTTCAGGAATCTCACGTTCTACTTCATCTCCAGCAAAGGAGAATCGAGTAATACCACCTTGCTCTAATCCTGATTTGATTTCAGAAGTAATCTCGGATGTTAATGTTTCTTTTGCATCATTCTCAGTTACACTAACAGCCTTCTTCATTTTCTCAACATAAGCTGGACGACTACGTCTTGCTTGTTGACGTACTTGATCCACACGGATCAATGAGCTGCGTAACATACTGTAAGATGTTTTATCACATTGATTCGGAATAATACGAATCGCTGTCATACCATCTACTAATAGGATATCGAATCCTAATTGCTGGAACTCCATTGGGAATCGTTCCATCATGTGTATTACTAATTCAAATGGATTACTTGCTGCTGTATAACGATATACGCTTTGAGACTTTAAGTCTACATCCCATTGCTCTAAATCAATAATCATTGTACGTTGATTATAGAATGGTGCATATTCAGCATCCACTTGCTGTAACATTTCTAAGTACGCGCCGATTAAACGGTCTCCTCTTGCTTGAGATGACTCGGCATCTTTATAGAAGAATTCATTGTACTTAAATAGTTCTGCAAATAAGTTATCGCGACGATAAGACTCTTTATCAAGAAAAGTCTTTTTAATACCGAAAGCTCCTTGACGTATTCTGTCATAAACGGCTTTCGTATGGAAAATTGTATTTGTAGTGTGACCAAAGAACTTCAGTCTGTATATATGGTCGATATGATATGCTTTAAACGTTTGCTTATTTTGGAAACGAAAATTATTCATCATATCAATACTGTCTTCAACTGTACCTGAGTTCAAGTAGAATAATTGGTCACGGAGTGGGTCTTGTGCATCCGTACGCAAATTAATTTTAGCGTTACGATACAGTTTTAAATTCGTCATGTCCTGTATTTTAATCATTTACTATGATCCTCCTTTATAGTGCGTTATAACGCGTATAGAATCTATTGTGATGTTGTAGTATTATATAACCAAGCCAACATAACGTTAGGGGAACGCCGTATAGTAGTGATTCCCTAAAAATGGAAAATATATTTAAGTATACATTATATAGGTGAAATAAAATAATTAATATAGAGAGGAGACGTTACAATGAGCGTCCAATTTTTAGATGTCAATAGAGACATTATTAATGCAATCTTTGACTTACAAGATGTAAGAGAGATTGACCCAGTGTTAGATAACATTGTAGACCTTCATGGAGCTAAGAAAGCAAAGAAGGACACGAAAAAGAAAGATACAAAGAAGAAAAAGGCAAAGAAAAAGATTGCCAAAAAAGATGTGCGTAAAGTTAAAGCTGTACGCCTAAAGTAGGTAGACGAATTCGTCTACCTATTATTTTTATATTATGAGGAGGAATTGAAATGTTTCATTTAGTAGAAAATACAGTTACATTTAATTATAACGAAGGTACGAAAGTAGTTCGTGCTATGAATTCTTTACAATTCTCAATCGGTCAATATGCTGCTAAAATTAATATGGCACTATTTAAAGAGATTGGGGATGACATAAAAAGCGTTGAAGCTTTTCATCGATTAAAAATAACTGACTCAAAAGCTGATGTTGAATTAATTCGAAAAGGGATGATTCACGATGTACAATTCTTAATTGAAAACTTCGGTCGAATCAATCACTGTGCAGATAAAACAACAGTATTAAATGACTTCCGTGAGGAACGTCTTATGTACGTTCAAGATTTATCTAAAACTTGGACATTAGAAGAATTGCAAAATCAATATCTTAAACTACGTGAGTGTTTATTCACTCCTACATTTACAGAAGTAGATAAATATACTGCTACATTACATAGATTTACAGTAGGTAGTATTGTAGAAAATATTAAGAAGGTTATTCTGTACCATGAAGAATGTCGCTTTGAATTAGAGTACAACAACGGACATGAGCATATGAAACTTGTGTTTGATGAGCATGGTACAATTACAGAAATGATCAATTTGAAAGATGTAGTTCCAGCTAAGTAAGCTGGAACTGCTTTATATAAAACTAGACTTAAAATAAAGGGAGCTAATTAAAATGACAAACGAATTCGAAATTAAAACAATTGCAGGATTAAATGTATATAATATATCTATGGTTGATGGAGATGGTGTGCCAGTGCAAGGACCAGACTTCCAATACAAACAACGAGAACATTTCCAACATGAATTAAAATCATTCTTAACAAGCACTGAATTATTGCATCAAATTCTGAAAGAATTAGACCCAAATAAATTTGGTATACAAGCTTTCGATCAGTCTACAATGATTATATATGATTTCATCGTTGACAATTATAATCTATTTTATCAATTGACTTTAGATAAAGCAGTACAAATGACACGTTTTATCTTTGATAAAATGGATAGTAAAGTAAGAAATATTACTATACAAAAACATTCAACAACTGCAATACATCTTGGTCATCAAGTATCTAATTTACTTAATCAATTAGAATCATTGACTATTATGCAGGAAACACCAAACACTGTACAACTGCGACTTGTAAGTGATGTTGATGTTATTACACATATGGACGAGTTAACAAAATTACATCCAGACTTCACATTTGTAATTTATTCAGTTCCTAGATTTAACTATAATGAACCTAATCGTCGTTACTTTCAAAATGGGACAGAGTTATTTCCAAACGACTTTGAGAATAAACTTAAATCTATGACCGATGATGAGGTTAGAGCAACAATGAATGAGCTTACAAAGAAATCGGGTGATATTAAATTAACATTCGTATTCGATATTGGTAGCTATTATATCAACCCTGAGGTTGCAAATACTCCAGAAGGCACGCAATTACTTAAAGATATCGATTTAACTTCAAAAGAATTACGTCGTCGTAACTTAATACCGAATATCGCAGAGTTCGATAAATTTCTTAAAAATAATAGTGCTAAAACTTATGCGGAATTATTATTAAAAGAAATTCCTAATAGTGGAGTTCTATAATGCAAATGCATCCAGATGATGGTATTGTTTTAATCGATTACGGTAAAACAGTTACCCTTCGTGGTTCACTTACTGCAATTACAGATACGGGAAAGAAAATAAATCTGGAAGAGTGTGATATTAAATTAACACCTCTTCCTAGAAAGGTTGTGCTTAAAAATGGCAGAATTGTACGGAGGATTTACCCAATACAAAATCTCAATCATAGGTTTACAAGGAATAGATTCAACACTTGTAACTAATTCAATGATTGGGTTTCAATATGCTATGAGTAACTATCGACCAGGATTATTATTAGCGAATAAAATGTTAGAGCATGTCGAACTTATGTTAAATGATCCTGATCGAGCAGATGGGGAAGTACTTAAATGTATCAATTATATTATTGATAATTATAAATTATTTAATGGGGTTCCAATAGAGAAAGCGGTAGAGATTACAAGAGAATTCTTTAAACTTATGAGAGGCGAACACCTTTCACAAGCTACAGCTTTATGTAGTAAATCAGCTATTGAGACAAAAGGGAGTTTACTACAATTAATTAAAGATATTACAATAACTCCAATCTCTACAGATGATCGAACGCATATAACGCTTATTACGGATGCTGATATATTAGAACCGATGCCTATGATTACTGCGGCACATCCTGGTATACACGTTCGAGTATATGTGAAAGATTATCTGGGAAGAGAAACTATACGAGAGTATAGTAATGGACATCAAAGAAACAGAGCAGATATGAATGTAAATCATTTACGAGAATTGTTAAATTTAAGTTGTACCAGTCTAGCTATTGAACCGAGTTTATTGGAAACTAGCAACGGCACTATGGTGCAAGCTTATCATATTACAAGGAAAATGGAGGAATCGAAATGATTGGAACAGCAATTCAAAATATATTAGATGGGAAAGAAGGAACAAAAATGAACGACACTATCGATACAACAGTTGTAGCAAACTCGCATGTAAGGGATACATTAAAACATAAAGCTGAAGTTGGTAAAGGTATGACATATATGATTACCGACTTAACAAAACGTGCTATCGAGCACGACTATAGTAAATTCAGCGATGAAGAATACCCATACTTTACAGAAGCTACAGATTGCTTAAAAGGTCTGACTTATGGGTCACCTGAATATAAAGCATCATTAAACCGTATTAAGCCGGGTATCAATCATCACTATGAAGTAAATAGTCATCATCCAGAATTCTATGAAAATGGAATTGAAGGTATGTGTCTAATCGATTTAGTTGAAATGGTTTGTGACTGGTATGCTGCTTGTAAACGTCATGATAATGGTGACATCTATAAGAGTATTGAAGTAAATAAAGAACGCTTTGGTATTAGCGATCAATTAAATAGCGTTATCGTTAATACTGTCAAATCCTTAGAAGCAAAATGGGAGGAGAATAAGTAATGGAAATCAAAGATGAACGTTATTCAAATTTAAAGACAATGGTTTCAGGATTCTTATATCGAATCTTTGAAGCTACAGAAGACAAAGAGCGATTGGAGGCAAGGGAGAAGTTTCTCCCTTGTCTACCTTCTATGAAAGGTATCGATACCAATCATCCTGACTTTGTATTCCGAGTTGGGGAAGTATTGACTCATATGGATTACTTCTATGAAGGAAGAGAGAAACATGAGTTCTTCCCAATTGTAATAGGTCCAGATGAAGGTACATATCACTTCCTTAAAGTAATGGAAGATACATATGACCAAATGATAGAACTAAAGAAAACAGGAGCATCATTCGCAGTATAATACTAACACATATATCAGGAGGAATCAGCTATGTTAACAAATGTAAAATTAAATGATAAGTATGCAATTACTTTAAAGGTATTAATCGAGAAGGCATTTACAGATATTCGATTAGCTGAAGATAGAGATACTGAGAATAAAATCATGGAAGACTTCGCAATGTTAAACGGTGTATCTATTAACTCTGAAGAGTATAATAAGGTAATCGATAGATTCTTAGAAATGGTCAAGGCTTCATTTGCCTTTGAGGAAAAGGATGAATTCCCGGAAGATTTCGTAGAGCAATATGGATTTACTATTGGTGGTTTACAATTCGCATTAATGGTAGGTCAAGTATTTGAAGATCAAAATAAAGAGTTCGTTATTACTTCAGATGAGTTTGGTGGCACGTTTGAGATGCCAGAACATCCAGACAAAGCTATATTGAAAGTAATCAATGGAGGTAAGGAGTAATGCCTAACTATTGCTTTAACTCTATTTATATTAATGGACCGAAAGATCAGATACAAGCATTTCATGAACGGTGGATAAAGCCAGCAAATCCATTGCATGATAAAGTAATATTACCTACATTACGTATTTTAGATATGTGTGCAATATATGCTGCAATGGAAGATAAGTTAAATAATACACATGGAAAACAGAAAATTAGAGATATCATTCACTTCGCGTATATGAATATATCTGATATTGATTTTCTTGATCAGAAAGAGAATTTAATTACCTATCCATTCTTCAAGAGAGATGGGGTCGATTCTTTTAATGATTACTTCAAAGAATTTATTAAAAATATTTACGAAATAATGAATCTATCTAAGAAGCAATTAGCAAACCGTAGATTATTACGAGAAAAATGGTATGAGGCTGCGGAACCAAATAAATACAGTTTTCATAATTTAGTAGAACCACCTCCACTTGTAGGATATCGAGAAGGATTACCAATCCCCGAAGTGAGAGGTTACAATGACCAACTAAGTGCATATTATTTCAATCTATTGAATCTGGGTCAGAAGTGGACATTCCCTGCTGACTTACATATTGAGCAGATTACTGATACAAGTATATTATGTCAATTTGAAACAGCATGGTCGCCAGCAGATATATTTCTTGCAAAGATATCTGAGATGTATCCAAAACTAGAGTTTGATTTAGAATGTAATGAGCCTGGTATGATGATAGCAGGTCGTCTAAAATATTTTGCAGGAGACTTAATTGAGCAAGATTGGTACGATGGACAATCGTATGCAGGATTCCATTTATTCCAAGACTGGGCTGATGAAGATATCGTACGTGATATGAAAGATAATATGGAAATGACTTTAGAAGATATTATAGATGATTGTGAAGGATATATTTCTAAAGAAAACATTTACAAGCATCTTAACATACGGAAAGCAAAAGCAATACGCTTAGATAAAATATAATCCTCAAACAGTATTATGAGGACTATATAACACATAGAGGAGAGATAACATGATTAAAAGATATAGAAACGAGATGACGTTAGTACATCCTTTGATGATGGAAAAACAACGTTTTGAAGAAGTATTTGAGGGGAACGTGGATACGATTAAGCGCCGTCAAGGATTGCGTAATCAGCAATTACTTGACTTCTTATACTTCCATTCAAATATTGAACGTATGACATTAGCTGGAATGGTTAATGATGTAACATTGGCTGACGTATTAGGGTTCGCATCTGAAAATATTTCATATGTAGATTTCCCTGAAAAGAGTCGTGCTACAGATGATGAAACAGCAATGGCTCGTTGGTTTAAAATGAGCTTAGAGCGATTATACAAATATCTTAAAATGACTGAAGATGAATGGGCTGCACATAAAGCGAAAAAGGATAAGCAGTTCGAGGAGTTATATTCTCGTTATGATATGTTAAACCTATTAGCTGGTTCAGCACAGGACTTACTGGATTACCGTGGACAATCATTCGGTACAAACTTTATCGATGAAAAGATTATCCAATTTGCAAAAGATGTCGGTACACCAGTTAAAATGGATGACGTTAAAATGACTCTATGGATGGCTTGTAGCTATTTCTATAGATTCGATACACTATACGATCATGTAGAAGGATTTGCTTTATTCGTTTCTCGCTACTTCCCAGACCTAGAAGTTCAATTAACTTACTGGGATATCGATGATGAAGATTGGGAAAACAATAAGCATAAGGTTCGTTGCTTAAACGGTGAATTCATTGAGAAACATAACTCTCAATTCGAACCAAACGAGCCGGAAGAGTTCATCTTACGTCTGATTGATCAGCTAAGATAAGCCCTATAAGCATGATTATAAAATAATATATCGTAAACTATTAATTAATAACAATAATATACCTGAGAAATTAATCTTGAGGAGGAAATTAAAATGAGTAAACAAGAATCAAAATTCTTACAAAGTGTAGCAACGGAAAGAGCAAATCTGGTAAAGCGTACATTCTCACGTACAGTATTCAATAACCTTATCAAGGATTACCTAAACGATCCTGAATTAATTTCACATGTAATGAAAGTGGAAAAAGGTGAAGCTGTTAAAATTGAAACGCAGCCGGTTAAAGGCTTCCGTAAAATCTTACGTAACGTATTAATCGATTACGGTGTAGATAAACAAGAAGCAGACACAATGCTAACAACTTACGAATTCAGTGGCAAAGACCTAGATGCAATGTATGACTTCATGAATGATTTCATTTATTACTACAATAAAACTGGTCGCCATTACAGAATTTATGATAAAGAAGATATTACTGCTCAAATCTTCCTGAAACCACAAGAAGAAGAGATCAAGTCTTATCCGAAAAAAGAAAATAAAGTACGTCTTAAACCTCATGCTAAGCTGGGTCAAAAATCTACTTGTGCGAAATGGAATCGCGAAGAGATTGACGCTGACGGCAAGGTATCTAAATCAATGAAAAAGATTCTGCGCGAGCTGGGTCAATAATATACGGAGTACACAGGGAAACCTGTGTACTCTATTTTTTTTGTTAAAACATCTATATAATAGTTATTCACTTTATAGTAAAGGAAGGTGAATGTAGATGGCAGATAACAAACCTAGAAAGGACCGGTATAAAGCCGTCCCTAACTACATCAAGAACGTAGGACGTTCTGTTACTTATGGATTTGTAGACCATTTTAAATCAATGGCTCCAACCATGACAGAGTATAAAGAAAACAATAGTGACATTGCGAAGTCGATTGTTACCGATGTACGTAACTTTAAATCGATCTTATCTACAACTCGCACGTCTATCGATCAGTCTTCAACTATGAAGGCAATCCGTGAGATGCGAGACAATGCAATGCGCGACCTGAAAACAGGTAATCTCTATGATCCTGAACGCGAAGCCGAATATCAAATGAAAGCGATGGGCTTCGACAATCTTTTTGATACTAGTGAATTCGATGACCTTGAACGAAAAGGTCAAATGGACTCTGGTACTGCTACAATGGCTAAGAGTATTACTGTTAACCAATTGGCTACGACTAAGGCTACGATTAGTAGCATTAATAACATCGGTACTCGTATTGCGTCAGCTACAGTTACCGGTGCAGACTATGTTGCACAAACACAAAAAGAGTTACATCGAGTATCGACTGTAACTCAGTATAGAATGCATAATGAAATCAATCAAAGACTCGGTGAGATTTCTTCTCACGTGAAAGGTCTATTTGATTTCACAAATAATATGCAATCACATTTCAATACATCTAGTCAATACTTTACTGATACAGCTCAGCTTCTACGTGAAGTGAAAGCATTGAATCAGGAAGTTACTGAGATGCAACGCAATATGTACAAAGGCTATAATGATAGCCAGAATTCATCTAAGACTACAAAGGTAAATCCGATTGAAGATATTATTGGAGCCGAAGGTTCTATTAATATTGCGGAGTATATTAAGCAGGTTAAGAAACAAGCCAAGGATGAATGGCAAAATAATATTGGAGGTATGTTAGGATTCGCTGGTGAGGATTCTAACTTAATGATGGGTCTAGCTGGCTCACCTTTATCTTTTTTACCTAAATTACTAGCTAAAAAAGCAACTCCAAAAGATTTCGAGAAATCACTAAAAAGCTTAGATAAGACGCTAAAGAACTATGCTACATCAGGATTATTGAAATTAGATAATGCTGGTAACGAAAGTGACAACATGCTTGTCCAATTAGCGGCTAAGATATTAGGAGTGAAGCCTGACCAAAAGGCTGCTGCTAATCCAGGTGTGTATGTAAAAGGACCTGTTCCTTTTGACGGCGTTACACGTCAGGCTATCGTAGAAGTTATTCCAACTTACTTACGTAAAATCCTTTCTGCTGTATCGAATACGCCTGAGTTAATCTATAACTATCAAACGGGACATTTCTCTAATAAGTCTGGTATAAATAAAGCTATCAAAGACAACGAAGCAAATGCTTATATCCCAATGAGTGATATCAAAGGTGGTATGAAGCGTCGTATGTCATCATTCGTATTTGAGGATGAAGATTCTCGTAGAATGGTAGATGGCGATTTAGATAAGTTTATCAAGACGCTTGTGGACAAAGGAGTATTCTTTAATCCTTCGAAAGCGGACTATGATAAAATGCGAGGTAGACATGGTTTAGAATTAGAAGGCGGAGAAAACATGTTCAATCTATTAGTGGCTGCGTTTAGTGGTCTTGATAGAGAAACACGTATGTCTTCTAATACCAACATCTATGAAGCTCGTAAGAAAATGAAAATGATTAGTGAAGATAATAATAAGAATATGGCGATGACTGGCTATGGTGCTATGAACAATAGTTCTAAGGCTGACCAGTTCTATGACGAGAAGCTTCCTGTCATGGGAGGGCTATTAAAGGCATCTGACGAATATGGTAAGACTATATTCGGTTATTTACGTGATGTACGTACCATCCTACTGGAAGGTATAAAAGTATATCCATTCCAAGTAAATCAGCATGCTCGCTCTCGTAAACAAGTTGGTACAAAAGACTATCGCTATATGGATGAACGTCTAACACAGTACCATGAAGAAGTTCGTAGTTTACGACAAGATTCAGTTTCAGGTGCTGGCGACCACAGTGTATATAAATCTACCCCAGACCAATTAAAAGAGCAAGCAAAGAATTTAAAAGGTAAACTGATGGGTGGTATATCTGATATTAGTAACTTAAATATGACATCCATTATGGGTATCATGGCTTCTAGTATGTCAGGTAGAAAGCAAGATGAAGATGATGAAAACGCTGCGAAGCGTAAGAAGTTTGAAAAGACTATGCGTCAATATCTAGGAAATAAAACAGTAGATACATTACTAAAACTGAAACGTGGAGGTAAGTCTACTATTACGTTACCAGGTAAAGCTGCATCGGGTATCCTAGATGATGTAAATGACAGATTATATGAAAGCTTATACGGTAAAGGTTCTGCCGGTATTGATGGAGAAAGAACGAAAGTTCTAGACTTCTCTTTACAAGGATTACAAAAGCAGTTAAATAAGTTCTCGGACTATATGACTGATAAAGTTCTTGATCCTTTACATGATAAGTTATTTGATAAAAAGCAAGGTATTATGCCTAAGCTTGAAAAGAGTCTAACTCCTAAATTTAAAGGTGCCTATACCAAAGGTATGGACTTCTTATTTGGTAGATTAGACGCAACGAATGAACGTCAAGGTGGTATCGCTACAGGCGTTTATGATAACATCCGTGATATGGTTGATCAAACAAATAACTTCTTTACTGGTAAAGGTTACACCAGTCGTGTAACGGGTAAGAAAGTTGATGAACGTCAAGACAATGTCATGGGTAATGTGAAAGACTTCTTTAAAGCTCGTACGAAATGGACAATGGACTCATTATTCGGAGAAAAGTTCACAGAGACTGGATTCGATGCTAACGGTGAATATATTGAACGTACTCGTCGTAAAGGTGGATTATTAACAGAAGCATTAAACTCTGTTAAGCAATCATTTACATCTTTCAATAAAGGATTATTCGGTAGCGAAAACCCTGATAAACAATCTGCTGGTAAGTTATACAATGAGCATATTAAAGACCATATGCCTAAAATGGGTGCAGGTGCAATCATTGGCGGTATTACAGGTTTAATGGGACCTTTCGGTATCATGGGAGGCATGTTAATAGGTAGCGCGGCTGGCTATGTAACATCTTCTAATAAAGCAAAAGACTGGTTATTTGGCGAAGACTTAGGTGACGGTAATCGTAAAGATAACGGAGTTATTAAAAAGCAATACGTTGACGCTATGAAGAAATATGCTCCATCAATGGCTGGTACAGCTAGTGCTGGTGCGTTAGCAAGTTTCTTCTTACCTGGCGGTATGTTAACATGGTCATTCTTAGGTGCAGGAGTTGGATTCGCTGCGAAATCAGATAAATTTAAAGGCTGGTTATTTGGTGAAGAAAACGAAGATGGTACTCGTAAGGATAACGGTGTAATTAAAAAGCAATATGTAGACTCTATGAAAAAATATGCTCCATCTATGTTAGGTCATGGATTAGTAGGTGCTGGAGCTGGTATGTTATTACCAGGTAGCATGTTACTATGGTCATTCATGGGTGCTGGGGTCGGCTTTGCTGCTCAGTCTGAGAAATTCAAGAACTGGTTATTCGGTGAAGATGACGGAGATGGTAAACGTAAAGGCGGTATCATCACTAACGAGCATATGAAGAAATTAAAAGCTGCTGTCCCAATCGCTGGTATTGCGACAGTTGGTGGATTAGCATTCCAATCTAGCTTAGGTGCTTTAGGTTCATTATTACTTCCAGGTGGAGTAATCGGTGCATCTGTACTTGGTTTAGGTATTGGTATCGCTTCTCAAACAGATAGTGTAAAAGGTTTCTTATTTGGTGAGAAAGACCCTGAAACTGAAAAACGTGAAGGTGGTCTATTTGGTAAATTGAAACTATGGACGAAGTTCGAAATATTAGAACCTTTCAAAAATAAGATGAGCGAGATGTTTGAAGGTATTCGTCATTGGGGTGTAAAACATATCTTGAACCCAATTAAGGATTCATTAGACCCTGTTAAAGCTCAATTCAAGATTATTGCAGGTCAATTAAAAGATCAAGTAAAAGGATTCTTTAAAGGTATGCTTTCGGCTGCTGATAAGACTTTTGAAAAATCTTTCGGTAAACCATTCGGGAAAGTTATGAATGATTACTTTATGGACCCACTGAAAAAGCTTTCTAGTAAACTCTTCGGAGGAATTGGTAAAGCTATCGGCGCAATTATCTCAGCTCCTGTTAAAGGATTAAACGGTCTTGCTATGGGATTCTTAGATGAACAACGCAAGCAAAATGTTGCAACTTACTATGACCAATGGAAAGCGGACAAAGAAGAACGTGACAAAGCTGAAAAGATTAAGCACGCTGAAAAGAAACTCTCTAACAAAGAGAAGAAACAGCGTACAAAAGACATGTCTGAAATCTTACGTGAGTATGATTATGATATGGCTAATCCATATGTAAAACAAGCTGTCCACAATCACAAGTTCGGTAAAGGACTTAAAGATGGTTTCGGTAACATCAAACCACCTGAAGTGGAAGCAATTGATACAAATACGACTGAAACGAAGAAAGGCTTCGACCGTACGGTTGATATCTTAAATAACATTTACAGTATCTTCACTGATAAAGTTAAATCTCGTTTCAAACGTAATAAGAAACATGATGATTCTGTAGACTACGATCCATTTGAATATGAAGGGGAAGAAACTACTACATCTCCAAGAGATAGTAAGATTAAAACCCTGATTAACAACACTCGTAAGAAAGCTGATGAAGCTACTGAGAAAGTTAAGAACGAGTTTGACAAATGGAAAGGTGATGTAAAAGATAAAGGTAACGATTTATTAGAAGGTGTCAATGACAAGTTAGATAGTATCCTTACTACTATTAGTAATGGTGCGAATAACAATGACGGTGGTCCATCTTATAATAATAAAACCAAGAAGAGAAAACCTCGTCGTAACAGACGTATCCGTCGTTCTAATAATAATCGTCAACCAAATACGCAAAGTAATAATAAAGATGGTTCTTCATCAGATGGGGAGGCTGCCTCGGGCGATGACCCTGACGATGATCGCTTAGATGATATTCGTGATATGGATAACCATAATTCATATCAGCAAACGTCTAAGAAAGCTACAAGTGCGACAAAGATTATGCAAGTAACAGCAATTACAGATATGTCTCTGACATTATCTAGAATCGACAAAAATGTACAAGATATTCGTGATGAAGTTCACGGTCAATTACATGGAGTCGGTTACCATACAGAAATGGTATCTAACATTCTCGTTGAGCAATTTGGATTACCGTCTGTAATGCCTGGTTTATTTAAATCTGGTAGAGGTAATAAGAAAGGTAAAGGCTTATTTGGTAAGTTTACAGGATTCTTGAAATCTCTTGTAACAACACCATTAAATGCTTTAATGAAAGTTGCAGCAGTTCCAATTAAGATGATCAGTAACTTGGTGACAGGTACACTTAACATCATTGGAAAAGTAACAACTGAAGTAGTTAAACTTCCAGGACGTATTCTGGGAGCAGTAGCAGCGGCAGGTAACGTTCTTGTACAAGGATTGAAACCAATTGCAGCAGCAGCTGTTGGAGTTGTTAAGACTTCATTCAATGCATTGAATACAATTATCAAAGGTGTCGGTGGTGCCGTTTACGGTCTCACAAAAGGCGTTGGTAAAGCTGTAGGTGAGTTAGCTTATGGTGTAGGTCACTTTACAGGTTCAATGATTAAAGGTGTGGGTGAAATAACGTTAGGTATCACGAAAATGACAATGAAAGCAATCCCTGCTTTTATTGGAGTATTAGTTGATGCTGGTAAAGCGGTATGGACATTCGCTAAGACTATAACTAAAGGTGTTTGGAATATTGCTACTTCTCCATTTAAATTCTTAGCTGGAAAGTTAGGAATGAATGGTGAAACGAAGAAGAAATATTCTGTCACAATCACTAAGATTGCAGACACTGAATTTAATAAACGTCAAGATAAAATGGTTTCATTATTATCTGACATTAAGACTATCATGTCCCAACCGAACTTCGGTATTTGCACATGTGGCAAAGACGGTGGACCTGGCGATGGTGTATCTGAAAGGGTGCAACGACCATCTACAACAGGACCTGCTGGTGGTGGCATGAGAATGGGAGGACCTGGATTCTTACAATTCTTCGGAGCACATGCGGCTTCTACAGAAGGAACTAAGAAGAAAGGTGGAGTATTCTCTAAAATCACATCTTTATTCAAAGGTGGCGGAGAAGAAACAAAACATGAGGACAAACCTGAAGCGAAACCTGCTGAGGTTACAGCTCCTAAATCTCCTGTTAAAGATGTTAAAAATATCCTTAGTGAGCAGGCTATTCGTGCGAAAGAATCAATTGAAGCGAAGTTCCGTTCGATTCAAACTGTTTCAGCCGAAACTGTTCCTAAAATCTATAGCTTAATGCAAAAGGATTCAGCTTCTCGATTCGGATTCTTAGGTAAGCTATTATCATTTGCTGGTACATTATTAATTCCATTCTTAAAGACTGCGATGAAGTTATTCACGCATCTATGGGACGGTATTCGTACTGGTTCATTATTAGCTAAACTTGCTAAGTTACTTCCGGTGGGAGGACTTGGAGGCAAAGGCGGACCAACGGTCGCAGGCGCTGGAGCTGGTGGCAAGGGAGGTAAAGGTGGAAAAGGAGGCGCTGGTGGCGCGGCTGGTAAAGCAGCTGGAGGTGCCGGTGCAGTATTAGCAGGATTACCATTAGTAGGTAAGTTCTTTGGTGGTAAAGGTGGTAAAGCACCTACTACACCAGGTGGTGGTGGAGGACGTGGAAACGTTATCCCATTCCCAGGTGGAGGAACTGCTGGAGCTACAGCTCCTAAGAAAGGATTCAAACTACCTAAGATGGGTGGACCGTTAGGTGCAGCTCTTACAGGTGGTGCTCTAATAGGTGGCTTAATGTTAGGTGGCGACACTGTTAACGAAAACCTAATGGGGTCTGAATCTGAAAATCAATCTCTCGTACAAACTGTAGGGGAAGGCGTTGTAACATATGGCGTTAACTCTAAAATACGTGAGGTTAAAAAGAATGCTATCGGTAAAGGTGTAGAGTCTTCTCTAGATGTTATCGGTAAAGCATTTAAGTCTAATCCAGCACAAGCGATGAAGGATATAGCTACGAAAATGGCTCCAACTATCGCTCAAAAAGTAGGACCGAAAGCAGCAGCTCGTGTTGCCGCTCTAAGTACTGGTGCTGTGACAGGTGGTATTACTACAGGTATCTTATTAGGTTCTGATGCAATATTCGGAGCTATGGATACAAATAAGATATTCCAATTACCGCCAGATTTCTCACCAACGTTCTCCATGAAACGTGCTGCAACATTAGCTAACATGGTGGATAACAATATTACATTCGGTACTGTACCTATTAAGTCTATCGCTGAAGTTATTTACAATGCTTTAGGTGATGAGAAAGACGAAGAGACATTAGCTCAGGCTCAAGGTCAATTCACAAATCAACTTAATAAATACAACGAAGGTAAAGATAAGAAAGAGCAACTTACTGCAAATCAATACAATAAGAAGGTTAATGCTAACTTCATGGATAAAGGTATTGATAAAGCCAAAGAATGGGGTTCTGCCGCTTGGGAGGGTACTAAATCTGTTGGTAAGAAAATTGCAGACGTAACTGGTTCTGTTACTGGTAAAGTTGTAGACGGCGCTAAATCATTTGGTTCTGGCGTAGCTACAGTCGCTAGTAACACATGGAACGGTGCGAAGAAAGTTGGAAGTTCAATTGCTGACGGAGCAGGAAAAGCTTATAATGGTGCGAAGAAATTCGTAACAACAGGTACTCCATTCGCAGCATTCAATGACAGCGAAGTTCATAAACAGCTTGGATTAAAAGACGGCGTTAAGTTAAACATTAGTGACCGTATTTCTGTAGCTGAAGGTAAATTCGTTGAAATGATTACTGGAGGTCTAATTGACTCCGAAGATGCTTCTAAGACTACGAAAGGTTTCCTATTAAAAATTGAAGACTCTGCTAAATCTCTTTGGGATGACGCAAGTAAACAATTTACAGACTTCAAAGATAAAACTAAAAAGAATATTGGTTTAGGTGTCACAGCAGCCGATGCTACAATGGGTGCTTATTTTGGCATGAAAGATGAAAAAGGAAATAATATTCCATTGTCTAAAGGTATATCTAATACATGGAATAAATACTCTAAAGAAGCAGCTCGCGTTGCAGGAGATATTGGTACACTTGTTGCGGAAACGTGGAAAGGTATCGGAAAAGACATCGGTAAGTGGACTTCGGACACGGTCGATTGGATTGGTAAAGCTCCTGGTAAAATGGATGACTACTTCGGTGGATTATTAGGTAAGAAAGATAAAGATGGGAACCCTATGAAGTTATCAGATATTGCATCTGAGAAACTAAATTCTTGGGGAGATTCTATCGGTAAAGTTGCAGGCGATGTAGCTAAAGGTTTCTCGGACATGTGGAATGGTCTGTTAAAAGACACTGGAGGCTTCGTAAGTGATGTAACGAAAGGTATAGGCAAAGGTTTAGATAATCTAAACTCTACCCTAGGTTCTTGGTTTAACATGAAGAACGGTAACGGTGAATCATCATTTGTTGGCGGTGTCGTTGAAGGTGCAAAAGACCTTGGATCTGGAATCGTTAACGGTGCAAAATCCGCTTGGAATTGGGGTAGTAATAAAGTTGAGCAAGGCATGGATGCACTCGGTAGTGTGTTCGGTGGCGCTCAAGATCGTCAACAGCAAGATGCAAACCAACGTAACGGAAATACAAGCCGTGCAGGAAATGGATTAAGTTCTAGAGACTGCATTGGTGAAGAATGTAATAAGTTATATGGACATCGTACAGGTCAAGCTGGTAATGGTCCAGAGGATGGAGTTTCTACAAACCCTGGTTCTGGAGACATTGCAAACGGTATGGTGTACTACTCACAAGGTGACCCTCGTTGGGCTAGTACAATGTATGGTGCAGATTCAATTAAAGTTGCAGGTTGTGGTCCGACTTCAGCCGCAATGGTATTAAGTTCATTTAACAATAAAGCGATTACTCCTCCAGAGACCGCTGACTGGTCTGTTAAACACGGTCACCGTGTTCCAGGTGCAGGTACTGCATGGTCTTACTGGAAAGCAATTGGTAACGCGTATGGTGTAAACTTCGAAGATGCTGGCAGTAACAAAGACAGAATCCTTCAATCACTTCGTGATGGAAAACCTGTTGTTATGTCTGGTCGAGGTGGAAAACCATTTACAAGCGGTGGTCACTTCATCGTAGGTCGTGGAGTTTCTCCAGATGGTACGAAGATTATTGTAAATGACCCTGTAAGTAGAGAACGTAGTATTGAATACCCTACAAGCACAATCTTCGGATCAATGCGTAATGCATGGGTAGCAACTAAGAATGGTAAAGGTTTATCTGGAAGCATCACAACAGCTCCAGGTGTAACAATGCCAGATGGTCAAACAATGACAGCTGCGGCTGTTCAGCAAAAAGAACCAACTCTTATGGATGCATTTATTCAATACGGTAAGTATACGGCTGGTTTAGCTGAGTCTGCAATGACTGGTAAAGAATTCGATCCGTCGAAATATGAACCAGAGGTTACAGCTCAAGGTCCAGCACCAAATGCAACTAGTGGTCCAACAGGTGGCGTTGTAGGCGACATTAAACCTGGACAACCAACTCCGTATGACATGCAACCTATTGGTCCTCAAATTGGTCAGACCAAACGAGGAAACCCGGTTTACCGTGGTAACAAAGGTGAAAACATACGTGACTTGAAACTAGGTAAAGAAGGATTCATTAATCTAGTTGCACCTCAAGCAATTGAGAACCAAAAGAACTATAATATCCCAGCATCTACTACAATCGCACAAGCAATTGAAGAATCTGGTTGGGGTAAAAGTACAATCCTAAATAACGTATTCGGTATTAAAGAGGGTTCAACTTATAAAGGACCTGTTATTAATACGAAAACACACGAAGGATCAGGTGGCGGTCGAGTAAGTATCATGGATGGATTCCGTGGTATGACTGGTATCAATGATGGTATCATCAACCATGGTGCAAAAACTATTGCAGGTAACCCTCAATGGTACTCTGGCGTTATGACAAGCGATTGGCAGCGCTCTATCGATGGATTATTACCTCACTATGCAACAGTTGGTGACGGTTATACTCAACGCTTAAAAACCTATGTTCGTCAGAATAACCTTACACGTTTCAATACGATGCCAAACACGGCAACGCAACGTGCTGGTAATGGTGGTGAAGGAGAAGATACTTCAGCTCCGCTGAATTTAGAAGCTCCTAAGATTAAGGTTACAAATGTGTATAAGCAAGCAAATCCAACGCCTCAAGCTCCTACTGCGAAACCAAACACTATGGATGGTTCTCAAATTAGTAGCTTCTTATCTAGAACCATCTCTAGAGATGCGGACAGAATGAATAAAGCGTTGACAGATTCACGCATTGCAAAAGAGTATTCTTCTAATATGGGCTATGCTCAGGTGCTAGAAGTGCTTGAACGCATCGCAGGAAACACTGATGTGATACGTGATAACACGTCTGAAATAGCACAGAAGGAACATAATATTGTAGTGCAAAACAATGTACAAACTCAAAACGATAGTAACGATAAGGATTCAACCAATTCAGAGACTCCCGTCAATATAATGGCTGTGGATGCAAATCCATTCAATGTTTTGACTACACAAGATAGAAATAGTAATCCCGTCCAACGAGGATACTTATCAGCCAAAAATATTGCCAAAGGGAAAAAGTACTAAGCATGATGCGTAGAGATTAATTTCTCTACGCATTCTACTATTTTTTAAAAAAGAGGTGGAATCATGAAGTATGAAATGGAAGTTGCAACCAATACATTACCTTTGCGTGTACGTACTGGTCCAGGTACAAACTATGCGATTGTTGGACGTTTACCAAAAGGTACGAAAGTTATTGCAACTGAATATAAAAACGGTTGGTATAAACATGACCGTGGTGGATGGTCATCTGGTGAATGGGTAGTAAAGAAAAAGGACTTAGACCCAAATAATAATGCAAATAGTACAAGTCCAGCTCCTGCTACACCGCCTGGACCACCACCATTAACAGATGCTGAAAAAGCAGAAATAGCAAAACTATTTACAAGTGCAGATTATAGTATGGAGAAGATTGGTAACATGAACTTCATTCTAGGTATGCCTCATCAATTTATCCCAACAGCTGACCCAAGACCGTCTAAATCAGATTACGGTAGAACGTATTTAGATACAATCATGACGGACTTATCGATGTTAGTTATTACCCCAGGACGAGCGAAGCTTGGCGGTACAGGGAAAGATAAAGAAAAAATTAAACAAGGTTTCATCGGTTCGTTAGGAACAGGTGAAGCTGGCACATTAGATGATATTATTACAGGTAAAAGTCACGGACGTTATTATGAGTTCGAAACCGCTTATACCGATTACATTCACTATGTAAACAGTTTATGTCGTCTAGGCGCTATCTACTTAGGATTAGGTAGATCAAATGCCTATGATACCGGTACCGACTATAAGAACTTCAGTTGGGACCCATATGGAACAAAGAGTCCATATAGTAGTGAAAAAGGTTTATTCTCATTCCTTGGTGAAGAACCAAGTGTACCATTCTATATAAATGCTGGACAAACATCATTTAATGAAAGTTCAAGTAATGCGACAGAGCAATCATCTCTTGTAGAAGGTTTATCTGGTAAAGCGCAAGGAATGGTAAAAGAATTACGATTTTTAATGGGTGACGCAATGAATGATACAGCTATCACAGATGCTTCTAAAGCTTCTTATGATGGTGCTGTACGTAAAGTATTCAATGCTGTAAACTTCACGAATAACGCTGTTATTAGCCAGATGGTTGATTACGGTCTAACCATCGTAAATGGTGCGAACGTAGCGTATCCTGAAGTATGGAAAGATTCACAATATGGTAAAGGGTATAATATTGAGATACGTCTAGTATCACCTTATGGGGATAAGGAAAGTATCTTTACAAATATTATGGTACCACTATTCCATATTATTGCATTCTCCTTCCCACGACAAGTTGGTCGTGCTGGCTATATGCATCCATTCTTAATCCGTGCATTCTGTAAAGGATGGTTCAACTGTAACATGGGAATGGTTGAAAGCGTTAACATTAAGAAAGCCGCACAAGGTGGATGGAGTTCAGAAGGATTACCGACAGAGATAGATGTATCTATCAGCTTAAAAGACTTATATGAAAATCTAAGTATTGCTAGAGCTACCGATGTATCAGCTATGTCAAACACTGAATACTTGGACTTCATCGGTACAACTTGTGGTATCAATATAAACAAACCGGATATCGGACGTAAGTTAACGATGTATCAAGCATGGTTACAAAACAAAGTAACTGATATTCCAGGTGACGTTGCAAGTAAAATGTTAGAGTCTGTAGGTAATAAGCTACGCTCTTATTTACGTTAACTTTCTATCAGTAGGATAACACTGTAATAGTGTACCTACTGATATATTTTATAAAAAGGAGAATATCATGGGGAAGAAAAAAGTTAAAAGAGTGAGTATAGAACAAGAATATGAAAAATACGAAGTCGTATCAAACGACTTTTATGAACGCATCATGACTATGATGAATAATATTACTGAAACCAAACTACGCGATTTAATGATGGACGTTGTCCATATTAATAAGATAAAGCGACACAAACTAAAGTTTGTTTTATATACCGTTCCGAAAGGTGCGTCACGTCCTAGATATAGACGGATGGGAAACCATATTCATACATACGTACCAAATGCGGACGCAATGAATAAATTCTTTCGGAAATATCTTATTGAGAATTTTGGTTCAGTAGATATTATCTATACTGCATGTAGATTAAAGTGTAAATACTATTTACCAATGCCTTCGTCAGGTATGACAAAGAATGAGAAGATATTAGCAGAAGCTGAAAAGATACTTCCATTAAAGAAACCTGACTGGGATAACTTAGGTAAAACAACAGACATTATGAATGGTAGTATCTGGATTGATGATGCTATCGTAGTGAAAGCAACGGTAGAGAAGTATTACTCTACAAAACCTCGAATGGAGATTATCGTACAATATGATAAAACATTCGATAGTGAATTTAATAAAAAGGCGATTCTAAAAAGTAAAACATTTAAAGAGATGAAAGACAATGGGCTAATAAGAGAATATCATGAAAACTAGAGAGGGGAATTACAATGCCGAAGGCAGTACAACTTGATATGGGATTATTAGGTCAATCAGATTTTAACATTATGGGGAGAAAACGCACGAATCGACAAAAGATTCGTGGCACTTACCACCGACACTACAGTGTCGATAAAAAGCAATTAGAAATGGTATGTAAGTCTTGTTATACAGACGGAAAGTTCATGAAGCTATTTAAAGCTGGTCAGAACTACATATTCATTTCCTTATCAAAGAAAGGTCGTCAAAAGTTCGAGAAAGAACCTGAGACAATCGTCTCATTAATTAATGAGGCTACATATACTTTTATTAATGATCATCTAATTACAGACGGTACATTTACAGATGACCGTGATGAATTGAAACGATTATTAGAAGTAAAATACGAAGAGGATGGCATGTTTGCTATCTATCTATAAAAAGAATTCCGATAGGTCATAGAGACCTATCGGGACTTTTTATCCAATTTTTTTACCGTAAGCTAACTTACGTGCTTTTTCTTGTAATTCAGTACGAGAGTAATCAGACATACGTAATGTATAGAATGTTTCCATCATTGTGTATTGCATGATAGATTCAGCAAGAATCATTTCCATGTCTACACTGTAAGCGCCAGATTCATTCAGATTCACATAATCAGTTCCACCCTCTGCTTGCATTGCTTCAGATAAGCTTTCCTTATGATTATGAATCATCATACTCTTGAACATCGTGAACTCTTCTACAGGAGCTTTCGGAATTAAACGAGCGCTCTCATTAAGAGATTTTGCACCAGCAATATCTTGAACCAGTTGCTGCTGTTCTTCTTGTGCTTTGATTTCATCGGCTACTACTTTTGTAACTTTGTCTTTGATAACATTTGTTACTTCTTGTACACCTAGTTTAGATTCAACATCAATCTTCACACTGTTATCGCAATCTGTAATAGATTCAATACGATTCTCAAGTGTTTGTGCTTGACGTTGCTCTTTTACTTTTTGGCTTACCTTTTCTTTTACAGCTTCACAAAGAATGTGTAGGAATTCAGATTTCTCACCGAACTTCTTCATTGTCTTTGTAGCATCTGCACCAAACTCTTGTTGGAAGCTCTCACTCACATATTGTAATAACTGTGGACGCTTCTCGATTTTAACATGCTCGTCAATTGGTAAGGCTTGAATGTAGATATCCGCAACAGCAGACTCTAATAAGACTTGAGATAAAGACTTATGGTATGCTTCTGTTAGACGAGCTTCTTGCTCACGTCTTGCACCCGGTGAAACAAAGTTCTTCATTGAGCTTTGACGATCTTGTAATTCGTTGTCAATACGCGTTGATTCGTTTAACTCCATTTCTTTCTGTAATCCCATACCTGCTTGGTGGGCATTACCTTTGTAATTACGGCTAAACGTTTTGAACTTAGGTTGTTCTGATTTAATCATCATAACCCCTCCTATACTATTTTAGTATGTTGTTAAATGTATTTGATGATGACTTTGTCGGTAACTTGTACACTGTTATGATATGTTTTATCAATACATAGATATTCCGGTACGAAGTTACGGACTAACTCTGGATAATCTACAGAGTTTAATGGGAACTGTTTCTCGATAGTCTGTACATCTGGAGCATATTCATTGATATGCTGGAACTCAGTGTATAGCACATCTTTGAAATCATTCTCTAACTTACGTAGTAAGTTCGATACGTGGAAGTTCTCCGTATCATTGATAGATTCGATATATTCCTTAATATAATTCTTCACATTATTTTTCAGAATCTCATCCTGCATTTTATTTGGATTTAGTTTCACCCAGATATAGAAATCAATATTAACTCGATCCAATTTCAATTCAGGGTTATTCTTAATGTAGAAGTAATAAGATTTACCGAATGTGTTATAAAGCTTATAGTCTATCGAGAAGTTATTCGTTAACCTACGTGTTTCACGACGCAATAGGTACGATACATCGAGCGCTTGGTTCACGAAATCGAATGTATACTCCTTAATAGAGATGTAGTCCGCCCTCACGAATGGAACCTCTTTGATGATATAATAGAATCCATTTTTCATTGGGTCTGCTGGGTCCACTGGTGGGATAGGTACTACTTCTAAATGAGAACGCATGATGTCTGACATGTTATTGATAATGTCAATTTGCTGTGGTACGCGATACATATTTGTAACAGAGAAAGTTTCCATACCAGGGATTTGGTCAACCCCTTTATAGTATTTCGGATCATCCTCTTTACAATATACCACAAGACCAAAGTTAATCTTAGATGCTTCAATTAGAATCTTCGATTGCTTTGGTGTTTCCCATGCTTTACTTACAGAGTTAATCGTACGCATATAGTTAACTGCTGAAATGTAGTCATCTGTTTCAATGTAGCCTTCAAATGATGCTTCATTCTGTGTACGACTATAATCAACCATTTTGAAATCCATGTGATATTGAATCTCTTCTTTATCATCCATAAAGATTCCTTTTACAACGAGATTCCCTGTTGCTTCTAAGAACTTATTCACATCAGGGTTATCAAACTTCGCAATAAAGTTTGGATCAACCGTTGAGTTTGGTTTCATCTTAAATGTAATCTTATATTTATTCTCTCCATTAATTGCATCACGTTGAATACGGATGTTATTGGTAATGAAGTTGTACATCGCTGATTCATTGATATACTTAAAGTCCGTTAGGTATGTCTTATCCATACTATTTAAATAGTAGGTAACAGAATACGGAACTTTATTCATTACAATCGTAAATGGATTCTTATAAACGAAACGTTCATTCTTTAACTTAGCTGGGTCTTTCTCTAATCGTAACTGACGATTCGCACCATCGTATACGAAAGTATTACCAGCTCGTAAGGTATAACGTTTTGTACTCTCTTCATATAAATCATATTGATTTTCTGATATCTTCAGGTTCATTGTATTCGTTGGCATGATATTTTTATTTCTATCACGGAATAGAACGAATGCTGAGAATAATCGGTCTAGGATATCATCACGTTTCTTTAAGAATAAGAATCGAGAAGCACCTTTCTCAATACTAGTGAAGTAATTATTTAAGTCAATCGCTGTAGCGATATTGTATCCCGTTGTAGCAAGTAAAGATGTTTGTTGCTTAATCTGTGGGAATGTTAAGTTATCTTTTCCGCCTTCACTCTCTGTTAGTTTGTATGGTAACATAATTACACGACGGTAATCATAGATTTCAGACTTTGGTACAATACGAATATTGTTACCAGTGTATGTGAAGTTACCACGTTCTCCATTTGTTGTAAATACAACAAAGACTAATTCAGAGTTAAACGCTGGACGGAAATGTCGAATCATTGTCGAGAAGGATATTGTAATCGTATCGTCATCTCGGTATTGATACCAACAGAATGGTTTCTCTGCTGGAGCTGAATCAACGATTCGTTTTTCTAGCTGAATATACTTTGTACCATTTGGCTCTTTATATAATACATAGAAGTCAGCAAGCATTCCATTGTAATCAAAGTCAAATGTATAGTAATCAATAAAGTCATCATTAAAGATAGTCTTAGAGATTAATGTTTTTGCAACCTGTCTTACTCGTACGAATACGTACACATAAGTTTGGTCGTCTTCACCTTTCATCGATGTAATACGTAAGTATGGATTTGTTTTATCGGTAATCTCACTCAGTGGATTTAAGATAATCGTTTCAGGTTTATCTCGTTCTCCTAATGTATATAGGGCTGAATAGATAGGTTTCCCATCACGATACTTAACGTTAATCTTTACATCATAGTCCAGCATATAAGGAATGTCTTCGACATAGATTTCACTATCTTTATCGATGATAAAGAAAGCATCTCCATCCTGTTGTATCAAGTTCTCTAACATGATATCTTCACGGATAGCAATCGCAAATTCCATTACAGCCGGTGTTGCATTAATTTCTTCTAATCCATACTGTGCGGCATAGCCTAAGATAGATTCAGGTAACTGAGCTTTCTTAGGGAATATTTCATTATATAGTACAGATGTTTCATTTGTCATAGCTTCGAAGTTATCACTCATGACAGCATTCATATAACCAAACATACCTACATTAGATAACGATAAGGCTTGTTGGTCAAAGTACTGTGGTGACATGGTATTTAACCAGTAGTCCATTAACTTATACTTGGTCGTACGGTCAATGGTTTTACTTGTAGTTCCTGCCATTTATAGCACCTCTCTTATACATATCGTAATTTGTATCCACGTCCTACTTTTTCAACAAAGGCATTCGATGCCCAAGTCTTTGCCATTAAACCTAGTGACTTGTCATAGACTGGTGTGTAACCAGAACCTTTTACATAACCTGATATGTTATTAAAGTCCTTGATAGCTAATGGGTCCATATCCTTCTTAAACGAATACTGATATTGTATCGAATAGTTAGGTGGACGGTGACTACCTTTTGCCCATGATAAAGCGCTAGAAGGTTTATTCATTGGGAATACACCAGTATACTTAGAGTAGAAGATAATCGTCTCTCCATCTTCCGCTGTTAGGAAGAAGTATACAGAAGCGGCATAATCCAGTATTTTCTTAATACGGTTGTGAGGCATCGGTTTTATGATACCTAATGAAATTAAATGTATATACTCAAGCCAAATATAATGTAACTTATAGATTGTCAAGTTACGATCATCACGATAGTTTAACGTAATGGTATTGGCTGCTAACGATTCATTCTGTCTACCTCCGTACATGATTTTCCAATCATTCGTAGTTTCTGATTCTTCACGAGTTTTAATTATCTCGTCCGATAAATCAAAGTTCTCTACATAGTTGGAGATAGGATTAATGAATGAACCACCTTGTCCATTTTTCAGGAATTTAAATAGTTCGATATCGAATTCTAAACGGTCTACGAATTCATATCGATTGATAATCTGCTTACTAATTGTCCCTGGACCTTCTTCAAAGATATTTAGGTCAGGTCTTGTAAAGAATACATGACCTTGCGTATTCTCTAACTCAAAGTCAGGATAGCGGAGTTTAAATCGGTTTAAGTTATTAATATTACTTAAATAAGAGTTAGCTGTTATATTATGTCTATCTCTTATAGCTTCTTCACTCCATGCCATAGATATCCTCCTCTCTATACGTGTTATTACAAAGCTGTTCGGGCTATACATTCTGTCAGACCTACTATATAATACTTATCGTAATAGCAGTTATTTAAAATACATATTATCTCTATGATAGACTAAAAACTATTACTATGGAGGGACATCAATGTCTACACACAAACTTGCAAAACTAGGTGATAATATGTTACAAGGGGACGATGTACAAAGAGTATGTATTATGGAATATCCTGACGGACAAAATCCGAGCATACACATGTTAACACGTCCAATGTCTAGAGGTTACATGGAAGCTAGAATGAGAGCATCAAGAAAGAAGCGAGAAGTCCGAAAGGAAGATAAGCGAATAAAGGAAGCATTTCAACCTTTATTCAATATCAATAAATCGTTTACTGATATTGATATGATTGAGTTCTGGGAAGGGTTTCGTCAAAGACATGGGGGAGAAGAGGTGTAATACCTCTTCTTTTTTTTGTATGATCCTATAATAGTTAACCCCTTTTTCAAGTATACATTATCCATGTGAGACACATGTGAGTATAAAATATATCTAATTGTATCCACCGCCAACTATCTAGTCCTGTTCGTCATAGCCGTCATGTAATAAACCCAAGGGTTCGGTATGAGACAGTTTATTATAGAAAGCGTTTGGTGTGATTAAATATAGATTATATTCACACCAGCATACATCATGTATACTGGGGGAGTTTACTTATGTCATTATTAAATATTGGAATTAACTTAATAGCGGGTTACGCTTATTCGACACTAACCGATAAAGGATGTGATCCAGACAACGTACAATTTGCAGTTGAACTTGCAGCGAATACAGCTCATAAGGTTGTAGATAATAAACGCAATTATTCTTATGATTATAATCATTCATTTAAAGTGAAGAAGAAAAAGAAGAAGAAAGTTCGCAAATCAAAAGACGTTGCCATTCGGTTAGATGAGTCCATATACTTTCGAGGATGAAAGTATGATATAAAGATTCACATGTGCTCTCTTATTTTTTTGGGAACGTAGAAACGTATTAGGCTATGTTACAAATATATATTATCTTTATGAATAACAAAAAATAAAATCTCATTGGAGGATACTTAAATGACTACGCGAAGAAATGCAGGAACTACAGGAACTAGAAATGCAAAGGATGTTGCTACACGCAACCCAGAACTAAAGAAAGAAGAAGAAAAGGTAAAAGAGGAAAAGCCAAAGAATGCTAAGGATGTATCTGAAAGAGTTTCTCTTGAAGGAGAAGATGGAAAGAGTAATCTGAAATCGTTACAGGGACTAGCTCCGAAAGGATTAGATGGTGTAATCGATGAGGTTATGAAGGAGAATGAAATGGAAGATAAACCAGTTGTTATGCAATCATTGGATACTGATACAACGACTCGAAGAGACGTTATTATTAGCCAATTCAAGAGAATGTATAAAACAGATGATGTCATTCGAGTAATTGAATTATTGATAAATGAAGACGCATTAGGTAAATATGACTTTACTAAAATATATACAGATGAGGACGAAGATGATTTCGATGAAGCTTGTCAAGGTTTAATGTATAACTTCAATAACCTGACGAAGGCAAAGCCGAAAGATATGACAATGGCACTTGTATTAAAAGCTCATCTTATTATGCCTCAATCATTTAGTAGTACAATCGGATACTTAAAAGATTGTGGTGTGGCTGTTAATAAGCAATTGAAAGACGATGTTGATATTCCAGAAATGATTAAATCTATTATAGAAGAAATGTCAACAATTGTTGAAATGAGTAAACTGGCAGTAACAGCTACGAAAGAAGATATCATGCATCGTATTGAAGATGAGTTATCTGAGGATTCAATGTATAAGAAAGAAGTAGTAAAGGCATATTTCAATGATAAATATGTAGCGTAATATAGTAGACGTATATGAATGTAGGCAACTGCATTCATATACGTTTTATACACTGTAACATGATATTAATATTTTTTTGTATTAATTCTTAAAGGAGGGTGACTTATGACTATCATAAGAGACATTCACGATATTTTCCGTGATGCAAAATCTGCTGCGTCTGAAGGTAAATTCAAAGTAAACACAAAAGGCTCAGTAGCATCTGAAGCTAGAAAGGGTATCTTACAGTTCCCTGTACTATGTTCCGCATCACTATCTTTAGAAGAAGCTACGATGATGGGTAAAGCGTTAGAACGAGAATTCGTTTCCTTTATCCGTGTTATTACATCTATCGATTCTGTAACAGATTCACGAGATGTAAAAGCATTCTTACGCGGTCTGCATCAAAACATGCCGAACCAAAGCGTATCTAGCGTATTCAATGAAAGTGTTACAGTAAAGCCAAAGTTCAAACTTCCTAAAATGGATGTAGAGACTCGTAACGCTGCTGTACAATTAGATAGAGAGTTCCGTGCTATGTTAATGGAAGCAACAAAAGATGAAGATAATCTTGATATTGTGGCAACTGACGAGTACGAAGATGACGAAGACCCATCTATCGATGAATTACTAGCTGAGTTCTATGCTGAGAATCCAAACCGTGCTGTATACAAACTACAAGGTTTCAGTGGTATGATTCTGCATGAAGGAACAAAGCTACAAGAAGCATTTATGTTACGTAACCAAACAAATGGTACGTATCAATATATTCTAACACCACCTATTGATGTGAAGAATATGAAAGAGATTAACCGTGAGAGAATCATTCAAGAATGTGCTGTCATGAACCGTGATCAATTAAAAGAGTATACTCCTTGGTTCCGTGAAGACACACTGAATGATAAAACGCGTAAGCAAAACTATTCGGTTATGTCTGAAAGTGCAACATTGAACAACCGTTACAATACGTACGGCAAACGTATCTTATCTGAGGATGGTCATACATTTGATGAAGATACTCCTACGCAAGCATTAATGGGACGTAACTCAACTGCAACGTCTTCTTATGACATCGTACCAAAAGATAACCTATCTGATAACGATGCAAAGAAAGCAAATGAAATGGTTCCAACAATGCTTCATATTAAAACATACTTCCGTAATGAACTAGGAGATTTAGAAGCTGTGGATTACATGGTTGGAGTTAAAACAATCATCCATACAATCAAGTCTGAATCTATTGAACAAAACCTAGTACGTGGAGTAACTCGTGGGAATGCTATCTTTAACTTCCTACGCTGGTCTACAGGTGAAACAGAGTTCTTCAAAGACTTTGTATTCGCAATTAATAACATCCGTCAGGATGTAAATAGTAAGTTTAGCGATTCTAGATGGTGGACAGTGTTACGTCGTCGTAGCAAACGTTCTAGTCTATTACGTAAACTAAATACAAAAAATCAATTATTACCTAACTCCACAATTGTTATTACAATGGATGAAGTGCATAAAATACGTAACGAGCATTCAGTTGATTTAATGTCAACGACTACTGTACGTAAATTAATGAGTGAGTATTTCTTAATCTCATTCGTCGTTGCTGATACAGCATCTGAAATTGCATACTTCATGTACGATGGAGAATCCGATTTCCAACAATACTCTTACACATCTCTAGAAAGAGAAAACTCTAACCAAGCTAGAGAAGTTAAGAATATCATGCAAATCTTAGGTAAAATGTAATAGGAGGGAAACCACATGTCTATTGCTTCACAATTTAACTACGAAATGTTACAAGAGTCTTACAAGACTCGTATGGAACTAAACCGTTTAAATGAAGCTGAGCAAGTCGAAATCAGTGATAAACTAATCACGAAATTATATCAAACAATGTTAGAGAAATATAAGTTCGTTGATTTCGGTGATATCCCTGAAACAAAAGGTGATATTACAAAACTTCCACAATTCCAAACGTTACGTGACTCTATCGATCTATTAGGTGAGTTAAAACAAAAAGCTGGAATTGTGCATCTAGCACAACTAGATACAATCAACACAGCACTTCATAATATTGAGCATTATAAGAATAAATTCATGCTTGGATTTAGTCAAGATATCTCATTAATTCAAGTGCTTTATAATACAATCTCAGCGTCTATCATTGCTGGTGTGAATATCTTAATTTACACAATGGTAGACTTCGTGAAAACTCCTGGTGGAGATTTCAATGCGGCGTTAGAGATTCAAAAACGTAGCCATAGTTCAGACTTCTTATTATTAGAAAATCTGGACAAGTTCAATGCAAACGTACAGAAGGGTGAGATTAATAAATTCTTCGATACAATGCTAAATGCAGAAAAATTCATTGGTGCGTCTGTTGCGACATCTGCTGTTGTAGTTGGTACTCTAGTTGCCATTACTCCAGTTATCCGTGAATTAATCTATTATATGTATCATATGCGTATGTCTGTATCTGAGTACTTAGATGCTCAAGCTCAATTCCTAGAATTGAATGCGAACTCATTACGCTATAATGATAACAAATCTACACAAGGTAAAAAGAAAACTGTAGTGAGTAATCAAGAACGTATCGCTAAGAAGATTCGTGATTGGTCTCATAAGTTCCGTATCAAATCCGATACAAGTGAAAAGCAAGCTCGTAAAGATGTAAGTCAGAAAATTGACTTCAATGAACTAAAAACATCTTCGAATGCTATGGATACGGGTTCCAACGGATTCAGTTTAGCTTAATACAAGTCAACATGACTATAACTGAAGATATTCTATCTTAATCTAAAAGAAAAAGGAGAGATTTACATGATTCTTTCTTCATTATTAAATGAGAACTTTACTGGAGAGGCAATCGATGTGGAAGCTATCATTAGCGAACACTTTACTGCTAACTCTACAGGTATCCAATCTATCTTACTTGAAACGCAAGAAGAGGGTAACCGTTTAGACGAAACTGTAATGTTAATGGAACAAGCTGCATTCGCATTAGGTTTCAAAGGTGAAACAGAGCGCGCTGAGCAATTAAGCGAAAGCATGGGTTCTGACTACTTCACAAAATTCGTTAACATGCTGAAGAAAATGTGGGCTAAAGTAAAAGGATGGTTTGTAAACATCTTCAAACACTTCGAAACAGCTACACGTGATATCAACAAATTAATCGAAAAATATCGTAAAGAGTTAGACGGAAAAGACTACTCTAATTACGAATACAATGGTCACAAATGGGTACAGGGTGCTGACAAAGTCCATGAAGGCATCGCTGCTACTGCAACGAAAATCAATGCTAGTCTTGCTGCTGGTACAAAAGGAGCAAACGACTGGGTTAACGGTAAAGCTGGTGGATCAAAAGCTAACTATGAAACTGATAAACGTAAAGCAGCTGCGGCTGAAAGTCGTACGAAAAACGAAACTGCTCATAAAGAGCAATTAGTTCCTACATCTGTATGGATTAAAGCTCTAGTTGACGGTTCAACTAACCCTAGTCATGATGGTGACGGGTTATCTGCTTCTGAAGCAAAAACTACTTTAGGAGAAAAAGTTAAAGGTGAAGGCAAAGCAGAAGCTATTAAAAACTTCAGCGCTATTGCTTTATCTACAATGATTGATTTCTTAAAGAACTTTAAAAACAACAAAACGATTACTGCTGCACGTAAAGATGTAGACAAAATGTTTGCAACTACAATCAAGGAAGCAGAACAAGTTCGCAAAGACATCCAAGCTCACGCTAATAGCCTTAGCGGTGACAAAACTGGTGCTCGCGATGCATCTGCTGGTAAATTAGCTCATGCTAAACATAACCTTGATGACGCGAAAAACGTGTTAACAGCTTACACTACTCTAGTTGGTATCTGTATCGACCTAGAGAAAGAAAAGTTTGCAGAATTTAAAGGTGCTATCGCTGGAGCTATCCGCCACAGCGGTAAATAATCCAAATAATAAAGGGTAAGGACGGTATTTAGCCGTCCTTACTTCTTTTTTTGTCGTATATGTAATTTGACATTAAAACATCATTATAATCAACGAAAAAGGAGAGATGATAAAATGATTTTATCTACACTATTATCTGAGAATTCAACTTTATTAAGTGAAAATACTCAAGAAACAGTTGACGCTATTGTTAAACCTCATTACACGCCAAATATGACTGGTATCCAAGCTATCTTATTGGAGCACCAAGAAATGGAGCACGAGGTTGAAGAAAACATTATGTTAGCTGAACAAGCTGCATTGGCTATCAACTTAAACGGTAACGAAGCTGCATATGAAAAATTAAACGAATCAGTTGTTTCTGGTTACTTCACGAAAGCAATCGAAATGATTAAACGTATGTGGGCTAAAATCAAAGGTTGGTTTGCTAACCTATTGAAAAACGTAGAAGCATCTACTCGTGATATCGCTTCTATCATTAACAAGTATGAGAAGGAGTTAAAAGGTAAAGACTACTCTAACTTCGAATATAAAGGTCATAACTGGAAAACTGGTGCGGCTGAAAAATTCCATACTCATGCTACAAACGTAATGCAAAAAGCTATCGAAGCTAGTGTAACTGATGTTAAAATCGGTGACAATGCTGATGCAATCAAAAAGACTATCGAAGAAATGAAAGAAGTATCTGTTGCTAAACTTCTAGGTGAAGCTGCTAACAGTAACGACGAAATGTCTCAACAAGAGTTTGCGAAGCATGTAAAAGAAGAAGTTGCCGGAGAAGAGAAAACAATCAAAGGCTTCCAATTCGCTTCTGTTACAGATATGATTGCATTCATTAAAGAATTCAAACAATCTAAAACAATCAAGAAAGCTCAAACTGATACAGATAAACTTTATAGCAAAGCAATTGCTGAAACTAATAAAGCTATCTCTAAAGCACAAACAGATGCTAACAAAATCTCTGATACTGCGAAAAAAGAAATCGCTAGTTTATCAGTTGCTGCTGCTCGTGAAGCAGTTAGTGTTACACAACGTTCATTAAACGTGTATAACATTGTTACTGGTGTCTGCATTGATCTTGAAAAAGCTCAATTCACAGAATACAAAAAAGTAATTGCATCTGCAATTCGTTATAAAGGCTAATAAATAGGGGTAAGAACGGTAGTAATTTACCGTTCTTATCTATTTGTGCTTCTTAACAATCAAACATATTTATAATCAAAAGAACTTTAGTTCTAATATATGAAAAAAAGGAGAGATTTATAATGATCTTATCAACTCTTTTAAATGAGTCTGCTACGCTTGAGAATCATGATGTAGTAGCTACAGAACATGGTTATGCACCATCAGGTGCTGGCGCGATGCAAATCGTTTCAGAATCTATGACTGAAATGCATAACATTAGCAAAGCTATGAACGCTGTTGATTACAAATCAATCGCTCTATTAGCTGAGTCTAACGTAGAAGAAATGCAAAACCTACAAGAAGCTGCTATGACTGGTGTATTCGGTAAAATTATGGCTGCTATCAAGAAAATGTGGGCTAAAGTTAAAGAATTCTTCAGCAACGTTCAATTACACTTATCTAAAGTGATGAAGGACGACAAATTCTTAACTAAATATAAAGCTGAATTACAAAAAGCATCTACATTAGATTTCGAATACGAAGGATTCGATTACAAATTAGATGCGATCAACCTTGATACAATTTCTAACACATTCCATGCTTCATTCAATTCTCATGTATCTAGTAAAGCTAAAGTGAAATTAGATTCTCCTGAATCTGTAGTTTCTAGCTTACACAACATGGGCACTGAAGGTGCAAAAGCTGCTAAAACAGAAGTACTTGAAAAACGTGGAGAACTTACTAAAGAAGTATTCGACGAAGTACGTAAAGCTGTTGTTGGTGGAGATGGAGAACAAGGCGAATACAAAACGCAAGTTCTTAACAAATTACGTGGCGGAGAAGAAAAGAAAAAGATTTCTGTATCTGTTTCTGATATCGTTGCTACAATCGAAGGCAAAGATAAATCTCTTGCTGCAATCAAAAAATCAGCTACTGCTGCTGACAAAGCCTTCAAACAGGCTGTTGATTGGGTTGGCAAAGCTGAAAAAGCTGTTAGTGGTGGCGCAGGCAAAATCACAGCTGACCAAGAAAAAGGCGGTTCTCGTGATGCATTCTCAGTAGCTGCTGAATTACTACGCTTCTACGCTGGATTAAACCAACAAGCATTAGGATTACTTTCTACTACTGCTGGTTACCAAGTAGATGCTGCTAAAGGTAATATTGCTCAATCTCGTGATATTGCTCAAAAACTTCTTATCCATAACCGTAAAGGTGGAAAGAAAAAATTAAACGAATCAGCTGGCGTTGAAGGTGAAGGCAGCTTATTTGACCAAATCCTTAGCCAAATGTAATTAAAACGATAAGATATACTCTTCGGAGTATATCTTATTCTTTATTTTAATTAAAGGAGAGATATGTATGATATTATCTAAATCCGTAGCAGAACCACGCTATGATAATACAGTAACGGAACTTGATCTATATGATGAACTTCACGCGATTAGTGAATCCGTTGTACGGGTATTTCATGAGATTGGTAAAATGGTAAGTGATGACTATACATCTGACATAGAAGCATATCGCTCATACATTAAAGATATCAATGTATTCTTAGATAAACGGGAAGTATTCGTTCGTACCATTTATCGTCAGAATTATATCACACTACAGAATATGAAGAATCGATTCAATAGTGAGTTTGTAAAAGTGGTAGAGTATTTCAATAAGACAAACGATTCTTATGATATCACGGTTGCAAAGTTCGATGCAAAAACATATGCAAACATTCCGAACTTTACATTCATCGACACATTCGTTGACAAGAATCTAAAGTTCAATGTAAAGGAGAAAGCATTTAAAACTCCTTATAATTTACAAGCTACGCTAAACCAGATTCGAGGTAAGTCTATTGGAGCTGGTGCATTAGAAGTAGATGCTTTCTATAAGAAAATGGAAACATCTATCAAGTACACAACGGAGACAATGAAGCTAACTAAAAACTCTGTCACAGATTTAATGACATTGGTTGATAGCTATCAAATTGATAAGATATCATTTGATAACATTATTTCCTTGATTCAGAAATTAAAACACTTCTTTACACAATGTCTATATTATTCTATAGAAGACATTCGTCAATTGTTCCCTGCTGGAGAAACAACGGATGATAAAGTACAGAAGATGTATTCATACACAGACTTTAAGTTCCGTGTGATGAATGGTTTATTATCTCATACAATAGACGCTTATAACTATAAGACAAAGGTTATGTATGATGCATTGCGTGTCTGTATTGAGAATGCATTTCAACTTAAATCAGAGCGTGATTCACTCTCAGAATGTACCAACCCTATGGTTACCGTCTCTAACTATAGAAGAACGATTCTAGAGATGAACCGTCTCCTACAAGAGTACTATATCTATCACGATAAAGGATATAACTTCGATGATATGTATACACTCAGTGAGCAAGTCCTTAAAAATCGTCAATCCTTCATCGATAATGTCAGAGCAAATATAAAAGAGTTAAATCGTTTATATAAAGACGTTATCTTAGCGGTGATTGATGCAGGCTCTCGTAATGAAGGACCATTCCAACGTATCATTCATAATGCTGCTAGTGTTCCTACTGGTAAGCTAAGTACGTTGAGTCAAACCTATGTAACACCGGGTTCTTCTGAGAAACCGTTATCATCTATTATGGCAGATTATAGTGCGAATCATTCTCAGTTATATAAAGCTGTAGATAGAATTGCGAATAATACCATTATAGATATTAACTCTCAATACATGAAAGAAGAAGGTAATCTTGCTTTTATTATTAGCAAGATTGTAACGACAATTCCAGAGGAATTAAAAGTATTGGAAGATGTAGTTAATAAGTTTGAGAAAGGTGTATCCTCTATGGTTCATGACACAATGTATAGTGACCTGATTCAGGACGAATACAATAACTTATTAAGTGTCATGATTCTAGATTATCACCAGCAAGTAAATGAATTGAATCAATATGTACGTACCTTAACGTATATCAGCCCATCTGCTCAAGAGGACTTAATGATTGATTCATCTATGCCTATCCATCTCGATTACTATACGGATACCGTATTGAATACGTATGGATTAAAGGATAACGATAAATCTGCTATCCTAGCTTTACAGGTAAAACTACAATCGTTATATAACTCTATTGCGGATAACTACCCTTACGTTGTATTTAATATGCCAGCTCATTTATGTCGATTACAAGAAGCTGCATTAACAACGAAAGAACGTAAAGAGTTGAAGGATGAAGAGTTTGGATTACCAGAAGAAAGAAAGTATCCATTAACAGATCGTCAGCACGTTATCAAAGCGATTCAATTCTTCAAGCATTGTCCTGATGACAAGAAAGGTGAATTGGCTCGTAGAATTAAGAAGCAAGCTGATAAATATGAAGTGGAAATTAAAAGTACGGAAGTACTAGAATATCTACACTTACGAGAATCTGTTGTAGAGTATAATGATGTGAATGAAGGTACTGAGATTTATGGAATGGAGTATGTAAAATACATTACGGAAATGAATCTGATTACCCAAGCAAAGATGAACTTCATCTATACCATCTACACTTTTTAATAAAAAAATATGACTAATACCAATTACGGTATTAGTCGCTTTTTAATTGACACGCTGCATTACAAGATAAGTATTCAGAACCACTCGTTCTTTGGAATGCTGCTGTAAACTTATGAAGTTTATAAATCTTATTATATACTTTGTATGCGGTATTCTTAAACTTCATATCTAAATAGAATTCTTTATTCGGTGTCAATATCTCTAAGTCAGGCTCGACTAGAGTGATATCCACAATTGTATTTGTTTCCTCTAAGCTATACTTAAAGGCTTCGATAGCCATTGGGTTATCATATCTATCATTTAAGGTATGAACGGAATTCGTATTCTTAATCGGTAGATTTAACTTATGCATATCCACTTTACCCGTCCATGTATTCACGACATGTAAGGTATCGAATAACGTATCCTGAATCTCTTTTGCTTTACTTGTAATCGTAGGTTTGGCATTGGTATTGAAGTGGTATGTATTTGCACTATCATCACTCCAGCCACCTAAGTCAGTATATTCAGGAGTATCTTTTTCATTTACATGAATGTATACCCGTTTTATTTCACCTGCTCGCCAAGCTGTACATCTTAGATATCTATTAATAAAGTATAGGGTATCAAAGTCATGGAACATCATGTATCCTTTACTATAAATACCATACACCTTTTGTAAGTAATCCGCTACACCTTGTAGGGTAAATGATGGGATAATAATCTGTGGATAAATGTTATTATTATCCGGATCACTGATTAAAAGTTTCTTTACATCAACCTCACTACATGCATACGTAAAGGTCTCTGCTATAGTCGCATTATTTACGATATAGTTTAGTTTTTGTTTATTCTTATCAATATGAGCTTGCTTGAATAAATATAGTGTAAGATTCGTAGCATCTTTCTGAGGTGATTGCTCATAGCCCGGTGTCTTATCATCTAGATTCTCACGTATCGGTGATACGTCATCTATATTAATATTAAAGACATCATCAATATAAGGCTTTAAGAACTTCTTATTTCCCATGTCTTGATTATTACGGACAAGGAAACGATTCACCTTCACTTTACATTTGACAGTAGAATGATTCTGTCGAATCTTTGCCTGTATCTTTGGACTGATTGTTGTATTGATAGCCAAAATAGGCAAAAAATTTTCATTGTAATCTTTTTCAATAAATATCGACGAGATATTATTAGAAAGGATGGTTGCTGTAGAACCATCCTCAAATATAATACCTATGTCGTCGATCGTGTATTTACATAATGATGTAACTGCCATTAAAGACCGACTCCTTCTTCTAATCGAATTAATTCGATTGGATTATTTCTAAAGTACGTATCGTTTAACTCCATTATAGAGCTGTTATCATAACGGTCTAACAAACAAAGCTCGATTCCTTCTAAAGCTCCAGGGCTTAACATCTTGTAAGATGTCTTTAAATCAATAGCTGTAAACCGATCCTTTACCTCTCCATACATTTCAAGAAAATCGATAGCATCACATACTGTCATCATATCTGTCATATATTTATTTGGTAATATACCGGCACGGAATGCTTTGTCCAATTTCTTCATTGTATTGACAAACCCATATCCTTTAATTGCTTTTATACTACGAGACTTTACGCCACTAAAAGCTAATAGTAAAGAATAGAGTTTCGGATTGAATTGTGTTTCTGGACGATATTTAATCTTACTTAAACGCTCATGATAAATCTCATCTTTATTTATCATATAGCTATCCAGATACTTCATTCGTAATACAAGTGTATTCTTAGCCGCATTTAATAACTGATAATCAAACTCATCCTTCGTGAGAACTAGATGACAAATATCTGTATTGTCTTTGTCCTTTCTCATGATGTGATAAGGTACTAATGCTGGCTCAATTCCATTATTCGGAATACAATAACAATCTTTGATATAGATAGATATCATACTGATATATTTCATATTTAATAATATCGTACGATTAACTCCACCGTAATCAGGATGATTGGTTCTCTTTGCATCCATGGTATCTTCCATATAACCTGGATGGAACTGTTGATTAATATATGGTGCCTGATTTGCAAAGTAGAAATAGAAACGAGTTGGTACTTGATAGTAGCTCCAGAAGAAGTGTCTATAATGAGATACTAAGTTAATTACCGCTGATGTCATTTCCATCTTTTCTCGTTCATTCATATCATGAATACATTCTACCGTTGCTGGTTTATAAAATCTCTTAAAGATAGAATCTAAGTTAATATAGATATTTAACTTTCTTCCTTCTTTGAAATGACTTGCTACAAATTGATGTAATAGGTCATATCGGATTTTATGCTCATTTAAAATTGGTTCGAATATCATTATTATTTCCCCTTTTGCTTATAGTCTAATTGCTTTTACTTTACGTTTCTTATTCTTCTTTGGTTTATCATTTAGAGTGTAAAAAGAACTACGTTCCTCTATTAAATCTTCGATTGTATCTGGGTCACCGAATCCCATCTCGATTAACAGATGTGCTAAACGATCCATAGATTCATCATCCCATAGAGTAACACCCTTACCCATTCGAACTTTCTCTTTCTCTAAATCAATAGTAGAAAGATTAAAGTCACGGATATCATATGCTGGTGGTTTACCTGCCCATGAAACACGAGCTAAAGCTACACCCCAATTAGAATCTTCTTTCTCTTCAATGATTCCGCAATTCTCCACGACTTCAAAATTTGGTACATATTCTTTCTTAGATTTCCAAGCCATATGAATGACCCCTTTCCAAAAAAATATAAGTTTAAATAAATATAAAAGAGAGTAATGGATTTCTCCATTACTCTCCTGTTTTATTAGTATTGTCTCATGCCACCTTGGTTATGTTGTGGACGTCCACCATTCTCAAACTTCTTACCGCCGCCTTGATGTTGGTTACGGTTACCTTGATGGTTACGATTTCCTCCACCTTGGTGATGATTGCGGTTATTGTTGTTACCGCCTTGATTACGGTTTTGATTATTGTTATTATGACCACCTTGATTATTTTCTTTGTAGTCATAATTGTAATCGTCCATATCTTTTGTGCCTTGTGGCTTTAAGTTCTTAACGCGGTTTACAACTTCCTTCTCAAATTGGAATAATGTAATTGCACCTACGTTATCTCCTAACTCAGCAAGGTTACCAATTTGATAAATCTTATTATCATCATCACCTTGGATTAGAGCTTGCATTACTAATAATGAATCAAGAGTAATTACAATACGATTCTTCATTTCATGAATCGGTGTTTCTTGTACTCTTGGGTCTTGAATTAATTTGCCAATCCATTCTTCTTTTAATTCAGGTGCTAATTGGATTGCGTTTTCTGCACCAATTCGACGTGCGATATTGTTACGCACTACAACCGTTGTTCTTGCATCGAATGCAATTTGTGTGATCAAACGATTGTTTGCTACGATAATGCGGCTACCCATGTAACGGTTAAGTCCATCTAAAGATTTGTTTAGTGCGACCTCTACATCCTTTGTAGATAAAGTCATTACTTGATAGTTAGCCTTGAATTGAATTTTGTTAAGTTCCATAATAGAAACTCCTCCTCTTATTTGTCTAATTTTGTTTTGTCTAAATCATTGCGCAATGATTTAAATTGAGCATAATATATTCATTTGCTCATCAATATAATGTATACTTATTTTTTAATTTATATTTTCCATACGCTCTATTTGATGAGCTATTTTTATATCACTTACATCAACGCACAGTAATTCATCTTTAACATAAATTCTTAGGTCTGTACGTTTGTGAGAATATTTACGTAATTCTTTTATAAGTCGGTTCGATGCCATCTGGTCGTCATCTAATTGGATATCATTGTTACCTAATGTAAATGTAATCTTAGCACCTGTTACTCCACAGTAATCTGTTATTACTAACCCACAGTAACCTCGGAATTTACCAAATACAAGATTAATATGAGTAGTTAATTTATCATAATATAGACCTCGGTTAGTCACTTTTTCTTTAAATGGTTTGATAGCATATATACCACCTACACCTCTATCCATCTGATATCTAGGCTCGACTGTTACAGGTTCATTTGTAATCAGTTTCATATAACCTGGGTCGCCTATATCTATCAAACAATTGTAGTCAAAGTCATGCTCTGTTACTAACGTGTATACGTATAATGTATCCTGTGGACCATTATAGCACATAGCATGAGCTGGATTAATATAGTTATGTAAAAACGAAGAAGAGTCTAGCGTTATACTAGGCTCTAGTTTATCTGTAATGTATACAAACATATTTGATTTTACTAAGTTAGTCATATTATTTATCCCCCTTTACTAATCGTTTCATTGTTTTTCTAAATTTAACCTCTGCTAGTGCACATGATTGCTTAGTAATATTATTAAGTGTCTTATCATACTTTGTATTTATGTGTCTTTTTATATTATCTATATTAGCTGTCATAAATTCCATTCTCCATCTAGATACATTTTGTTGTACTTCTGAATACTCATATCTTTCATGACTTAATCCGAATGAAAATGTTAAATCAACTAACTCTTTCCCATGTTCTATTATCGCATCGACATGAATAGGTTTCACATAATTTAATAATACAGGTTGTAACATCTGGCAAGAGAAGCTTAACTCTTCATTAGGATTTGTATTCTTCATAATATAATGTGTAATATGAGCACCAGGTGATAACATGTACACATAATATGTACCAAATTTATGATCATTCCCAAAGCGATTAATGTAATCGAATATTGCTTCATGTATATTAGTAAATAGGAATGTATTACGATTATCAGGTTCTAATTTCATAATATCATCTTTTGATTTTGGTGAAATGTAGAAAAATGGAATATTCTCAAATGGACGTTTCCAAATCGCTTCTACCATTGTTTCAGGTTTTCTTTTTGATTGATATAATTTTGTCATTTTATTTCCTCCTAATATTTTTCTGGTCTTCTAATTCGTAATATTCTTTCAGCTTTCTTTGTATCTATATTATATACCAAAACCATACCCGAGTCATGTTTCTTTTTATAGGGTATTTTGTTTTCGACAAATTGTAACACGAAATCTTCTTCATCGTCTCTCATCGAAAGAGCTTCAAGAAAGAATATCTGAGTAATAATTTCATCTCCAAATCTATACACCCGACTTCCTATATAAGAAGTCAGGTGTTTTAGTTTGTGGTTCAAGTCCATTTCAGTATGAATGAATCTTGAAGTTTCCATAAGTTCATCTAATTGTGTCATAGTCTACCTCCTAGAATATCATTGTAAATAAACTCTTTAATACATCGATAGTCTTTTTATCCAATTTAATTACATCTTCTCCGAATGGAGTTGTATTAAAGTATTCTTGGAAATTAAAATTCTTTTCATGTTGTAATACGTATCGAAGATACATTTTAAAGTCATTGATAATAAACGATCTAGCTTTACCGGCTTCACGTTGTTTCTCTTCTGATACTAGCATCTTCTTCATACCTTTTACATATAATACTTCAGACTCAATGATGATTAGCATATACCATAATTTTGCTAATTCATATTTCATCGCTTCTGTATTACCTGCTCGGTGATACTCTTTTAAGAGTTTATGTGTAGCGGCATACGCATCCATGAAATCTACATCCTTACGTTTCTTGATTAGAATCGTTCCTTCATCATCAATGCTTACACCATACTTTCTACCGCTACGAATTCCTACTTCTTGTAATGGTACATTAGCTTGCTCTTTCGCTATAGCTTCTGTCCACAATGTTTTAAATACTTCTATTAGGGATAAATCTCGACCTTCACTTTCAGCTAGGTTATTGGATTCAAACCCAATGATAGGATATCGTTTATAGAAGTCCATATCACGTTCCATAACTTTACCCATACAGTCACCCTCAATAAGATATAATGTATCGCCTTGATATGGTAATGAATGTACCAATTGTTCTACGAAATATTTCGCATTTAAATTTACCATTGTCATACCCGATTTATCTATTACTTCATCAGGATTATACATCATACTTTTAAGAGACTTTTTCATTTCCTCTCGATTAGCATCCATGTTAACAATTTTTACTCTTGCACGTCCATGATCTAATCCTGACATGAATTCGCTCAAGATTTCTTTTACGTTATCTCCAATAACGAATGCAAAATTTGTAGACGAATAACGTTGGAAGTTATCCGTATTATGTACACGAATAGTTGCTGATTCACCTAGCATAATTCTTGCAAGGTTTTTAATACTTTCAGTTCTAGTTTTCATTGTAATCTCCTCATCAGCCTTTATCTCTTTTGGTGTTCTCGGAGCATAGTTTTTATAGTATTTATTCATCATTATAATCTTCCTCTCAATTTAAGTTATTAAAAAAATAAAGGAGCGATTAGCTCCTTTATCTATTAGTATGGGAATGGTCCAAACACTCGTAACGGAATTGTTTGGCACTCGAATTCCACATGATGTTTAATAAAGTCATTATAGAATCTTTCAGCCGCTTCGTTCGATTTATTACGAACGTATGAAGACGCTGCTGTAAAGATATATCTTTCAGGTATTTTAACGCTTTGTAATCCTTGTAGGATTTCTGCTAAAGCGATATGCTTTTCAGCTTCATAATCTTCTTCTACTCCTAATCCGATAATAGTACCTCTCCAAGCCTCTAATCGGATATCCATTGTACGATGTACAACCATTGCTAATTGTTCTAGCGTAGCCACTGTGTACGCTGCTTCTTTTTTCTCTTCTTGCTTACGTTCTACTAAGATCATTGTTTTCATTTTCTATTCCCCCTGGGTTATGTAAATAGTATATTGATGTTTTTCATCATCTATATAATGTATAACCGATTATAGGGTTAACTTTTAACCTTCACCAATTGTTGTTTACGGTGAGCCAATCTTCTTATAAGAGCTTCACGTTGATTGTCAGAACCAGTGAACTCATTCTTAATTTTAGCACCTAAACGATGAAGGTGTTCCATACCAGAAGTTTTACCGATATGATCCATATAGTTTTCATATTCATCAATACGTGAATCGTAGTGATCTGCTTCCTCTGGTGCAGGTGCAGTCATTGCTTCATAATCAGATTCCAATAGAGTCTGTTCAGGTGTACCTATAAAGGTCTCGTACAGCTCATCGATATTCATGTTCATGACTGATTCAGAAATTACAGAACATTCTGCTTGCAAGAACTTATTGTAGTCAAATGTATTTAAGTTCGGTACCGTCATAAGATACTGGAACGCTGGACTTAATTCATTAATCAATTGACTGCAACTTGTAATGTTTTTCTCGGTATGGTCAAAACAGCGACCACCTTGCATATCATCGAATAACCAAATGATATCTAATCCAGGTATAGACCCACCTTCGGTAGAATAGAACATTGGTTCATTCATATGCATCTGCACTTTCTTATAAAGAGTGTCTAATGATGCTGGTTGTTTTAGTTTCATGATATTGAAACTAGCATCACCAATAACAGCACTCTTATCTACCGTAGTAAATTTCGCACAAGCATATGTTTTATCTCCAACCATATCAGTAGTTGGATACGATTTATATACTGTGTCAAATGTACAATCGAATGAGAACCAGATTGACCATCCACATTCTTCTTCAGATAATCCTGGCACATTCTGTTTTACGATTGCTAGGAATAAATCCTTTTGAGCTACAACGCTTTCTTGCAACGCTTGTACATTCTCGTTAATCATTACGACAGGATGAAATACTTCTCGTCGTTTTCCATCTTGGTCACTATTACGTAATTCTAATAGGAACTTGATGAAGGAAGCATACTGTTTATTTACAATCTTGATGTAATTGTATTGACCAGTTTTAGATAATGCTTCGTCTTTTGCTTTCTCCTTCTCTTTATCCACATCCTGAATCTTATGGTGAGTATTTGGATTATCTCCACCATCTTTAATCTCTACGATTGTATTGATACTCTCGATGTAGAAGTCAGGAATATAGAAGTGCTTTTTACCTTCATACTCATATTCAATAATCTGAGGTGCTGGAGCATGGATATCATCTGGTTCAAATCCCATAAAGATATCTAGGAAACGTAAAAAGTCTTTTTCGTAAGAGCCGACATAACCCTTACGAGCACCATTTGACCATTGGTACTCCCCTGAGATAGAACGTTTTGATAACATCTTCTTCTGTACTTCAGGGTCATCTAATAGATGGTCTTTACCGTGTACTCGTCTCATATTATTTAAGAAGTTCTCACGGTATGTTTTACGACAGATTGGACTACATATTCTGTACGGTTTATTCGTACTATCATTCCAAGGTGTTTCTTTTGAGCATACTACACACTGACCACTTCTACGGTGATATTTTGTAAAGTAGAAGTATTGACCAGCAGACATTCCCTTCGGAATTGCGTCTGAATGTTTATCTTCTATGTGCTCATATAAATCATCAATTTCTGGGTACGTGCTCGTACAGTTAGGACAACGTTTAGCTTTTGCCACATTGTTTCCTCCTTGCTATATATAAGGTTAATTAGTTGTTAACGGCAATAGGTAAATATTGAATTTAAATACTTAAAACCTAAACTTTATATTAATTATTCTAAATAGACTATTTAAGGAGGTGAGATAGTGGACCCAAGAAAACCTCAGACAGAACACCTTTTATCTATAGACCCATTTAATAAACCCAAAACGAAATCAGGAGTTGACGCAGATGCGCTACAAGTAGCGACGCTGTTTATGATGAAAAAGGGATCAAATCCGTTGTATCCTGATATGGGTTTTGATATAGCATCCTATAGATATAAAGATATTGAGGGGAGTATCGTACAGATAAAAACTCAATTTTCTATCCATTGCTCTACTTATCTACCTCATATTCAACTTGATGATATTGTTATCCAACGTACAGGAGACAAGTCTCTATTATTTGGATTATCTGTCATCAACACGTATGAACAGAAGAAATCGAATATCATATTCAAGGTAGTCGAAGAAAAACACTATTACACTATGTCGGACCTACAGGTCCTTTAGAGGAGGAAACAATCAATGTCAAATGAAACAAGTTTAAAAGACTTAGTAGCTGGACAAGCTGCACATGAAAATGCTTTACAAGAGCAAGCAGGTGTAACACCTGTAGTAGAACCAGTGGTTCCACAAGCTCCTCCAGCACCAGTTGCAGAGGAAACTCAAGTACCGCAAGCTCCTGGTACTGAACCACAAGCATTCCAAGACCCAGGTGTTATGCCTGGACAAGAAGATGGAATGACTGCTCGTTTACGAGAGATGGAACAAGAAGCACAAGAACTTGCAGGTGCATACGGTTCAGAAGACCAAATTATTGCACAGCAAGAAGCTCAAGCTAAAAAGCAATTACTACAAGACATTCAGGATGAAAAGCCTAAAGCAAACATTGCTGATGTTAAAAAAGGTAACTTCAAAGATGAAATCGTTGAAGTAGAAGAACCTGAAGAAGAAGAGAAAAAGGAAGCTGCTCCGGCAATTGACTTAAACTCTATTCGTATTAAGAAAACAAAAACTGGAGGTAAAACTGCATACGCTCGTATCCGTAAATCTCGTAATGAAGCTACAACTCAAATCATTATGCCTAATACGGGAATGGCTGCGGCTATGAAAGGTTACTCTTCTCCAGAGTTACGTAATATTGCTACAACGTTAAATAGTATGGACGCATACCGTGCAGCTGAATATCGATTCAATCAAATGTTTTCGAAGATTGCTGACACAAGTATCGGACCAATGTCTTATGAAGAGTTCTTACGTTGTACATCACTATTAGAAATTAATATCATATACTTCGGATTATTCTGTAGTACGTACCAAGACTCTAACAAATATCCAATGCGCTGTACAAACAAAGGCTGTGGTTCTCAGTTCGAATATGAGTATCCAAATTCTCGCCTAATGTTTATCGATGACAAGCATGAAGTTACTGCTGAGTCTATCCTAAGCGTAGTTAAAGGTATTAACAATGCAAAAGACTTACTAGAAAACTCTGAAGTAAATACAATCGAACGTGTTTACTTAGATCATTGTAAAACAATTGTAGACCTTCGTCATCCATCTCTATGGAATGAATTAAACGACGTGCTACAAAACGTTACACAACAAATGATGACGGAAGATGAAGTAACAGTTAACATCTTACCATTCATCGAGAATGTATATGTATTAGACCCTGTTGATGGTCAGTATGTTGCATTAGAAGACTTCGAAGATAAGTTTGCAGAATTATCTTCATTAGATGAGCACGATGATGTGAAACTATCTACTCACATTGAGAAAATCATTGATAAATATCATATCAAGTTTGGTTTCCGTGATGTAGTATGTCCACATTGCAACAAGAAGATCGAAGACATGGAGATTCCTTCAATGGAAACGTTGCTTTTTACGACACATCAGCTCCGAACTTCCAATCTATAATAAAGGGTCATTATGATTTCGAGGATGCTGTCCTACGATTATTTCGTGGTGACATTACCCTCAACGACTTAGAAAAGATGACTAAGAAAGAACTGCTAGAGCGGATGGAAGCCAGAATCCGCTCTATGAAGCAGGACGATGGACGAGAACAGCAGGCTCGAGAATTAATGGCTACGATTGAACGCGGAGGGGTCTGATGACTTTTAGTGTATGTTGAGGAGAGAAACCAATGTCACAAATCGACAACATCGCACTTTTCAATCAACTAACTCATGATCAAGATGGGTTAGTTGATTCTATTACTTGCAATACATTATTAGAGGAATTCATACATTTTATATTACTAAAAAATATTGTACCTAAAGATTTAAAGCCAAAACATTTCGCGAAAGCTAATATTGTCCGTAAAGGACAATTAGAGTTCACCATCGACTTTCCGTCGGCAAAATCATTTAAAGCCTTCTGTAAGTGTACGGAACAATCTATTATGTACAAAGGTAGACAATACTTCGTACACAAGAAGACTGATGGTTTAAAAGTTACGCTTACATTTGAGAAAGGCTGATGCTTGATGAATATTGATATATTTAATGTAGAGAAGTTTATTCAAGTGAATAATCTACAAGAAGTACGTAATCCGATTCTAATCGAACGTGATAACATACCGACTGTAGACGGACTTCTATCTACTGAAATCTTCGGACGTACAGTCGAAGATCGTAAAGGTATTTTTGCATACATAAGTTTGAACGAGAACTTCTTCCATCCTTATGTATATAAAGTATTGAAACGTCTAGACCGACGTTTCGAAGAAATTATTGCAGGAAATATACACGTACGTATTACAGGAGAAGGAGACATTGTTGTCGATGAAGAAAACGGACAAACAGGTTTACCATTCCTAGTACGTAATTTCCACAAGATTAAGTTTAAAAAGAGTGCGAGCTTATCTCGTACAGACCGTGTTGATTTAATCAAAGGTCTTAAAATGAATGAAATATTTACCAAATTCTGGATAGTAGAACCAGCGTTCTATCGAGACATCCAATTGGATAAGATGGACAAAGGTAAACTATCTAGTGGTGAAGAAAACAAAATGTATGCAAAGTTACTTCGGTTATGTTCTGCCTTAAAGAACGATAACTCGGGATTATCTATTGTAGGTGACAGTACTCGATTAAAGATACAGCATCTATTAGTAGAAATCTATAATAACTTTACATTCCAAATTAAAGGGAAGCACGGAATGTTCCGTCAGTTCGTAATGGGTAAAAGTGTTGACTATGGTGTACGTGCCGTAATCTCTACTCCATTATTTAAAGATGAAACGCCGGAAGATATGGAAGTATCCTTCTACCGTTGCGGGTTACCACTCTCAATGGCAGTAACGAACTTCCTTCCTTATATTATTAAATGGGTAAAAGATTTCTTCTATAAAGAAATCGTACTACGTAAAGATAATTATCCGATACGTAGGAAAACCGGTGAGCTAGGAAATGTACAGCTAACGAACGTTGAGCAATATAATGATGAATACATTACCAAATGTATTGACTTATATGTACACTCTTATGCTGACCGATACAAGACAATCCCACTAGAGAATAGTGAAGGATTGAACTTGAAGTTACGTATATCTGGACGTTATGGTGTAGGTAAGAATGGTGAGGTTACAGAATCTTCTACCATTGTAAATAGACCTGCAACATGGACTGATATATTATTCTTAGCAGCAACGGAAGTATGTGCGGATAAGCACGTTTTAATAACGCGCTACCCTCTACAGGACTATCTTGGAATCTTTCCAAATAAGATAACAGTTCTGTCTACAACACGTACTATACCAGCTGTAATCAATGGTAAGTTCTATAAACGTTATCCATACGTAGACTTAGAACTACCTACATCACATGTATCTACGATGTTTGTTGAGACTCTGAATATCTCTAACTTATACCTAAAAGGTTTAGGTGGAGATTATGACGGTGACCAAGTAACAATTCGTGGTGTATTCAGTGTTGAATCAAACCGTGAATTGGACAGGCTGATTAAGAATAAAACAAATATTCTAAACGTATCAGGCTCGAACATCCGTAGTACCGAAAACGAAGCTTTACAAACGTTCTATGCATTAACAAAAGACGAATAGGGATTATGTCCCTATTCGTACCTTTTTATAAAATAGTAATAAACCGTTATTTAAGCACACATTATATATACGAGTGTTGATAATGGTTTTACTACTATGCTAAACGCTCCATACTAAAAAAGATGGAGGTATATTTTCAATTGATTACATCGAGGAGTACTTATTACAGGTGTGGGATAAAGAGATATATGATAGTGGTAGTAATGTTATTTATAGCTAGACGAGCTTAGTGTAGACTACTAGGCTAACACTTCTTAAACCCCTTGACTAAAAACGTTAAGGCTAATTAATTAGGTCTAAAACGGATGCCTGGCTATAATCAGGTCATCGGCTATGTAACAACTACTACATCCCAAACACGACAAGATTTACTAAGATGTAAAGCTATACCTTCACACCCTCTTACGAGAGGGGGTGTGAAGCAATGATGGACGGAGATACTATCGGAGGAGAAGAGTAATCGGAGAAGGATTATTCGGAGACACCACTAAGTCATTGGAAAGCTTTATACTCTGTACGGTTTTGGGGAATGTAGGTAGAAATTTAGAGAAACGTTCTAATGTCTACAGCATGTGACGTATTCAACAAGAAAGAGAGAGATAGCGAGTGTAACAAAATATGGGTAAAATTGTATAAGTTTCTCGGAGAGGAGAAACTTTAATATATTATGTTTATTCAGTTCACAAAACAGACAAAAAAGTATTCAGGAATGATATATTTAGAATATAACATCACGGAGGGTATCATTCCGCGGGTGACGTAGGGACTCACCTGCATCCAGATGGATGATGGGGATCATTTCATCTAGGAAAACAGATATATAAAAAATATAAAACGAATTAAAACAGAGAAAAACTAATAAACAAAAACATTCCAAGATAAAAAAGAGAGAGATAAAAAGATGAAAAAGAAAAATATAGATGTAGACTACACCATTAGGCATAGTCTACATCTATTAATTTTTTTGTTAGTTTTGTTTGTTATTTTTGTTACCGTCTTGCTTACGGTTGTCTTTAACAAACTCTTCTTTATTTTTTTGCTTTTGTTGTTGCTCATTAGGCTTAACAACTGGAGCAGGTTTTTCTGCTTTCTTTAAAGACTCTTGCAGGTGAGAGTTGTCCTTCTCAACGTTACGGCGATTTAACTCGATTTGAGTTCCATCTTCTAGATGCTCAATCACTTTGATTCCAGTGATGACAAGAGCACGTACTCTGTCCAATGGGAGTTTCGCAGGTTCCAAGATTGGTCCTTGCATACCGTTAAGTACATGTAAAGTGCCATGATGAGGGACAGTAACTTTTTTCGTTTGAACATTCATTTCTTCTCCTCCTACTATTCGATAATTGTTAGGCTTTCAGCCAATTCTTCGATTGTTGGTTCATGAACGCGATTAGCAGCTTTAACATCTTCTTTCGTGATGTCTTCGTTCGCTTCTTCGTACTCAGGGATATTTTTTAATACAGCTTCACATTGTTGTTCTTCTTCAGGAGAAAGGTCTCCGTCATTTAGAGCAGCCATATTTTCAATCATTTTATCCTCTGGAGCTTCACCAGAAGCTTCTGCTAAAATAGATTCGTTCTCGATAACACGGTCACGATTCAATAATTCATTCTTTAAATCATTTAGCATGATAAAACCTCCTATAGAGTTTATTACAATTATGTTGAAAGGATTCAATTATATTTCTTTATGTTGAATCTGGTTCATCTCAAATTGTATGATATATAGGGCTAATGGAAGTAGGATAAAAGTATCAGGGTCATAGTTAATCTGACCATACTCCATTAGAGTTTTCATATAGTCTATTGTTAAGTTAGACTTCTTATGATTTAAATGATTCTTGATAATCTGAATCAATTCATACTGCATGTTATAGATTGGCTTAGAAGGTCTAACAATTTGGCAAGAGAAGTAATGGTCTTCACCTTTGTTCTCTTCAGGTATCTCAACGTTGTATTCCATCTTATATGGGATAATATCAGCATCAGCTAATTCTTTTACAATCTCCCAACTTAACATTGGTCCATAGAATGGAAGTTTATATGGAGTCAATTCTACACACATATACTCCGTTCTACGCTCAAAGAATATACTTGTCTGTTCGTTGATGAAATTGAAGAATTGGTGGTTCAACACCTTGTCTACATCATACTTATAGCGCGCTTCTACAGACTTAAAGATTGTATTATTGTAGTCTGACTTGAACTTTCTTTGAGGTGTTACCTCGATATCCAAGTATAAAGTATCACGGCTATCACTACAGCTAAACAAGTTATGACGAATCATAAACTTTGTTAAATAGATATTGTATGCGGGGTCATTTCTTTCTGCTATCCCAACGGGATACTCGACAATGAAAGAATTCACTTCAGATACAAAAAAATGATCAATATAGTCACCAGATAATTTTTCATACAAACGCTTTAATGTATCGAGTCGTTTGTATGCATCATCGCTAACTATAGCTTTATTATCCGTTCCGACATTATCTAAGATTAATGTATTCTCAGATACTACTTGTCGGTCTAGCTTTTCTTGCTCATGGTCTTCCAGAATTTGATTGAACTTAAATTCAATCTTGACATACTCATTGGATTTGATTGTACCTGCTACGACATTCGTAACTTTAAATACAATCTCTTTACCCATGTAATCAATCTGGAAGTAATCATTTGGTATTGGACTAAATGTACCAGGCAGCATAATCCCTTCTGATTCGAAAGAAGATGTTGTACCTGTTTCATTCTCAGATATATCTATCTGTGTCATATTCAGACCATATAACGGAACCTCTTTGATTCTGTTATAACGAATGGAAGAATCTTGTCCAATAAATACTTGTGTATTATGTGTACCATAATCCATCGTAGATTCTTCTGTATTCTGTTTGTAGTACGTGATAAAGATAGGAGCCGATTCTAGGAATCGGCTATAGCTAGTAAAGTCTAGCTCCTGTCTATGCTTTATCGCGTCTTTAATGAAGCCAACCTGTTCATTCAGTTTCCCCATATCAGACACCTCTTTTTCTTTAGATTATTATCTTGTACGTATCAATTTCATCTTTTCGTACACCATAATCTTTCTTTATCTTGTTATAGTAAACAGTTAGTGTACCGCTGAATTTACCCTTTAGACGTTTCTTTAATTTTTTGTATTCCTCTATCTTCACATCATCATCAGAGTAGATATGAATGTTACAGTGAATAAAACCTAAGCGTAATAGATAACGGATAACACTTTCCATTCCACTACCACATGCAGCGACATATAGATTATTCTCATCATTTCGATTCATGACATGATTATATACACCAATGATATCCATGATACCTTCGGTAATACGAATGTCTATATCCTGCATAATGTCTACTGTATTTGGCATGATATAGAACTTACGAACGTTCTCTTCATTCCCCATGACATTGTAGTTAATATAACGTTTCAATATGTTATCTATCTTATTCGTTGTATTACGCATAATAAGATAGTTATTGTCTGCTGATAGAAATCCGAAGTATCCTTTGTCTAATGCATCTGTGATATACTTCTTACGAGTCCGCTCCTTAATATAGTTACGGTTTAAGAAGTCATATAGATTCACGACTATCTTATACTTCAGTAAGTCTTTCCCTGTTAGTTCTAATCCCATGCGGTTATTAAAGTACGATAACTTATGCATGGTAATGTCATTCATGACAGGCATCGGAATATTTAAATCCAACTTCATACCTTCCATGAATACTCGTTTACGTACAGACTTCTTCATACCTGACATATGTATATTATGCATATTCATTAAGCTGAAGTTATTAATCTGCAAGTCTTTCAGTAAGTCAACTGTTAGTACACCCTTTGCCCCACAGTTATTATTAAAGCATTGGTACACTGGAGGTTTATCTTCTGTAAATGCCATAAAGACATTGAATCGAGTCTTCGTCTTATCCTTCTTAGAATCCCCACAGAATGGGCAACGGAATGTAATCTCTTTATCTCCAGATGACCAATGGGCAAGAGGAATAGACAAGAGCTGTCTTGCAAGCTCTTGTCTATATCTTTCCAAATCTTTATTACTTGTATAAGCTTTCATACTACCACTCCTAGATTAATTCAACTAGACGTAAATACTCGTCCATAATGATATCAGGATGTTTGGAAATGTTTAGCTCTTTCCCCTCATGCTCTTGTAACTGATAATCCATAATTCGAATACGAGAGTTTAGCATGATATTTAAATAGTTATGCATGATGTTACCTGCATCTAATATTTCCATACTATCACTATACTTCTCATCGAATACACTATGGTATCGAGAACTAGCACGTAACTTTGTTACTTGTTTCTTATTCAATGGTCTGCGATTCACTGTTTCTACAACATCGCCTGATAGGATATGTTGCATATAACGGAATCCTTTCTTGTATAACATATGCTTCATGATAACAATCAGTTTCGCATACTCTACTCGTTTGATACTGTACATATCACGAACAGACCCGAAGTGTCTTGCGAATAACTGGAATGTTAAGTCGCGTTGGAATGGTCGTACAAATACTTTATCTGCATACCATTGCACTTCTTCATCATCAAATTCAATCTTATACTTCTTACGAAGTTTCTCAATACTTTGATGGATATTGATGTTACCGATAATAACAGAAGACTCATCAAACTTAGAGTTATTGATTTCAATCTTATCGAAATCGCTCAGACCATCTGCATCCTTCTTATTAGTAATCGGCATGTAGTTGTACTTTGATTTTGTTTTACGAATATGAATGATAATATTATTTAATGAAGCATGGTTAAAGAATACAACGTTCTTATCATACACATACTTATTAATAATATTTACATAGATACGTTCCATGATTGAATCGATTTGATCTAATGGGTCTTTACCCTCAATCTCAACTCGACGCCAGTGTCCTCTATCAGAGTGACGTGTTTGGTTGATACGACTCGTAACGGTTTCGTATAGTTTGTTATGAATGTCAATATCATCCGATTCGAAGTGACTCGCAATTAAGTCAAAGCAACGTAAGATAAATTTATCTACATTACCAATCGCATTGACATACATGTAATGTGTAATAATCGGAATCATAAGTTTCATCGTTGTACTTACATTCATAAGTACCTTCCCGTGTTCATTGGTGAACTGTAGGGATTCGATACGACGTTTCTCACTCGTTCCTAGTTTTGCTTCTAAGTCAATCATGTAGTTGTCATCAGTAAGTTTCTTGATCTTCTCTACCATGGAATCGGATAGTAAGTAATCGTATAAGTCCCGGATGAATGTTTTCTTTCCATAGTTAGATTTACGGTCGATCATGAACTTTAGATTCAGATAAGCCATGATTAGTTCATTATCTTCATCATAATACTTTACGAAGTAATTCAAATGCTCAATTGTAAGTTCTCCCTGATCTGCGTACGCTCTTTTTTTCTTCAGTACGAATGTGTTCAGGTCAGCTAGTTTAGGGTTATTGAAAATCTTATCGAATTCAATAATAATTGTTTTCCCCGATACGTTGAATACGCGCTCTGCTTTTTTGTTCTTAAATTCTGTTATTAGTTTTACCAAGGTTTGTTCCTCCCAAGTCTATTTTGTATCGTATCCATAGTTATAATATTTACTTTAATTTCTTTTTACCTTTTACCTTAGCCTTTTTAGCCTTCCCTGTAATAGGAGACTTTCCAGTAGCCTTTTCGGTACGAGGTGTTCTCGCTTTTGGTTGTTTCTCAATTTCGTTTTTGCTTCTACGAATAACGCCTTGAGATGAAGATTTTTCTTTGGCTTCTTTCTCTTTTGCTATTCTTTGCATCACGCGGTACTCTTGTAACTTCTCATCTGTATCCATGATGAGTTCTAAGAATTTCTTAGGATTATAATCATGAGCCACTCTATCTAATGTGTCTAAATCAGATAAGTTATTCATGATATAATGACACGCATAGTAAATCGATTTCTCTAAACCAACCATGTTATGTTGGTTACGGATAATCGGACTATTACGTAGACTATCTTTACTAAACTTCTTCTTACAATCTTCCACAATTAAGTTATGTACGTTGTATGTATAGGCGAATGTAAAGACGAAGCTAGGTGTGTTCGAGAAGAACTTGACACGATAGTTATTGATAGTCTTAGCATGTTCTGTTTCTCTTGAAGGTAGTAATTGCACTACCACTTCATAGTATAAATCTCTGATAGATTCCGATGGAATCCGTACTAAGATAAAGAATTCAGCTTTATCTTTTCTCCCCTTACGGTATACTTTACTGACTAGCTTAGCGTGTTCTGTTGCCAGCATTTTATCATAACGTAATTCCAAATCTTCCTTCATCTTCTTTACATTGACGAAGGTTGAACCTTTACCGTATGGATTCGTATAGTAGTCTAAGATGGTCATCTCTCGATGCTCGTTGATGTTATAATCGATTGCTTCATTTAAGGACTGTGATTGGTTATCATCTTTCTTTTCTACCATAGAAACCTTTTCTCCCCTCTAATGTGACAATATACAGGTAGAGTAGCATGGTTTCCCACACTACTCCTGTATATGATTTATAGTGACGTTTCTGCATTCGCTGTAATAAATTGGTTACTTGTAGTAACTAGCGAAATAATAGAGATAACGTTACGTAAGATTTCAATCTCTGTTTCAGCAGAGTTGATAATATCTGTAGCTGTAAATTCTTCAGTGATGATGTTGTAAGCTTCTTCACGCTCTAAGCAAGCAGTAAAGATAGATTCAACTCGTCCATCTAATTCTTTTAGTGTAGCTACATAATGATCGTATTCTTCTTGTGTAACTTTTTCTTCACCTAATACTGGACGTGTATGTTTATTGAAGTACACATCAGTGAATACAAAGAAGAATGCTTTGTAGATTGATTGTAAAGCAATTTCCATATTATCTTCTAAGTCAGAGCTTAAAAGTTCTTTAATAGCTAATGGAATTGTTAAGTTACAACCGATTACATAACCGTGACGCATTGCACTCTTACATGCTGATACTGCATCATCGATAAGGTATTTTGTAGTTGCTTTTTCATGGTCACTGTTACCACCAACATAAAGCGTAACTAATTTACCTTCTAATACTGCAAGACGTTTTTGTAACTCATACTCTTTACGAGTATCAATGATATTTTCGTCTTTCATGCGTTGACGTTCAGCACGGATTGTACCGATACGCATAGCCACACGTTCAACAATGTCTGTATCATTAACGAAATCGGTAAATACTGTATTACGGTAAGAAGAAGTTACTTCTCCTACGAATCCGAATACATCAAGTATATCAACTGTACGGTCACCCATACTGTTTTTAACGATAGTAGCACCTGTTTTTGTAGCTAAGTCCTGATAACTCTCTTGGTCATGTTCTGTACCTAGAGCAAACTTAATCACATTGATATTGTTACGGATGTCTTTTTTCGTATAATTGTATGTAACAACTTGACGAAGATATGAAGACATTTCAGAACTTAAACCTGGTGCAATAATTACTAAGCTTGCTGCATGTCCTGTACTATTTGCCATTTCATTAACATTGTTAATAGCTGCATTTACAACGCCTTTATCTTCAGGTTGTAAAGCTCCATCAAACATAAGTACACGAACGTTATTGATACGACATTCATCTGTATCTGTATTAACTAGCTCTTTATCTAAGTAACCAGCATCAATTTCAAATCCAGGTGATGTTTCAAATGTCGTTTCTTTTGTTTTACTTAGTTTCACACGAACGAATCCGTCGAAACCAACTTGACGATAAATGTCACCAACCAGTTTACCTAGCTTCTTATCATTGTTTAATGATACAGCAGCAATGTGGTCGATTTCTTTTAAATCTTCAGAAACATGTTTTGTATATTTTGTTGTGATTACTTCAATGATACGTTCTACCGCTTCTTGAAGTAAGTCGATTAAATCTTTTGGACGAATGTTTAACTTGTTATCGTTAATCAGTTTAACGATTTGTCCATGTATATAATTCGATGCGATAATACTTGTTGTACTACCATCACCCACACGCATAACTAAGCGTTGAGATGATTCACGAATAATGGATAATAATGTATTTAGAATTGGGTCATTATATCGTACTTTGTTTAGGATAGAGAATCCATCCTTCGTCATATAGTGACCAACCTGCGGATCATGAACGATTGCAGTAGACCCGTAAGGTCCTAATGACGATACTAGTGTACTATGTAAAGAGTCTAATACTGCATGTACATATTGTTTTGTATCTACGTCGTTCACGACGTTAACTCGTAAGTGTTCTTTGTTAAACATTTCCAGTTCCTCCTCAGGAATATATAGTGTTTAGTGTATATATCACTAATACTTTGTTATGGTATTGATAAATTATTAATAGATTAACCTACCCCGTAATGAATCTCTTCAAATTCCATCAATTTCATGAAACCTAAATTACAATTCTTTTCTACAGCTAGGAACTCTAATTTATTCTTTGCATTCATCACACCATCTTCTAAATCGAAGTTCCATCCAGTCTGAGGTAGTACAAATGACTTATGCTCGACATCTGTCTCGTTCATAAGTTTCTCGACCAGATTAACATCGTCCATAATCATGGTAGTAAACTCTGGGTACTCTGTAGTGATAACATTGTACATATCTTCACTAGGTTCCAGTGCTCTAAAGAATACTTTTGAGTTAATATCCACATCTAAAATAGATGTGATTCTATCAATGATTCGTTGGTCTTTACTTGGAATCATGATAACAATTTTCTTTGTATAGGAATGCATTGCTAAAGCATCAAAGCCTGTAGCAAATTCTGTTAATGGTGATTCTCTATACATTTCTTCTCTCATATTACGTAACGTGTAATATACTTCAACAGCCTCTTCATCTGAAATATCATCTCGTTTTATCCATTCAACGAGATTACGATGACTACGTTCTAATAACTTAGGCTGAACGGCAAACTCGTCAAACTCACGTAATAAATCCAGCTTTAGGTATTTATTATACGCTTCTTTATTCTGCATGATAATTTTATTAAAGATGAAGATATCAGGGACTTGGAAGATATTATCCCAACCCATAATAAACACTTCATCACGCGTTGCCATGTAATCTGAGTACGTTTCAAACTCTTTAATGTTTTCGTTACTCATTATTTCTCCTCCTTTATAGGACGCATTACTGGAATAAAACAAAGGTCATATACTTGGTTTTGTAATAACTCAGTATATTCCTTCTCGTCCTTTATAGACTGTTTTAACTCTCTATTCTTATTCTCAAGCTTCTTATTCTTAGCGTTTAACTTAATGATGATATCCATCATTTCTAATTTAGATAATGAAGATATTGCTTTTAAAGTATTATTCAAATCCAAGATACTCACCCAATTCTCTAATATGTCTGTATTCTTCTAAAACGGGGTACTCTTTTATATTATTAAGAATAAAATCATCGAATCTCTGTTTAAGCTCTTTACTCGTTCCTGTTAAATCTACAAACTGTTTTTTTAAGTCAGGATATTCTATAAAAATATATTCTATATGATCTAATATTGTATACCTACTAAGGTATTCTACATGCTCACGAAGATCACTTGTCGATGTTATAATATTATAGTATACATGTTTTAATCTACTTATTGGTGTTGATTCATACTTATCTTTCAGACGTTTAATCTCAGCTTCCTGCTCTTTAACTTTTTCTCTTAATACTTCCTTTTCGTCTCTATGATGGTAATATAGTTCAAATGTTGAATTATAGTACATTACTTTCTCCCCTTTATCCATTCTTCTATTAATGCTTTACGGTATGCGTCTCGTATTGGATTATGTGTTATTCGAGTTTTCTTATACGGTTTTGCATCACATTTTGGTTTAGCGCTACGCATAGACATAGAAACAACTCTATTCTGTAATACCTGTTTCATCTGTAACTCATTCAGTTTTTCAGACTCTTTATCTGAAACTTGGACTAGTTTTCCGAAGTACATTTTCATCTTTTTCTACCGCCTTCCCATACGATTGTACAAATGTTTCCAATACTGGGTATTCGGTTCTTTTACTAAGTGCGAATTCATAAAAGCCTTTCCTCAACCATTCAGTAGACTGCTCTACATCTGTGAATTGCTTTTCTAGTTCAGGATGATCCATTAACATGAATGTGATATTATGTAGCACTATACATTTATCCCCGTATTTTTCAATCTCTTCATTTATACCACTATGTAATACAATATACGTACATTTTTCAATCTCTCGTCTAATTGGTGATATGTCTGATTCATATTTATCTCTTAGACGTTTAATCTCATAATCTTTTTCTTTTGCCTGCTCTCTTAATATTTTATTTTCCTTTCGAGCAAGTCTTAGTGATGCTGACCAGTAGTCTTCCATCATAATTCCTCCTATATAAAAAAATATAACGGATATACTATGAAAGTATATCCGTCAGGTTATTAAAGTGGTAAGCGAGGCATGTCTTTTGCGTCTTTGTATTCAATCTCTTTCTCTTCTAAGCCAGAGCCTTCGTTCTTATTGATTTTACCTCCGCCGAAGAATCCGTTGGATTGACCACCGCTATTGCCTCTGTTGTTATTGTATCCATTATTAGATTCAATACCAAGCTTATCCATGATTTGTTTGATTTCGTTACGACGACCATTATCAACGTATTTGTATTGGTCACGTACACTATGTGCTACTGCACGCGAACTTGCTTTAATACCTTCAGCTAAGTAGTTCATGAAGATACCGAAGTCCATGTATTCTGCTTCTTTTGAAATGTCTCCATCTTCATGATTGTAGTTTAAGAAGTATGGAGATTGCGTAAATTCAAATGATAACCATTGTTCTGCTCTACCATTCTCAGCATCAATTTTACTGAAGATAGTTATGTATAAACCTAATGGATATCCTAATGAGTGACCGTTAGAGATTTGAATGAATCCTTCTCCTACTGGTACACCAACGTTACGAATTGATTCTAATTCACCAGACTCTAATGCTGGTAAAACATGTTTCTTAATACCTGTCATTAAAGCATAAGCTTTTTCAGGTACAAGAGCTGAAGTCAAGAATGTTTCATAATTGTACATTTTAGATTCGCTGCGTTTATCCTGTGGTAAGATTGGACAAATTTTAATCGTTTGCATTGTATTCCAGAATCCACAGATTAATGTTGAGCCACGCTCTTTGTCGCGATTGTACATTTGAGGTCCTCTTGTATTAGTAGATTGCTCTTGATTATTATTGTTTTGTCTTCCATTATTTCCGAATGCCATAGTGGTATTCCTCCTTAGATTTCAATTAGTATAGTGTTAGTTTAAATGTAAAACCATATCCTTCGTTAGAAGGATATGACATTACTGTAATTATCATCACTTGCAGAGTTATGAATTGATTCTAACTCTAAAGCTTTCAAGACTGGCATGATACTCTTCATCGTAGTGGTAGTCATCTCTTCTACATCGATGAATGGAGTTAACCAGCTAGGTACTTTCTCGTCACGCGGTATAGCCATTACGTAGACGCCTTTCTTCGCTAATCGTTCGTTACCTTCAAAGATTTCTGTCTTCAATCTCTCATAAATAACAGGTTCAATATCTTTGATTCGGTCTAAATCTTTTAGCTTTGTTAAATTTGTTTTTACAATAAAGAAACTATCTGGTGGTACAATCTCATTCTCTGGGAACGCAGTATTCCACATGATAGTTGCTACAACCTGCTGCATTTTCAACGGATCGTCATATGCATTAAAGTCTTTTACAGACGATGGTTGCAAGTAAGTTGTCTCACCCGCTTTCAGTGAGTTTCGAATTTCTTGCTCGAACTGATGTAGTCTTCGTAAGATATGTGGTAAGTCAATCTCACCAGAACGTAAGATGTCATTCTCTAGAATATCTTTGAATATCTTAGAAGCATTTCGGTTCGTTGTTGATTTGGTCAATGCTAGACCTTTAACATCGAGTTTATCCATAGCACTACCTTCTCGGAACTCTATGACTGAAGCATAGTTCTTTTTGTTATCTGTGATTAAGATACGTACGAATAAGAACTCATTCTTCATTGTTAACATATCTCGACGTTCTTTCGGTACGTTACAATGTACCATGAATTGATATAATGTCTTCTCAATAACTTTCTCTAAGAAGTATGCACATGTATACAGAATCGTATAACGGAAGTCAGTTGGGTCTTTATGCGACACATCGATTCCTGCGAATACTTCATCTTTTACGAATTGATACCATGGGTCTAAATTGATAAAGTTTGAGTCTGTATCAATGATTAATACTGCTTTACGTTTCTGCGTTTTTAATCTATGAATTCTATCCATTGTTGGATAGTTATAGAATACGTACTCATGAACCATATCCCATAGGTATGTTACATCATCTACAATATCCTCAGGGACTTTACCTGGGTTATTGAATACCTCTGTACGTAACATGAAGTCTCTCATTAATTCCATGATTCCTTCATTACGACAGAACTCAATTAAGTTATTCTTATAGTATAGTAAATTTAATTGAGACTTGTTTAACCCAACTAATACTGGGAAGATAATGTCTCGACGTACTACTACACCATCATCGAATGTATCCGCTAGTTTACGATATACTCGTTCGATGTCAATGTTTCGATCTAATACAACTCTATCGTTGAATTTCTTATCTCTTGCTTCTCCTGCTACGTTCTTAATGAATACAAGACATTCATCTGTATTACGGAACGTGATGTTATTTGCCATGAATGCTTCAAAGCACATCATTGCAGTAGATATTAATGTTTGCCCTTTACCTGTTACAGATAAAGCAGAATGTAAATTATAGAATATAGAAGTTCTTGCACCTGATACCCCGTAGTATGAGTTTGACTTAATCTTTTCTAGTAACTGATACAAGTCATACAGGGAATACTCGAATGAATCCTTTGGTGAATCTTTCATTAAGTTCTTATAGTTTGTACGACTGTACTTCCATTTCATTAACATCTTCGATGCTGGATTGTCGGCATGTGGGTCAAATAGAACACCATGCTCTGTCGTAATTGGTTTCACTTTATAATAATATTCAGTGATATCCAAAGTGGATGAAGCGTACCTTGTACCTGTGTAGTTATTATAAAACTCTACATCCTCCACTTTCAAATGCTCATCTAGTTTTCTTCCTAGATATTTATCCATTTCCTTTCTTGTCGCTTGTGGATAACGAATACCTAGTAATCGTCTCATTTCCTTTTTCCACTTGCGTATCATGGTATAGTCATCTAATTGTAATGCTCCCATAATTTTCTACCTCCTTTTCTTTCTCAATGGATTGTTTTATTAATAGTCAATTTGTAAAAATTACGTATTAACATGATTATAATATATAATCTTAATCTCTTTGGGATTGAGTAACTACTTAGGAGGTATTCAAATGATTGATTTAACTCAAATTACTTCTATCTTAAATGAAAGTGGTATTGAGGGTCTTACTGCTCAGTTAACTGAAGCAGACCCAGAAAACGATGTATTAATCTCAGAAGCTATTTTACAAGATGAGCTTACTGAAGAAGAATTATCAGAGTTCTTACAAAGCCCTGAGTATGATGAAGCAGTAGCTTTAGGTATGCTTAGTGAGAAAACAATTGTACGTTTCGATAAAACTGCAAAATTATCTCGTGCTGAATCTCAAGCAATTCTTGCAATTGCTCGTGAGAAAGGTGACCGCGACTTCAAGAAACTTATTACAATCTGGAAAGTGCGTAAACACCTTCTTGACAAATTAACGAAGAAGTATCGTGGACAAGCAGCTTCTCGTGTTCGTCAAAACAAACAACGTATCTTAAATGGACCTAAAAAGGTTGCTAAGAAAGTTAAGAAATAATTAGATGGTAGAGCTTAGGCTCTACCGTCTTTTTTGCCGGATCATAGAAAAACGGAATAGACTCTTTTCCAAATATACATTATACTAGTGTAGCACAGCATAACAAGGTTTGCATGTTGTCCGAAACAATATGCTATGACGTCCTAAAAGAGGTGTCATATATAAAGGAGTAGAGAAATGGAAAAGCATTTACTAGTTAACCGAGAAGAAGTTACACGTGCAAGAGGAATTCATCAAAGAGCGTTATTAGATACGCTATTGAATGAGAACTTGCTCACAAAACAGGAGTGGGAGAAATTAATCGAAATCAACCACACAACTGAACTTAGTGTGTATTATGGAAAAGAGTTCTTGGAGCCATTCAAGTACAATGAGATTACCATAATAGACACGGCTATCCAAGTGGATGACACCATGATTATTACTACTAGAGATATTATACCATTATTTGGGGAGTTTGAATTTGGCACCCTTGTCCATAAAGTGGGCATGGAAACACAAAAGAAAGTACCTGAGATGGATGATGTTTTCGCCGTTATGCTGGTGACTACAAATGCAGCGGAAAGTAGAGAGAATACTATTAAGCCATCCGCATTCTCATCGAGAATGTCAATCTACATTCCTTCCTATAGATTATAGGAGAAACAATAAGAGAACTTCGGTTCTCTTATTTTTTTAGGAACATAGATAAAATCGTAATTAACATATATTAAGATATATATTATAATAGTGAGGTAGACAAATAAAGGTTTGAATGTTGTCCATAACAATATTCACTATACATGAAAAACATGTATAGATTAAAGGAGATATTATCATGACGAACTTATTAGCATTATTCGGAAATACTAGTATTTATAAAACAGGTACTGAAAAGATGAAAGAGATTGTATCCCACGGGTTATTAAATCAAGATGAAGCTGATTTCCTTGAACGTATGATTGATGATAATACAAGTATTCACATTCATGTAGGAAAGCAAGGTAGAACTAATTTTAAAAATCGTGCATTACGTAATGTGATGACTTATGAAAAACGTGATACTGGTTCTACTATAACGGTTCGCTCAGTAACACCATTCCATGGAGATTATGTTGTAGGTAATTATCGTACAGAGAATGGTAAGATTATAACTAGAGAGAATGCATCTATGAAAGATGTATTTACTACAACAAAAGTTAATATTAAACGTAAAGATTATTCACCACATTGGGAAGGTGCAAAGATTACAGAATCAAATACAGTATACGTTTATATTCCAACTGATCGTATTAACGAAGATTACACAAATGCTCGTAGTAAATATTAAGATTAAAGGGAACTTCGGTTCCCTTATTTTTTTGGGTTCATAGTAAAAAATCGCCATCTAATATAGGAGTAACATGTTAATATTTAATGTAGATTATAAGTAAACATTATCTACGTGAGATATAGAAATTAAATATTTGGAGGGAGTTAATAACATGTCAGTTGTTATTATTAAAGAAGTCTTATCAGGTAAAAAAGCGTGGAGAGCAGAATTCGATAAACGCTACGATTACATGAAACGTAATATCGGGAAGAAGCATTGCTTCGAAAAACAAATTAGATTTAAGTTTAACAAAGCCGACGATAACGTCTTTGTACTCCATATCACTGATTTCATTACAAATATGATCATGTGGAGACCCTTTGTTAAATACAAAGTAGAACTAGGACCAGACCTAATTATGGACTGTTCTAACATTACCCAACGAGTGATTAAAGGGTATATTGATGACAAAATTATTGAACCATTGAAACGTAAGGTTGCAGTAGAAGACCTAAGCATGGAATGTGCGAAAATCATTGAGGGTCTTGCAAAGATTGATGAAGACTTCGGTCTTATCATGGCAATGGGTATGAATCTATATGATACAATCCAATTATCAAAAATAAGCCCACGGTACAAAGAGTTAATCAATACAGTTGTACCTCATGGATTACAACCAAGTGAGATTGAGAACTATATCCGTAGTCGTGGTGCTGAGATGGTAGACATCTTAAAAGTAATTCCGAATAACTTGAAACCATTCTTGAACTCAGGTCAGGGTGTTAAGGTTGACCAATTGAATGAGTTCCAACTATCGGGTGGTATGAAATCAGACTTAGAAGGTAATACATATCCAATGCCAATTAATACAAACTTATTAACGCGTGGATTCGATAAACCTTCTTATTATACATTAGATGCATTCGGCGGTCGTAAAGCCCTAATCATGAACAAAGAGTTCACTGGTAAATCAGGTTACTTTGCACGCCGTCTAGACTTACTATGTATGGATATTAAATTACATGATGACCCACGATATGTATGTAACACAAAACACTTTGTGGAGTTCACGGTATTAACACCAACACACTTAGAAAAGATTGAAGGTCGTAAATATAAGAAGAGTCCGAAAGCAAAAGTATCTCGTACAGTATTTGCTGAAGATACTCATTTAATCGGTCAGACAATCTATTTACGTAGTCCGTCTACTTGTGCAAGCAAGAAAGGAATCTGTTATGCATGTTATGGCGACTTAGCTTATGTGAATAACAATGGATTCCATATTGGACTATTTGCCGTTAAGGATGTATCGGCGAAACTAACACAGAACATTCTGTCAGCAAAACATTTACTGAAGACGAAATCTAAGCAAATTAAAATGACAGAAGGATTTGATAGCTACTTCACAATCGATGGCGGTGATATCGTATTACAACCAGATGCAGATGTGAAGGGATTAGAAATGGTAATTGATGCGAAAGATGTACAGACAGAATCTGAGTTCGATGAAGTAATGGAATTCAATAAGAAGATTTCATACTTCCGTATTCGTGTAAAGAAAACAAAGAAACCTATCTGTACGATTCGAGAGATTGGGGAATCCGAACCAACGTTATTCATTTCAGAGTATCTGGATGACTTAATGGATAAGCATTACGATCCAGTTGATAACCAGTTCGTGATTCCGATGAATAAGATTAAAGATGATGAAGAAGGGCGTTCACTATTTGCAATCACAATCATCAATAATGAGCTTACAAAACCATTAAAAGATATCATGGCACTTGTAGATAACAAAGCTCACTTAGGTTGTGAAACAGTTTCTGAAATGGTTCAGAAATTCTGTGAACTACTTGTAAGCACAGGGATTAGCACAATGCTAGTTCATGCTGAACTCATCCTGCGTAATATTATGCGTGATGAGAATAATAAGTTACACCTACCAGATTATACGAAAGATGAGATTGAATATGAAATGATGTCTGTTAAGAAAGCATTGAAGTTCCATCCATCTGCACTGGTATCGTTATCATTCGAACGTATTGAAGAACAACTTCGTCGTCCGATGACATATAAGAAAACAGCACCGTCGATGTTTGACCCGCTGTTTATGCAAGACTATAACCAAGTACTTGACGTATATGGAGATGATAGATAATGACTAAAGTTACAGTGAAACATACAAGCATAGAGATTCAGCCCTACGTGTTAGGGCAGTCTCCTAGCTTGGAGAAACAATTAACAGTATGGGATAAAGTAAACTTCAAGACCGTGAACGTAGGTCTTGAGTATATTGAAGAAGAACAAAAGTTGCTGATACCTCGTGGTATCGGTATTAGTTTCTTAGAAAAAGAGTTTAATACAACAGCATTCATGGATTCAAAACATGATGATGTACAACATACAAAGTTTAAAGTTAATATCAAACCAAGAAATGATAATCAGAAAGAAGCGATTGCATACATACTTGGTGAAGGAAAATATCAAGGTAATAGAAAGTATAGTAGGCATATGTTAACCCTAGATACAGGAGAGGGTAAAACATATTGCTCGGTTACAGCATTAGGATTCATGCAAATGAGAGCGGCTATTGTTGTACCAAAGAATGGCTTAATGTCTCAATGGGAAGAACGCTTATTCCAGTATACGAATATCACTGAATGGGATATCTATCGTATTTCAGGAAGTAAGTCTATTGAGAAGTTAATGAAGATGAAAGATAAAGATATTAAGTATAAAATTTTCTTAATCTCGCATAGTACAATTCGTAGTTATGGTGACCGTAATGGATGGGAAGCTGTAACAGCATTATTTAAGAAAATGCGAATTGGTGTAAAGATATATGACGAAGCTCATTTACATATGCACAATATGCTGAAGATGGATTTATACTCAAATACAAAGTACACGTTATATCTAACAGCAACCGCAGGTCGCTCGAATCATAACGAGGACTATATTTATAATCGTGTCTTTGCAAATATTCCAAACTTCTTTGTCCATAAAGAGAAAGAAGATAATTACATGAATATGTTAATTCTACAGTATGACAGTGCTCCATCAGGTGTGTTGCAAGCTACATATCGAAACATGCATGGCTTGGATACAAATAAGTATATGGACTACTGTGTAGAACAAAAGGGTTCTGATCTATTCTTCAAGTCTATCTTCTTAGTATTAGATAGTATAGAACAGAAGTTAGCAGAGAACCCTGACATGAGAATTGTATTCTTATTGAAGAAGCTGACGGCTACACGTATCGTTAAGGAAGGTATTCTTCAGCGATATCCTCACTTCGCAGGGAATATAGGGATGTATACGTCCGATATGAAAACGAAGGAAAAGAAGGAAGCTCAGCTACAAAAACAAATCATCTTATCTACGACTAAATCATTAGGTACAGGTGATGATATACCAGGTTTACACTATCTTGTAATGTGTGAACCGTATCGTTCTGAGATTACCGCAAAACAGGTATCAGGACGTTTACGTAATATTGGGGATGTAACTTATCTTGAAATTATTGATATGGGATTCTCATCGTGCAGAGACCAATTCAAGGCTCGGAAGAAGTTCCTTCTCAAACGTGCCAAACAGTTCACAATCGTAAACGTAAAATAGATATACATTATATTAGTGAGCGGTACAATGAGGAGTTGAGAGGGTTGGCTTATGAAACAGTAGAGAAAGTTTCGAGCGATGTATTTCGACCCTGCATGAATTTTGTTTTACGGCATAATGTGCAGTTAGCACATAAGAACAAATCAGGGGAGAGACAGCATTATCATCAAGAGTTCACATATGCTTCCAGTAAATATATGGACGCTAGAATTCTGAAATCGATACGGTTGAATTTTAATTCATACCTATCATTAGAAGAAACGGGTAAAGATTGGACTGATAAAGAATTCGTGAGAATTGATTATCGTCATATCCGTTATCTAACAAAGACTCTGAAGAGAGTTTTAGAATGGTTCTACGAACCAGAGTTTGATAAGCTATTTGCTTACTCAGATGAAACCAAACAAGAGTTGGTTGTAAGTCTAGACTTCAAAGACTTGCAAGAAGCAATACGAATCGGTCAAACGATTATACGATTTACACCGGCGGTAATCTATCATGATGTAGATTGCTATGAGGGGGTGATGATGTGTGTAGGTAAATCCGAATCATTCGGTCATATGACAATTGATTCTTTGGAAGCCATGTATCACATTATAAGTAACTTTGATTTACATCTAGCAGGTCTAGCTATTGTAAATTATATGGGTATTCCTGAAGAAGGCAAATATAATACAGATATGGAAATAGACCAACGAATGAGCGGTAATAGTATGAGAAGCTCATTTATAGAAAGTAAAGGAAACCTAAACAATATAGGTAAAGAAGAACCTGCTGGAAATCTGAAGGGCTTCTTTAAATCAATTTAATTGGAGGACTTTTATTATGGCTAAGAAACCCAAGTATATTTCACTAGGAGAAGATGTATTTAAGGTGAAAAAATGGAAAGGCGAATACACAGACCTTGAGGAAGGCTGTGCATATCACGTAAAAGAAATGAATCTGGTATTACCATACATGGGAGATATTGAGGAACTCTCACGTGATCAAATTGTACCAGGCATTTACACAAGCTTCTTCGATGACGTACGTGAAGATTCTGAAATCATTTATGTCCGTCCAGTAGGGAAGAAGATGAAACGTCAATACAGACCTGATAAAGTGTATGAAATTGATCCAGATTATATTTCTCAAATTATTGAGGAAGAAGGATTGAAGGATGTGTATGATTCTGCTTTAACAGCTGAAATGGGTGAAGCATTCGTTCCACCAATCAGTGATTCAGATAATGAATTATTACGTATCATTAAAACGGTATTACAGCATAAGAAAGTTGATATTAAGAACTATTCAAACCGCTTCCGTTCTGATACTGATATGAATAACTTTAAACGTTCTCTATTAGCTCATAGTAAGATGAGTATGGAGAAATTTAATAATGCTTGTGAAATATTCGACGTAGAATGGGATATCACGTTCCGAGATAAAAAGGGATGTGCAAACCCAATGAACTACGAAGGAACAATTTCAAGCAGAAAATAAAAGAGAGATACCCTTAATTGGGTATCTCTTATTTTTTTTGTCTTTTTTATGCTCTGAAGATTTTACGTCTACGAGAAGCAAGATAGTTTGCATCCCACTCTTCTAATAAAGCAGAACGTTTATCCTCAGCATCTTCCCATCTATCAATCTTTAAATCAACTTGTCCAAAAGAGGTATCAATCTTATCCATATGGCGAAGTGTATTATAAAGATATATCTGGATATCCAAAGTAGCTAACTTTAATAGTTGCTCTTTAAAGCTTGGATTTACTGTAGATAGATTATCAGGATGTACGACAGTGAACTGTACATTCAAGTTCGTTAACATACTAGGACCAGCATCTATCATAAATTGGTCTGGCGGAACATAGTAAAATGTAATTGGTGTACTAATCATATCCTCATAGGTAGCAGCCATTTGAATATCTGTAAAGATATCAATTGCTGAATATGTAGTCGTATATGGTAAGTACGCACTCATTACATCACTAACTTTCATATCTTCGATAGATAAGATTTGGAAATTACCTACCGCAGCTTTATTAATGTAATAATAGTTTGGTTTCCCTTGTACTTTCATTGTCGATAAATCATGTTTAACGGTAATATAGTGTGGGAAGTATGTGCTAAATGTATAAAGCGTTTCTTCTTTTAAGATATCAATCAAGTCTTTATCATCTAGCTTAAACATTGTGACACCAAGTCTACGCTTAATAGACTTTAGCATAGATGTTAGATTCATTCCTTGCATATTATTCAACCCCTCTCATAGTTAATATTTTAAAATCTCCTATTTTACTAGCAGCTGTCATGATTGTAGGTGTAATAGCTTTTACTTCGAATCCATGTGTTTGAAATGCATTTACAGATTCATCGAAGTCATTGATTGTAACTAACTCAGTACCTTGTATTTTATAATACTGATTGTTAATTTTTAAAACAGAAGCCTCCATAAGAGGTTCGTATAACTGAATAGACGTAATCTGAACATCATTTCTAGTTGTCGTAAAACTAAAATCAAATGTATCGGCAACTAATGTTCTAGGTAATTCTATTGTAGTAATATCTTGCCCGACAGGTAGATTATACGTGTACACCACATTTGTAGTTGAACCATCGGTACGGTGACGAATGGTTAAACGTAACACATCATTCATTTCTGAAAACCGTCTTGTGATAATTATAGTACGAACGTTATACCATCCTGTATTAAAATAAACTTTTAAAGTCGGAGCTTTGGATGGATATGAATCCCAGTATTCAGTTGCAACTTGATCTCCGACATGCCACGGGTATCTAGAATTGTATATCGAATCGGCAGTAATCCTACAGACACCTGTAGTTTCTGCTGTCATCTTTGGTATTAGAGGTTTCCCTAAAGCCATAATCTAACCTCCTTAATTAGACATCGTTAGAATCGAATACTTTCCACCAATGTCTTTAATTTGTTTTTCCATGTCAGGTGTCATATCTTTGATATTAAACCCATCATTTAAGAAATGTGAAGGTAAAATACTTTCTGCCGATGAAGTTACTAATTTCATCTTACCACTATCATCAAATGAATAAATACTATCATTGATTCTAACAACGGCTAATGTATCAACTAGTTTAAATAGTTTAAATTCAGCAACGTTTATAAAACCAGTTGGGTTAATCTCTAATTTTATTTGTGTTACAAGTTTAGGTGCAAATGACATATTGTCTTTTCCATTGTTTCCAATAGTTCGAGAATATGCTTGGACACCGTCAAAATAAACCTTGTAACCGTTACCGTAATATTGACCCATAAGTATATCAAACCCAATTAGATAAGCAGGCTTAGGGCATGTTATAGTAATACTATGGGTGCCGGACGAATTACAATACCAAGTGGTACCAGTATTACCGTCAAATGCAAACCCTACTCCTCTATCGGAACTGTATGCTGTACATATAACTTGCACACCGTTATCTGTAAAATTATTAGTAGGGTAAGACCCATTGAATTTTGGAAATGCTACACTTCTTGCCATATGAACCCCTCCTTAATTCTTAAAGCTGCGGAAGAATCCGTTAATCTCTTGGCTAATATAATCTTCTACACCAATGATTAGTTTATCTCCATTTTTAGATTTATCTTCAACCATAATACTACGGTTACCTTCTAATAGTTGAATTCCGTCTGGAGCGAATTCGAAGAATTCAGACATAATACGGAAGTTCTCACTCTCAGATTGAATGTAATCTAAAGCAGCACTTTCCATTAATGGAATGCAGTATCCTTCAGTTAGCATATTTGGTTGCACGCTTTCTGAAATGATAGATTGTTGATATGCATCTTTATGACTAGGAATGAATACCCAGTCATAACATAGAACGCGAACTGGTCCTACTACTAATGCACCACGAGAAGTCTGTTGGACTTTGCCCATAGCACGTAAACTGAATGCTACATTTAATTCTTGACGAATTAAATCACGCATTGAAATACCTTGCGGTGTCATAAGTGTTTCCACTTCACCTTTGACAATGTTTCTATCAAAGCACCAGTTGTTTATACGGTGACTAATATTAGTATTGTCGATTGACATTTGTCGAACTGGTGTAGGGTTAATAGGGTGACCCGCTTCTCCTACCCATGATTTGTTTTTAACTAGCTCGACGATACGAGGATCGTTTAACCCTGGTTCCATTACTTTTTTTGGGTAATTTCGTTGGTTACGATTCCATACATCTAAGTCTTGAAGAATCGCGTTAATACGAACACTGTCAACTAAAGAGTTGACAGGTTTTAAGATTTCTGGTTTTGATTCAGTAGCAGCTTCACTAATTAGGTATGCTACAGTCTTGTCTCTTCTCATTATAAATCACCTCTTTGCAATATTTAATACATTGTTTGCGGATAGGAACCCTATCGCCAAACATTAAGTTAACTACGAGAAAGAAAGGGGAAATTATAATGAATTTACATTTCAATGAAGATTACTTATTAAGTGAATCTAGCTTATTTAAAAAGCACGTTTCTTCCCATATCAATTTCATCGACTTTGATGTTATCAAGAAAGAGATGAAAAAGTATACGAAAGAAAACAAGGGTGTTATCCCAAAACCATTAAAAGATGCTGCTACAAAGCTGTATCAACGCCCACCAGAAGATGTTATTGACACACTTCCTTCAGTAGGTGAGGTACTTAGACTCTCTGTCGTTGTAGGGATTCCGATGGCAATTAACCCATTATACGGAGCATTCACGCTACTAGCAGACAGAGTTATTCAGAAGAATGTAGATCAAAAGTTTATTGGTAAATACATTGGTCTATATCGTATGCAATTACACAATGTAGAAAAACAACTCGACAAGACTGACGACCATAATAAACGTCAAGAGTTGGAAAAGATTAAGAAAGATTTAGAGAAAGGTATCGATAAATTAGAAGATGCTAAGATGGACTTAACGGCTCATGAATATGAGGACGGTAGTTCTACTCTAAAACATTTCCAAGAGAACGATATTGTAGATATGGCTCTTATGCAAGGGTATCAAGTCTTCTCTGAGCAATATGCGAAATGTGAAGCATTATATCCTGGTAAAGATTACTTAAATGAAAGCATGAAAGAGAAAGCAACCATTGCAAAATCCACTGTAAACCGTACTGAACGTAAGATGGATAAATGGTTTGAGAACTCTTTACAAGCAATCAAGACTAAATTCATGGGTAATAAACGTGAAGATATTATTAAGAATGAGACAGGCGCTCCATCACTATCTCGTATGATTCGTAAAGCTGCTTTACTAGGTACAGCCGCTGCTATTAACCCAGCTATGGCTGCTATTGGTATTGTGGTAGGATTTGCGATTCGTTCTAGAATGACTCATGTTGAGAAAGAGAAGTTATTACTCGAACTCAATAACGAGAAGAGAATGGTAGAAGAAAAGATTAAAGACGCTGACGCACAAGGTGATCGTACGAAGAAGTATGAGCTTATGCGTTTACAGAATAAGATTAATTTAGACATTGATCGATTAAAACGTTACATCTAAAGGAGGGAAGACGATGGCAAAATTATCAAATCCACTAATACCTATAATGAAATCTTCAAACCAGGATGGTATTTCAATTAAAGGTTTCATACCTGAGGCATTTGATGGGAATTGGGATGTTTCTGTTCGAACCAATATTTCATATCCTACTTTTACTATAACATTCCCGGTAGCTAAGAAGATTACCGCTATGAAATATAAGGGTGCTAGTATGGGATTCTCTAGTATAAAAGGTGGGATGACGGCTAGTAATTTAGTTACTCTCGCATACACTACAGAATCTGCTGGTGACGTGAATACGTACTATATAACCAATGAACCCATGTGTCAAGTTGTAGAAATCGCACTTAGCTCGATTGGAGGATCATCAGGTAATTGGTATGGATACATTAATGAAGTACAATTATATGGACCACAGAATTCAGCATTTATTGAAATAAATAATACGTTATATACTGTAAAAAATAAGGTCCTAGCACCTATCGGCGATGTATCGTCTATCACCATTGAGCAGTATAAAGATAAGGATTTAACAGTGAATACTTTAGTTAGCACTATGATTTCATATAACGGGAAAGACGTCCCATTATTAGATTATTTACAGACTAATTATGGTAAATTTAAATTACACACGTTACAGCAATAGGAGGTTTTAATATGACTGAAGCTTTAGTTCCTAAAATGACAGGGCAAACTACTAGTAATATTAGTATCACTCAAAGTGATTTTACATCTAACGGTCCTGCATGGATGTCATTTGATAAAAAAACTGATGATTTTGGTTGGTATTGGAATAATAGTGCGGTAGTACCACATCATTTAATAATTTATTTTCCTTATGTTGTTAGTGTAGCATATCTAGAGTTCTACAGAGCTGTAGGTAACACTAAAGGGGCAGGTACAATACAGACTGTTGAAATGTATGCTGGTAATACTGATCAAAGTCTAATTTTAAAAGATAGTAAACCTGTAGGCTTTACTATAAATGATACACTTAAACGTGTCAACTTCACATCACCTATTATGGGTAAGTGTATTAAAATGAGATTTACCGCAGATTCTACCTATACAATAATACCTGAAATGCAGATATTTGGTACAAAGGTACCACAAGTGTATCTTCTAGCGATGAAAGGTAAATTGTATACTATACAAAATAAAGCTTTAAAACTTGTAAGTAACTTAAATGAACCTGATATCGCTTCATTTACTGAAGGGTTTGCATTATCAGTATTATATGAACCCGTTACGGTGGACGGTAATCAAATACCGTTTATCAATACATTAGAAGATTTTAAGCTGTATGGAAAATTAGGAGGTTAAGTTATGGCAAATATACCATTAATACCTAAGATGACCGTTAGTCCAACTAACGGTGTATCTGTGGTAGAAACAAATAGAAATACTTTCTATCCCCAAATGGTGGATAGAAATTCTGCTACATCAGTACGTATTCAAGCATCATATCCGGCTGTAAGTGTTAAATTTAATAAACCTGTCAAAGTTACATCGGTAATGTTTGACCTATATAACTACGGAAGTGTGACAATACAGGGTAAAAAGCCAGGTGGTCCATTGGCTAATATCACATCGTACACGTCAGGTAATATACGAAATGTTACAATTAATATTACAGCGGCGGTATACGAAGAAATTGTGTTTTATATAGATGCCCGAGGAAAAGATTCAGCTAATGCTTGGATTGCAGATATCTATGACGTACAAGTATATACGGATAGCCCTCCTGTATTTTTAGAAATTGATGGGAAAGTATGTACTATCGTTAATAAAGCGATAAATGTGATAGGGAATGCTACGGATATGACAAAGGAGTTATATCTATCAGCCCCATCATTATTTATAAAAGAACTTCATAACGAGAAGATACTATTTAATGGAAAAGAAATTCCACTATTACAGTATCTGCAAGAGAATTATCCGAAGTATAAACTACATTATGTAGAAACGTTATAAGGAGGTATTACTAATGGCAACTTTAGAAAGTTTAGTTCCTAAGTTAACAAGTGCACAAGGACCAGGTATAAAGATAACATCTGGTGGTGAAACTGCATGGAAAGCTTTTGATGGACGAACTGAGATTAATGGAGAGCAGTATGCATGGTCCTTAGCCGGGACTGGTTGGCGCACTATTACGATAGAGTTTGATAGTCCCATTATAATCACGCAATTTGATGTAAAAACAAGTTATACAGGTCTTACTAGTATTACAAAAGAATCTATCATAGTGGATGGAGGTCAAGATGAATCATTTTCAGTTAAAATAGTTTATGAAAATAGGCTTGTGACCAATGAATTTAAATTAGCACAACCAAAAACAGGGAAGACAGTTGCACTACAATTTTATGTAGGTAATTCTAGTTCATTCATACAAGAGATAGTTCTATGGGGATATAAAATGAAGTCTCTTGTAGAAATAGATGGAAAGTTATTTTCATTTATAGGTGACAAGCTAACGCTTGTATCTGAAACTCATGATTTTACATTAGACCTTGTAGATCAAAGTACTTCTTTATCAGATATTACTAAAGGTATGGATAGTATAAAGATCATGTCTGATAAATTTAAAATACAAACGGTAATTACATAATAGGAGGTGATAATATGGCAACTTTAGAAAGTTTAGTACCGACATTGACTGGATATACAGGACCAGGAGTAACGATATCGGCATCGAGTGAACGTGATTCTCAATACCCTGCATGGAAAGCGTTTGATTCAAGCATCCAATCAGCAGAGACTTGGGGTTGGGGTGCAAATTTAACATCAGCATCGATTAGTGTAGCCTTTGATGTACCTGTGACACTACATGCAATAAGACTTAAAACCAATGGTAATGGATTTACTGATATTAAATCCATATCAGTGTATACTGATGATGCACTTATTACTACTTTTGCATCCAAATTAGCTTGGTGGACAAATAATGGTGGGATTATGGATGAAGAACACACGCTCTCATTGCCACCGACAGGAAAAACTATTAAATTAGGATTTATGGCAAATAGAGATGGTAACTATATTGCTGAAATCCAATTACTAGGAATTAAAAAAGATGAAAAATCATTATTGGAAATCGGTAACCGAATGTATACTATCTCTAATGGTAATATGCTACGAGTAAATGATTCGATTGATTATACTACAGAGGTATTCGACAAGTACAGTTTGCCAATAGCTATGATTCCTAATCATATGGAAGCTATTAAAAATACAGGTGAGTCATTTAAGATTCATACAATTAAATAACAACAAGGAGGTACGATTATGAATCCATTATTATTTCGTCTATTAAGTGAAGCTGGAGACGATGACAAGAAAGACAAGCCTGCTACACTAGAAGATGCACCAGGGTCTGCTGACCTAGATATGTCAGATGAATTAAGTGCAGCTGATGATGACGGAGGTGATTCCCCAGATGATACTACTGGCGACGACACTACGGCAGAAGATAACCCAGATGGTACCGGTGGAGATGACATGGGAGATGATACTTCTGGGGACGGCACTGATACTGATGGCGAACCAGATAGTGGTGATGGTGCTACTGAAGACGGCACTGATGGTGACGAATCTGGTGATGGAACAGAGGGAGAAGAAGAGACAGACAACTCAGTCCTCAAAAAGAAACAATTATTAGAGGAAATGTCTGAGCTATATACCCTGATTAGTACAACATCAAATCAATTGACAAAAGTAGATACCATTGGACAAAAGGAGACAGCTCTTATTCGATATGCACAAGATGAGATTGGGAGACTGAAACAAACAGTATATGATTATATGATTTATAAATTTTCTCAGGATAGTTACGAGCAAAATTTGGTACTTTATTACAAATTTGAAACATCTTTGAAAATATGTACTCAAATAATTGCAAAAGTTAATGATATGAGAAATGAAAAATAAACAATTATATAACTGAATTGAAAAGAATCCTATTGTTACTTTGGATAAAAAGGAGAGATTAGAATGATCGAAAACACACCTACGGTTGGCTCATTTATTGAAAACGGAGCGCAAGGTTTCGTGCAAACGTTATCACGCTTATCTGAATCTTTTGCTTCAGAACATAATCTGGACTATGCAAAGGATATCGGCAATATCATCCAGTATGAAAACTTATTAGAACAGTACAAAGAAATCCTTTTAGAGGATTACGTAACTGCTCCAATTAACAACGATGCTGGAATGCACCAACGTAACGCTTTAAAATTAGACCAAATGTTTGAGAATGCTCGTAAAGAAATTCTTTCTGAGTCTTACTCTTCAAACTTAAATCCAATTGTTGGTCTTACATTCCCATTACTTAAACGTTACTGGGTAAACTGTGTATATAAAGACTTCATTCCTACTGAAGTTGCAACTGCTCCAGTTGTTAACATCGGTATCGAACGTCTGTACCTACAAGATTCTAAAGGTAAGAAATTCTACTTACCAGAAGCATTCGACGAAAACGTTGATGAAATCATGGGTGCAGTACGTCAACGCTTAACTGATAAACCAATCGCAGTACCAAATTTCGAATATAACTTAATCGAAGCATCTGGCGGTTCTACATTACAACAAGATACACTTTCTCGTGACTTCTTCATTAGTTCTGTAACTGTAGATGTTAAAGGTACTGACGTTGTTGTTAAAACACGTATTCCTGTTGAAGCTGGTTCTGGTTTATTCAATAAAACAATCACAGCTAAAACAGAAGAAGTAAAAGAAGAAGGTACAGGCAATGTTACTAAACCTGCTGCTTCAGTTACTGATATCGTTCAAGGTTCAGTTGACTTCGAAACAGGTCTTATCAACATTGGTAGCGTACAGCAAAAAATTAAAGCATTTACTGTTAGCGGTTCTCTATCTAGTGAAAACCACTTACGTACTGCTTCAAGCGGTTGGGATAAAGAAACGAAACAATTCGTTATTCCTGATGGCGATCATTTAGCAACTGGTCTGACTGAAGAACGTATCAAAGATGAAAAAATCATCTATAACATTGATACAACTGCGAAAGCAATTCAAACAATGACAGACACAGTTACACAATTAAAAGATATCAAAATCAAACGTTACTTAGATGATTCTAAATCTCGTTTAGTTGGTACAAAACATTACCAACGTGCTATCTTTGACTGCAAACCACCAAGCAGCTACACTAAAACTCCAACTGAATGGAGACAAATCGAGTTAAAAGAGACTCTAGACCGTCTAGCAATCTCTTTAAGCTACATCTTACGTAACCAAAACGTATACTTCGCAGTAATGGGCAACCCTATGGATGTTAAATTACTTGACCAAGTAAACTGGATTTACGGACAAGATGCTGAAGTTGGTGGAATTAAACTTGACTACAACATTGGTTTATACAATAACCAAAAACGATTCTTCGTTGTATCATCTGAGCGTGCTACTCAAGGATCATTACAAGTAGTCTTAATCCCAACTACTGCTGAACACATTACTTACAAACATTTCGAATACCAATTCGTAATCTCTAACGGATACCGTATGGCTGAAAACGTACGTATTCCTTCAGTAATGTTATTCGAACGTAGCTTAACTGATGAAGTTATTCCAATTCAAGGTGAAGTTAAACTTATCAACAACGACGTATTAGGTTCTTCTGAAATCTACGGTCGTTACGACGTTTAATATAGCTGCCTGATAATAAAATACCCCATAACCTTTTGGTTATGGGGATTTATTTTTTCGACATGTAAATAACCATAAAAAGAAAGGGGCTTTTACCCATGAAAGATGGAAACCTACAATATTTAGAAGACTGTTTTACAGACTTACAGCTGAATGTCACAACTAGAGAAAAGAAACTAGAAGACATGGCTCGCGTATTGAATCGTAAATTTAATCGAGGTATGAATTGTGAAAGCATTATCATATCACCAAACGATGGAGAACCATTCGTAATGAGTGTATATCCAATTCGTAACCAATTAAACGTATTAGCAAACGATTTAATCTATGGTGAGACTGCCGATAAAGGTAAATGGGAACCAAGTGCAAAACGTGTTATTGAGAACATCCGTTATATCATTGAGATTGACGAACGTGTTCTAACAGACATGGTTGCTAAATTTACTGCAAAAGAATTAACAGCTGTTATGCTACATGAAGTAGGTCATATTATGGACTACAAAGCAAAGCACTCGGAAATGAAGTTGTTATATTCAGATGCTATTTCTACAGAACGTATCAATAATGATGAGTTCGATATTATTACAGAAGCAAGTAATGATAAAGTAAAGAAATCAGCGAATATGATTACTCGTCTTTACATTATTGATTACTTAAAACATGCTCAATTCTTTAATACTGATGAAAGTATTCAAATGGAAAAACGTGCAGACAAGTTTGTAATCGATTGGGGTTACGGGCAAGAATTACATTCTGCCATCCATAAGATTCAAAAACATTATCGTATCCGCTTAGCATCTAGTATGTCAGCAATGGCTAATGCACAAGCTTATGTGAAGATGTTAATGGCGACTCGTACACGTAAACGTTACATTATGGAGAATCTGAAAACCGAAGCTCGTAAAGAACGTCGTACGTATGTTAAGTCTATGATTGATGAGTTCCACCGCTTCCTATTTAAAAATGGATTCGGTATGGAAGACCGTATTAAGCTTTACAGCACGGGTATTCAAGAAGGATTCCTTCGAGAAATCATTAGCCCGATAAAGGTGACGAAGAAAGATATTGACATCCTTGGAGTAGAAATGGAGATGATTGAAACGGTTGATGATAAGATGTCAGTCGTATACAAAATCCATAAACGTATCTCTCAATTGGATGATTCTGCTATCGCTTATAAAGACGACCGTCATAAGATGACAGAAATCAATTCGAATCGTAACCGTTTATTAGAAATGCTGAAGAAGACAAAAGATGTAAAGATTAAAGAAAAGAGTTATGGAATCTTCGTCCAATATCCTGACGGATATCAGGGGTGATAATCTATGGCAATTAAAAATGATCTTCCAGATATCTTTGTCAAAGAAGAAAAGGTAAAGAAGAAAGGGAAGAAGGCTGGTCACTCCACGGGATATTATGTCCACGTGGAGACCACCAATCACTCTTTCTTAAAATTATCAAAACTATTACGTACCAAATTAGGTATTAAGAATAATAAGTTCTTCTTAGCATTATATGATACCAATCTAATTGGTGTTGACCCATATGACCCATCTTTACCATTAGCAATTAAGATGCGTGTCATTAAGGAATGTATGAGGAACTTCTGGTACTTTGCCAGAGAAGTTGCACGTATACCAGTAGCCGGTGCAGGTATCGGTGAAGGTAAACGATTTGAATTACATCGTGGTAATTTGGCTATGCTTTATCTTACGTACTGTAATATTAACTCGTACACAGAACTACCACGACAAACAGGTAAAACCATAGGTACCGCAGTATACTTTGTCTGGCTCTTTAACTTCGGTACGACCAACTCGACCATGATGTTAGTAAATAAAGAGCACAAAGATGCGAAGGACAACTTAACTCGTATTAAGAATATTCGAGATGTTCTACCTGAATACCTTCAATTTAAATTCAAGTTTAATGAAGATGGTAAACGTTTAAAAGCAGAAGAAAACGTTGAGACTGCATACAACGACAAAACACGTAATCGTTTAGAGACGAAACCAGCAGCAATGTCTGAGGAAAAAGCCGATAAACTAGGACGTGGTTGTACACAACCAGTACAATGGTTCGATGAGTATGCCTTCTTAGGTTACAATGATATTATCTTTAAATCGGCTTCACCAGCCGCATCTCAGGCATCTCGTGAGGCTGAAGCAAATGGTAAGCCACATGCTCAGATATTTACATCAACACCAGGGGATATGAAGACACGACATGGACAGGATGCCTTTGCATTCATCAAGATGTCAGCAGTCTTTACCGATGACTTCTATGATTGGTCTATCCCTGAATTAAAAGAATACGTTGACAATAACTCTGATAACGGATTCTTCTATGTAAAATATAGCTACAAACAATTAGGTCGAAGTCAAGCATACTTCAAAGAACAAGTACGTTCTCTAGCGAAGGACTGGGATAAGATTAAACGTGAGGTTCTGTTAGAATGGAATAACAAAGCCGTTAACTCACCATATGACCCAGATGACTTGAATGAATTAGATGACATCAAACGTTATCCAATCTCTAAACCTATCATGATTAACAAGTACTTTAAATTGGAAATCTATGAGCAGGCTGATTATGAATATCCATTCATTATATCAGTGGACGTTGCCGCAGGTATGAGTAAGGATAGCTCCGCTATTACTGTCATATCTACGAAAACAAAACGTCCTGTAGCAGCATTAAAGAATAACACAATTGATATCCCTACATTATCAAACGTGGTATATGCAATCGCAAATGACCATGGACCATTCCCTAACAGTTTAATCGTTGTAGAGCGAAACGGTCAAGGGGAAGGTGTTGTAGGTAACTTAGTACACACTGATATTAAGCATAAGTTGTTCTATGAGATTTCAGGCGACGATACGAAGGAGAAAATGAAACGTGGAGTAATGGCAAATGATTTCGGCACAGAAAGCCGAGTATACGGTTTATGGAACAGTGCAAATGTTCGTGAACGTATGCATGATATCCTTGGTAACTTCGTTCGCAAATACAAGAACCGTATTAATATTGATCTTCTTGTAGAAGAAATCAAAGGTTTACAGTATACAAAAACAGGACGTATCGATCATGCTCCTGGGCAACATGATGACGTTGTTATGGCATACTTATTAGGTATGTATGTATACTATGAACATGATTTATCTCGCTTTGGTATCATTCGATTCCCTGACTTTGAAAACGATGATGAAATCGATGAAGCAATGCTAGAACAAATTAAAGAGTCTGAAGTAAATAAAAATGGTGTAGATGCTGATTTATACCGTACATTAATTGCAGACCTTGATACTATCGACGACCCTCGTTCAGCTAGAATGGCTGAAGCGCAAGAGTTTAGAACATTGAAAGACTATTATGACGATATCGATAAAGAGCGTGAATCTCATTTAATCGGTAACGGTAATAACTTGCAACAGTTCGATGTATTCAAGCAACCCGGTTACAATAGTAACGGTGCAGCTTATATACCAAATATGTATGCACAGCCAAGTTATGGACAGCAATCTTCTAACAATGATGATTATGAAGATTTTGTACGTGATTCATTAGTTGATTATTAGGAGGTGCAAGTATGTCATTTAAAGAAAAGTATAACGGTCTGTATCCTATTGTACCAAAATTTACAAGCATGGAGAATAAATTTGGTAAACTTTATTTTGAAGGTAAATTTTTAGAAAAGTTTGATCCTTGGAAAATATTCGATGACGAATCACCAGACTATGATTCCCGTTTCTTCGAAACTACTGAAAGTAGTACAGGGTATGGTGCATATTTTCATGTAATGTTAAACTACCCTATTAGAGATATCAGTCTTATTCGAGTGAAACATGGTTCAAATACTTCATATCTAACTAAAGGTGTCGAAATATTTGCATTATTGGATGATGGTACCATGCAACGATTGGGTGCATGGTTGATACCAGGAACTAAAGAATATCAACTGGTTGATGTATCGACAAAAACCCCGGCATTCATAACCAAACATTTAGTATTTAGATTTACTACAGGGTATCATATTTTAAATGAAATACAGTTTTATAGTAAGTATCCTGTAGGGGTTAATTCGGTATTATTAGAAATAAATTCAGCTATGTATAGTACTGCAAAATCTAGTGTAGAACTAGTTGAATCTGGAAATAATCCTAGCAAACAGTCTTTCGATAAAGGTAGTGATATATCGGAAGTTATAGGTCAGATGGATTTAATAAAAGCTATATCTGATAAATTTAAAGTTCATATACTAGACTAATTGCAAGAGATGGGAAACCATCTCTTGTAGTTTTTTACATTTTCTCAAACTATATATTAGATATAATAGATATTTACAAGGAGGAGAAACCATGTTAAACATGATGAACGAAAACTTTAGTACGGAAGCAAATGAAACAGAAGATATTATTAGTCAAATGCACTTTGAATTAATCGCTGAGGAAATACAGGAGCAAATCGATAATACGTTTACAAAGAGTAAAATGAACTTCTTAGAAATATATCGTGACCGATATAAATACTTTAAAGAGGAGTATGCTGATAATGAGGAATTCCTTGAGCAGCTAAAACAAGTTCGTAACCAAACGTATGAGAAAATTATCGAATTAATTGCTAAGAAATTTAACCTGGAATATGTAGACATCAATCCAAAGCGTGCAAAGGATTTATATGAATTCTTCGTACTAAAATATGATGAAAACGTGACGGCATTAATTATTAACTTCATTGTAAGTAACCGAAAATTTGTTATCAATGAAATTAAAAATAGTAATACAAGCCGTACACGTGATACTTCTTATGTATCTACCAAAGAACTAATTGTGAATCAGCAAGAAGCGCTGATTATTACACAAGCAAATAAAATCATCTTTGATATTATTCCAAATGCGTTTGATATCGATGATGATACAGAATTCTTAAAATATATTGTAGACTACGATGACACAAGTGTGAACGTAGCTATTAAGAAATTATTCGTAGAGAAACAAACTATTAGTTGCGAGGAGAATTTATTGGAAGAATTCTTAGCTCCAGTCTTACGTAAAGAGGACGGCTATACAGAAATCAAATCCACTGTCGTAACAGAGCTATATGAATTATATGCAAAGAATGTAAAAGATTTTAGTATTGTAGACTAATTACATACTGAGGAGGAATCGGAATGGAAACAGTAGGAACGATTAAAACATTGGGAATCACAGGATGGAATGGGGTATTAGGATACCTATGCACATTAAAAGAAGGTGCCGAATTCATCAGTATCGATGACCTAGAAGTAGGTAAGAGATACCCAATTATGAGTTTTCATTTTAATAAAGAAAAAGGTGCAGGAGATAACTTCTATACGGAAGCTAAACTCGTAAAAGAGTCTGACCATCCTGATGCAAACCTTTATCTTAAACTAGAACTTGACCATGCAATTCGATATGTAAGAATTGTAGGTAACTTAGATATATTTAAAAAGATTAAAGAAAAAGGTCTTGGTACAATCGCGATTAGTAATCGTGCATTTACAGTACCATCTGACCAAATCTTAATTAAAGGTATCCATTATCCATCTGTAGAACGTGCAAATCCAAAGCTTGATATCAAGCGTATGTTTGGAGATAAAGCTATTCTTTCAGATGATGGGTATTACGTATTATTAAATGACGAAGATATGGCTAAGTATACAGAATATTGTAATAGCTGTATTGATATGAAACCTATTGATATGATAGGTGAAATTTATAAAGATTCTATTAAATTAAACCCAGATGTTAAACGTCATGAGCTATTATTAGGTCATACGTATGCATATAAAACATCTGTTAGAACGGTTACTGGTGAACTTACAAGAGAACTTGAAGGTCACTGTACAATTAACGGTATTCCAGTTCTAGCTAATAAAGAAATTGCAATTGAGCAAGCTGAGGAGGAAAAATAAAATGGCACATGAAGTATTAGGAACTATGTATAAAAACTTTGCAGGACAATATATGGTATTATTTAATACTAATTTTAATATTGCTGCAATTCGAGCAGATCGAATGTATTTTGTTATTAGTCCAGAAGGAGAAATTCTTCAAGGGCAATTAAAGAAACGTCATACTGACTGGAGAACATCCACAGTATATATGGAAATCCCTATGATGCTACATGGCGACTACACGTTAATACGAGCTGTATTAGCTTCTGACAATGAAGCGTGTATAGTATCTCTTAAAGAGATGCATAAAGATAATGATAATATCATAATGGTGCCATATGAATGGAATAAATCTCAACCTAAAGTATTGATAGATGGTTTACAGCATGAAATTATTCGTTATATCACTGACGAAGAATTGGATACCTTAGGTGATAGTGAAATGAGCCGTATTGTAAGAACTGATTATGGGGATGCTGTTATGGTATCACATGATGCCATGGTATTTATCGATCAAGATCGTATTAATCTCAACAGAACACATATGGCTAACCAATTAATCGTTGGTAAGGTTTGGAATGAT